>Ga0299912_10003286_pt1 | contig 13205 bp, 15 predicted proteins | sample RVTome_2_FD_207667 | JGI IMG/M metagenome (GOLD analysis project Ga0299912, IMG submission 207667) | Soil microbial communities from uranium-contaminated site in the Upper Colorado River Basin, Wyoming, United States - RVT95D214 (version 2) ...
TCCTCAATCATTGGGCTCCCAATTATCGGGTGTTCAATCATTGCGCTTGCGCAAAGCGTGGGTACGCTAAAGTTTCTCTGCCCGAAGGCCTTTTAAAGTTATGCAAAATGCGCATAATTCGATGACGATCATTCGCGGATATTAAGATGTTTTTCGGATTGTTTTTGAAGGGGAAGCACGATGAATACCATGCGGTTGGGAATTGCAGCGTTGGCTGCTGCGGTTTCGTTGAATGTATCGGGTTTGGCTTGGGCGGCGGATAAACACGTCGCCGTTACGCAAATTGTTGAGCATCCAGCGCTCGATGCGGTGCGCAAGGGTGTCAAAGACGTACTGGCCGAGGCTGGCCTCACCGAAGGGAACGGTTTGAAGTGGTCTTTTGAAAGCGCGCAGGGTAACGCCGCCACGGCGGCCCAGATCGCTAAGAAATTCGCAGGAGATGCGCCGGACGTGATTGTCGCCATCGCCACGCCGTCGGCGCAGACGGTGGTTGCGACCACCAGCACCATTCCAGTGGTGTTTAGCGCGGTTACTGATCCAGTTGGCGCTAAGCTGGTAGCCGATGCTATGCATCCGGGCGCCAACGTCACCGGCGTTACCGATATGACGCCGATTGCCGCGCATATGGCGTTGGTCAAACGCATCGTACCGAACGCTACGCGCTTAGGCGTGATCTCCAACCCCGGTGAAGCCAATTCCGTTTCGTTGGTCAGTCTGATCGAGGTCGAAGCGCCTAAACTGGGTATGAGCGTGGTGGTCGCCGCCGCGACGAAGTCCGGCGATGTGCTGGCCGCGGCGCGTTCATTGGTGGGCAAAGTCGACGCCATTTACATCCCCACTGACAATACTGTCGTGTCGGCATTTGAAGCGGTGGTCAAGGTGGGCAACGAAGCGTCCATTCCCGTGCTTGCGGGTGATACCGATTCCGTCAAACGCGGCGCGGTCGCCGCAGCGGGTTTTGATTATTACGACGTTGGGCGTCAGACCGGGAAGATGGTGATGAAAATTCTGGACGGCGCCAATCCCGGCGACATGCCTGTCGAAGGTGTGGCTAAGTCGGACCTGTTCGTGAACCTAAGCGCCGCCAAGGCCCAAGGCGTCACGCTTTCCGGCGACTTGATCGCCGAAGCCAAGGAAGTTATCCAATAACACGGGATAACATCGGGGCTGTATAACCATGAGCCAAATTGCATTCCTCGGCGCGATCGAGGTCGGACTGTTGTTCGCCTTGGTCGCGCTCGGCGTATATTTATCGTTCCGGGTCTTGCAATTTCCAGACCTGACCGTGGACGGTAGTTTTCCTCTGGGCGCGGCCGTATGCGCCAGCATGATTGTGGCCGGAGCTGATCCATACCTTGCAAGTCTGGTCGCGGCGCTGGCGGGGGCAGGGGCGGGCATGGTGACGGCGTGGCTCAACGTGCGCCTAAAGATTCTTCATTTGCTAGCGTCGATCTTGACCATGATCGCGCTGTATTCAATCAATCTACGCATCATGGGCCGTCCCAACGTTGCGCTACTGGGTGAGAAAACGGTGTTCACGCCGCTAGAGGCGCTGAACATGCCCAGTTATGTGGCTTTGCCCATCGCTTTGGCGATTTTAGTTTTGGGTGTGAAGCTGTCGCTGGATTGGTTTTTAAATTCCGAAGTGGGTTTGGCGATGCGCGCCACCGGAGTCAATCCGCGCATGGCGCGTGCGCAAGGCATTCACACGGATCGTTATATTCTGGGCGGCATGGCGCTGAGCAATGCGCTGGTGGCGTTTGCCGGGGCCTTATTCGCGCAAAGTCAGGGCGCGGCAGACGTGACGCTGGGTGTTGGCGTAATCGTCGTCGGACTGGCAGCGGTGATCGGCGGCGAAGCGTTGATCAATACCCGCGCGGTGTGGCGGGCGACGTTCGCGTGCATTATTGGCTCTATCGTTTACCGGTTGGCCGTGGCGGGGGCGCTCAATGCCGATCTGCTGGGGTTGCAGGCGCAGGATTTGAATTTGATTACGGCGGTGCTGGTGACGTTGGCTATGGTGTTACCCGGCGTGCGCATACCGTTTCGCAAAAAGGGTAGCACCTCATGATCGAAGCGCGTCAACTTGCCGTTACCTTTAATGCTGGAACGCCCATGCAGACTCCGGCCATGCGGGGTATCGATCTTGTTATTCCCGAAGGTGATTTTGTGACGGTGATCGGTTCAAACGGGGCTGGAAAAAGCACCTTTCTCAACGCCCTAGCAGGGGAGTTGCGTCCCGATAGCGGTTCCATTCTGATCGATAATCAGGACGTTACCGCGTGGCCAACCGCCAAACGCGCCGGGTTGGTGGCGCGGGTTTTTCAAGACCCCTTGGGTGGAAGCTGCGCCAACTTGACCATTGAAGAAAACCTAGCGCTGGCTTATGCGCGGGGCAAACGCCGGGGCTTTGGCGCATCGGTCAGCGCTGCCATGCGCGAAGAGTTTCGCGCCCACATTTCACGGCTGAACTTAGGTCTGGAAAATCGCTTGGGCGACAGCATGGAGCTGTTGTCGGGTGGGCAGCGTCAGGCGGTCAGTCTGTTGATGTCAGCCTTGCGGCCGATGAAAATTCTGCTGCTTGATGAACACACCGCAGCGCTCGACCCAAAAACGGCGGCGTTTGTGTTGGAGTTGACTCGCGAAATCGTCGCTGAGCGTAACCTGACGACCTTGATGGTTACCCATTCCATGCGTCAGGCGCTGGATATAGGTAACCGCACGGTGATGCTGCACGAAGGCCGGGTGGTGCTTGATGTGCGAGACCATGACCGCGATGGGCTCAAAGTCGAAGACCTGCTGCACATGTTTGAAAAGGTGCGCGGCAGCGAACTTGATGACGACGCCTTGTTGCTGAGCTGAAGCGGTTTAGCCGGAACGCGCCGCTCCTCGTCTAATGCCGGAAAAATTGTTGGCATTTTTCTTGGATTGTGGGCTTTTGATCGACAGGGTATTGGGGTCGAAACGGCCCGGTTGAGCGGTGTTGGCGTCGGGGTGTTCGGCGTTAGCAATGCGTTTTTTTGCTTTTTTCACCGCATTAGCCTTAGCGCGTTCTTTGGCTCTGGCCTTGGTCATCATATTTTCGCCTAGATAGAGTTTTGTGAATCCGTACCGGACACCAATTCTAGCATTATAACCGCATACCTAAAATACGGTTTATCGTGCGTTGGTGTTGATTTGAAAAATATTACAATCTTGGTGGGAAACTCACGAACAAGTGATTAAATTAGAGTCGATTTCGTCAAATCATCAAAAAATGGCGGCCGGTAGAGATGTTCAAACTGCTGCGATATTTTTCCATTACCAGTTTTATCGCGGTTGCTGCGGTGATTTTTGTTTTGGTCAATGTGTATCGCCAGTCGGAAATCGATCAACTCATTAAGCTGACTGAAAATCAAAATGTGGTTTTGACGCAGGCGCTTTCCAATTCTTTTTGGGCGCAGTTTTCTTCATATGTGACATCTATTCGCGATGTAGACGGCAACCGATTACGCGCGCGCGACGAAACGCGGGAAATCCATCAACGCCTGCTTGCCCTATCGAAGGGACTGCCGATATTGAAAATCAAGGTTTTCAATATCGACGGCATAACGATTTTCTCGTCGCAGGCTTCGCAAATCGGCGAAAGCAGCAACGGAAACTTAGGCTTTCAACAAGCACTTCAAGGCATTCCGGCCAGCACGCTGGTGCATAGAGATAGCGTTAGCGCTTTTTCCGGCGAACTGCTTAAACGCGATTTGGTCGAAAGCTATGTCGCCATCGTCACTGCAGACGGGCGCACGGAAGCGGTGTTCGAGCTTTATACCGATGTGACGCAGCAGCTTTCCTTGATTGAACATGCGGTGCAACGGGTGGTATTGGGGCTGTTGATTTCGTTTGGCCTACTGTACGGCGTGCTGTTCATGATCGTTAAACGCGCCGACCGGATTCTCAAACAGCAATATCAAGCCATTAAGGACAGTTCGGATTCCATTCGCGAAAAAAATAAAGAATTGGAACAGTTGCGTGAGATGGCTCAGGAAGCAAGCCGCGCCAAGTCGGAATTGATGGCCAATATGAGCCACGAATTGCGTACCCCGCTCAATGCCATTATCGGCTTTTCAGGTGCGATCAAGGAAGAAACGTTCGGCCCCGTCGGCAATGAAAAATACAAAGAATATTTAGACGACATCTATAATTCCGGGTTGCACTTGCTGGGCTTAATCAATGACATCCTTGACGTTTCCGCCATCGAGGCGGGGTCTATTGAATTGCATGAAGAAACCATCAATCCCGCCGAACTTGTTGAAGTATCCATCCGCCTCATCATGCCGCGCGCAAACAGCGGCAGGGTGAAGGTGATCTCTTCGCTCGATGCCGATATTCCACAGATCTATGCGGATCCGCGGCGGGTGAAGCAGATCATGCTCAACCTGCTCAGTAACGCGGTTAAATTCACTCCGGAAGGCGGAGAAGTCCGTGTTACTTCGACGTTGCACGGCGACGGTTCATTGGCGATCACGGTCAGCGATACGGGTGTCGGCATGAATGAAGAAGAACTCGCTTTAGCGTTGAGTAAATTCGGTCAGGTGGACAGCGGTTTAGACCGCAAACATGAAGGTACCGGTTTGGGCCTGCCTTTGACCTTGGGGCTGATGGAACTGCACGGCGGTACGCTGGATATTAAAAGCGAAAAGGGTCGGGGGACTCACATTGCAATGGTCTTCCCCAAAGATCGCGTGATGCACGGCGCTGCTTAATGCGCTCCACCCGGTTACGGTGCTTGCGTAGCAAATGCGATGCGTTTGAGGCCGCTTTGCTTGGCTAGGGCCAAAACCTCGGCGATGCGTTGGTACGGTACTTGGCCGTCTCCGCCCAACTTCAATACCCGTTCTGAATCTTCGTGTTGAAGGGCGTTCAATTTTGCGGGCAGGGCATCGTCGGTGATGACTTTCCCATCCAAAAGCAAGGTGCCGTCGGCCAAGACTTCCAGCGTTGTAACGGTGGGCTCAGCCATCTGTTCGGCCTGGGCTTTGGGTAGATTGACCCGCAGGGCTTGGGCCATCAATGGCGCCGCGACAATGAAAATTACCAACAACACCAGCATCACGTCAACCAAGGGGGTGACGTTGATTTCGCTCAACGGCTGATCGGGATCGCCGCTAGAAATACCGCCCGCCATGTCAATTTCCTTCCGTTAAACGGGCAAGAATGCGCACGGCGTTGGTTTCCGCCGCGCCAAACAGGCGACGCAATTGGCGCAGCAGCAGGTTGTACCCCACTACCGCAGGGATGGCGGTGAATAGGCCTGCCGCCGTGGCGACCAGCGCTTCGGCTACCGGGCCGGCGACCAAATCCATGCTCAACGCCTCGGCGCTGCTTAGGCCCTGCAAAGCGTGCATGATGCCCCACACGGTGCCGAATAGGCCGATGAACGGCGCGGTGTTGCCGATGGTGGCAAGGGGCGTCAGCCCGCTTTCCATATTCAAGCGGCTTTCGCGCAATAGGGCTTGGGCCAGATTTTCCCGATCGCCTTTGGCCACATCGGCAATGCCAGCGACCAGGTGAGTTGAAGGTAAAGCTGACGGTGATCGTTTATGGGTAAAGAAGGAGCGCTCACCGTTGTAGGCTGCGGTGAGTTGCCAAGTCTTGAACACGATGATGGTCCAACTGATGAGTGACAGTGCGATCAAGACGATAAAGACGCCGCGCACGATTCCATCGGCATCATCCCACCAGGTCATGAGTTCCATGAAGGGTATTTCCTTTCTTTCATTGTATCATCCGGCATTGAGGCGGAAATCGAACGGCACCAGCACTTCGCCATCCACGGCGGTATTGCCCCGCATGGCAGGGGCAAAACGCCAGCGCAGTGCCGCAGCGCGCGCCGCACGGTCAAGTAAAGCGAAGCCTGTGCTTTGTTCCACGTCAACCGATTGGACCGCACCATCGCGACGAACCTGTACCCGCAAAACCACCCGGCCTTCCATGCCGCGCTTGCGCGCTAAGGTCGGATACGCCGGTTTGGGGTTATCCAGATAGGCCGCGTGCTGGCGCGGGGCGATATAAGCTGGGCTAGGGGCTTGGGCTTCTAGGGGTTGCACCAAGGCAGCCTTGGGCTGAGCCTCCGGTTTGGGCTTCGGTTTCGGTGGATTGATCGGTTTAGGTTTTTCTGAGGTGATGGGCTTGGGTTTGGGCAGGGGTAGCGGCGGTTCGGGCTTAACCTCAGGCGTCACGATGGGTTGCGGTGCGGGCGTGATGATCGGTTCAGGCTCCGGTTCTGGTTTCGGGGTCGGCGCAAGCGGCTCCACCACCGCCGCACTTGAGGGCAATTCCACCATTTCGAAACTGTTGAGAATTTTAGGCGCTTGTAGTTCATTGCGGCTTAAAGACCACACGCCCGCCGCCATAGCGCCATGCACCGCCACCGCCACGAGGGCGGGCACGCTATAGGTGGCAATGGATTTTCGTATGCGAATAAAAAAAGTGGTCATGACCATTTCAGATGAAGGGGGCCGCACCGGATTGAGGTGCGACCCCGCGTTCTGCCTTAGAATGTTCCCGTCATATTCAGGTAAAACGAACGTCCCGGTTCGTTCACCTGGACCTCGGTGGCATCGAAGCTGTTGCTCTTGTTTAAGTGGTTTGCATAAGTTCGATCAAAGAGGTTGGTGACGCCAAATCCTAATTCGAAGTTGTCAGCGATGGGGCGTGACGTATAGAGGTCCGCTGTCAGGTAACCTTTGGTTTCCCTAACATCTCGACCACTGCCAGTGGCGGTATCGCTGTCGACGCGGGTTTGTTTGAAGGCCGCGTTCATGCGCGTTCCCATCAGCCATTCACCCATCGGATACGACACGTCCATGCCCAACTTCAACGGCGGGATTTGCGGCAGAGGATTGTTGGTCTCTTCGTTTTGTCCACGCGTATAGCTCGCCGAACCGTTTAACGATATCTTGTTGTCGAAGGTGTGCTGGGCCGTAAGGTCCAGGCCCATCAACGTGGCGTCAATGTTGCGGTAGACCGATGCTGTGTCGGTGAGCAAAATATCCGTTTGCCCGCGTGCGACATCGCGGAAGATGTAGTCACGCACCCGGTTGTAATAGGCCGAGGTGGAAATGCCCCAACCCGCAATTTGAGTGTCCACGCCCAAGTCGATCTGGTAATGCTGTTCCGGTTTGATGTTGGGATTGCCCACCCAGCGACTTGAGGCCGAGGCGTTGCCCATATCGGCGGCTATGGCGCGTTCGGTAGTGTTGGCGGTGCGCACCGAGCGGCTCGCCGACATGTACGTGGTGGTGTTTTGGTCCACTTCGTATTCGTAACGCAGCAGGCCGCTGACGTTGTTTTCGGTAACGGTGGTAAAACCGTAACCGTAATACATTTCATAAAGTTCGTTGGCGGTGCGGGTAAAAGCGCCGGCATAGGTCGCCAGTTGATCCGCCTTGTTGGCCGTGACGTGTACGTTGTCGTAACGTAGACCGGCTTTGATCGATTGTGCATCGTCCAATGCAAAGGTGCCTTCGCCGAATACGCCGATTTCGCGGCTGTCGATGCCCGGCCAAAGGTAGGATTGAACCGTCGTTTCCGTCGATGCGAGAGTCATGCCGCCGTAGCGGGTGGCGTCGCGGTCGAGTTTTTTGTAATCCAAACCCAGTAAGATCGGCACGTTGCCAGCCATGGCGTCCGTTTCGATCTTAAAGCCTGTAGTATTCGACGTTGATGGTGCGCGCATATACATGGTGCCGACATCACGCAGGGAGTAGTTGTCCATCAGGTGATCAACGCGCGAATCGTAGGCATTGAATCGCACTGCGTTTACAGGGGACCCCTCAAACTCTTTCGCGAGTTTTAGGCGCACCACGTCGGTAATGTCATAGGGCGCGTCCATGCCGGCGCCGGCGAACAGCACGTCGTCGGTGCGATCGCGTTCGGCGCTGAACGACAATTCGGAACCGTTACCCGGCGCGACGCCGACTTCCAAGCCGCTTGACCACTGTTTAAAGGCGCTGCGAACTTCTGTGCCCTTGCCGTCTTCGTAATTGCTCGAACGGCTTTTGGTGCCGATTGCACGCGCATATCCTGCGCCGACTTTTGCAGCCACATCCAGGTTGCCCTTTGCGCCGCCGCCGTTGGAATTTACGGCTGCGCCCGCTTTTACCTGATAAGGCTTCACATCATCTAACGCCGGTGCCTTGCGTTCTAAGATGATCGTGCCGCCGCTGCCGCCTGGGCCGTGACTGACGCTCTGAAAGCCTTTTTCCACCGTGACGTTATCATAGGTATCGATGGCGGTAAGGGCGGCGGGCGGGTCCATGCGGTTGGGACATCCACCATATACAAACGCATCGTTGCTGATGATGTTAAGCTGTTCTTGTTGCTGGCCGCGGATCACCGGGTCCAGGCCATGGCCACCCATGCGCACGGCATCAACGCCGGGAATGGATCGCAAAAAACTGCCGCCATCCATCATGGGCGACATATCGGTACGATTCGGGTCGGCTGAGATAATGGCGGATAGGCTCCGGCCTTCGATGATGATGCTTTCCAGCACCGTGGCGTCGGCAGCCAGGGATTGAGAACTGGCGATGATTGCCGTGGTAGATAGCAGCGTAGCGATAAACAGGCTGTTTAAGGGTTTGGTTTTCATAGACATGTGACGTAAGCACGTCCCTCGTTGGCGAGGGCCGCTCCCTAAAATCTTGTAAAGTGGTGATTGGGCGCGCATAGCGTTCCATCGGCTATAAAAGCCGAGGCAAAGCGATTAGCACGCCGGGAAGATTTTTAGGCCGTTAGAGGCGGTCCGCGAGGCAGATTGGGGTGCGCGCGCCACAAATTGGCTTGGCGTTGTGCGTGGGGCAGGGCAAAGTCGGGCTTCGTCAGTTGTATATGATCGCCCAGCGCTGCAACCGGGGGAACCAGTGCGGCAGGGGCATGGATCAGGCAGAATGGACATGAAATGCCCTGTTCGGGGGTGGCGGGTTCGCCGTTTTGACCCAGGGCGACCGTCTTGACGCCGGTGGCGGTACAGATGACGCGAAACTCGCCATCGGTGCCCGCATCGAATGCCAATGCAGAAGACAACGGCGCCAGCACTTGCACAAACAACGCAAACACGGCTAGCCACGCTACAAAGGCGCGCCGGGTCATGTGCATTTTGTCAAACAAGCGGCCAAATCTAGCCATCGTCGTGTATTCCCCCCTCAGAAACCCGCCTATGGGTCATTGGCGTTCGCGGCCGAATGGGTACCTTCAAATCGCGCCAACACTATAGGCGTGTGCAAAAATGTGCAAGTCATCCGTTCGCTTGCCAATGGGGTATCATTCTGGCACAAGTATAGGGCACGGGTTCCAAGCGGGCATAGCCTGTTGGATGAAAAGGGAACGCGGTAGGGACGACCTTGACGGGTCCCAATCTGCGGCTGCCCCCGCAACTGTGAACGGTAGTTTTCTTCCATTAAGCCACTGAGGCCTTGCGCCTTGGGAAGGCGGAATAAAACAGTGATCCGTGAGCCAGGAGACCTGCCCGTGTTTGTGGACGCTTCGCGTGGAAGCGGTGCGTCTGTACGGAGGGTACGAAAGGAAAACCTCATGCATATCGAACCGGGTTATGTCCAACCTGTTAAAGTCGTCATGGCCAACGCCGGCGCACTGACCGTTCTCGCTTGGGCGGCAAAAGAACAGATTAAAGATTGGGCTCATGCGCCATGGACCTTTGTGAAGACCGGCGTTGCCGCGCTGGCGTTCACGGTATTTATGCAAAGCTTCTCCGCGCCCGTGGGGCCGTCGGAATTGCACTTCGTGGGCGCCATGGCGATGTATTTGACGCTTGGTTTTTGGCCGACCCTGATGGGATTTGCCATCGGTCTGGGGCTACAGGGGCTGCTGTTTTCGCCGTGGGATCTGGTGCATCTCGGCGTCAATTCGCTGTCGTTGATGGTCCCATTGTTGGCGGTGCATTTCACCATGGGCAAGTCGCTCTTTGATGGCGCTTTAAAGCGGCGCTTGAATTTCGCCACGATGGTGAAACTCGATGCCGCGTATTATATCGGCGTCACCACCATGGTCGGGTTCTGGCTGTGGGTCGGCGGTGTTGAAACCACGGTTTCGGCGTGGTTGGCATTTGCCGCATCGTATCTGGTGGTGGTGGCTGCGGAGCCGCTGCTGACCTACGCTGTTGTCGGTGGGTTGAAGAAAGTTCAAGATACGCGCTTGGTGCAAAATCTGTTCGTGGTGAACCAACTCACTACCGACTAATCATCGCGTAGGCGTAATGAATAACGGCCAGTGGAGACACTGGCCGTTTTTTTTGCCGGTTTTTGTGAGAAGTCCATTATGTGATGGCGTCGATGTCTTCATCGCTGAGGTTGCCCGGCACCACGGTGATGGGCACGCGCATCCTGCCTGCGGCTTTTTCGATGAAATAGCTCACCAGCGGTCCGGGGCCTTCTTTGCCGGTCGCCGCCCCCAGCACGAGCAGCGAGATGCCTTTTTCTTCGTCCAGCAGCGTGAGTAATTCTTCGGTAGTGTTGCCTTCGCGGATGAAAATGATCGGCATTTCGCCGGTGCATAATTGGACCTTGTCGGCGGCGTCGGAAAGCAAGGCCTCTGCGTGTTCACGCGCCTCCTGCTGCATCAGATCGCCGACGCCGATCCAGTGTTGGAACTCGATGGGCTGAATGACGTAGACCAGTGCTACACGTCCGCCGACAGTTTTGGCGCGCTTGCAGGCAAAGCGTAGCGCGCGGCTCAGTTCTGAGCTTTCATCGACCACGCACAGGAAAGTGCGTACCTTATCCGGGTGTGTGCTCGCTATATCCGCCATGCTCTGTTAGCCCCTCTTTTTGAAGACTGCGTTGGCGGTCCATCCTGACATTACTGCGATGACGATGGCAAGCAGACCGTAAAGCAATGCTTGTTCGTGAGCGAAGTTGTAGATTTGTGCTTCTAGGCCAACCTTGTGGACGCGCATGTGGGTGGTTTTCTTGGTTTTGATGCCCCCGTCAACGATCATGTAAGTGTCGATGGCATAATCTCCCACCGTGACATTGGCGGGAAACCAAAGATCGGTGCGAAACAGTTGTTTGCCGACCAGACTGATCTGGCCGGGTTCAATGGTATAGAGGCTCTTTCGCGCCATATTGCGAATGAGTCCGGCAAAGAATTCTTTAACCCGTGTGGTGTTGATGTTGCCGGGCTTGTCCGCAATGTCTAAATCCAAATGCTCGGCGCCAATCTTTTCTTTTTTTAAGATGTTCAAAGGCAAAAGGTCAGCGATCGGGCGGCTGGACGCCAAGGCGTAAAACGCGGGGGCTTTGGCGAAGATGACTTCGTCGGTCGCCACCCAAACCCCCATGATGCGTTCTTTGAATCGTACCGACGTGTCTTTGCGCGGGCCGCGCACCACGACGATGACATCGCCCGCGATATCTTTGGCGCCGAACAGCAAAACCTCTGATCCCTTGAACGATACGTCCAACCGCACGTCGGGTTTGGCTAGGTCGACATCGAGACTATCGGCAAGTGCTGAGTTCAGCGCCGGGGCAGCGAACAGGGCCATAACCATCCAGGGCAGGGCGTAACTTACGCGCATCTCAATGCTCCCCCGTTGATGTGCCTAGGGCATAGAGATCATCTGGCGTTAGCGTCAGGTCCAGACCGATCTTGATGCACACGCCGATGACCATCAACGCCAGCAGAATGCGCAACTGTTCGCCTTTGAGCTTCGCGCCAGCTTTGGCGCCGAATTGCGCGCCTATTACGGCCCCGATCAACAGCAACACCGCCAGCATCACATCAACGGAAAAGTTGTTGACCGCTTGCAGCACGGTGACATTGGCGGTGACGAAGATGATTTGAAACAGCGATGTGCCGACCACCACCGCCGTGGGCATGCCCAAAAGATAGATCATCGCGGGGACCATGACGAAGCCGCCGCCGACACCCATGATCGCCGATAAAATGCCGACGATCGCGCCCACACCCAGAGGCAATAAGGCGGAAACGTAAAGCTTGGAACGGCGAAAGCGCATCTTGAACGGTAGCGCGTGGAGAAAAATGTGGTGATGCAGCTTGGATGGAGCAGCCCTTTTTGCGCGGCGCATGGTGTTGAGGCTTTCAATCAGCATCAACATGCCGATGATGCCCAAAAAGGCTACATACGATAGCTTGATCACCAAGTCGATCTGGCCCAGCGTCTTGAGAATGGTAAATAGCCACACCCCGAATGAGGAGCCGATCACGCCGCCGATCAGCAGCATCACCCCCATTTTGACGTCGACGTTGCCGCGCTTCCAATGTGCCAGCACGCCGGAAATGGAAGATGCTACGATCTGATTGGCTTCGGTGCCGACCGCGACGGCGGGGGGGATGCCGATAAAAATCAACAACGGTGTCATCAAAAATCCGCCGCCGACACCAAACAACCCTGACAGAAAACCCACACCGCCGCCCATGCCAAGGATCAAGAAAATATTGACCGAAACCTCGGCGATCGGCAGGTAGATTTGCATCTCAGCGCCTCCGATACCCATGGGGTTGAGGGGGGAGTTTCAGGCGGGGTGTTGTGGCGTAGGCTTGCACAAGAAATGTTGGCATTAAGCCCTTGAATGTCAAGAAATATGGCCGGAATCTATGGTCGGCGCGAAGTTATGCGCAGCTGGCGGCATTATCCGCGCCGTTCTTTTCGCAATTGAAGAGACGGTAGAGCACTTCAATGATGGCCCGAGGTTTGTCGTCTTCGATGGAATAGTAGATATTTTGCGATTCGCGGCGGGTTTGCACCAGGCCATGTTCACGCAATACGGCTAAGTGCTGGGAAAGGGCTGACTGACTAAGGTTGGTGAGAGAATCTAAATCCCCTGCAGTGCGTTCACCATGAAGCAACTGACACAGAATCATCAGGCGCGTCTGATTGCTCATGGCTTTGAGCAGTTCGCTCGCGGCCTCGGCATTGCCTTGCATCTGTTCGAGACTTACGTTCACGTCCGCTGTGTCCATGCAGCCAGTCCCTATCATCCCTAAATTGATCTCAACCGTTAATTAGATACATCTAATATTGCGGGATTGTCAAGAAACTCATCGGATTGGAATTATTTAGCCGATTTATTTCAAGCGAGATAAGGGGGAATGAAAAGACAATTGAATGGAGTGTTCGGCATTCTTACCTAATACATAGTATGAATTCATTAGTGCCTAAGTATCTTTGAATTCTAATCATTTAAGGG
>Ga0299912_10003287_pt1 | contig 13203 bp, 11 predicted proteins | sample RVTome_2_FD_207667 | JGI IMG/M metagenome (GOLD analysis project Ga0299912, IMG submission 207667) | Soil microbial communities from uranium-contaminated site in the Upper Colorado River Basin, Wyoming, United States - RVT95D214 (version 2) ...
GGATGTGCATTTGACGGCAGGATTAACATGCGTTGATTGTCACCGTAACGACATCAGCCATAACATTACCCGAGGATATGAAGGCGAGGATACGGTATCAAAAAATCCGTTAGCGGCTACTACATCCTGTGTGGGTTGCCACACAGAGGGGCGTTTGGGCGCACCTGTTCCGAAGCATCAGGGCATCCCTCCGGTGCATTTTGATAAGCTAAGCTGCACGGTCTGCCACTCAGGCCCATGGCCTGAAGAAAAGACCATCCTGACAAAAACATCGATGGCGCATCGTTTAGGTGTTCTCGGCTCAAATAAATCCCCGGAGGCGCTGCCGCATATTTTTTATCCTGTTTTTGCCAAGCAGCAAGGTATCGGCGCTGCATATTTGGGGAATTTGTCGGGTTTAAGGCCGGACGAAAAAATTGCTCCTTGTAAGCTGATATGGCCTGCTTTCTGGGGCAGTATAAAAGATGATAAAATAACACCTGCTGCCATTGAAACTGTCAGGAAAACCGCAGGTAAAATTCTCGCCAAAACAAAACGTTCGCCTTCCGGTGATTGGCGAGATTTAAATAGCGAACTTATTACCGAAGGGCTGAAGGAATTACAGAAAACAATCGACGGTGAACCAATCTATATAAGTGGCGGCAAAGTCCATCGTCTCGATGACGAAGGCAAACTGATTTCCTCTGAACACGCTGCCGCCAGCCCATACCTCTGGCCGATTGCTCATAACGTCAGGCCAGCTGCTCAGTCGCTGGGCGTTCGTAGCTGCGGGGATTGCCATTCGATAGATGCACCATCTTTCTTCGGGATAGTTGCTGTCGATTCTCCAATTGTTGCAGAACGAGACTTATTTAAAGAAATGATTGAATTTCAGGGACTTAGACCTGTTTATACGAAGTTATTTGCTTTCTCATTTATATTCCGTCCGTTTATTAAAGTCGTATCGCTTTGCTCGTCTGCGATTTTAGCTGCGGTTCTAATATTGTATGTGTTTCAAGGATTAGTCCGTATTTTGAATCTATTGTCAGGGAAAAATCAGTAGGTCTATTTGAGGATAAATAGCGTGTTTTGGATAGCTTTGTTAGATAAAATATTTCACGTAGTCACGTTAGTTGGTATCACGGCTGTAGTGGTGGCAGCTATCGGGCACTATCTGCTGTTCGGCCCTCGGCATCCCGAACTATCCAAGGACAAACGTGACCTTCGCCGCCTCAGTCTGGTGGAAAGGTTTATTCATGCCGCTACAACCCTCAGCTTCCTTACACTGGCCGTTACGGGTTTCGCGGCCCCGATATACTTTGGAAAGCCGCTGAGTAGCTGGCTGTGGATTGTGCATCTTGTGGCAGCCCCTGTTTTCGCCGTTGGACTGGCTGCTATTGCCCTAAGATGGGCGGAAGATTGTCGCCTTGAAAGCTACGACTGGGAATGGGCGAAGCAATTCGGCGGATACTTAGGAAGTGACAAAGACGTTCCTGCCGGTCGATTTAATGGAGGCCAGAAAGCCTACTTCTGGGCCATCATCTTGCTTGGTCTTGTGTCTATACTGTCTGGTCTGGTAAGGATGTTTCCGACCTTCGACGCAAATATTCAGGAGATTTCCTACCAGGTGCACCGCTACAGCGGCTTGTTCCTTGTCATGGCTGTTATCGCACATATTTACCTGGGAACACTGGCTAACCCCGGCACGTGGCTGGTGATAATATCAGGTTATGTAAGTTCTCGGTGGGCTAAGCACCATCACCCGATATGGTGGGAACACATTAGCAAAAGCTCTGCAGGTAAAAAAGGAAATGGAAAATGCAATGTTGATGGCACTGAAACATGTCCTGTCGAAACCAAGCCGGAACAAAGTCATAAATAAAAAATCAATTGTATTAGTTAGTTCAGAAAAGTTTTTCTGAATACACTATGGAGCTGCAGTGGGGTTAAGAGATATACCCAGCAAGGTGCCGGGCGGAGTTCGGTAAGGATATTTTAGACTTCTGTAAAAAGGAATTTGTTGAAAGGAGAATAAAAATATGGAAAAAATAGTAGCTCTTTTATGTGTGTTTGGTTTAGGCATGTGCTTTTCGCTACTGGGGTCGATTAGCGTCAAGCTGATGCCCCGCCTGAAGATTGACCAGGGCAAGTTTGGCTCACTCATTTCGGCATTTATGCTCACATGCTTAATCGCTTCGCTGATTACGGGTGTCGTGGTGGATAAGATTGGCTATAAACCGGTGGCCATTTTCGGATTCATAGCGACAGCGGTTTGTATCTTAATCCTTGCTCGTGGGCAGACATACGGGATAGTTCTTTTGCCCTGTTTATTGCTCGGTTTCGGAGCTATGGCCCTTAATACGGCAGGTAACACGCTTATCCCCGTCGTGTTGTTCGGCGGTAAAAATCCTGCGGCTGCGAGTAACTTAGGTAATGTGTTCTTCGGGCTTGGACTTTTTGTTACACCACTGGTCGTAAGCTTTCTTTTTAGAAAAACAACCTATGAAAAGGCGATATCTGTCCTGGCGTTAATCGTGGTTGCACCTGTGATTCTGGCAGTTATAGCGAAATACCCGCAGGTGCGGGCTGGTTTCGCAGTTTCTGATGCGGTGGCGCTGCTTAAGGAGCCGGCTGTTTTAGTAGCTGCTCTGGCTCTATTCTGCTACATCAGCATGGAGTCATCTTTCTGCAACTGGCTTCCGCCCTACGGCAAGGAAATTATAAGCAGGGACTTTTCGAGCCTGGACGGCTCAATTATAGATGCTTCATCTCAGCAGATGCTTTCGGCGTTTGCGGTTGCGATGATGGCTGGCCGGTTAATAACAAGTCAGGTCAGCAGCATTACGGAATACGGCAGCTGGTTCATCGCAGGAGCCGCACTTATCGCATGCCTGCTAATTCTGGCTATGGGCAGAAGCGGTGCAATCTGGACCAGTGCGCTGGCTGTTTGTGCAGGTCTGTCTTTTGCTCCGTGCTTTCCTACTATTGTCGGCGTGACATATTCAAAACACCCGGAGAACTTCGGAAGCGTTTTTGGGATTATCTTTGCCGTGGGCCTATTGGGTGCTGTGATTATCCCTAAAGCCATTGGTAATCTTGCAAAGGGCTCGTCTGTCCAGAAGAGCTTGAAGCTGTTGATTCCTGCCTGCATAGCTCTTATTGTTCTGGCGATTATTCTGGGCAAAGTCGAAGCTAAAAAGAAATCTGAAGTAGTGATGCCAACGCCTGTTACGAAAGTTATTGAGATAAGCTCATCCGAAACCGCCCTTCGGCAGTAAGCTCAAGGTCGAACTGCTCCACAAAAACCACAGGCACGGAACAGAGCAGGTGAGAGCATCTAATCCCTGATTTAATCAAGCAGGTGAAGGAAAAATCGCCTATCCTCACGATGACCCATTTTTGCGGTGGTGAGGGTGTAATGCGGCCTGATGAGCAAAAAATAACCACCGTGGTTAAGACTTTGGCATCTTGGTTTTTGACCGCGGGTTTAACAGATTAAACCTTATAGCCAAGACCTCCTCAAAAATGGGTCATCACGAGCAAGGAATACCTTGATGTATTGGCATTTCTGTTTTACTATGAACTTATGGACAGTGAACTTTTCAATTTAGCGGGTAAGACGGCTCTGGTTACCGGCGGCAGCAGAGGCATTGGGCTTGCGATAGCAGAGGGGTTTGCTCAACAAGGGGCGGATGTTGCAATTGTAGCCCGCGATAAAGACCGGCTTCAAGCTGCCAAGCAGGAAATTCAAGCCGAGACCGGCAAAAAGGTGTGGACATTTGCGTTCGACCTTGAAAATACAAAGGCAATTAAAGCCCTCTTCAAAGATATAATTTCCGAAACGAAGTGGATAGATATCCTGGTCAATTGTGCGGGGGCGACTGTTCGAGCACCTGCGGAAGACATTGACCCGAAAGATTGGAACGACGTCTTTGCGGTAAATCTGACGGCTGTTCTTGTGATGTCGCAGGCGTTTTGTCGGCATCGAATGCAGGCGGGCAAGGGCGGCAAAATTATTAATATCGGGTCGTTGATGTGTCACGGTGCCAGGCCTACAACCGCAGCGTATGCGAGCAGCAAGGGAGGTTTATTGATGTTAACAAAATCGCTCGCAGTAGAGTGGGCGAAATACAATATCAATGTCAACGCCATCGGGCCGGGTTATATCGATACAGAACTTTCCAAACCACTTAGGGCTGACGAAAAACTTAACAAGTGGGTGCTTTCGAGGACTCCGCTTGGAAGGTGGGGCCAGCCGGAGGATATTGCTGGCGCAGCGGTTTTCCTTGCCTGCGATGCAAGTAAGTTTGTTACCGGACAGATTTTATATGTTGATGGCGGCTGGTTAGCCGCACTATAGTGTTTGGCGGGCAGCATATAAATAGCCATGTTGTTCACTACGGTTCAGCAAGGTGTCCTGCCGGGCAACATCAAAGTTACGAGGTTACGTGATAGCTGAATTCGAGCACTTTTGGCTCAACCAGCTTTCGGTAATCTTTCATACTCATTCGAATTGCTTTTTCGTAAGAACCGGCCTGGAAGGTGATATGGTCATCGGCCTCGAGGGATTTATCCATAACTGTCGGTAAATCATACAAGTTGCCGAACGGCGGCTCTGCCCCAAGTGCACAATCAGGGAATATCCTGCCGATTTCCTTTTCATCAGCCAGTTTGACTGATTTAGCACCGAGTTGTTTTTTCAAGGCCTTCATATCAACCTTGTTAGGTGCTGAAAGGACACACATCACATACTTGTCGTCGGCCCTGACTATGACCGGCTTGGCTACGAATTTTCCCGGCTCATGCTCGGCTGCTGCCAGGTTCTGGGCTGTATAGGAGGGTTCGTGTTTAGTAACCTTGTACTTAACTTTCGACTTATCCAGAAATTCCGTCACTTGCATAACAATATCTCCCAAAAAATGCCAAGATTGTTTACAATATTTTTACCTGCTGGGATTCCGTGTGTCAATTGCCAATATCAAAATTTGGGCTGTTCAATGAACTCAAAAGATAACGCAGTTATATACTTTTGCAGTTTACGCTGAAGAAAGTTTGCGGGAATTTTAGAGTTTTTGAGTGGTATCGCCATCATTAACCTGCGGTTTTTTATATGTTTATGCAAGAAAATGATTGACCGGGCGAACTTATTGGTAATAAAATCGTATAAAATTGCCGAAAATCGTTTTTGTTGATGTCCAATTATTGTTTTTGTTGCCGGTTTTATAACCGTATGGATTAGGAGACTAAAAATGCAAACATCATTCAATCAGAAGAGGAAAACCACGCGTTATCTTGTCCTTTCGACAGTTATTTTTCTGTCTGTAATTTTGTGGCCGTTGTCTGCTTCGGGGCAGGAGAAAAACAGCATAGCAACGCTGAAGCAGATAGGCAAAGCTTTTGCCGATATTGCGGAAAAGACATCACCGGCAGTGGTGGGTTTGAAAGCTGACAGGGTGATTACTCGAGACTACCCATCTATGCGGGAATGGCCTTTTGATGAGCAGCTTGACCCCTTTAGCGACGATTTCTTTGACCGCTTTTTCTTCCGTTTTCGTTCTCCCCGTGAACAAACACCCCAGCGTAAGTATAAACAGACTCGGCCGGTTCAGGGTTCCGGCTTTATTATCTCATCCGACGGCTATATCCTCACAAGTAATCATTTAATTGAAGAAGCAGAAAAGGTGGAGGTAGAGCTGGCAGATGAACGGAAACTTACCGCTAAAATAGTCGGCACAGACCCGGAGACAGATGTTGCGCTGATAAAAATTGACGCCAATAATTTATCTACTCTGGAGCTGGCAGATTCAGATAAGCTTGAGGTTGGAGAATGGGTTCTTGCAATAGGCAATCCATTCGGCTTGAATCACACGGTAACTGCGGGGATTGTAAGCGCCAAAGGCCGCAGTGGTTTCAGGCTGGCTACGTATGAAGACTTCATTCAGACCGATGCAGCAATAAATTTTGGTAATTCCGGGGGGCCTTTGATAAATCTTGACGGCCAGGTAGTCGGGATTAATACCGCTATTGTCGGCGCGAGCGGCAATATAGGTATTGGATTTGCGGTGCCTATAAATATGGCCAAAGCCATCCTGCCAAAACTGAAGGCGGGCGAGGAAATCAGCCGGGGATTCTTAGGTGTTGATATCCAGGACCTTACGCCTGAATTAGCGGAATATTTCGGGTTAAAGGATATTAAAGGCGTTCTTATTCCGGAGGTCCAGAAAGATTCTGCCGCAGAGAAAGCAGGACTAAAGCCAAATGATATCATTGTTGAGTTCGAGGGTAAGCCGGTTGAGACGGCTCAGGAATTGCAGAAATGTGTGGCGATGTTTGAGCCGGGCACGACGGTGAAAATAGTCGTGCTCCGTGACGGCAAACGGGAAACCCTTACCGCTACGCTGACCAAGCGCCCGCCTTTGAGCGAACTTGAGGGTAAAGTCGAGCCGAAGACGCTCGAGGAATTGGGATTCTCAGTGCAGGATTTAACTGCGGATTTGGCCGGGCGTTATGACTTTGAAGGTCAAAGCGGAGTTATTGTCACCGAGGTTGAACCGGATTCGGGTGCAGCACGGGCAGGTATTGTGCCGGGGGCATTGATTAAGGAAGTCAATAGTAAAGAGGTCAAAAATACCAGAGAATTCAATGAGCAAATATTAAATGCCAAAAAGAAAGGCAACGTCCTACTGAAAGTAAGACGTGAGCGATATACATTCTTTGTGCTGCTTCCTCTAAGCAATTAAGAATCTATAGATGAGCTTTTATAAGAAAGAGCTTAAAGCCCAGCTTTTAGTGGAGCTTTTATTTTAGTATGCGGGCGGAGTGCCAACGACGGTTTTCGGGACTCCGGCTGGGCCTTTGCCCTGACGAGTGTGAGTCAAAACCTGCCGTAAACCCCACATAAAATCTGCCATCTGGCGCTGGGCTATTTTGCCGAGAGAACGGCGATACCGGCGGCGATTTTTGTGTTCATTTGCATAATTACAGCGTCGATAATGGCGGAGGTCTGGCAGAAAAAGGCGCCGGCTCCAGCAGGATAATAAATAATATATATTAGCAAAGGGCTATTGCATTTCGTCGATAAAGAATATATAATCCGGGTTAAATATTCGATTTTACGAGTTATAGTGGGCAGTCTTTGTTCGGCTGCCCCTTTTATGTAAGCGCAGCTCGATTATGAAAGGCAATTGAGGAGATTTGGTTATGGGTTGTAATCTGGCAATAGCGGGAGTGACCGGAGCGGTGGGTCAGGAATTTCTGGCGATCTTGCAACGGCGGGACTTTCCATTTGATTCGATAAAGATGCTGGCGAGCAGCCGCTCGGCTGGTAAGAAAATTGAATTCAAAGGCAAAGAATATATCGTAGAAGAGCTGACTAAAAACAGCTTCGAGGGGATTGACATCGCCCTATTCAGCGCCGGCGCAGCTCGAAGTAAAGAGTTTGCACCCGCTGCGGTCAAAGCTGGTGCGGTGGTGGTGGATAACTCTTCGGCCTTTAGAATGGATCCGGATGTTCCGCTTGTTATTCCGGAAATAAATCCACAGAAGATTGCAGAGCATAAAGGGATAATCGCCAATCCGAATTGCTCGACCATAATAGGGATTGTTCCGGTCTGGCCTTTGCATAAGGCAAATCCGGTCAAGCGGATGGTGGTAAGCACATACCAGGCGGCCAGCGGAGCAGGAACGCAGGCGATGCTTGAGCTTGAAAAACAAACTCGGGAAATCCTCGATGGTAAACAGCCGACCTGCAGTGCTTTTCCGTATCAAATAGCGTTTAATATTTTCAGCCATAATTCTGAGCTGGGTCCCAACGGCTACAATCTGGAAGAGACCAAAATGGTCAAGGAAACCAGGAAGATTTTCGACTGTCCTGAAATAGCAATTACCTGCACGTGTATTCGGATTCCCGTATTCAGGGCGCACTGTGAGAGCATTAACCTTGAATTTACCGGCTCGATTACGGCTGACCAAGTCAGAGATTTATTGAGCACTGCGCCGGGCGTCTCAGTTCTGGATGACCGCGAACATAACCGCTTTCCTATGCCAATCGACGCTACAGATAAAGATGATATATTTGTCGGCAGAATCCGGCAGGATGAGTCTATACCTGAAAACCGCGGCATAAATATCTGGGTCGCCGGTGACCAGCTGAGAAAAGGAGCGGCGCTGAACGCTGTGCAAATTGCGGAAAAGCTGTTATAATCGTCGCTGATGACGATTCGCAATATAAAGCTGACGATTGCCTACAACGGCAGCGAATATCACGGCTGGCAAATTCAGCCGGGAGAGAAAACTATCCAGGGCGTCCTTACCGAAGCGCTTCGAAGTCTGCTTGGCGGCAGGGTCAGAATATGTGGAGCCAGCAGAACCGATGCCGGAGTAAGCGCTCTGGGGCAGGTCGGCCTTATCCAAATCGATTCACCAATTCCAACAGAGAACCTGGCTAAAGCAATTACGGACAGACTCCCTGAGGATATGGCGGTTACCGAGGCGGCGGAGGTGCCCTTGGGCTTTGACGTGATAGGGGATGTCAAAAGTAAATGGTATCGCTATACAATTTTTACAGGTCAGATTAGGCCGGTCCTGCAAGTAAAGCACTGCTGGCATATTCCTGCGGAGCTGGATAGAAAAGCGATGGATGAGGCAGCGAAACTTTTAGCCGGCAAAAAAGATTTTAAATCCTTTGCGTCGGCTGCGGATACAAGAGAGGACACGCTGCGAACGATTTTTCGATGTGATGTTACCGGCGATGATAATTGGGTTTATATCGATGTGGAAGGTGACGGGTTTTTATATAACATGGTCAGAAATATTGTCGGCACGTTGGTCGAAGTCGGTGTCGGAAGATGGAAGCCGGAGAAGATAACAGAAATCCTCGAGGCAAAAGACCGGCAGGCAGCAGGACCCCTGGCCCCGGCTGTAGGTTTATGTCTAATAAAGATTGAATATTGAAAATCGTTCATATAATAACTCGGTTGATTTTGGGTGGGGCGCAGGAAAATACGCTTATCACCTGCAAACTTCTGGCAGAGCGCGGCCACGATGTTACGCTTATTACCGGGCCTGCCATAGGGCCTGAAGGCGAGCTTTTCGAGCAGACTAAATGGCAAAAATATCGAGTTATTACAGTCAATAAGATGATTCGGGCTATCTGCCCTTTGTATGACCTGATTAGCTATCGGCAAATCAAAAAACTTCTGCGACAAATACAGCCAGATATTGTTCATACTCATTCAGCAAAAGCGGGAATATTGGGTAGATTTGCAGCCAGTAACATCTGTCATTGCGAGGCCTGCGCTGCAGGCCGCGGCAATCTATGTCGTTACGTTTCGAGATTGCTTCGTCGTCCGCTTCAGCGGACTCCTCGCAATGACAAGGCAGAATGTCATAGGCCCGCGATAGTGCATACAATTCACGGCTGGTCTTTTCATTCATATCAGAGTAATTGGCTCAATAAATTTTATATAGCAATTGAAAGAGCAGCCGCGAAACAAACAGACTTTTTTATCAGCGTTGCAGATGCGATGACCAAACAGGCACTGACGGCAGGCATTGGCAGGCCTGAGCAATTTGTTACTGCCTATTCAGCCATTGAGGAGAATGATTTCTTAGAGCCGATTTCGCAGCAGCGTAAAAAAGAATTTCGACAAAAGTATGGAATCGGCGAAGATGCGATTGTGCTGATTACCATTGCCCGCCTATTTATGCTCAAAGGCCATGATTATATTATCGAATCGTCAAGACAGCTTTCCAGACGATTTGAGAAAGCTGTCTGGCTATTCGTAGGTGATGGTAACCTTGCCGACCACTATAAACAGCAGGTTCAGCAATTGGGGTTGACTGAAAATATTAAATTCACTGGGCTTTTACCGCCGAGCCAGATTCCTCTTGCGATACAATCATCGGATATATTAGTGCACTGTTCTCTGAGAGAGGGCCTTGCACGGACACTACCGCAGGCGATGCTGTGCGGTAAGCCGGCAATATCTTTTGACATCGATGGTGCAAAAGAAGTCGTCAATGAAAATACAGGGCGATTGATTGAGCCGCCGTGCTCCGGCAGGCTCCGCCCTGACGAGAAAAATGTCGAGCAATTAACCAAGGCCTGTGCGGAATTGATAGAAAATGTGCAATTAAGGAAAAGACTCGGCCAGCAAGGTAGAGATTCCGTAAAAGAAAAATTCGCACCCAGCACGATGGTTAATACTATTGAAGTCGTCTATCGGAAACTGCTGGAGTTAAAATAATTCCGGTCTGATTAGGAACAAAAGATGGATGAAATAATTGCCTATTGTGGCTTGACTTGTCATAGTTGTCCCATCTATCTGGCAACCAGAGAACGAGACCCAAAGAAGAAAGGTGAAATGAGGGCTGAGATTGCAAGACAAATCAACGATCTATACAAAGAGAAATTGAAGACGGTAGATGTCGCCGACTGCGATGGATGCAGGACTGAAAGTGGAAGACTGTTTTCAGGATGCAAGAGGTGTAACATAAGAAAATGCGCAAGAGGCAGGAGTGTTGTGAATTGTGCGCATTGTGATGAGTATGCATGTGAAAGTCTTGAGAAGTTCTTTACTACCGAACCATATGCCAAGAAACGATTGGATAAGATAAGAAGCGGACTTTAATTTTATCTGGAACAGAGAAAACGCATTATGAAAAATTACAGGAAGGAACTATGGTTTAATACGTCAGGAAGACGCGAATTTATAAACATTACGGCGCAGGTTGAAGAGTGTTTGAAAGAAAGCGGCATTAAAGAGGGGTTTGTTCTATGTAATGCTATGCACATTACCGCCAGCGTTTTTATCAACGACGATGAACCCGGCCTTCATCACGACTTTGAGGTCTGGCTTGAAAAACTGGCGTCTGAGAAGCCATACTCTCAATATCGTCATAACGGCTTTGAGGATAATGCCGATGCGCATCTCAAACGCAGCGTAATGGGCAGGGAAGTTGTGGTAGCCATAACCGGCGGCGAACTTGATTTCGGGCCGTGGGAGCAGATATTCTACGGTGAATTCGACGGCAAAAGAAAAAAAAGAGTCCTGATAAAAATTATCGGCGAGTAGATTAGGTATAAAAGCCGCAGATTTCATAGATTCAAGATTGTTTTCATAGAAGTTAAGAAAAAATTGGCCACAGAGGGAACTCAAAAACTTAAAAGGCACTGTCGTCGTTAATTATAGACAATCATTTAAATACCTGTTTATTTGTCAAGCCCTGGTGACTTGATGGAGCTGCTGTTCTTCTTATCCAAGGTGGTTGTGATATCACTTTCAGGCGTAATGGCGCCGGGACCTGTAACAGCTACGGCTATTGCGATGGGGACACGGTCTCGATACGCCGGGACACTTATCGCCATCGGGCATGGCATCGTCGAGTTTCCACTGATGATTTTGATAATTTTGGGGATGGACAAATTGCTCAAATCAGCCAATACGAAAATCATAATCGGGCTGGCTGGAGGTGTGTTTCTTTTGGTTATGGCAATACAGATGCTATATAGTATAAAAAGCACGGAAAACCAAGAAGCCAAAGTTACCAAAAGCGGGCCAGTAGCAGCCGGCATAATACTGTCAGCAGGTAATCCTTATTTCCTATTCTGGTGGGCTACTGTGGGATTGACACTCGCAATGTCTGCGAAAAAACTGGGGGTATCTGGGCTTTTGCCTTATTTGCTATCACACACTGGCTATGTGATTTTGTCTGGCTTTGTGCTCTATCATGGGCAAGTTTCAAAGGTGCCAGGTTATTAGGGCCGAGCAGGCAGCAATTTGTTTTGCGGATTTGCTCGGTGGTGCTGATTGGCTTTGGGGTATTTTTTATTTATAACGCCGCATCCACTTTGATTAAGCTGCTTTAATCTTGTTTTTCTGAACTTAAGATTTGTTTTAGATTATACTGGGCTAAAGCGTTTCGTTGGGTTTGAGCCATTTGTTGCATATTAGCCGGCTCGTCTATGACTGTCTGGGCAAAGCTTGCTGCTGACATGGATTCGGCGATATCGGATAACTTGATATTTGCCGGGTCTTTTGCAGGCATAAAACCCGTTCTGGGGTCGGAAGTCTTCACGATAAGTCCGCTGGAGACGAGATGATTGAGTATCTTCTCTCCGAATTCAGCGGGAATACTTAATTTGCCGCATATAACCTCCTGCGAGACCGGCGCCTGGTTTGCTTCAAATCCAGCTGCAATTTCTCTGACAATGTTTATAGCGGTGAGGTCATTGGCTATGAAGTATTCCTCGGTTTTTCCTTCGACTCCGCTCAGGACAGGTTTAGCAGCAGCAATCTCGGCGGCATCAAGACTTTTGAGGTGTTGGGTTGTGAATGTCAACTGAAGTCCAAACAGCACGATAAGCCAGGTTATAAAAATCCACAAAACACCCAAAGGAACAAGGCCCAGAATACCATAAAGCTTACTGTAGGGGATAAATTCAGTGACATATTGTCCGAATACCCACTTTGCAATACTCCAGACCAAGGCCGCTACAATTGCGCCCCAAATGGCCGCTCTTGTCTGAACTTTTGTGTTCGGCAGGACAAAATAAAGCAGGAAAAATGCAACAGTTGCTACTATATAAGACAAAACAACAGGTCCAATATGTAGAATAATAGTTTTGTGAATTTGCCCAACGGTAGCGTATCGTGTGCTGATGTAAATACCGACCCCGAGAAGCAAAGGCCCAAGCGTAAGAAGCGCCCAATAGTTAATCATTCGGTGCAAGAAAGACCTGCCTCTTGCGACATGCCATATATTGTTGAACGCTTTTTCTATTATGGACAGCAGGGACAATGCAACCCAGATTACGATTACAATACTGACAAATGTAATTGTGCCCTTGCCAGCTCCTGTGAAGAAATCAGCGACAACCCTGTCGAGATGTTCGGTAAGCTTGATAATCTTCTGGTTATCCTGAGGGTCAGCATACTGAATGTTCGAGAGATGGGCCTGGTCGTAGATAAAATTTTTTATTTTCTCGCCGACATCACTATAAGCCGGGAATGACTGGAATATCAAAAGCATAACGATAGCAAGAGGGACAATTCCAAATATTGTATGATATGACAGCGCTGCGGCTTGTCTGCCGGGGTGGTTTTTCCTTAACAGCCGTGCACAGTGCGACCACAGCTTGATTTGAAAGACGATGAAACGGCCAGCCTTACCAAGCTGAGCAGTAGGCGTCGATAAAAGTTCCTTTAATAGTTCCATCATCAG
>Ga0299912_10003288_pt1 | contig 13202 bp, 14 predicted proteins | sample RVTome_2_FD_207667 | JGI IMG/M metagenome (GOLD analysis project Ga0299912, IMG submission 207667) | Soil microbial communities from uranium-contaminated site in the Upper Colorado River Basin, Wyoming, United States - RVT95D214 (version 2) ...
ATTGCCCAATATTTTGAACGCGATTAAAATTAAGGATGATAGAACCAACCGGGAAATTATAGTTGAAGTGGCGATGCATATCGGCGAAAGCATGGTCCGTTGTATTGCCATGTCATCCACCGATGGCTTGGTTCGCGGTACACCTGCCATAGATACCGGCTCTCCGATTAAAGTACCTGTCGGTGAATCTACCTTAGGCCGCGTGTTCGATCTTCTCGGCCGCCCGCTGGATGAACTGGGCGATGTAAAAGCCGACAATTATTATCCTATTCACCGTCAACCCCCGCCGCTGATTGAACAACAAACTTCAGCCCAGATTTTTGAAACAGGCATCAAGGTCATTGATCTGCTGGAACCTTATGTGAAAGGCGGCAAGGTTGGTCTGTTCGGCGGCGCCGGCGTGGGCAAAACCGTCATTATTCAGGAACTCATTCATAATATCGCTACCATGCATGGCGGCTACTCGGTTTTCTGCGGCGTCGGTGAACGTACTCGTGAAGGTAACGATCTCTGGCTGGAGATGAAAGAGTCAGGCGTGCTGGCCAAAACTTGCATGGTGTTCGGCCAGATGAATCTGCCGCCGGGCGCGCGTTTACGAGTAGGGCTTTCCGGTTTGACTATGGCCGAATACTTCCGGGATCAAGGCCTCGATACGCTGGTGTTTATCGATAATATATTCCGTTTTGTACAAGCCGGTTCTGAAGTTTCGGCGCTGCTGGGAAGAATGCCGTCAGCCGTGGGCTATCAACCGACATTAGCTACTGAGATGGGCTTTTTACAAGAACGTATCACGTCGACCAAGACCGGTTCGATCACCTCGGTGCAGGCTATTTACGTACCGGCGGATGACCTAACCGATCCAGCCCCGGCCACGACGTTTGCCCACCTGGACGCGACCACGGTGTTATCCCGTCAAATTTCCGAGTTGGGCATATATCCGGCTGTCGATCCGCTCGATTCGACCTCCCGAATTCTGGATCCGAATGTTGTCGGCCAGGAGCATTATGATGTTGCCAGAGCGGTTCAGAAAATCCTGCAACGGTATAAAGACCTTCAGGATATTATCGCCATTCTGGGCGTCGAAGAATTATCCGATGATGATAAGGAAATAGTCGGGCGGGCCAGAAGAATCCAGAAATTCCTGTCGCAACCGTTCAGCGTCGCCGAGGTTTTCACAGGCAGGCCTGGCGTATATGTCAAGCTTGAGGACACTATCAGATCGTTTAAGGAAGTTGTCGAAGGCAAACATGATGATATTCCCGAACAGGCGTTTTATATGGCCGCCGGTATCGAAGAGGTACTGGAGAATGCCAAGAGAATGAAAACCGGGGGATAGATGTTTAAACTTTCAGCCGTGACGCCGGAAAAGGTAGTTTTCGAACAGGATGTGTCATCCATTATTGCGCCCGGTACTGAGGGCTATCTTGGCGTGTTAACCAATCACGCGCCGATAATCACTCCTTTAACTGCCGGGCGGTTTGAGGTGAAAGATACATCAGGCAAGCATACCGAATATTTTATTTCGGGAGGCTTTCTTGAAGTTTCCCACAACGTGGCGACTGTTTTGGCGGATGCGATTGAAAAGCCGGGCGAAATTAATATCGAACGGGCCAAAGCCGCTGAACAAAGGGCACGGGAGAGATTGGCTAAACGAATCAGCCCCAATATCGACGAAACGCGCGCCGAAGCGGCTTTAAAAAGAGCGCTCTGGCGACAAAAAATGGCGGGCAAATAAGGCAGTAATTCGGATATAGTCTTTTTAATGGACCCCGAATATATCCGGGGTCTATTTTTATGTAAGCGAATAATATGAATGATATTGTTAAAATTAGAAGGAAAATTAAAAAATTACGCATGATTTAATGGCTGCAAGCAAATGATAAAATTAATGAATGTTTCTGATAATTCAATTAACAAATCGTTTTCCTTGACATAGGTTTTTAAGAGTTTTACAATAACAACAATTGAATAAATTATGTTAAACGAGGAGAAGCAATGAGAAAGTACGTGGTTATGCTTCTGGCTCTTTTTGTGGCGTGTTCCGGCCAGGAAAAGAAAGAAGACAAAACCGGGCAGACCCAAATTATCCCCAAACCGGCGGTCGAGGAGAAAGTTGAATACGCCCGAACCGAGGCTGGCAATCCGATCGTGCAGGTTAAGACCACTATGGGTGATTTCGAAATTGAGGTGTTTGAAACCGATTGCCCGATTCATGCCAAGAATTTCTTACAGCTGGTGGAAGGTGATTTTTATAATAATATTATTTTCCATAGGGTAATCGCGAAATTCATGATACAAACCGGTGACCCGACCGGTACCGGCGGGCACGGCCCGGGTTATTTGCTTGATCCTGAGCCGATAAAATACCAAAACAAACGTTCTTATATTGCTATGGCGCAATCTCCTCAGGGCGTAAACGGTTCGCAATTTTATATACTTGTCGCCGATTCGCCGCATCTGGATAATCAATTCCCATGTTTTGCCAAAGTCATTTCCGGTATGGATGTGGTTGATGCCATATCTAAGGTAAAAACCGAAGCTGACAGGCCGGTGGAAACCATGAAAATAATTACGGCCAAGCCAAAGCCGTCAGAAACTCCATCTGATACTACTGCCGAAGAATCCATATCTTCAAAATGAGCAATTAGGTCAGGTTTGCAAGAATATTATTGCGTGTTTGAAACTTAAATTAATGGATTTTAAAAGTAAATTAAGTTTAGCAAAGATGCTAAGGAAAGGATAAATATGCGTATCTTAATTGGTATGCTGATGGTCATCGTGTTGGTTGGCGCGGCCATGGGCGATGAAGTAAAAAGTGGAGAAATTAATAAAGAGATGCCTATGGAAAATCACGTGAATGTCTTGATGAAAACCTCGATGGGCGATATTACGCTTGAGCTTGACGCTGAAAAGGCGCCGATAACAGTAGCTAATTTCCTCAAGTACACAGATGAAAAAGCCTATGACGGAACGATTTTTCATCGGGTTATGGATGGTTTCATGATTCAAGGCGGCGGCTTTAATCCGGATATGTCCCAGCGTACGACCCATGAGCAAATTATCAATGAATGGCAAAACGGTTTGAAGAATATGCGGGGAACTATTGCTATGGCGCGTTTGGGCGGACAGGCCAATTCGGCCACCAGTCAATTTTTTATAAACCTTAAAGATAACACATTTCTTGATGAGCCTCGTGATGGCGCCGGCTATGCCGTATTTGGTAAAGTAATCAAGGGTATGGATGTTGTTGATGCTATCGCCAAAGTCCAGACAGGCAATAAAAATATGCATCAGAATGTTCCTGTTGAACCCGTCACAATCGTTGCCGTCACGAAAATTTCCGAAAAAGCGAAACCGGCTGAGGCTGAAAAGGTTGAAACTGAAAAGAAAGTGAAAGCCCCGGAAGAGGAAAAAACCGAATAAGTGCGGAATATTATAATACTTGGTTCAACCGGCTCAATCGGCAAAAACGCGCTTGATATAGTCGATAGATATCCTGAAAAGCTAAAAGTCGTCGGGCTGGCCGCCGGAAGCGATCATGGCGAGCTGGCCCGTCAAATTGCTAAATATAAGCCTGCCTATATTACGTTAAGTGATAAAGATAGCTTGGCAGCGCTTAAATCAAGTCTGTCAGGCTTATCCGTTAAGGTGCTTGAAGATTCCGGTTTTTCCAATGCTCTGGAGGAAATCAGTGCCTTGCCTGAAGCGGATATGGTGCTGAACGCGATTGTCGGTGTTGCCGGACTACGAGCAACCGCCGCGGCTTTGGTAAAAGGAAAGACTGTTGCCTTGGCCAATAAGGAATCGATGGTCGCCGCCGGGCCGATTTTAAATAAATTGGTTGAGGAGCACAAAGGCAAAATCATCCCGGTAGATTCCGAACATTCGGCGATATTCCAATGCCTTCAAACCGGCCGACATGACGAAATCAAACGTCTGATTTTGACCGGTTCGGGCGGCCCGTTTTTAAACCGTAATGATTTGGAAAATGTAACGGTAGAGGAAGCACTCAAACATCCTAACTGGAATATGGGGCCAAAGATCACTATCGATTCGGCCACTATGATGAACAAAGGTCTGGAGATAATCGAAGCGGCCTATCTGTTTAATTTACCGCCGGAGAATATAAGCGTGGTCATTCATCCGCAGTCGATTGTACATTCTATGGTCGAATTCGTCGATGGCTCAGTTATCGCTCAGATGTCCAAACCGGATATGCGTCTGCCGATTCAGTACGCGCTTTTATATCCCGAACGCCTGCCTTTGGATGTGTGTAATCTGGATTTTACCTCGGAGCTGTCGTTTGATTTCCTTCCGCCCGATTTGAATAAATTTAAAGCGTTAAAATTAGCCAGGCGCGCGCTAAATGAAGGCGGCATTTCACCGACCGTATTGAATGCCGCCAATGAAGTGGCGGTTAAGGCATTTCTGCAAGGAAGAATCAAATTTACGCAAATTTGCGAAATAATCGAACGCACGATGAACGATATCGAGACCGGCGACATCCCCGATTTAAATAATGTCTACCGGGCGAATATGTGGGCTGCCGATGTGGCCGAGGATTTTGTGTATTCGTATTAAGGCGATTAACTTACGATAATCGCAACAGGATTAAAATATATTGAATAAAGCGGTGAAAAGGGCCGATTCATTTTAAGGGAACTTTTAAATCGTGACAACGTTAATTAAAGTGCAATGACGACAATTCTGGCTTTCATATTCGTGTTAGGCCTTCTGGTCTTTGTCCACGAACTGGGACATTTTATCGCCGCCAAGAAATCCGGTATCCGGGTCGAAAGGTTTTCGCTTGGTTTTCCGCCGAAACTGATCGGTAAAAAATACGGCGAAACAGAATACTGTATCGGGGTTGTGCCTTTGGGCGGCTATGTCAAGATGACCGGCGAGAATGAGTATGATGAGAATTATAAACCTCAGCCGGGTGATTTCATGGCCGCCTCATTATGGAAGCGGTTTATCGTTATTGCCGCCGGCCCGTTAATGAATTTTGTTACGGCTATTCTTTTATTATTTGTTGTCTATTGGGCGGCGGGAATTCCTGAACCGATACCGGATACCATTTCCGCGACCAGTATCGCGCCCGGCAGCCCGGCTGAGAAAGCCGGCATGGAACCAGGCGCCGAATTACTTTCAATCGATGGCTTGACTTTCGCTGATTATGCCGAGATGAGCGCCTATATCGGTGACCGGCCAAACCAAGAATTAGCCTTTGCCTGGAAAACCGATGAAGTGACCAAAACCGGAATAATAATCCCGCAGGAAAATACCGTTATCGATTCAGCCGGCAATGAAAAGATTGTCGGGCGCATAGGGATAGGTATCGGGCCGTTATTTGAGTACAAATCGACCGATCCCTGGCATGCTTTCAAAGAGGGGCTGGACGCGACTATTTTCTTAACCGGGGAGATGCTTAGAATAATCTGGCGATTGATCTCGCAACAGGAATCGATTAAGAACCTGGGCGGGCCGGTTATGATAGCCCAGGCGGCCGGGAACGCCGCCAAACAGGGATTTCTCGCGCTTTTGGGTCTGGCCGCGTTTCTATCGGTTAATTTGGCCATTTTGAATATTTTACCAATACCGGTTCTCGACGGCGGGCATCTGGTTTTCTTGTCTATCGAGGGCATAATTCGCCGACCGGTTTCTATCAAAGGGCGGATGGTCGCTCAGCAAGTAGGTATGATTCTGCTTATTTTGTTGATGGTAGTTGTAACATATAATGATATAGCCCGACTATTGACTGGTATTTTAAAATAATTCGTTTAAACCATAATAATTTTCAACATTTTTAATCTTTTCAAGTATAATAAATAGCTATTAGCTAACCGGTAATAATACGCCTTTTTGAAGCGAGGAGGAATCAGTGTCCCCAATAAGCAACTTACGATTAACCGGCCGACCAAAATGGCAAAGGAAAACCTGGGAATTTTTAAGCGGCATCGGCATACCGCTTTTATTGGCCTTGATAATAAAAACTTCAGTTGTCGAGGCTTATGTTATCCCATCGGGTTCGATGGAAAACACGCTTTACGCCGGCGATCATATTATTGGCAATAAATTTGTCTATGGCATGAGTCTGCCAATTCCTTTTATAAACATAAAGTTACCGGCCATTGAGAACCCTAAGCCGGGCGATATCATCATTTTTAAATATCCGCTTGACCAGAAGGTGAGCTACATAAAACGGTGTATAGCCGTTGAGGGGCAAACTGTCGAAATTCGCGATAAGCAAGTTTATGTCGATGGCAGTCCTGTGGCGGTTCCCGAAGAAGGGAAATATATTGATAATCGAGTTATTCCTCTGCAAGATTCGCCTCGTTGGGGAATGCCGATAAGAGATAACATGCCGCTTATCAAAGTGCCGCCGGGCAAGCTTTTTATGATGGGCGATAACCGAGATAATTCGGCCGATTCGCGTTTCTGGGGCTTTTTAGATCGGGATCTGGTTTTGGCGAGGGCGTTGATGGTTATCTGGTCATGGGATTACGGAGATAATCTGCCAATTTCGGCGGATGGGCTATCTAATTTTGATCTTTGGATGTATAATATTAAAAATTTTCCAACTCTTATTCAACATATCCGCTGGGACCGTCCGGGCGACATTATCAATTAAGCTTTGCCAATATAGCTTTGCCGGAGACGGTTAGTTCAATTAACTGGATTTAATTTTAACCATTACTGTCATTCCTGATTGCGTTAAGCCGAAAAATAACGTAAATTGCAAATACATCGGCTTTTATTATTGGCAACCTTTTGCCGATGTTAGAGGTAATATATTGATGGATATCTGAGTCAAAAGGGCTTGATTACTAATAGGCCGGAGGAATGAATGTCGATATTTTTTAAAAGTAAAAGCAAGAAGAAAAGGCAATGGTATGAACAAGCCGGGGAGATGGTGGAATCCCTCGGTATCGCCCTGATAATGGCGTTGATAATTAAAACTTCGATTGTTGAAGCTTATAAAATTCCATCCGGCTCAATGGAAAATACGCTTCTGGTGGGTGATTTTCTTCTGGCTAATAAATTTGTCTATGGCATGAAATTGCCGATCCCGTTTACCAATATTAAGCTTCCGGCCATAGAGAACCCCAGGCCCGGTGATATTATTATTTTCAAATACCCCAGAGATTTAAGTATAAATTATATTAAAAGGTGTGTGGCGATTGAGGGGCAGACTGTGGAAATCAAAAATAAAAAGCTGTACGTGGATGGCGTACAGATGCCTTTACCGCCAGAGGGCAAATTCGCGGATAGACAAATTGCGCCATATCACAAAGACCCTGCCGGCGATATGACTTGGGGTTTAGGAATTCGGGATAACATGCCACCGAGAGTAGTGCCTGAAGGATATTTGTTTGTCATGGGCGATAACCGCGATAATTCGGCTGATTCACGATTCTGGGGCTTCCTTGACCGCAGGCTTGTCATGGGCCGGGCGATGATGATTCACTGGTCTTGGGCGCCTGACCCGATGGCGCCTGATGTTAACGCAGGCGATTTGTTTTCGATTCCCAAGATGGTTGGTTATAATATCTGGCATTTTCCCCAAAGGGTTCGCTGGGATCGATTGGCGGACGTAATCCATTAAGGACTATATCGTTATTAAATAAGCCAAACTAAACTAAATATTTTCTTTTTTTGCCGCCTGATAAAATCTCGTAAACGTGCAAAATTATGGAAAATCGCTTTGATTTTTGATAAATATCAAGTTAAAATAGAATGGATTTATGAAGCTGATTTTAGAAAACATTTCTAGAAGCTTTCCCGGCCGGAAAGTTTTTTCCAATATATCGGCCGTAGTCGAAAAGGGTGAAATTCTCGTTATCACCGGCCCTAATGGTTCGGGAAAAACGACTTTAATCAGGATTATCGGATCATTACTGCCGCCAACATCGGGTAAAGTAGTTTTTAATAATGAGGATAAACAGTTTAGCGGCTCGGATATTTTACGATATGTCGGGATAGTTGCCCCGGATTTATTCCTCTATGATGAATTGACGGCGAATGAAAATATCCGATTTTTCGCCCGTGTTTCCGGAATATCGCGCGGGAATTTTGACGGGGAATTGGCTAAATTCGGGCTTCAGGGGAGAGGCGACGATATGGTACAATCGTATTCATCCGGGATGAAACAACGATTGAAATATATTTTGGCCTTAATGAAACAGCCGCCGCTTCTACTGCTTGATGAACCAACCTCCAACCTCGATGAGCAAGGCAAAGCTGTAATCGAGGATGTGATTAAAAAACATGTCGGTATCACGGTAATTGCCACTAATGAGGACAGCGAAATAAATTATGGCAGCCGAAAAATCACGCTTGGGCTATAAAGCCTTAGCGGTATTTGTCAAAGATATAAAAAGCGAGATTCGAACTCGCTATGCTATCGGGTCGATTATCATGTTCGCGGCTGTAACCGTGATTGCTGTTGGTTTCGCTACCGGCGGTGTCGGGCTTGATCGCGATTTGCAGGGGATCGTGCTCTGGTTGGTGATATATTTCGCGTCGGTAGCCGGTCTTGGTCAGAGTTTTATTAAGGAAGAGGAAAACCGAACCGCCCTGGCTTTAAGAATTTACGCGCGATCATCAAGCGTTTTTGGCGGCAAGTACCTTTTTAATTTGATGCTTCTAACGGCCTTGGTCATCGTCATAATTCCGCTTTACATTGTTTTGGTTGGTCTTGAAATCGATTGCTATGCTTTATTTATTTCGGTAGTGATTTTAAGCATTATAGGTTTGGCCGGTTCGACTACAATTATCGCGGCCATAATATCAAAAGCCTCGATTAAAGGAGTTTTATTCGCGGTATTATCATTCCCGCTAATTTTACCGCTCTTATTGATGGCGATAAAAGGCACGCAAAAATCGTTGCTGACCGGCGCGGCTATAACTGACGGCTTGCCTGAGTTAAAGGTCTTGTTATCATACGCGGTGGTTATGTCAGTAGCCGGATTCATGTTGTTTGATTATGTCTGGAATGATTAGTAATCGATGAAAAGGAACCTGAAGCGGCAAAATAGGGTTAAGGGAAAATGATGTTTGGAAAAATTGGCCTGCTTTTACTTTTTGCATGGGTAATAATCGGCGCCTGGATGTTTGAACCGCCCATGAGCGGAGTATCTAATCCCGAAGTTTACCGCATATTTTATTTTCATGTTCCGGTGGCGCTGGTAACTTTCATGGCCTATTGTTTGGCCATGTACCATGGCCTGTTATATCTTAGAAATAGAAGACTCTTTGATGATAAAAAATCATCGACGGCCGCTTTGCTTGGTACGATTTTCTGTGTTTTAGCGACGGTCAGCGGCTCGATCTTCGCCAGGCAGACGTGGGGAATGTACTGGAACTGGGACCCTCGGCAAACATCAATTGTAGTATTGCTGTTAACTTACCTCGCGTACTTTTCGTTGCGCTCCGCTATAGCCGATCCTTTGAAAAAGGCTAATTTATCCGCGGTATATTCGATCCTGGGGTTTATCGCGGCGGTGTTCACGATATTTATCTGGCCCAGAATCGCTCCCGGCTTGCATCCCGGCGCGCCCGGTGACTCGACATCAGGGTCATTTATCGTGATGTCCACAAAAACCTGGCTTGTGTTTGGGCCTTCGTTATTAGCCTTCGCAGGCTTATATTACTGGCTGTATTCGCTATCGCTGAAAATTTCCGGGCTGGAGGAGGAAAATTTACATGTCTAATTTCATTCCGATGATTGTGTCATTGCTGATCTGGGGCGTGCTCTGGATTTATGTGTTTAGGCTCGATCGCAGAGTCAAGGAACTGGAAAAGAATGCCTAAAAACATTAGAACGATCATCGCGGTATTAGTCATCATAATATTTGGCGGTTTAGGCATATGGTCGCTTTTGGACACAGCCACCCCTTATGTTGGTTTTGAGCAGGCCAGAACGATGAAAAAGAAGGTTCAAGTTTTGGGCAAAATTGATTTCGCCAATACGAATTATGATGAGAAAACAGGTTTATTTACATTTTATATCTTTAATGATACCGGCGACAGAATGAGAGTTGATTTTGGCGGTACAAAGCCCGGTAATTTTGAACAGGCTGAATCGGTAGTTTGCGTAGGGCAATATGAGAATGGTTCATTTGTTGCCAAAGATTTGTTAGTGAAGTGTCCTTCCAAGTACCAAGGCTCCGAATATCAGGAAAAAGCTAATCATAAGGGCAAAGGCGCCTGATGTATTTTGGTTCATACCTCTTGGCGCTGGCTACGGTGGCGGCAGTGCTATCCGCGGTTGGCTATTTTTTTGTAGCTCGTGAGCAAAAAGCTTATGCCCTGGCCGCGAAATGGTTTTATTACTTGATGACTTTATTGGTTTGGGCCGCTATCGGATACTTGGTCTATTTGTTTCTAAATGACAGATTTGAATATTCGTATGTTTCCGGCTATTCGTCATCAGATCTTTATACCAATTATAAAATAACATCTCTCTGGGCCGGCCAGGAAGGATCGTTTTTGTTATGGGCCGGACTCGGTGTCTTGCTTGGCTTATGGGTGAAAGCAAAGGCTAAAGAGCAACCCGGCTGGGTCATGTTTTTTTATATGATCGGTCAGCTTTTTCTTTTTACCTTGATGAATATATCCTCGCCGTTCGCCCTAAATCCTGTGACGCCGGTTGATGGACGAGGATTAAACCCGCTTCTGCAAAATTTCTGGATGCAGATACATCCGCCTATCATATTTTTAGGCTATGCCTCGACGTTTGTGCTATTTGCTTTTGCCATGGCCGCGTTGGCCGCTAAACGGTATGATAGTTGGGTGAAATATGCTTTCCCCTGGGCGATATTTTCAGTTTGCGCGCTTGGCGCCGGTATATTTCTGGGGGGCTATTGGGCTTATGAAACGCTTGGCTGGGGCGGTTATTGGTCGTGGGACCCGGTGGAGAACGCCTCGCTTGTGCCCTGGATGGGAAGTATCGCTTTGGTTCATGGAATGCTGATTGAACGTAGTCGGGGAGCATTTAAAAAAACGAATCTTTTTCTGGCCATCACTGCTTTCCTTATGGTAATATACGGCACGTTTTTAACCCGGTCCGGCGTCCTGGCCGATTTCTCGGTTCACTCGTTTATTGACTTGGGGATGAACATCTACCTGGTATTGTTCCTCATCGGATTCACACTGTTATCTTACGGCTTATTAGTTATCAGAGGCAAATCAATAAAATCAAATGAATCCGATAAATCTCCGCTCTCCAGAGAGTTTTCTGTCTATCTTGGCATGCTGTTTATAATTCTATCCGCGTTTTTAGTGCTTATGGGAATGTCATCGCCGCTTCTAACAAGAATTGTCGGTGACCCATCGGCTGTCGATATTTCATTTTATGTTAAGACTAATTTGCCAATTGGCATTATACTCGGATTAATTCTCGGTATGTCGGCGCTCGTAGCCTGGAAGCCATTAATTATGAAAGATTTCCTGCGCAGACTGCCCGTGCCGATTGCAATTTCGATAATCATTGCAGTTATCGCGAATTTCCAGGGTGTCGACAACTTCTCGCATTTGATATTCATCTTCACCGGCGTTTTCGCTCTTACCGCCAATCTTACTAGATATGTCGTCAATATAAAAAGCAAAGGCATTTTCTTCTTCGGGTCAGATCTAATTCACACCGGTTTTGCCATGATGCTTTTAGGCGTTGTGATCTCGTCAGGATACTCCTCGCACGCAAAAACTACGCTGGAACAGGGCATACCCCAAGATATTCAGGGCTTCAAGATAACTTTTACAGGCGTAGAACGGCTTTCGGAAAACAGAGAAGAGGTCCATTTAAATATCGAAAGCGGTTCTGATACTTATCATGCCAATCCGCTTTTCATCTGGAGTCAACAGGGACTGGTGCGCAATCCATATATTAAAAAATTCATCTTCTATGATTTGTACATTTCACCCGAGGAATTGAAGGAGCGTGCCTTATCCGATAGTGACAGGACGGTTACGCTAACGCGCGGGCAAATTGCGCAAATTGAAGGGTGCGAAATGAAATTCATAGAATTCGACGCGGGCTCCCATATGGAGGGCAGCGCTCTTTCCATAGGGGCTGTTGTTGAAGTGAAACTACCTGATGGCGATACCTTAAAAATCGAACCTCGTTATAAAATTTCCGGCGATAACCGGGTAGAACTGGAACCGGCTTTCATTCAAGGATTGAATAAAAACGCGTTTCTCCTCAAGTTGAATGCCGATGAAGGGATGGTTCTGCTGGGGATAACCGATAAAGCGAATCCGGATGGATTTAGCCCCAAAAACGCGCTAATTGTTGAGGTCACCCGTAAGCCATTTATCAATCTGGTATGGCTGGGGCTGGTTTTAATAATTCTGGGATCGGGATTTTCCGCTTATAGGCGTATTAAAGAAATTAAAAATTGAATTGAAATCACTGCTGTCCCAATGTTTTTAGGGGTTGCTGTAAGTGGATGAGTAACAAAGGATTTTTGTATAAAATGGCATTTATCGATTTGAACTTGAAAAGCCCAATTGGCCATACTTTCGAGGGGACTCGGAAGAAGACGGCCGATGAATTCAGGCAAGATATTATTTTAGTAGCTAATGGACTTTCTGACTGCTTACGAATTTCGCCGGTGCGCCAGGCGCTACGATGGCAACCTCAAGGCTAAGGGTTTTTCATGCTGGATTTTACGCTCGGAAATTAAGTTCCCCTTTTCATCCTCCACCGAACAAAAAGTGTAGTTTTTATGCGAATCAAATGCTATATTCTCCATAGCGTGCCTCCTTTGAAGTTTTTCCATCTGCAGTAATATAATACTGCAACTGGAGGCCGGCTCTCATAATATCATTGCGAGGAGTCCCGCCTGAGCGGGGCGACGGAGCAATCTGAAAGTCGCTGCACAGCATACATCCAGATTGCTTAATCCATCGAGGGAGCGGGGGATCCGCAATGTCGAATTCGGGGCTTTTCCAACGCTCCCGCCGGAGGGAATACCGGGGAGATAAAGCGAGTTGTAGGGGTCGTAGCTTGCCTCGACCCAGGGGTGGGGGAAAACAAGATTAGATAGCGGTTTAATAACGCACCAGGAAGGACACAAATCCGAAAAATCATCGATAAACATTGCCCCGTTGTTGACGATTTATATAAGATATAACGGATTTACAAAAATAGAACAGGAGCCAAACACTAATATGCTATGGACCAAGACTTTCATTCCGAC
>Ga0299912_10003289_pt1 | contig 13202 bp, 11 predicted proteins | sample RVTome_2_FD_207667 | JGI IMG/M metagenome (GOLD analysis project Ga0299912, IMG submission 207667) | Soil microbial communities from uranium-contaminated site in the Upper Colorado River Basin, Wyoming, United States - RVT95D214 (version 2) ...
CACTTGAAGATATAAAGGAGATGAAGCATCAATCCCGCGCTTCGTCGTAGTTGTCGGAAGTTTGGAAGGATCTTCGCTCTGAAACTCCACTATACCGGAAATGGCGATGAATTGAGTATGATAGTCCGGCACGCCGGCCTCTCCCCAGCCCGTCAGTTCCGACCTGTCGCAATAAAGAACAGCCCTTTCGTTGCAAACTACGGTCCAGCCCGCGTCCTCAGTAGAATGTCTTTTCATATCGAGCGCTGCCGACACGTCTTCCTGGGTCGGAATCGGTCGCGAAAAACCTACCGCTAAGAAAACCCTCACTCCGTCAACTTCGGCACGATAAATAAAAGGCCGCACGGCTTCCTTGTTCTTGGAATTGTCGAAGTGCAGTTCGATCGGCTTCGGCTTTACTTTAACGCCGTTAACTATGACCTCAAAACCCTTATGGATGATGAAAGCATATTGCGATTCTACTCTCTCGATAAAATCGCTGGCAAATGCCTCCTTGTCGGGACCGAACGAATTTGCAATGCCCGGCAAAAGACTGCTGATATAAATTGTACTTCCGTCTTCAGCCATACTATTCCGGCCCTTCTTTACGGGGATTGCCCACTGTCGTTCGTCATTCATCCAATCTTCGGTGATTTCGATCTCGTAGTTGTCGCGCCCCGCCTTGGTAGAGATCAGGCAATGCCTTCCCATCTTGAAAATAGCGCGCTTCATGCCGATGCCATATACCCCCACAGTGCCAACATCCGTCTTTTTTCTCCCGTCTGCGCGACCCATTCTGAAGGCATAGGCGTGAAGATCCCAAGGAATTCCGCCGCAATTATCATGAATAATAAACTCATTAACGTTGAAGGTAATCTCAGCGCGATACCCAGCATAGGGTTTATCCTTGCCGGACGCCTTTTTCTTCATGCGATGGATCCCGTCAACGCAATTATCCAAGAGGTCGAGTATCGCGTCGTGCAAAGAAATATCTCTCGTAAGCATATTTACGAAAAACGACTTTACGGGAGAAGCATCGACTGTGCCTGATATTTCAGAAACTTGCTTTTTCATGATGTGCACTCCTATTTAAAAGCGGAATAGATAACTGATAAAATTCTTTCTGCCAATATCGGGCTAACACTATTACCGATCTGACGAAAGCTGTGCCACTTTGTCGGATGAAAACGAAACCAATCAGGAAATCCTTGTAGCCTTGCGGCTTCTCGCGGGGTTATGACTCTATTTTCCGTTGGGTGTAACGGTCTAACGGCCTGATAACTTCCTCGGTCACTTCCTGTCCCCGCCCTCAACGTAGGGCAAAAACCGTCCTCTTCGAGTCGCCTGGATTTAGATACGGCATCTTGTTTGCCGGGCGCTATCGACGCGTATCTCTCTTGAAGTTTCAACGAATGTACCGTTCCCAGGCAACCCGATACTTTTTTATCCGTCGCCAGTTTTTCCACGGCCTCCGTCTCGCCGACTCCAGCCGGAATATGTCCATGTAAGCGGTACCCGAAGTAGCCGTTGCATATTTTCCCGATTTTTCGCCATCCGTCCGCCGCGTTTTGCCAATTCGGATCGATTTTTGTAGGCAGACCTTTCAATGCCATCCGGACCGTGATTTTCTCCACGTCGATCGGCGGAGCGAAATCAGAGTGAGTTAGCTCGCATAATTTCCCCCTGCGGTAGCCGTAGAAAAAAATGCGAGTCCGAGTAGTCGGCGCGCCGAAATCGCTCGCCGAGAGTCTCATGTGGGGCAGTATAATATAATCTTTTTCTACGTAAGAAAGAGCCTCGGCCCTAATTCCGGAGCTTTTCTCCGTTAAAATGCCGGGGACGTTTTCAGCGAGAAAAAAATCGGGCGAGCATTCCGCGACGATTCTAAAAAAATGGACGAACAGTCGGTTCCTTGGGTCGTCAATGTCATTTCGACCTATAAAACTGAACCCCTGGCAAGGCGGCCCTCCGATTATCCCTGAAATTTTAGCCTTGTTAAAACCGAAATACTCTGCCAGATCGGATCCTTTTACATGGGAAAGATCGGTTTGCCAATGGCGGCTATTAGGGAAATTAAGGCTGTGACTTTCAAGAGCTCGGGTATCGTTATCGACGGCCCCTAGAAGCGAAAAGCCTGCTCGCGTCGCGCCGAGACTGAACCCTCCGACCCCGCTAAAGAGATCAATTATAGACGATTTGGTGACGATTTTCTCCATCTATTCAAGCGAGCTGCATCTTCCCTTCCTCCCCCGTCATAACTCTCTCGAAGGCCAAATTATACTTTGGCAATAGAATAAGTGATTATTACAATATTTTCAAGTTCTGGTTGTGGGAGATTTTCCCCTGTCATACCAAAATAAAAATGTCTGCTTTTAATCATGTGAGACTGTCTTTTTTGGAAGGAGGCGGGATGGCAGGAAAAAGGCGGCTGTATGCATTTTTCGATTCATTCCTGCCACCCCCGTACTTCGGGGTGAAACTATATTTTCTGAGCAGTCGCACCGTACTTCATTGATTATCGAAAGAAACAAACACAGACCGTCATCTCATCACACTCCGTATCCGAAAAAGAGTAGTCTTCTCTATCGAGAAAATCGCTGCATAATTCGGGACAAACTCTTGCGAAGTTGAGTTGGCTGATATCTGAGGTGTATCAGGTGAATATGTCTTCGCGAGAACAATGGCGTCTTACTTACTTCAGAGACGAACTTAGGTATTGTTAGAAGGTCTTCGAGCGTGCGGCGCAGATTCAGGACCTGTCTGTCTGGAATTCACGGCTTATAAGGGACAAAAATATGTTTTTATCGATTGAGAAATAATGCTATATTTTAAGTACGAGGAAAGGATGATAAACCGGCGAGAATTCATGATAGGGACATCTGGGATGTTCCTGTCTGTAGTGGCAGGAGGCAAGGAGAAAAATGCGGCTTCTTCTGCTCAATCTTCTCCGGGCATAAAAATCATGAAGACAAAGATATCCCTTGTAAAGACTTCCGACAGACAGACAGGGATCAAAAAAGCCATTGAAATCCTCGGTCTGAACCCTGTCAAAGACAAGGAGGTGCTGCTTAAGCCTAATTTTAATACTGCAGACCCCTATCCCGGATCTACCCATAACGACACTTTGATCAATCTCATCAAGCAGTTGAAGCATATGGCTGTCAAAAACATTACTATCGGTGAAAGGAGCGGACCTCCTGATACTGATGATGTGCTGAACCAAAAAGATATATACGCCATCTGCAGGAAGATGGATGTGAAGCTGATAAATTTTGAGGAACTGCCTGAAGACAGCTGGGTAAAGATAAAACCTGAAGGGAGCCACTGGAGAGACGGGTTTTATGTTGCAAAGCCTGTGCTGGATTCTGAATGTATTGTTTCAACCTGTTGTCTTAAGACCCACGGGTTCGGCGGAGTATTCACCATGTCTTTAAAGCTTTCTGTCGGACTTACCCATAAAAGGAATATGACTGAACTGCATTCCTCTTTCCTGAGCATGAGAAAGATGATTGCCGAGATCAACCAGGCATATAAGCCGTCATTGATACTTCTTGACGGTATCGAGGCCTTTGCGGACGGCGGCCCTATGCAGGGGACCAAAAAGCGGGCGGATGTGCTTATAGCAGGTACTGACAGAATAGCGATCGACGCTGCCGGTCTGGCTGTACTGAAGGACATAGGCAGCAACAAGGCGATCATGGAAAAAAAGATATTCGAACAGGAGCAGATAGCCCGCGCCGTTGAACTAGGTCTCGGGGTAACAAGACCCGGGGATATTGAGATCATTACCGCTGATGATGAAAGCGGGAGATACGCTGAGACTCTAAAGTCAATACTCCTGAAGGGATAAAAAAAGCCCGGCTGTGAGTTTGACGTCCTTAATCCTGAAAACAGCAGTTGACAGAGCTGTCTTTCGCTCAGGAAGCTCTCTTTCTGCCGTTCTAAGCTCATTTTGCTACAGCCGTAAAACTCATCCTTTGGGTTCAGACAGTCACGGCTGTCTGCCTGCCGGTAGGCAGGTTTAACGCTCCATTTGCTTCCGCCTCCGCGGATTCGCCGTGGCGAAAAGAACGTCAACGAAAGCAGAGCTAAAGCGCTCAAGTCAACTCTTCCAAATGCTGAATATAGGTTAATAAAACGGGTAGCCCATATCACTGTCAGTATGCCATCATTAAAATTAATTCATTGGAAGTTAACCGTAATTTAACCTTAGTGTTCCAGACTATTATTAAAGAAATGGGCGATGGTTTGGCTTTGAGGAATGCCTGATAAACAATTGAGGGAGGACCGATCATGAGAAAGCCGCGGGTAATAATTTTTGACGACGAGACAGTTTTACTTGAATTGCTGGGATTTTGCTTTGCCAAATGGGGCTATGAGGTATTTGCGTATCGCACTCCTATTGTCTGCCCGTTTAGCGGAAGTTCCGCCGGCAGTTGTGCCGGCAGTTTAGAATGTGCTGCCCCGTGTGCTGACCTGGTGATTTCAGATTTCCAGATGCCGCAGATGACAGGGATAGAATTATTTCAGCTTCAGGCACAAAGAGGATGCAGGATAGACAGGAAAATGAAGGCCATTATGTCGGGTTATGCCGATGGGGAACTTTTAACGCAGTGTAAAGATTTAGGATACAGATTTTTTGAAAAACCGTTTGACTGTTCAGAGCTTTACACTTGGCTCAGCGAGTGCGAAAAGCATTTTGACTTGTCAAAGCAGTTGGTTGGAAAAAAACCAAATAAACGCTATGACTTTAAACAGGATATAGAATATTGTTTGAACGCTTCCCGGCCGCATGAAAAATTCATTGGTTTTACAGTCAATAAAAGCATGGATGGCCTCGGTCTTCGGGTATTTAATCCTCTTTACGCCGGTCAGGAAATAAAAATCCTCAACGGATTAGAGGCCACAAAGCTCAACGGGACTGTCATTTGGTGCAATAAAGTGGGTGAAAGCGCTTATCGTGCTGGATTGCATTTAAATGGATAGCGCCGGAGCAGGTGCTTTAAGCAAACGAAATAAAGAAAAAAATATGCCTTTAACTTAAGCACCTGCTTCCGGGCATTTTTTAATTATCTTCAGGATGATCTTTTTCGTCTGATATTTGTGACCTCTTCGTTGTGTTCGACAACACTTTCAGACCGATTTTTCCAGTTGAATAGAAGCTTGCTTAATTCCCGATATTTTTATATTGAACAAAAACAGTATTGAGGTTACAATTACTCAAATTTCCTGGATCGATGGAGTGGCCTTGTGGACATGGAAGATATCAGAAAAGCTGCTGAGGTGATCGGTGACTTTGTACACAAGACCCCCTTAGTCTACTCCAATTCTTTCAGCGCCATGACAGGTGCAGAGGTTTTCCTCAAGGCAGAGAACCTCCAAAAGACCGGCTCCTTCAAGGTCAGGGGGGCTTTTTACAAGCTCAATTCCCTCGGCAAAAAAAACGTGATTGCGGCCTCTATGGGAAACCACGCCCAGGGGGTCGCCTATGCAGCTGCCAAGCTCGGCATCCATGCGAAAATAGTCATGCCCCTCTCTGCGTCTATCGTCAAGCAGGAAGCTACAAAAGGATATGGAGCGGACCTTATACTGCATGGCGAAAGCTTTCAGGAAGCGCTTCAGTACGCCCAATCCCAGGAAGGCCATGTCTTTATCCATGCCTTTGACGATGAGAAGATAATTGCCGGACAGGGGACGATCGGCCTGGAGATTGTTGAGGACCTCAGGGACATCGATACTGTTATTGTGCCTGTGGGCGGAGGCGGACTGATTTCAGGTATTGCTGTGGCTGTAAAAGAACTGTCGCCGCAAACGGAGATTATCGGGGTCCAGACAATATCCGCGGCCTCTGCATATAAGTCCTTCATCAATAAGAAGATTGAAGAAAGCCTTCCTTCCTCTACCTTGGCCGATGGAATAGCTATCGCAAGGGTCGGAGACATAACGTTCGGAATAATCGAAAAATATGTCGACGATATGATGCTTGTTGACGAAGACTCAATAGCAAGGGCGATACTCCTCTTCCTTGAAAGGAAAAAGCTCGTAGTGGAAGGCGCAGGGACAGTCCCCCTCGCTGCATTGCTGGAAGCAAAAGAGAGATTCAGGGGCAAGAGGGTCGTCCTTGTGATAAGCGGCGGAAACATCGACTTCACCCTCATCGACAGAATCATCCATAAGGGGCTCGTCAGCAGCGGAAGAATAGGTGTTTTTGAGGTTACGGTAGATGATGTCCCCGGTCAACTCCATATCCTGACCGGCATAATAGCCGGCCAGAGGGGCAACATCCATACCATTGTCCATGACAGGCTCTACCCTGGCCTTTCAGCAGTCCAGACAAAGGTGGTCTTCACAGTAGAGATACGGGGAAAAGAGCACCTGACTGAAATAATCTCTGCCATCCGGGCCAAGGGCTTTGCGATAAGTTCAATTCCTTGAAAGAGGCTAATAAAGGGGGTATTGAAGGTGAGCAAGAAGTTTTCGATGCTTATGTTATTTGTATGTATTCTATTTTTATCAAGCTGTGGCAGTTCCGATAGTCCCTCAGCCACCACACCTGTTGCTGAACCATGGAATTCTTATGATGAGGCAGAGAAAGCTGCAAAAGCGCAGCTAGTCATAATAAAAGATGAATTTAAAGACGGTGGTTATCAGCATTATAATTTTAGCAGTCTTGAAGAGTTGAACAGGGCAGCTGTCGGAAAGGGATACAGAGTATATAATCTCTATTTTGATGATATGAAAGCTTATTCCTCAAATCAAAGTGTAAGATCTATGATAACAACTACCTATTATAAGAGTGCTTCGGACAAAGGACAATGGGAATTTCCCATTCTGGTAGACAACTCAATTAAGACAACTTTGAGTGTATTCTATATTCGATTCCCCAATCAGGCCGAAGGTAGTTGGTGGGCCAATCCGCTTGTCAACGGCAAGAGCTCATCATTTGTAAAAGATGTGGAAGCAAAACTCCCTGCATTTTTGCGTGCAAACGATACTATCGGATATAAGACTTTTTTTGTTCCCATCCCGGCGCTTGCGACCGAAATGATGCTCGTAACAACCGATGCGGGAGAATTTATCGCCCTTTCTTCATCCGCGCAGGTCTTTGGACTGGAAAATAAGGACTTCTATACTCCTGAAGAAATCATGCCGGCTTTGCAAAAAGCAATTGAAAACATAATCCCTGATGTTTTGGATAACAGCATAGATAAAACCCACTCATCAGGGTACTGCTCCTATGAGAACGCCGAAAAGACTGCTAAAGAGCAACGCCTGTCGAACCTGACATTCTTTTTTCAGAATGATGGATATCATTTTAAGGCCATATTCGGGGATTCGGCAATACCTGATCAAATTTCGCTGGGCGAGGGATACAGATTGGTGGATATTAATTTCAAAGGATACCAGCCTCAAAAGACGGTGAAGTCATTACTGTATTCGAACGACTGTATTTGGAAGTTTGCGCTTTATCTTGACAATGTAATTAAGTCAGATTTTACCAGTATGTACGGGTACGAAGGGTATGAATTTGAAACGCTATATTCGTGGGGCGGCACCGGTCCCTACTACTTGAAGGGGATAGTATCTGAAATCCCAAAGCTATTGGCTGACAAGGGCGCCAGCGTGTATAACCTCTACTGGATAAAAAATCCTCCTCCTCAATTTAATTTTGTCCTCATAGAAACCGATAAAGGAGAGTTTATATCCTTTGGTGTGCCGCCGTTTGATCCGGCATATGTGATGTTCACTCCGGAAGGAACTGTAAAGGACGAGAGGACATTCTATTCCCCTGAGGAGGTCATGCCGAAGTTAAAAGCCTGGTATGATTATGTTACCTCTCCAAATGCGCCGGTTCTTTAGATGGTTGGAATAAATAGCAACGACCTCTTTTTATTTTACAGTAAGGACGAGCTTGCCTTTTGCATGATGAGACTGGCTGATAATATGGGCTTTTTTTGCTTCCTCCAGGGGAAGGACAACCCCTAACACCGGCTTTATCTTGCCTTCGCCCAAGAGATCTGCAATCCGGCCGAGTCTTTTTCTGTAGGGCGGCTGCAGGAAGTAGCCTTCTCTTATCTTCCAGTCAACTGGATTGACGGATGCTGCGTAAACTTCTATCAACAGGTCATGATCTCCCACAACATGGGTATGTTTTTTATCTCCAATACATCCGCGCTGCCATATTTTCTATAACAACTGCCTTCATAAGATCTCTCCTTTTGGTTGGCTGCTTCTGTAAGGATGCTGCCCGACATCAGAGGATAATTCGCAACTGCTGGGAAAGGTGATACAGGTCAAGTTCTTCATCCTGTCTTATTTTCCTGATGTATCTGGAAGCGGCAAGACCGGAAGGTATCATCTTTATTGTCGCTCCCGTGAGGGACTAAACCTTCCGGTCCTGACGCTGAGGCACTGTACGGTCCGCTATATCATCTCCATAGGTTCGCCGCAACATATGATGTCACAGGCATCAGCGCAGCCGCATACTTTCTCCACTGAAACTTCCAGCCCGCATACAGAACACTCATATGAGGCGCCGACTTTCATTTCTTTCTTTTTCTTCGGAGAAGTCTTCTTTACAGTCTTCTTTGCAGCAGTCGTCACTTTTTTGGAGGCAGTGGTTTTCTTTGGAGCTACTTTTGCTTTGCCGACTCCTGTGGTTTTCTTTGCAGCAGTTTTTCTTATAGCCATTTTCTTCCTCCTGAAAAATAGATTTAGTTAAATTATATCAGATAAAAATAAACCTTCAAGGGGCTGTTGCCCTGTGTTGCCCGGTGACTATTATTTCTTTGCGGTTAAGAATTAGTGAACCGTTGCATTTTTAAGAGACGCGTGCGAAAAAACCCCTATGAGGTGAAACCTGTTGGTTTATGTGCTAAAGTTGAAGCTGTATAAATAATGTCCCATTAAGGAGAGTGTGAACCATGAATATTGTCGAACGCATCAAAGGGATTTTGCTTAAGCCAAAAGATGAATGGCAGACTATTTCCGGAGAAACAACACCCATCCCGGAGCTGTACAAGAGCTATATCGTTATCCTGGCGGCCATTGGGCCCGTGGCCTCCATTATCGGGATGTCCATTATCGGCCTAAGCCTGCCTTACACAGGAACATTTCGTATACCGATAACTACCATGATTGCTTCTTCTGTTGTGCATTACGTCCTGACCCTGGTAGGTGTTTATGTCCTGGCCCTTATCATCGATGCCCTGGCTCCCACTTTTTCTGGTCGGAAGAACATCAACCAGGCATTCAAGCTGGCTGCCTATTCCTACACTCCGGGCTGGCTGGCCGGGATTTTTGCGCTCATCCCGGCGCTGGCCGTCCTGGGAATACTGGGCCTCTATGGCTTGTATCTTCTATTTCTGGGGCTGCCTGTTCTCATGAAGTCACCCCAGGAAAAGTCATTGGGGTACACGGCAACGATCATTCTTGCGGCCATTATTCTTTTTGCTGTTATCGGCGTAGTCTCGCGCGCCTTTATTTCCTATCCAACGCCGGGCGTGCCTATGCCGGGAATGCATTAGAAGGTTGATAGAGAAAGAATAGGGACACTGTTTGCTATGGCCTCAGGCGAAGCCAACAATGCAGAAAAGAAATCCAATTAGAGGAAAGGGACGAGACACTCATTGAGTATTGATCGGCATATCAACCCAAAAACAGCAGGTGAAAGAGTTTGGATTGAGCGACTTGGCTCTCTTTTCTTTGCGGTTCTTAGCGAGAGACAGCTCTTTTGCCTGCCGAATACAGGATCAAAGCTCAATGCCCCTGATCTTTTTTAGCTCCCTGCGAAATTCAGCGCCCAATTCCATCCACAGATCAGCCAATTCCTGCAGCGAACCATCGAATTGGGCATATCCCATTTCCGGAGCCTTTTCCATACTGTCATAAAGAGCATCGCAGAAATACCAGTTGCAGCCCGAGGGTCTGACAGTGCGGTCCAGCCTGCAGCCTGTCTTGCATAAAAACTGACACGGCTCATGGTCCGCCCTTTGCTCGTATGTGTGCGGCTCCAGACCGAGGGCCTGTATGTATATGAGATCGTCACATCCGTAATGAGCATGCTTGTTGACACAGCAGACCTTGCGGCATTCAGGACATACTGCAGAAGTATGCTGCTGGATAAAAGTATCTATGATGCTGATCATTGTCCTGATCTTCTGTGCCAGTTCAAGGACTTTGACTAAATCCTCTTTGCTAGAATAAAAAAGGTCCCGGATCTTTTCTGTTGTATTCAAAAGGTGTAGTTCTTTCATATCACCGCATGAGCACGTCAACCATGAGCAGTTCAGCGTCTTCTTCGGAAAAGACCGAAAGCTCCTTTTCGTCCAATGCCATGACAGCGCAGAGGGCAGAGACGATCTGTCCATTGACCCTCACTGGCCCGCCTTCCAGCACATAGAGATAGACGCCCCTGCCTTTGGTGATCTGATGGCCGGCTTCATGTCCTTTACTGAGAAAACACGAGTAGACATCTGCGTCAGAGACAATGCGTAGGGCGTCGGGATGATGGTTAGAGACGAGCGGCAAAAAAATGTTCGTACGCTCTGATTTCTCGACGGCCTTCTGCTCGACCGACGGAGGCAGCCCGTGTTTTGACGGGAGAAACCACATCTGAATAAAGCGCATCGGCTCATCTTCCAGGTTATTGATCTCGGAATGCCACATTCCTGTCCCCACGGTTGTGTGTTGTACCCAGCCCTTTTTAAGCACACCTCCTTTTCCGTGCTCATCCGCATGGCGGAACTCTCCGGACGCACAGTATGTAACAACCTCGTTGTCCCTGTGCGGATGGAGCGGCCAGACAGCTCCCGGATCCAGTGTGTCGTCATTGAAGACGCGGAGCGCCCCGAAGCGCTCAAAGGCTGGGTCGTAGTAGTCGCCGAAGGAAAAGTGCCAGCGTCCGTGAAATGCGCCATCCTGCACCTCACCTTCGATCTGATAGATTTCTCCTGGTTTACGAATCTTAATCATCTCTATCACCCCCTATCCTATATTTGATAGTTGGAAAAGCTCTTTCCGACTGTTTTTGCTGATCAGGACGAGGTGCCTTCGGCCTTTCGCATCTCTATGTAACGCGCTGCAGCCAGTGCCGCTATGCATCCATCAGCCGCAGCAACCACGATCTGGTTGGCGAACTTTTGCCTTAAGTCTCCGACAGCGAAAATGCCGGGGACGCTTGTCTCACATGAGTCATCCGTAATTACATACCCCTGTTCGTTCATACGGACCCCGGGCGGGATCAATTGATTATTGGGAAGATAACCGATAAAAATAAAAACTCCGTCTGTCTGAAGTTCTCCCTTTTCATTGGTTTCAGTATTTTCCAGGGCAACGGCTGTAACCACATGCCCGTCTCCCCTGATCTCGGTAACGATCGTGTTTCTGATTACTTCGATCCCTGGCTCGGACAGAAGACGGTTTTGGAGCAGCTTGCTTGCCCGCAGTTCTTTTTTCCTGTGAACGAGGTGCACTTTCTTTGCCAGCCTTGACAGATAAAGGGCCTCTTCAACGGCAGTGTCGCCCCCTCCGACAACAACCGTGGTCTTATTCCTGAAGAAGAACCCGTCGCACGTGGCGCAGTAGGAAACACCGGTTCCTGCATATTCCGCTTCACCGGGGACGCCGAGTTTTCGCACTGAGCCTCCTGCGGCAAGAATCAGTGCGCGGCTATGGAGCATATCGCCGCTTGCAAGCCGCACTGAATGATGGTCCGTCCCCGCAATTACCTCGGCAACCTCCTGCTGGATTATATTGAGGCCAAAGGATTGGGCATGATGGAGCAGTTTCTCCGCAAGATCGAACCCGGTTATACCCTCCACTCCAGGGTAGTTCTCCACATCTTTTGATATTGCAATCTGGCCGCCGATCAATCCTTTCTCGAAAAGGACCGTGTTGAGCACAGCTCTTTTGCAATAGAGCCCGGCCGTGAGCCCGGCAGGCCCGCCACCCACAATGATTGCATCATAGTCTTTCATTATCTCCATAATATAACTCCCTGCATGTGTTTAATCGGGTCATTGAGGTCAAATCTTAACGCACCGATATTATATTATCGCATATTTGAAGCTATCATAAATAAAAGAGAATGTCCTTTTATTTATGGTTAGTACGGCTTTTTTGTGGATGTCAGGCCGGGACGGGTCCCTATATCTACCAGTCGATAGGGAAATAATTCTTCAGAAATTTCCCGCACCAGTGCTTTCCGGTCAGGATCCCGTCAAAGAACGGGTCGCAGACCCTGGCAGCGCCGTCAACAATATCAAGCGGTGGCTGGAAATCATGGACTTTTTGCTTGAATCGGGAAAGTTCCGCGGGATCTTCATCAGTGACCCAGCCGGTATCAACCGCATTCATATATATGCCATATTTGGAAAGATTTTCAGCAGAGGTATGGGTCAGCATATTCAGGGCCGCTTTGGCCATATTCGTATGCGGATGTCTCTCGTCTTTTTTAAATCTGAAGAACTTGCCTTCCATGGCAGTCACATTTACAATATGTTTTTGGCCGGTGTAATCGCGTTTCATAAGAGGAACCAGCCTGTTGCATAATACAAATGGGGCCACGGAGTTTACCAGTTGGACCTCAAGCATTTCAGTTGTTGGTATTTCTCCCAGGCGTAAGCGCCAGCTGTTGGTCTTGCGCAGGTCCACCTGCTGAAGGTCGGCATCCAGCCAACCTTTTGGAAATATTTCCTCAGGCACCAAAGAGCGGTCATGCGTATAAGGGATTTGTGACAGCCGGGCGGATTCACGCAGGCCGATTCCAGGACCCTGATCATGCCATGCAACAGGGAGCACGGATTCATTTTCGTCATGAAGACAAAAAGACGCAAGCTGTTTTTTGCACGCTTCATGGTCGAAAAGAAGCTTGCGGGCCTCGCCGGAGAGGACTTTGAAACCATTTATTTCATTATCAACAAGATGGGCATAGAAACCCGGAGGCCGTCTCACTGTCTGGGCGGCATTATTGATCAGGATGTCAAGACGTCCATGCCTTTGCTCTACATAGCTTGCAAAAATTTCAACGCTTGGAATATGCCTCAGATCAAGACCTTGAATATGCAGCCTGTCTCCCCACTCAGCATATCCCTCTTCCTTGGAATATCTGATAGCGGCATCAACAGGAAATCTGGTTGTCGCAATAACTGTTGCGCCGGCACGCAGCATCAGCAGCGTTGCCTGATAACCGATTTTCACACGTGAACCTGTAATTAAGGCAA
>Ga0299912_10003290_pt1 | contig 13201 bp, 11 predicted proteins | sample RVTome_2_FD_207667 | JGI IMG/M metagenome (GOLD analysis project Ga0299912, IMG submission 207667) | Soil microbial communities from uranium-contaminated site in the Upper Colorado River Basin, Wyoming, United States - RVT95D214 (version 2) ...
CCCTCACCGTAGCGTTTGATCTGCAGCGGCGTCATCCCGTTAAAGTGATCCAGGTCGTGCATGCGGTGAGGCTTGGTCTGGGTGAGTGCAAGGAGAGTCTTGTCACCCATGATCTTGAAAGGCGGCCAGTCGCGCCGCTGCGCTTCGCGATCACGGAAAAGATACAGCTCACGCAAGACCGCCTGGCTGCGGGGAGTCAAGTCCCCCGCGCCTTTGATGCGCCAGAAATCATCCGCGTGCGGCTCGTGCGGCGGCTGCGCGGCCGTCACAGCCGCCACTTGGTCAAAGACCTCGCGTGCCTCTTCGCTTCGTCCGCGCGCCACGAGATCACGCATCTGGATATCGCGCAGACCGAGCAGGTAATGCGAGTCCAGGCGGGCATAAGCCAGCGCCGCCCGCTCCAACGGGCGACGGCCCCAGTTGTGGCGCTGCCAGTGTTTATCCAACCGCACGCCAAAATGTTCTTCGAGGATCGCTGCCAACCCGATCTGATTCCAGCCCAGAATGCGCGCCGCCCACATCGTATCGAACAGGTTGCGAAACTCAAAGCCCGCATCACGCTTGAGGCACATCACATCGTACTCGGCGGCGTGAAAGATTTTGACCACGTGAGAACTGGCAAACAGTTTGCCCAGTGGCGCAATGTCCAACCCCCGCGCAAGTGGATCCACCAGGTAATCCACGTCGGGGATGGAAAGCTGGATCAGGCAGACCTTTTCGTGATAGACATACAGGCTGTCCGATTCGGTGTCCACGCCCACGAACGGCTCGGCCATTAACCGGCGCAGCATCGCCGAAAGCTGCCCGGGTTGTGTGATGAGAATAGGTGAAGGCAAAGTCATGGGCGCTATTATGCCTTGTTCAGGTGGGGTTGTCAACCACTCTACAAGTTGCTCAATTTGGAAAGTATAACCAGGACGGAAAGCTAGACCGGAATGTGGAGTAATGTAAATCATACTTGACATCGTGCGTGGGCGCGTTATAATGTAATGCAAACTTTACATCGAGTTGGACGATGAATCTCTGTAATCGTTTGAAAGAAATCCGTCTTCAAAGAGAACTCACGCAAGAGTCCCTTGCCGAGGCAGTCGGCGTGACGCGCCAGACCATCATCGCAGTGGAAAAGAGCAAATTTGTGCCCTCGGTGAAATTGGCGCTGGAACTGGCGTTAGCGCTGGATGCCTCACTTGAAGATTTGTTCTGGCTCGAAAAGAGCAAAGGAGGCAAAGCATGATAGGCATGTCTCGTTATTACATCAGCCGAGCATTCATCTCCGTGGCATTCGGCGGCCTCTGGGCGCTTACCGGATCTGCATGGTGGATGGCCGTCCTCGTCAGTGCGATCCTGTTTGCCCTGTTCCTCTATGCTCCGCACAGCGGACGCTACGCGGTCCATCCCGAACTCGGTGTCACGGCCCTACAGCGTGATGAACGCACACAGACCATCAACGACAAGGCCGCGCGGAATGCTTTTGTTGTTACTATGCTGGCTGTCGCAGGAATTGCGATTTACTTTGGAGCCATGGCGTCGGCTGATGTGCCGGTTATGGCCCTCAAACTTGTCCTCGTTCTTGCTGCCTTGGCCTATTTCCTGTCCGACTTTTGGTTGCGGCGATCCTGATTGCCTTGTTGAAAGCTTTCTTTGCTGGTATGATGTCCTAGGCCCAACAGATCCACGAGATCTGCCGGGTCTATTATATATGGATGAGGAGTGATGAGTAAACAATTGCCCTTGATTTTAGTTACCAATGACGACGGCGTCGCTTCGCCGGGATTGCGCGCGGCCGCGGCGGCGCTGGAGGCGCTGGGCAAGGTGCTGATCGTCGCGCCCGTGCTGCAACAGTCCGGCGCGGGCCGCTCGATGCCAGCGGGCTATGAAGGTTGCATCACCCGCCACAAAATTGCGCTCAACGGCCATTCGGTCGAAGGGTACGCGGTGGAAGGCAGCCCGGCGCAAGTCGTCCAACACGGGATTGTGGAAATCGCCCCGCGCCGGCCTGACCTGGTCGTGTCCGGCATCAACTATGGCGAAAACGTCGGCTCCGGCATCACGGTTTCCGGCACGGTGGGTGCGGCGATGGAGGGCGCGGACTTTTCGATCCCCGCATTGGCCATCTCACTTCAGACGGCGCCAGAGTATTACCTGAACCATTCCGAAATGGTTGACTTTGGTGTGGCAGCGCATTTCCTCAAGCTCTTTGCCCGGCAGACGCTAGGCGCAGGATTGCCATCCGGCGTGGACTTGCTCAAGATTGACGTGCCTCAATCGGCCACGCCCCAGACGCCGTGGCGGTGGACTAGGGTCAGCAAGCAACGCTATTTTCACCCCATAAAGCCACATCGGCGCCGCCCCACTGACTCAGGCCCAATGGGCTTTGAAGTGCGCGTGGATATGGAAACATTGGAGCCGGATAGCGACATCCGCGCAGTGGCAGTGGATGGTGTCGTGTCAGTGACGCCCATCACACTGGATTTGACCGCGCAAGTGGAACCAGGACGATTGGATGAGTGGCTGCGATAAGGTCGCAAGGGTGAGCCGTTGCCTTACGAATACAGCCGATCCGTCTTGGCGGCCATGATAAAGTCGTTGCGGTGCAGACCGCGAATCTTGTGCGTCCACCATGTCACCGTCACCCTACCCCACTCGGTGAGGATGGCCGGGTGATGCCCCTCCGCCTCGACCAACTCGCCAACCTTGTTGGTAAAGGCAAGCGCCTGAACAAAATTTTTGAATTTGAAGACATGCACAAGGCGCTGGATGCCATCCTGTTCCACAACGTCCCATTCTGGCACTTGCGGCAGAAATTCGGCTAGGTCTGCTTCGCTGACCGTCGGCTCGTCACCTCGACAAGGCACGCACTTGATTTGAGTCAGCTCGCTCATGGGTCCCCTTCTCCGTAGTAAGATAGATAAACAAAAGTATCATCTCAATAATTCGCGGGACTAGACTTCCGAAGTCTTGGCAAGACGTTGCGACAAGCGTAAATCCAGTCAAGACTTTGGAAGTCTCCCCTACTTTTTGAGAAGATACTTTGGCGTGGCATCGGCCAGGCCCCCGTCATTTCACCTAGACCGTGATTCCGTGATAGAATAGACCTCTGCAAGACAACTCAAAGTTCCTACCCTTGCGAAGGTCTCTAGGAGACACGTGGCGAATGCAATTACAACCTTCGCAAGGGTAAACCATGACGATAAGGGAAAGAGTCCACATGCTCGTGCGTCGTGTCATTCTATGGGTGGTGATGGCAAGCTTTGCTCTGCTGGCGCTGCCTTGCGCGCCGCTTTCCTCTGCCCAGGCTCAGGCGACGCTACGACTGGCTACGCTGGTGATTGACGTGTGGCCCGAATACGATCGTCCGGCGACAGTGTTGGTTATCTATCGAGGCCAGTTTGCGCCCGGCGCACCGATCCCGGAACAGATCAAGGTCCGCATCCCGGCCTCGGCGGGCGAGCCGTTCGCGGTCGCTTCGCCCCAGCCCGGCAGCGAGGGCGCGCCGGTGAACCAGTGGACAGAATTGATCGCACAGAAAAAAGTCACCACAACGCACAACGGTGATTGGATCGAAGTGACGTTCACCCCACTCAGTCGTTCGTTCAACATCGAGTTCTATGACAAAATCAGCGCGGTGACTTTTGATCGGCGTTACACGCTGACGTGGCCTGGCGATTTGAGCACTGATGCGGTGACGCTCAACTTGCGCGAGCCGTTCGGCGCGACCAACTTTCAATCCACGCCCCCTTTGCCGCTTGGCGTGACAGACGAAGAAGGATTGGTGGCTCACCAGTTGGATGTGGGCGCGCTAGCGGCGGGAAAGTCGTTTGTGTTCTCGATCAGCTATCACCGCGAAGACAAGCGCACGTCGGCGGAGGCGTTGCAACTGGTTACGCCCGTTCCAACTCCCAAGCCTGCCGCGCTCCCGGTCGCCAAGGAGGCGACACCGTGGCTGCTCATCGCCGCGCTAGGCGTTGGGCTGATTCTCATTATCGGGGGCGTGGTTTGGTACCTTCGCTCACAACAGGCGCAGACATTCCGCCCCTACCAACCGCCATCGCTCCGCAAGGGCCGGCGCAGCGTGCGGACATCACGCGCCCCGCGCTCGCGGCCTCGCCCGGCGGCCACGCTCACAGTGGAAGAAACTGAAACCGCAACCGGCTTTTGCACGCAGTGCGGCAAGCTGCTGCAACCTGATGACGCTTTCTGCTCGCGCTGCGGAACGCGCGTGAAGGGTAAATGACGGCTCATGAATCGAACGGTCGTATTGAAATTCGATACACGCATGATCATCATCGTCGGCGCGTTGCTGGTGATGATTGCCGTCGCACTGCCGTGGGCCAATCTCCCGTCGTTTGTGGCCGGCGACCTGGCGCGCGGGGGCGCAGCCGGTGGCGGTCTGATCACGCTGGGCTTGGCCGTGCTGGCCCTGCTGAGTCTGTTATTGCCGTGGCAGCTCTGGAACCGCGTCGCGCTCCCGGCGGCCCTCGTGGGTGCGCTGATCCATCTGGTCGCGCTATCCGCCTTTATTCGGGTTGTTCAATTGGGCGGGAATTTAGGGTTGGAGTTGAGCGCGCAACCGGGCAGCATCGGCAGCGGCCTGTTTCTGACGTTTGCCGGCGCGTTGTTGATGCTGGTCGGCGGATTAGCCAGTGCCGCGCCTTCTACATCGCTGGCATCGTTGACGGTGAGCAATCGCCATTGGCTGAGTTACTCGATCTGGCTCGCGCTCGCCACGGCCCTGCTGGCATCTTGCCTATGCGCGTGGGGACTGGGATGGCTCACACGCTCTTACACACTGACTTCGGGCCAGGCAGGCGACTCACAGACGTTTGCCCCCGCGCCCACCACCGATTTGGCGACGCCCCTGGTGGGAGTACAGCTATTGCCATTGGGAAGCGTGGCGGCGAATCCGGTTCCTTCAGCCTCCGCCACACTCATTCACCAGACGCTGCAAGCACGCGTGACGTTGACATCTTCCGTGGCGTCGCCGACAGCGCCGCCAGGGGGGGCGCCAACACCACAGCCAGGCTCGCCGACGCCGCTGCCCCCGGCCCCGCCTACTGTGCCGGTTATCGGCGCGCCCACGGCGACACGGACAGCGACCTCTACGCCGTCGTACACGCCAACTTCTACTTTTACACCGTTTCCGTCGCCGGGGGAGACGCCGACCGTCACAGTCACGCCGACGCACACAGCGACTGTTACAACGACCGTTACAGTTACCATCACATCAACCCCTACGCCCTAGTTTCTGAGGGAGGAAAGATCAGGGCGACATCGCTGCGCCCTCCAGGCTTGAAAACAAGCGTCCAGACCACATAAACTGCCTGCAAAACCATAGCGGTAGGTATTGAGCCCGCGTTGGCGCGGGCCAATATCCCTACGGAGTTGCCCATAACGCCTAATAGCGCTCGCTGAGCCAAGCGTACCGTAATTGTTCTGTAATCCTCTTGCAAGCATTTTGCAAGTCTGTCCCCGCAACAGTCGTGGTATCCTTTCCTTAGTGTTGAAAGATTGCGGGGAAAAGTGATGCCAAACCAACGCGTGCTCATTGTGGACGACGAACAACGGACGCTCATGTTCCTGCGAGAAAGCTTGGTCGTGTCCGGGTTGACGGCAGAGACCATTTGTGTGTCCTCAGCCGAGCAAGCTTTACAATCGCTCGATGAGCAGCCCTTTGACGTCGTCATCACCGATGTGCGGCTGACGGGCGGGATGAGCGGCTTGGAGTTGCTGGAAAAACTGCGCCGGCTCTATCCGAACCTGCGCTCCATCCTGGTGAGCGCCTACGAGGATGCCAAGACCATGGCCATGGCACGCGAACTGGGTGTCTATCACTGTTTCCGAAAGCCCTTTGCCTTCGACGAGTTTACGGGCGTCGTGGCGGATGCGTTGCGCGAGGCTGCTATGGAATTGAATCCTTCCCATTTGACTGTAGATTGGAGCACCCAAGTCATCCATCGCCAACTCACGGACCTCATGCGTGACACCGGCGCACAGTGTGTGTTATTGACCCAGAACAACGGCGCAGTCGTCGCGCGTGTGGGTGATTCGGTATGTTTCCAAGGGCCGTGGCCCAGCCCGACCACCCGCCAGGGGCCAGCGTTCAACTTTGCCTATCAACAGGGCAAAACACACGACGTGTACTCGGCCGATGTCGGCCAAGATATGCGTTTGAGCCTGGCCTTCGACCGGAATCAGCCAAGCGGTCGCATCGGGTTGGTGTTGCAATGCACACGCCGCGCCGTGCAAGAGCTGGCGACGGCGCTTGGCTCGTCCAACAGTCAGATGCGATCACTAGCAGCGGAGCGAGACCCCAAGACCACCTCGCCCACTGCGTCAGACAATCATGAAAGATTTCCCATCGGAGTTGAGGAATGACCCAACAAACCATATTGTACATCGAAGACAACCCGGAAAACCGCCTCCTGGTCAAACGCATTTTGGAAGTGGAGGGCTATAAGGTTGTCGAAGCCATCAGTGGACTGGCCGGGCTGAGCGCGGCCGAAACCACGCAACCCGACTTGATCCTGATGGACATCAACCTGCCCGAGCTAGACGGCTACGAGCTGACAAGGCGGCTCAAGCAAATAAAACACCTGGCCGGCGTCCCGGTCATCGCGATGACGGCTAATGTGATGAAAGGCGATCGTGAAAAGACGCTGGCTGCCGGTTGCGACGGCTATATCCAAAAGCCGATTGACGTGGATGAACTGCCAGTCCAAGTGGCGAATTTCTTGCAGGCAAAGAAAAAATGAATCAAACCACTTCCCCTAACCCTGATCCGGCCCAGTCTGCCCCCGAGCGGATTGACCCAAAGGACGCCCACGTTCTGGTGGTGGAGGACAACCTGAAGAACTTTGTCCTCATCGCCCGACTGTTGGCCTACCTGGGCGTCAAAGAATGTCAGTGGAAAGCCTCGGGCTGGCAAGTGATCGAGTTTGCGGATTCGATGCCGCGCGTTGACCTGGTGCTTCTAGACATTCACATCCCGGACGAGGACGGTTACGCCGTGCTGCAACGACTGCGAGGCGATGAGCGATTCAAGAAGACACGCGTCGTTGCCGTCACGGCCGACGCCTCACACGATTCATTGATGCGGGCAAAATCAGCCGGCTTTGATGGATTCATCGGCAAGCCACTCGACCCCGACAACTTCCCTCAGCAGGTCCGGGGCATCCTGCAGGGCCAATCCGTCTGGTCGTGCGGCTGAGTACCGAAGGTGTAGGGCGAACGACATGGCAGCGTCGCGCACCCCCCCCATTCCCACCACCGGCATGCGTGGTGGTCTGGGACGCACGCTCTTGACAGCCTTTCTGCTGCTGGCTATTGGGCCGCTCAGCTTGGTCGGTTATGTGGCGTTCAGCCAGGTGCGCGCTGACCGGCAACGAGGAACGGTAGATCGGCTATCCGCCGCCGCCGATCTGCGCGAGGCACAACTGCGCGAATGGGTTCACGCTCGTGCATCAAGTGTGGAAAGATGGGCCGCCGATCTTGTCATGGTCAGTGCGCTTTCCACGCGCGGCGGGCAAATACAGAGCGCCGCACCTGAACAATTGAAAACGGCACTGGAAAACGACCCGGCTTTCCAGCGAGTCTTTTGGGTGGTCGGTAGCGATGAGGACAAGTGGGTAGTGGTCACAACTGGAGAAGCTGAACCGCGGCCCGTCGGAAGCCTTCCCGTGCGCGAGGCGGAGGGAGCCGCTCCACACTTTTGGATCGCGTCCGACGGCACGCCGGTATTCGAGTTCGCGGCGACCGTGCGCGACGCGAGTGGTCAACCGCTGGGATTCGTGGTGGGCCTTGCTCCGTTCACGCCGAGGGTCTCGCGCATCGTGTTCGGCGTGGGGCGCACCGGGGTTGTCTATCTGGTGAACCGCGAACAGCAACTGCTGCTCCTGCAAGGCCAGCCCTCCGCCAACCTCTCGCGCGAAAGTGAAGGCGTGATACGTGCGCTGCGGCAGGGCCAGAACGGCGCGTCAATCTATCGCAACATGGCGGGCACTCCGGTGATCGGCGTGTACCGTTGGCTGGCCGACCTGGAGATGGCGCTCATCGCAGAACAGGACCAGGCCGAAGCGTTCACCGCCAGCGACGAGCTGGCGGCCGGTCTCATCGGCGCGGCACTGGGCGTGGCGCTGTTGACAGCCATCATCGCCGCCGTCGTCACTCGCCGGATCACACGCCCGATTGTCCTGTTGACCGAAGCGGCCGTGCGGATGTCCGGCGGCGATTTGACGGTTCGTGTCCGGCCCACGCGCCGTGACGAGATCGGCATCCTGGCCGGTGTGTTCAATACGATGGCGACGGAGCTATACGACCTGTATGCCCGGCTGGAACAAAAGGTGGCCGAGCGCACGCGCGAGCTGCAAGAGGCAAAAGAACAAATTCAGTACCATGCCTGGCAGCTCTCGATCAGCGCAGAAATCGGGCGTATCACCACTTCGATTCTCGATCTGGACACACTGCTGAAGCGCGCGTCGGAACTGATCCGCGATGCGTTCCAGCTTGAATACGTGGGAGTCTACCTGTTGGACATTTCCGGTCAGGTGGCCGTTCTGTGGAAAAACGTTGGGCGAGCAGCGATGCCGCACGAGCGTCAGTTGAGCGTGGATGGAGTACATCCCGTCAGTCGGACGATCTCAGAGTGCCTGGCGCGCACGGCCACCCGGCCTGATCCAACTTCCTCTGCAGGGAACGAGGGCCAGGCCGAGATTCGCTACCGACTGGTCCTGCCGCTCGCACGGGGCGCCAAAGCCATCGGCGCTTTGGACTTGGTGAGCCGCGACCCGGCTGGCTTTGGAGCATCGGATCAGGAAGCGCTGCAAACCCTGGCCGATCAATTGAGTGTGGCGATTGAGAACGCGCGCACCTATAGCCAGGAGCACGAAACGGCTAACGAAATGCGCGAGATAGATCGGCTGCGCGGCCAATTCCTGATGCGCATGTCGCACCAACTCGCCACGTACTTGAATACGATCATTGGTTTTTCTCGATTGATGCTCAAGGGTCTGGATGGACCGGTGACGGAGGCGCAGGCCAAGGACTTGACTGCCATCCGTCACAGCGGCCAGCAGCTTTCGCGGCTGCTCGATGACATTTTAGAGTTAGCCAACCTGGAAGTCGGCACGGTCGAGATGGAGCGCACGCCCGTCAACTTGGCTGACCTGGCGAGCGATCTGCAAATGACGTTGAGTTCAGTCCTGGTCAATCCGCAATTGCACCTGGACGTGCGGGCCGAGTCGGCCCCGCCCGCGATCATGGCCGACGCTAACCGCTTGCGCCAAGTGCTCAGCAACTTGGTCGTCACCGCCGCCGAGATGAGCCATGAAGGAACGATTGCCCTGCGCGTGGCGGCGCACGGACCCGATCAGGCGCAGTTCACCATCCGGGCCCCAATCGCGCGAGACGACATCGAAGGCAACCACGGCGTGAGCCTGGCGCTCTCACGGCGATTGGTGGAACTACACGGCGGGCGCTTGCGAGTGGAGCAGCATGAAGGCTCTACGCTCTTTGAGTTTATCTTGCCCATCGGCGAACTGACAGCCGACTTTCGCGTACTCGCGGGCCGCCGGGCGTCGGAAACGCAAGACCAGCGGACCTTCACCTCCCCAGAAGTGCCGTCTGAGTTGGATCGAGCAGACGAAAAGTCGGTGCTATGACTACTACGATTGCCATCAGCAACCAAAAGGGCGGCGTGGCCAAGACGACCACTTGCCTATCGCTGGGCGCCTGCCTGGCTGAAATGGGCAAACTCGTTCTGCTGATTGACCTGGATCCCCAGGCCGCCCTCACCCTCTCGTTAGGACTCAAGCCTGATGACTTGCGTCACACAGTGGATGAGGCGCTCCTGGGCAACACCTCGCTGACCAGCGTCAGCCGGGAGAGCGCCGTCTTTGGCCTGGACATTGTGCCCGCCAATCGCGGACTGGTCGTCCTGGACAAGGTTCTCTATGGGCGGCCGGGTTACGAGTTCTATTTGAAGCAGGGACTAGACGCAATGGGCCAGGGCCGTTATGACATTGTCCTGATTGATTGCCCGCCCTCGATGGGCACCCTCACGCTCAATGCGCTGACGGCCGCCGACTTGCTCATCATCCCGATCCAACCCGAATATTATGCGGCTCAAGCACTGCGCCAGGTGATAGACCTGGCAAAACTGGTGCGCAGCAAAACCAATCCCAGGCTCAGTTATCGCGCGCTGGTGACCATGTACGATCGGCGCAACAAAATCTGCCGGATCATTTACGAGCAGATGCAACACGGGTTAGCGAATATACTGTTCAAGACCGTCATCGAGGTAGATACCAGGTTGAAAGAAAGCCCCGTCTACGGTCAACCCATCACGCTCTATGCGCCGAACACCCGCAGCGCTCTCCAGTATCGCGCGCTCGCCCAGGAGTTGATGAACCATGCCGGATAAAGACTCGCAACTTCGCGGAAAACTGGAGGACTTGTTCTCCGACCTGAGTGAATCCATCCAGGCCGAGCCCAGTCCCGCCGCGTCCTTGAAGGACGCGCCGGAACGTGCGCCTGGCGCAGATCGCCTACCGACCGTGCGCCCGCAACAGGAAGCCAGCCAGCACCAAGTGGACGAGGCGCACCCAGCAAAGAGGGGCAGACCCGACATCGCCAAACGCAAAGGGGCAGAGACAACCCAGATGCAAGAAAGGCACGTGAGAGCAAGCCAGCAGACGAGTAGAGCCATGCCTGGCAGAAGGCAGAACGCGCGCCCCACCCTCGGCTATCTAGCTGCCGAAGCCACAACTACCTACAATGTTATCATGCTGGCAGGGCTTGCCGAGGCAGCCCGAGAGCGAGACGCCAACCTGATCTCCTTCGTGGGTGGGGGCCTGCACTTTTCACCTGACGACCCGTTCACACATCAGCGCAACGCGCTCTACGACCTGGTAACGACAAGCAGCGTAGATGGTCTGATCATCAATAGCACGGTGGGCAACTATGTGACTACCCAAGAACTGGGAGACTTTTATGACCACTATCGCCCCCTGCCGGTGGTCAGTATCGCTGAAGCAATTCCAGGTTTCGCCAGCATATTGGTGGACAATGAAAGAGGCATGCGTGACGTCATTGTCCACCTCATCGAGAAACATGGCTGCCGCCGTATCGCCTTCATCCGAGGACCTGAAGACAACGATGAAGCGGAGCAGCGGTATCACGCCTACACCCAAGTGCTGGCCGAATACGGCCTGCCCTTTAATCCCGACCTCGTTGCCCCCGGCACCTTTCTGGGGCCCTCGGGCGCAGCGGCGATCCGCCTCCTGATGGATGAGAGAAAGCAGCAGCCAGGGAAGGACTTTGAGGCCGTGGCCGCGGCGGCTGATGCCATGGCTATTAGCGCACTGGAGGCACTGCAAGCGCGAGGGATATATGTGCCGGATGATGTGGCGGTGGTGGGTTTCGATGACATAGAAGAGGCCAGGAGCGTCACACCCCCGCTGACCACCGTGCGGCAGCCCTTGCCCGAACAGGGGAAACGGGCAGCGGAAAAACTGTTGGCGCTGTCCGGATTAATCCAGACGGGCGAGCCAGTGCTCGAGCAGATGATTCTGCCCACAGAGTTAATAGTGCGCCGATCATGCGGCTGCTTGGACCCAGCGGTGGTGCAGGCTGAAGCGCGAGCGATGACAATGGGCGATTCTCGATCCCCTTTAGGGGAGTCGCTTGAAGCCATCCTGGCCGCACGACGGCAAGAGATACTGTTTGAGATGGCGCAGACGGGTAGTCACGACCCCGCACTAGCCGAGCAACTGCTGGACGCCTTTTCTGCCGAGTTGAAGGGCGAGTCGCCCGGCGCCTTTTTGTCAACGTTGGAAAACAGCCTGCGCCAGGTGGTGAAGGCAGGCGGCAGCGCGGCTGCGTGGCAGGGGACGCTTTCCGCATTGCGCCGCCACACGTTACCCCATCTTGATAACCGTGAGATGTTGTCCAGGGCCGAGAACCTCTGGCAACAGGCCCGGGTGATGATAGGGGAGATGGCCTGGCGGGCACAGGTGCAGCAGGGATTGCAGACGGAACGACAGACTCAGATGTTGCAGGGGATCAGCCAGGCGCTCATCACCGCCACGAACGTGACGGAATTGATGGATGTGCTGGCCCAGGAACTGCCGCGATTAGGTATCCCGAGTTGCTATCTCTCTCTGTACGAGGATCCCAAGGCGCCAGCCGAGTGGTCCCGGCTGATGCTGGCCTATGACGAGAACGGGCGTGTCGAACTGGAGCCTGATGGGCAGCGCTTCCCCTCCCCCCAACTGGTGCCGGAGGGGATGCTGTCCCGCGACAGGCCGTATAGCATGGTGGTCGAGCCGCTCTACTTTCGGGAGGATCAGATTGGACTTGTCCTGTTCGAGATGGGGGCGCGAGAAGGGACAGTATACGAGGCGCTGCGCGGGCAATTGAGTAGCGCCTTGAAAGGGATACTGCTCTTGGAGCAACGCCAAGCGGCCGAGGCCGAGCGCGAACGGCTGCTGGTTGACTTGGACCGCCGCGCGCGCCAACTCCAGACCGCTGCTGAAGTCTCGCGCGCCGCCTCCTCTATCCTCAACCTGGACGAACTGTTGCCACAGGTCGTGGAATTGATCCGGGACCGGTTCAATCTCTATTACGTGGGCATCTTCCTGGTGAACGAGGCAGACAAGTACGCCGTGCTGCGAGCCGGCAGCGGGGAAGCAGGCCGCAAGATGATCGAGGTCGGTCACAAACTTGAGGTGGGCGGCGCCTCGATGATCGGCTGGTGCATTGCCAACCAAAAGGCGCGTATTGCGCTGGATGTGGGGAAGGAAGCCACCCACTTTAGCAACCCGCTGTTGCCGGAGACTCGCTCCGAGTTGGCGCTGCCGCTCGTCAGCCGTGGAGAGGTTATCGGCGCGTTGACGGTGCAAAGCGCCCAGGCGGCCGCCTTCAGCGACGAGGACCTCACCGTGCTGCAAACCATGGCCGACCAAGTGGCGAACGCCATCGCAAACGCCCAGTTATACGACCAATCACAGAAAGAAATCACCGAGCGCAAACGAACCGAAGAGGCACTGGCCCAAGAACAGTATCTGATGCACGCCCTTATGAACAATCTCCCTGACCACATCTACTTCAAGGATGCCCAAAGTCGCTTTATCCGCATCAGCAAGTCACAGTCTGACCTATTTGGCCTGAGCGATCCGGCGCAAGCGGTGGGCAAGTCAGATTTTGA
>Ga0299912_10003291_pt1 | contig 13200 bp, 15 predicted proteins | sample RVTome_2_FD_207667 | JGI IMG/M metagenome (GOLD analysis project Ga0299912, IMG submission 207667) | Soil microbial communities from uranium-contaminated site in the Upper Colorado River Basin, Wyoming, United States - RVT95D214 (version 2) ...
ATGGAGGCGATGTTGACGACCGTGCCCTTCTGCTTCCGCTCGATCCAGCGGGCGGCGAAAACCTTGGTGGGCACCAGCAGGCCGGCCACCAGGTTCAGCCGCAGCACCTGCTGGAAGCCGTCCGCATCCTCCTCGAGCAACGGTCGCTTGCCGCGCGTTCCTCCCACCCCGTTGACCAACAGGGTGGGCGGGCCCAGCTCCGCCTCGGTGGCCGCGAAGGCCTCCCGGCAGGCGTCCTCCTGGCCCGCGTCCACCTCCCGGCCGTACAGCCTGGCGGAAGCCCCCGGGACGGAGGCTTCCAGCCGCCGGGCGGCCTCGTCGATGTGGCTGCCGTGAAGGCCCCACAGGGCCACCCTGGCCCCTGCGGCGAGCAGGGCCTCTGCCAGCGCCCCGGCGATCACGCCGGCCCCGCCGGTGATCACCGCCACCGTGCCCTCCAGGCCGAACATCCGCTCCAGATACTCGCCGCCGCCTTCCTTCATTGCCCCCCCTCAAGAACCAGGCCCCATTCTATTCGCCGGGCCCTACTGAGCCAAGACCTCCGCCCAGGTGGTGACCGGCCAGGAGGTCTTGAACAGCTCCTCGACGGCCGGCTTGGCTTTGACGCGCATCGCCTCCGCATCGGGAGCGATCACCGTCATCCCCTGGGACTTGAGCTGCTCGATAAGCTTGCTTTCGCTGCCCTTCATCTTCTCGGTGGCCCAGGCGCAGGCTTGCTTCATGGCGCTCTTCACCAGTTTCTTATCGGCGCCCGAAAGCCGCTCATAGGAGCCTCTGTTGATCATCACCCAACCGACACCGACCAGGTGGTTGGTGATGGCCAGATGCGACTGGACCTCGGCGAGCTTGAAGGAAACGATCTGGGTCAGGTCGCCTTCGGAGGCTTCAGCCCTGCCGCTCTTCAAGGCCTGGTACAGCTCGGTGAGAGGCACCGGTACGGAGTCGGTGCCCAGGGATTTCCACACCGCGATCTAGTCCGGTACGCCCGGCAGGCGAAGCTTCAGGCCGACCAGGTCGGCGGGGCCGGCGAGCGGCTTGTTCGAGGTCGTCTGCCGCAAACCGCGGAATACCGTGCCCAGGCTGGCCATGTGTCCGCCTGCCAGCACCTGGTCCTTGGCCTTCTTGCCGATCGGCCCGTCCCAAACCCGGAGGAAATGCTCGTAATCCTTGATGATGTACGGAGCGTTGAAGAAGAAATATTGAGGGGAGAAGACCTCCAGGGGCTCCCCGCCGGTCAGCTGGATGTCGACGACCCCCTCGGAGCACTGGATGTTCACATCCTCTTCCGAGGCTGCCCCGGCGATGAGCAACACGCTGAGGCGGCCGTCGCTCTCCTGCTCGATGAGTTGCTTGAACCTCTCACCCGCATCCGCCAGGATGTGGCCGGGCTTGAAGGGCGAGGCCACCCGCAGAACGACCGGCTCCGGCGCCCCTGCGGCTGCGGCCGGGTTCCCCGGCACCAGGGCTGCCGCCGCCAGCAACCCGAACACCAACCACCGCCTGCTTTGGATTTTCATTTACATCTCCCTTGAGTGCCTATAGTATATGACGTAAGACGTCAGTTGTCAACAGAGACGGGACTTGACAGCAGACGTCTTACGTCCTATAATAAACCCAGACCATGGGCACGCTGAACAGGCTGGCCGAGGTCCAGGAGAAGAGGCGCCGCCTCCGCGCCCTGCTGCCCTCCCTGGGGTTGGAGGCCGTCTACCTGAAGCGCCAGTCCAACTTCGCCTGGCTCACGGCAGGAGGAAGCAACACGGTGGGGATCACCCTCGAGCTGGGGGTGGCCGGGCTGCTGCTCACCCCGGAGCGGGAATACGCCGTCTGCAACAACATCGAGACTCCGCGCATGCGCCGGGAGGAGGGCCTGGAGGAGCAGGGCTGGATCCTGCGGGATTTCCCCTGGTACGAGGACGGCGAGCCCGCCCTGGTGCGGGAGCTGGCCGGGAAGGCCCGCCTCGGAGCCGACCACGCCTTTCCGGGCGCGGCGGACATCTCCCGGCAGATCAACCCCCTGCGCTACCCCCTCACCCTCCCGGAAGTGGAGCGCTATCGGGAGCTGGGTCGCCTGGCGGCGCAAGCGCTGGAGGACACCGCGCGGGCGGTGCGCCCGGGGGACAGCGAATGCGGGATCACCGGGGCCCTGGCGGCCCGCCTCTGGGAAAACCGGCTGGACTACATCACCATCTTCGTCGCCGCCGACCGGAGGATCGCCGAATATCGCCACCCCATCTCGACCTGCGAGCGGGTGGGCGAGCGGGCCATGCTCTGCGTCAACGCCCGCCGCTGCGGGCTGATCGTCTCCCTCACCCGCTTCGTGCAGTTCAAGCCCGTGGCCGCCGAGCTGCGCCGCAGGTACGACGCCAACGTGCTCATCGACTGCACCTTCATGGCCCACACGGTCCCGGGCCGGCCGGCGGTGGAGGCCCTGCGCAAGGGCCTGGAGGCCTACGCCTGCACCGGCTTCCCGGAGGAGTACCGCCTGCACCACCAAGGCGGGGCCATCGGCTACACGGGACGCGACTACAAGGCCGATTTCCGCACCGAGGAGGTCGTCCGCGAGAACCAGGCCTTCGCCTGGAACCCCTCGATCACCGGCTCCAAAAGCGAGGACACCATGATCGCCACTACCGCCGGGCCGCTGATCCTCACCCCCCCCTCGGGCTTTCCGACCATCCGCCAGGAAGTCGACGGCCACGTCTTCACGCGGCCGGATATTCTAGTGCTGTAAAACAGGAGGAAGGCACATGAAACGATGGACGGCATTGATTCTCGGGCTCGTCCTGGCGCTGGCCGGACCGGTCCTGTTCGCCGAAGGGGCCAAGGAGGAGGTCTACCCGTCCCGCGAGATCGAGCTCATGGTGCCCTGGGGGGTGGGCGGGGGCACGGACGTGGTGTTCCGCACCTTCCAGATGGTGCTGCCCAAGTACCTGAAGGCACCGCTGATCGTGGTGAACCGCCCGGGTGGAGGGGCCGTGCCGGGCTACGCCGAGGCGATGACCAGGAAGCCGGACGGCTATTACCTGGTGGCCTGGGCCACCCCCTCGATCACGAAGGTGCACATGAGCCCCACCCCCTACGACGCCTACACCTTCGAACCGGTGATCAATCTGGTCGACGCTCCCTGCTGGATCCTGGTCCCCTCCGCCTCCCCCTATCGCGACCTGCAGGATCTGCTGGCGGACGCCCGCCGGCGCCCCGGGCAGGTCAACATGGGCAACGCCGGCGCGGGAGGCGGGACGCACATGATCATCCTGGCCTTCGAGAAGACGGCCGGGGTGAGCTTCAACCACGTGCCTTTCGCCGGCGGCGGCCCGATGGTGGTGGCCGCTGTTGGCGGGCACGTCGACGCCGTGGTCGGCAGCCCGCCGGAAGGGGTGCCGCAGATGGAGGGCGGGCAGCTGCGCTGCCTGGCGGTGTTCTCCAAGAAGCGTCTTGACCAGTTCCCCAAGGTCCCCACGGCGGTGGAGCAGGGCGTGCAGTTCGACCTGGGCCAGTGGCGGGGCATCGCCGCGATCAAGGGCACTTCCCCGGAGAAGATCAAGCACCTCCACGACGTGTTCCGGGCCTGCATGCAGGACGAGGACTTCAAGGTCCTGGCCAAGAACGCCGGCATCATGCTCAATTACCTGGGCACAGAGGAGTTTAAGAAGTTCGTGGCCGAGCAGGACAAGCTGTACGAGGAAATCGTCAAGAGCAACAAACTGGGCGATCGCTACAAGTATTAAGCCGACCGGCCGCTGATCCGCGCCGCGGCCTTCACCGCCGCGGCGCCTGGCTTCAGGAGTCCCAATGGGCACGAGCGACATCGTAGCCGGCGTCATCCTGCTGGCGCTTTCCGCCGCATTCTTCGCGGCCACCTTCTCCTTCCCGAGGCTCACGGTAGCCCTTTCCCCGACCGTGTTTCCGCGCTTCGTGACCGTCGGCCTTTCCCTCCTATCCTTGGCGCTGCTCCTGCATTCCCTGCGCCGGCGCATGGGCCGGCGCAGGACGCCGCCCGTTGGGCGGGAGCAGCCTGCCGCCGGGTCCCCTGCCACCGGGCTTTCCTTCGCCCTGCGCTTCCTCCTGCTGGCCGCCGCCGGCCTGCTCTACGCCCTGCTGCTGGAGCCGGCCGGCTACCTCCTGGCTACACCGCCCTTCCTGGCCGCCGCCATGCTGCTGTTCGGCGAGCGCAGGTGGCCGCGGCTGGCGCTGGTGTCGATCCTGGGCGCGGCGTTCCTGTACGCCGTCTTCCGCCTGCTGTTCCGGGTGCCGCTGCCCCGCACCCCCTGGTACTGAAGGAGGGTACACCAGTGAGCGCACTGCTGCAGGGACTGGCCTACGTCTTCAGCCCGGTGCATTTCCTGTTCCTGGTGGTGGGCACCGCGGCGGGCATCCTGGTCGGCGCCATCCCTGGGCTGAGCGGCTCCACGGGCATCATCCTGCTGCTGCCCTTCCTGCCCACCCTGGAGCCGGCCGTCAGCCTGCTGGCCATGAGCGGCATCTTCTGCGGCTCGATGTTCGGGGGCTCCATCTCGGCCATCCTGGTGTCCACCCCGGGCACCCCTTCGGCCGCGGCCACCGTCATGGACGGGTACCCCATGGCCCAGAAGGGGGAGGCGGGCAAGGCCATCGGCATCGCCCTGATCGCCTCCACCATCGGCGGCGTGCTTTCCACGCTGTGCATGATCTTCGTCTCGCCCCAGCTGGCCGGCATCGCCCTGGAGTTCGGTCCGGACGAGTACTTCGCCCTGATGCTCTTCGGCCTGACCGTGATCGCCAGCGTCTCGGGAGCCTCCCTGCTCAAGGGACTGATCTCCGGCTTCTTCGGGCTGCTGGTCGGCCTGGTCGGCATGGACGAGGTTTCCGGCTACGCCCGCTACTCCTTCGGCTTCCCGGCGCTGATGAGCGGGTTGCCCCTGCTGCCGGTGCTCATCGGGGTGTTCGCCATCGCCCAGGTCTTCAGCAATCTGACGGGCGTGGGCAAGCAACAGAAGCGCTATCAGCAGCGCATCCGGGGCGTGTTGCCGAGCTGGCAGGAGTTCAAAAGGCTCCTGCCCGTGATCGTGCCCTCCTCCTTCCTGGGCGTGCTCATCGGCATCATCCCCGGAACCGGCGGCTCCATCGCCTCGTGGATGGCCTACAACGAAGCCAAGCGCTTCTCCAGGGACCCCGACAGCTTCGGCAAGGGCAACCCGGCGGGCATCGCGGCCCCCGAAGCGGCCAACAACGGCACCACCGGCGGAGCCATGGTGCCCATGCTCACGCTGGGCATCCCCGGCGACGTGATCACCGCCGTGATGCTGGGCGCCCTGGTGCTGATCGGCGTCCGCCCCGGGCCGCTGCTGTTCACCCAGCGCCCCGACATCATCCATTCCCTGTTCGTGGGCTTCATGGTGGCCCAGTTCGTGATGTTCGGCCTGGGCCTGGCCACCATCCGCCTCTGGCCGCGCCTCCTGCTGGTGCCGGGGTCCGTCCTGTACCCGCTGGTGCTGGCCCTCTGCTTCCTGGGGACCTTCTCGGCCAGCAACAGCGTCTTCGACCTGTTCGTGGCCCTGGCTTTCGGCCTGATCGGCTATTTCGTCAATCGCTACGGCTTTTCCGCCGCGGCCCTGATCCTGGGAGTCATCCTGGGTCCCCTGGCCGAGCGCGAACTGGGCGCGGCCCTGATCATCGCCCACGGCGACTGGTCGCAGCTCTTCCGCTCGCCGCTGGCCCTGGCCTTCCACGGCCTGTCGCTCCTGTCCGTGGCCTATTCCCTGGCGCGGACCAGGCGCAGGAAAAAAACCACGGGTTAGAGGAGCGCGCCGCCATGGTGTACGGAGTGGGAATCGTGGGTACTGGCCTGGCGGCGAAGCTGCAGGCCCAGGCCATCGCCGCCTCCGAGGGGGTGCACCTGGTGTCGGTGCTCAGCCGCTCGGGCGAGCGGGCCGCCTCCTTCGCCGCCAAGCACGGTTGCGCGGGCCTGAGCAGCCCCCTGGAGTTCTTCTCCGATCCCCGGCTGCAGATCGTCTCCATCTGTACCCCCCCCGGCGAGCACCTGCGGCCTGCCCTGCAGGCCATCGCTGCCGGCAAGCACGTGCTGGTCGAGAAGCCGCTGGAGGCGAGCCTGAAGGGCTGCGACGCCATCATCGCGGCGGCCCGGCGCGGGGGCGTGCGCACCGGCGGGATCTTCCAATCCCGCTTCTTCGAGGGCGCCCGCCTGGTCCGCAAAGCGATCGAGGAGGGCCGCTTCGGGCGCCTGGTGCTGGGGCAGGCCAGCGTCAAATGGTGGCGCTCCCAGGAGTACTACGACCGAGGAGAGTGGAAGAGCCTGGAAGCCAACGGCGGGGGCGCGTTGATGAACCAGGCCATACACGCCGTGGATCTGCTGCAGTGGTTTATGGGCCCGGTGGAGAGCGTCCAGGCCGCGGCCGGGACCTTGGGCCACGAGCGCCTCGAGGTCGAGGACACCGCCGTGGCCGCCCTGCGCTTCGCCAATGGCAGCCTGGGGCTCATCGAGGCCTCCACCGCCGTGCACCCCGGCTTCCGCAAGCGGATCGAGGTCTGCGGAACCCGCGGCTCCGCGGTCCTGGAGGAGGAGGACCTGAAGGTCTGGCAGTTCGAGCCCGCCCGCCCGGAGGACGAGGAGATCCGCCGGGCCTATGCGCAGCGGACCCGCTCCGGCGGGGGGGCGGCGGATCCCGCGGCCATCGGACTGGTCGGCCATCGGGCGCTGTTGGAAGACTTCGCCGCCTGCCTGCGCGAGAACCGCCCGCCCCTGGTGGACGCGGCGGAAGCCCGCAAGGCGGTGGCTCTCATCCTGGCCATCTACCACAGCGCCCGCACAGGCCGGCGGGTGCGGCTGCACCCGGCAGAGCCTTGAGCGCGGGCGGCTGCGCCGGGCCCGCCTACTTCTTCTGCGAACCCGCCCGGATCGTCCGGCGGTAGCTGGCTTCCAGGTGCTGCCGCATGGCCTGGAAGGCCTTCTCCTGGCTCTTCTCCCGGATAGCGCTCAGGATCGCCGAATGCTCCCGGAAAGCCTGGCGGTGGTCCTCGGGGGTGCGGGGGGCGTAGTGCAGGCTCTTGACGATGGCCTCCACGATCACCGGCACGATGCGCATGATGACCGGGTTCTGGGTGGCCCTGGCGATGCTGGAGTGGAACTCCTGCTCGACCCGCACCCAGTTGGCGTCGCGGGTGACGATGCCCTTCATCTCCCCCAGGAGGCGCTCCAGTTTCTGCACGTCGGCGGCCCGGGCGCGCTGGGCGGCCAGGCGGGCCACCCCGGGCTCGATCAGGCGCCGGGCCTCGATCAGGGAGAGGGGCAGGTCGGGGTCGGCCAGGAAGTCCAGGCCCAGCGGGTCGCGGGACATGCCGGTGTTCTGGGCCACGAAGGTGCCCTTGCCACGCACGATCTCGATGATGTTCTGCGACATCAGGCTCTGCACCGCCTCCCGGACGGTCGGCCGGCTGACCCCGAAGGACTTGGCCAACTGCATCTCGTTGGGCAGCTTGTCGCCGGCCTTCAGCTGCTCGCTGCGGATCAGGGCTCTGATGTGGTTGGCCGCCTCGTGGGACAGCTTGTTCTGGCTGGAAAGCTTCTTGTACATAGCACCTTCAATCCATGAAGAAGCCGCCGTTGAGATCCAGGATCTCCCCGGTGATGTAGCCGGCCTCCCCCGAAACCAGGAAGGCCGCCGCCGCAGCCACCTCCTCGGGCTTTCCCAGGCGCCCCAGGGGGATGCCGCGCAGGACCTCGGACCGCTTCTCCGCGCTCCATTCCGCGCTCATGTCCGTCTCGATGGCGTGGGGGGCGATGGCGTTCACCGTGATGCCGTGGGCCGCCAGCTGCCGGGCCAGGGACTTGGTCAGGGCGTTAAGCGCGCCCTTCGAGGTGCCGTACACCGGAGCCGCCGTGACGTCCCCGGTTTTGCCGGCCACGGAGGTGATGTTCAGGATCCGGCCGTAGCCGCGGGCGATCATATGGGGAACCACGGCCCGGCAGCAGTGGAACGTGCCGTTGACGTTGACTTCCAGCACGCGCTTCCAGGCCTCCGGAGTGAGATCCAGCAGCGTGCCCCGGGCGATGACCCCCGCGTTGTTGACCAGGATGTCCACTTTCCCCCAGGAGCGCACCGTTTCGGCCACGACCGCCTCCACCGCGGCCGGGTCGGTGATGTCGACCTGAAAACCGAGGGCCCGGCCGCCGGCCGCGCGGACCCCCTCCGCGGCCGCCCCGGTTTCCCGAACGTCCAGCAGGGCGACGGCGGCCCCTTCCGCGGCCAGCCGCAGGGCGATGGCCCGGCCGATGCCGCGGGACGCCCCGGTTACCAGCGCGGTTCTTCCAGTCAGCAGCATCGGCTCACCCTTTGCCGAAGATCAGGTTGGGCAGCCACAGGGCCAGCTGCGGCCAGAAGATGACCAGCACCACCACCAGCACGATCGCCAGCTGCAGCAGCCAGCTTTCCTTCATGAATTCCCAGATGCTGCACTGGAACACGCTGCAGATGATGTACAGCACCGCCCCCTCAGGCGGGGACAAAAGCCCGAGGGTCAGGGTCAGCACCATGACGATCCCGAAGTGCACCAGGTCGATGTGCAGCTGCAGGGCCATGGGCACCAGGATCGGGGTCAGCATCAGGATCAGGACCGTGGAGTCCATGAAGGTGCCGGCCAGCAGCAGAAAGACGATGATGAGCAGCATGGCGATCCAGGGGACGCTGGATACCCCCACCATGAGCTCGGCCAGTTGCTGGGGCAGCCTCTCCCAGATGATGCCGTAGCTGAAGATCGCCGAAAGGGCGATGAGCAGCATGACCATGCCGATGTCCACCACGGTGTTTTCCAGCGCCTTGATCAGCTTCTTCCAGGTGAACTGCCGGTAGGCCACCGCGCCGACCACAATGGCATAGGCGCAGGCGAAAGCTCCGGCCTCCGAAGGGGTGAACAGGCCGAAGCGCAGGCCCACGATCAGGAGCACGGGGAACAGGAAGGCCCAGACGGAGTCCACGAAGGTGTCGGCCGCCTCCTTCAGGGAGGCTCGGTGCACCCGCTCGGGGGCGTAGCCCCTTTGCCTGGCGGCCAGGCCGACCGCGGCCATCAGGAAAAAGGTCATGAGCAGCCCGGGGATCATGCCGGCGGCGAACAGCCGGCCGATGGAAACCTCGCCGATGCTGCCGTACAGGACCAGCCCGATGCCCGGGGGGATCATGGTGGTGATCAGGGAGCTGCAGCCGATGACCCCGGCGGAGAATCCCCGGGAATATCCCTTCTTGATCATGCCCGGCCCCAGCACGCGGGACAGCATGGTGGCGTCCCCGATGGCCGAGCTGGTCACCCCGCCCAGGGAGGCGGCCAGCACCATATTGCTCTGGGCCAGCCCGGCGCGCATGTGCCCGGTGAGCACGGAGGCCAGCTTCATCACCCGCTCGGTGATGCTCGTCTCGTTCAACAGGTTGCCGGCCAGCACGAACAGGGGGATGGCCAGCAGCAGGAAGCTCTGCGTCTGGGAGAGCACCAGCTGCACCGGGATGGTCAGGGGCAGCGAGGAGTTCAGCAGGAAGAAGGCCACTCCCGAGATGCCGAAGGCGAAAGCCACCGGCATGCCCATCAGCACGAACAGCAGGAACAGGATGAAAACCAGCAGCATGTCAGATCACCTCTGTGGGTCCCTGCTGCGGGAGGGGGGTTGGGCCCCGGCCCTGGCGCATCCCCCGCAGCGCTTCCCGGACCTTCTGGATCGAGGAGCGCAGCATCAGGGCGCAGCCGATGGGCACGCTCAAGGTGACCCAGGTGTAGCTCACGCCGGGCATGCCCTGGAAGGCCCGGTAGCGGGTGGTGTAGGACAGGTAGCAGCCGTAGCCGATCATCCCTACCAGGAAAGCGGCGATGATGAGGTAGTTGGCAACCTTCAGGACGGCCTGGGCTTTGGGCGACAACTTCTGGGTGACCACCACGATGCAGAACAGGCGGTCCTTGCGGATGGCGATGTCGCCGCCCAGGAACACGCACCAGGCGAAAAGGAAGGTCGCCGCGTCCATGGCCCAGGCGATCGGGTAGCGCAGGGTGCGGGCCACCGCCGCAAAGAAGACCAGGGCCGAAAGGGCAAACAGCGCGTACTTGGCGACCGTCATTTCCGCCTTGCTGAGCAGCTCGTTGAATTTCCTCATGCTTGGGGACTCCCGGGGGTGGCAGGCCGGGGGGAAGGCTTCGGACCCCTCCCCCGGCCCGGCGGTTTACTTCTTCTTGCCTAGTTCCTTGTAAATCTGGTCCCGCGCCGCGACCAGGTTGAGCTTCTGGTAGGCCTTTTCCCCGGCGGCCTTGAAAGCCGCCAGATCGATTTCGGAAGCCGGGATGATGGTCACGCCCTTGTCCCTCAGGGACTGCAGGTTCTGCACGTCCAGCACGTCGAGATAGCTGCGGGAGACCTCCAGGCCCGCCTTGTTGCATTCCTCTTCGAGGATCTTCTGGTAGGCGGGGGGCAGGCTGTTGAACCACTTGCTGCTGATGACCTCGAAGTTGATCAGCAGGATGTGCCGGGTCTCGCTCACCACCTTGGCCACCTCGTGGAACTTGGCGTTGTACCCGGCGGTGAACGACAGCTCGGCGCCCTCGATGGCCCTGGTCTGCATGGCCGTATACATCTCGCCGTAGGCCAGCGCCACTGGCGTGGCCCCGATGGCGCGAACGGATTCCTGCCAGATCGGCGCCGGCGGGGTGCGGATCCTCATGCCCTCCAGGTCGGAGGGGCGGCGGATGGGCTTGTTGGTGTACATCTGCCGGAAGCCCTGCACCCAATAAAAGGAAAGGATCTTGAACCCCTGGGTCTTTTCCAGCTCCTCCTTCCAGGCCTTCACTGTCGGGAGCGTGCCCAGCTTCTGCACCTCCTCGAGGGTCTCCACGAAGTACGGGGCGTTCATGACCGCGATGTCGTGGACGTAGTTGCCCAGACGGGCGGAATCCGTGTTCTGGCCCACGTTGGCGCCCTGCCGGATCTGCTCCAGGATGTCCTCTTCCACGCCCAGCTGGGCGCTGGGGAAGACCTCCACCTTCAGGTTCCCGTTGGTCCTGGCCGAGACCGCCTCGGCCCACTTCAGGAACGCGCCGTGGTAGGGGTCCTGGGGCGAGAGGACGTGGTTGAACTTCAGCACGTACTGCTTGGCCCCTTCCCCTTTCCCTCCGGCGAAGAGCGGCAAAACACCCAGCAGGATCATGAGCGTCAGACAGGCGACTACCCGTGCAATCTTCATGCGTTCCTCCTTCGCCCGAAATTGGACGTCTGACATGTTACCTCCTGCGGCGGCGCTTGTCAAAGAAAAACTCTTCAGGCCTGTGCGGCCAGGTAGGCGGGAAGCTCCTTGATGTCGCCCAGGGTGGGTACGCCGTCCTGCGCGGTGCCGTCCCCGCCCTCGTCGATCAGCAGCACCTGCCCTCCCATGGCCCGGAAGGGAGCCAGGTAGTCCAGGTGGTTGTCCACCAGCAGCACCTCGGCAGCGCGCCGTCCCAGCGCCCCCAGGGCCCGGCTGTACACGGCGGGATCCGGCTTGCCCGTGAAGCCGTTGAAGCGCAGGTCGAAGACCCGCTCGAACTGGCCCCGGATGCCCAGGCGGTTCAAGACCCGCTCGGCGTGCTCCAGCGGGGAGTTGGTGAGCACCGACTTGGGCAGGGGGATGGAGGCCAGGGCCTCGGAGAGGCGCGGGTCCTCGGCCAGGAAATCCGCCACCGGCACGTCGTGGGTGTAGGCCAGGTACTGCTCGGCCACCTGCAGGCCGTGCTCGCGCATCAGGCCGGTGAGGGTGGTCCCGTAGACCACCCGCAGCCGGGAGCGGATACGCGCGGCCTCCTCCCGGCCCACCCCCAGGTACTCGGCCACGAAGGCGGACATCCGCGCGGACACCGCCTGCATCAGCCCGCAGGAAGAGGGGTACAGCGTCTCGTCCAGGTCGCAGAGGAGGTAAGCGGGGGGCATTGGCGCACTCTACGGGGTTTACTTGGGGCCTGTCTACCCTTTACAGTAATCGAGATGATCCCGGGACTGGCGATTCTGTTCTGCTTCCTGGCCGTGGGGGAGGCGGCCTCCGGGCTGGCCCGCCTTCCTGTGCCGGGCAGCGTGCTGGGCATGCTGTTGCTGGCCGCCTCCCTGCGCCTGGGCCTGCTGCCCGCGGAAAGCGTGCAGGCGGCCGCCGACGCGCTGCTGGACAACCTGTCCCTGCTGTTCGTGCCGGCGGGCGTGGGGCTGATGCTGTACTTCGGCCTGCCCGCGCGGGACTGGTGGGCCCTGCTGGCGGCCCTGGTGCCGGGCACCTTCCTGGTGCTGGCCGCGGTGGGCTGGCTGGAGCAGCTTCTGGAACGTCCGGCCGCCAGGAAGGGATAGCGCGGTGCTGGAGCCTTCCCCGGTACTGAGCGTGGCCGCCACCCTGGCGGTGTTCGCGGCGGCGCGCGCCCTGCACAGGAAAACGCGCTTCTTTCTCCTGAATCCCGTGCTGCTCTCGGTGGCGGTCCTGATCGCCGTCCTGAGCCTGACCCGGGTCCCGTACGAATCCTACATGAAGGGCGGGCAGGTCTTCAGCTTTTTCCTGGCCCCGGCGGTGGTCGCCCTGGGGCTGCCCCTGTACCGCCAGCTCCGGCGCCTGTCCCGGGCGAGCCTGCCGATCCTGGCCAGCACCGCCGCGGGCAGCCTGGTGGGAGTGCTGTCCGCCGTGCTGCCGGCCGGCCTGCTGGGCGCCTCCCCGGCGCTGCTGGCCTCGCTGGCCCCCAAGTCCGTCACCACTCCCATCGCCATCGGCGTCTCCGAGGTCCTGGGCGGATTGCCTCCGCTCACCGCCGCCGTGGTGATCGGCACCGGCATCCTGGGCGCGGTGCTGGGCCCGCCGTTCCTGCGGGCCATCGGGGTGCGCAGCCCCACCGCCTTCGGCCTGGCCATGGGCGCCGCCGCCCACGGCATCGGCACGGCCCGGGCCCTGGAGGAAGGGGAGGAGGCCGGAGCGGCCTCCGGACTGGCCCTCGGGGTGAACGGCGCGCTCACCGCCCTGGCCGCCCCCTGGCTCCTGAAGCTGGCCCTGAGCCTGCTAGGGCTTTCATGAAGATCATCGTCGGTCACAGCAACATGGACCTGGACAGCATCGGCTCCATGGTGCTGGCCCGCTGCCTGTTCCCCGATCATCAGCTGGTGGCCAGCCGGCAGATCCATCCCGTGGCCCGCCACCTCTACAATCTGTACCAGGAGCGGCTGGGTTT
>Ga0299912_10003292_pt1 | contig 13199 bp, 19 predicted proteins | sample RVTome_2_FD_207667 | JGI IMG/M metagenome (GOLD analysis project Ga0299912, IMG submission 207667) | Soil microbial communities from uranium-contaminated site in the Upper Colorado River Basin, Wyoming, United States - RVT95D214 (version 2) ...
GCCAGGAGATCGAGAGACGGTGAGCCAGCAGGACACCTGAGACCAGAGAAGAGGGGGTATAAGGGATGAAGGAGATGAAGATTGGATTTGTTGGCCTGGGAGCAATGGGAAAACCGATGGCCAAGAACCTCGTCCGGGCAGGCCTTCCGGTGGCCGTTTATAATCGCACCCGGGAGAAGACCAAGGAGTTGGCGGAGATGGGGGCCCCGGTCTCTCCCACCCCGAGGGACCTGGCCCTTGGCGCGAAGGTCCTCATCGTCATGGTCTCCAATTCCCCGGAGGTGGAGGAGGTGCTGTTGGGAAAGGAAGGGGCAATCCACGGCCTGGAGCCAGGCTCGGTGGTCATCGATATGGGGACCTCCTATCCCTCCAGCACCCTGAAGATAGGCAAGATCTTAGAGGAGCGAGGGATCGAGATGTTAGATGCCCCGGTGAGCGGGGGGGTGAAGGGGGCCGAGGAGGCCACCTTGACCATTATGGTGGGGGGAAAGCGGAAGGTCTTCGAGCGCTGCCGGCCGATCCTTTCTGCCATGGGCAAGAATCTCCTCTATCTGGGGGAGATCGGGTCGGGCCACATCACTAAGGCGATTAATAATTTCCTGGCCGCGGCCTCCTTTGCAGCCCTCTCCGAGGCCCTGGTGATGGCCAAGAAAGCGGGCTTATCGCCAGGCAGGGTCCTGGAGGCAGTGCAGGTCTCCAGCGGGCGCAGTTATGCCACCGAGCGGGCCTTCCCCCAATTCGTCCTCTCTCGTAAGTTCGACGCCGGGTTTCTGCTGGGGCTGATGAAGAAGGACCTGAATATCTTCGCCAGCCTGGGAGACGATTACCAGACCCCGATGTTCCTGGGCAATCTGGTGCATCAGCTTTGGGAGGTGGCCGCCAAGGAGATGGGGCCCTCGGTCGATTATTCCCAGTTCGTGGGAATTTATGAGGCGTGGGCCGGGGCGAAGGTGGAGGGGTAGAGGAGGCCCAGGGGGCATTTCTAGGAGGGGGCCCACCCCTTCTGCGACCGGGAAGCCGAGGTAGGGAGCCATGATCGGAAAGGCCTTGAGGGAGAAGAGGGAGGCAATGGGGATCTCCCGGGAAGAGGCATCCTCCCGAACCCAGATCAAGCTGGAATTCCTGCAATCCTTGGAAGAGGAGAGCTTTGATTCCCTGCCCGATCCCTCTTATCTGATGGGTTTTTTGCGGAGGTATGCCCATTATTTAGAGCTGGATGCGGACGGGCTGGTAGAGGAGTTTCACAGGCAGATCAGCAACCCGCTGATGGCTACCTTTGGGCCGATTCCCCGAGCGTCTCCCCCCGCCTGGAGAAAATGGGGGCGTCCTTTGATCTTGATCCTTCTTCTCCTCCTAATTTCTGCCCTCTTTTTCCTTTCTATTTATGTGATCCCCCATCGGGCGCCCAAGGGGGCCTTTTCCCCTGCGCCGGAGACGGCCCCTCGGACCTCCTCCTCTCCTCCCGGAGAGGTCAAAGGGGAGTCCTCACCTCCTCCTGCGGTCGAGCAGCCCGCGGTGCCTCCTGCCCAGGGGAAGGGGCATACCCTCTCGCTTTACGCGGTAGAGATGACCTGGCTGGTGATCCAGGCGGATGATGGCCCTGTCCGGGAGATCCTGCTCTTGAGGGGGCAGAGTTTCTCCCTCTCCGCCCGGAGGCAATTTCGCTTGACCCTGGGGAATGCGGGAGGGGTGGAGATGGTCTTGGATGGAAAGCGGCTGCCCACCTCCGGGTCCTCGGGCCAGGTCATCCGGGATCTGATCCTCCCGGCAGAAGGAAGGGGCTGAGGGCCCCGGCCCACCTTGGGGTCCTGCATCGCGTTGGGGAGTTTGTTGGAGAGCGAGACCCCGCGGCGAGCGCAGGGGAGGGCACCGCGCAGGGGTCTCAAATGGTTGGGAGTCTGTCAGAAGGCTGGGCGGGTGAGGGCTCCTCTTGGGGAGGGGCGAGGCCGTAGCTGTTGATCAGCCCCCTCATCTCTTGATCTTCAGGGATCTTGCGATCGAGGGGGGTCAAGCGGGAATGATGGGAGATGACCTTCTTCTCCTGGTTTAGGTGAAGGTAGAACTCCCCCAAGTGGGTCCCCTTGGTCCCGGCGGAGAGGATGAAGGTCTCCCTGACCTGCACCGGCGGATCGATGATCCCCATGGCCCAGGCCAGGACGATCAGATGGATGCCGGGGACCTTGTCTGCCAGCTCCGTCGCCTCCTCCATGGTGATATGTCCGAGCACGACGATGAGATCGACCTCCTGGCGCAGCTTGGGAACGATCTCTTTGGCCACTCCAACACAATCCCCCACCAATAGCTCTTTGTCCTCGGGTTTGGACTTCGGGGGATGGTAGAGGCTGGACATGAGACCCAGGACCCCCACCTTAATCCCCCCCAAATCCTTGATGATGTAGGGCATGGTGAAGGGCTTCCCATCCTCCGCCCTGGTCAGATTGGCACCTAACAGGGGGACCTTCCATTCCTCGGTCTGGCCCTTGATGAAATTCTGGCCGTAGGAAAGCTCCCTCGCCCCGAGGTTGTAGGCATCGTATCCCAGCTTTCCCATGGCCTGCACCATCAGCCTGGCCTTTTTTCTTTCGATGGGCATGAAGGGGCCAAAGGCATCCCCAGCCTCCAGGAGGAGGACCTTGCCCTCCTCTTGCTGGATTTCTTTTATCTTGGTCGCTCGCCGGGCCAGCCCGCCCAGCTTGCTCCGTAGTCAGCCGCAGGGCTCCACATTGCCATGGGTCTCCCCGGTGTAGAGGATGACCAGGTGGTCGGTTGCCCTCTCCTCTCCCGCGTAGCAGGGGAAAAGGGGGACCCAGAGCAGCACAAGAGCAGGCAAGGTGGTCAATATTCGCATCAACTTCCTCATTTTTCCTACTCAACCCCCTGTTCTGTCCGCCCCGTCAATTATGGAATGATCAACTCTCTTTCAGCCGAGGGTGCGAACCGGGCACAGAATCTATCAAGGTGGCCCCTTCAAGTCAATCCCCTTTAACGTGCGCTGGGTGCATCCTGCAAGTTTTTCCTTGACAGTTCGAAAACCTGGGAGATAAAAGAGCAGCCAGCAGAAGTCAGCAGTCAGTCAAGCGAAGGAGAGTCCGCCGTGGAAAAGAGAAGGTTGGGCCGGACCGGACTGGAGGTGACGCAGATCGGGTTCGGGGGGATCCCCATTGATAAGAAATCCCGGGGCGAGGCGGAGCGGACCGTCCAGAGGGCAATCGATCTGGGGATCAATTTCTTCGACACGGCCCGCGCCTATGGAACCTCAGAGGAAAAGATTGGCTCGGTCTTGAGCCGGGGTCGCCATTCCGTCTATCTGGCCACCAAGACCTACCAGAGGGATCGCTCCGGGGCCCTTTCCGATATCGAGCGGAGCCTCAAGAACCTGCGCGTCAAAAAGATCGATCTCTATCAAATTCACCAGGTGGACCAGGAGGAGGCCCTGGAGAGGGTCCTGGCGCCCGGGGGGGCTCTGGCCGGGATGAAGGAGGCAAGGGAGGCCAGAAAGATTGATTGGATTGGGATTACCGGACATCGGCCCGATATCCTGTGCAAGGCGATTGAGACCGGGGAGTTCGACACCGTGCAGGTCCCGGTGAATATTGTGGATCATTATATCTTCGAGCCGGAGAAGGCCCTGCTCCCCCTGGCGCGGAGGCTCAATGTGGGGATCATCGCCATGAAACCCCTGGCCGGGGGGATGCTCAAGGAGGCCTCCCGGGCCCTGCGCTTCACCCTGGCCCAGGAGGTGGATGTGGTGATCCCCGGCTTGGGCAGCCCGGCAGAGGCGGAGGAGGCCGCCGCCGTGGGGTCTGCCTACCGGCCTCTCTCGCCATCGGAGATGAGGAGGTTCCTGGCCGAGGCCAAGGAGCTGGGGAGGGAATTCTGTCGCCAGTGCGGATATTGCCAGCCCTGCCGGGTCGGCATCGACATCCCCAGCATCTTTCGCCTGGAGGGCTACTTCGATCGCTATGATGCGGCCCAATGGGCGAAAGAGCAATACCACTCCCTAAAGGCCAAGGCAGCTCAGTGCGAGCAGTGCGGGGAGTGCGAATCGCGTTGCCCCTACCAGCTCACCATCATCGAGAAGCTGAAGAAGGCGGAAAGGAAGCTTACAGGTGGATAGACTCGATCGCTGGCTCCTAGATCTCCTGCAGTCTCACCTCCCCTTGACCGAGCGGCCCTATGAGGGCCTGGGACTCTCTTTGGGGCTCTCCGAGGAAGAGGTGCTAAGCCGCCTGCAGCGACTCAAGGCGGAGGGGCTCCTCCGCCAGATCGGGGCCATCTTCGACTCTTCGCGCCTCGGCTATCAGAGCACCCTCGCCGCCTTCGAGGTCGAGTCAGCGGCGCTGGATAGGGCGGCGCGCCGTCTGAATGAGCATCCAGGGATCAGCCACAACTATGCCCGCCGCCACCGCTATAATCTCTGGTTCACCCTGACCCTGCCTGGATCCAAGGATTTGGAGACGGAGACGGCCCGCCTGGCCGCGGAGGTCAAGGCGAAGGATTCCCTTTATCTCCCGGCCCTGGCCATCTTCAAGATCGGGGTTCGCCTCAAGTTCTCCGAGGAGAATGAGGAGGGGCCCCTGGAAGGCCCAGTGTGGGCGAGGCCGGAGGCCTCCGCCGCTGCGATCGAGCCCTTATCTCCTTTAGAGATCCGGACGGTGCGGGCCCTGCAAGCCGACCTCCCCCTGGTGCCTCGCCCCTTTCAGTCCTTGGCGAATCAGGCGAGGATGGAGGAAGGAGAGCTTCTTAATCTGGCCCGGAGGTTTCTGCAGGAGGGGGTCATGCGGCGCTTTGCTGCCACCTTGCATCACCAGCGCGCTGGCTTCCTCTTTAATTTCCTGACCCTCTGGAGGGTGGCCGACGACCTGGTGGCAGAGTTGGGCAGGCGAATGGCGGCCGTGGAGGCGGTATCCCATTGCTATCAAAGGTATACCTATCCCCACTGGCCTTATCCTCTATATGCCATGTTCCATGCCCAAACGAAAGAGGAGGCCGATGCCATTTTGAAGTCTCTGATCGAGGCCACCGGGCTTTCCGACTGCCTGGTCCTGGAGACCATCAAGGAACATAAAAAGGAAAGGTTCCAATACTTTCAGGAGGGAAATGATGGGCCTCAAATCTGACCGGTGGATCCGCCAGATGGCGAAGGAGGCGGAGATGATCGTGCCCTTTGCCGAGGGACAGGCCCGGGCCGGGGTCATCTCGTACGGCCTCTCTTCCTATGGCTATGATATGCGCGTCTCCCGGCACTTCAAGGTCCTCCGCCCCGGGGCCCCCTCGCTGCTGGACCCCAAGGCGATCGAGCCCGATGCCTTCCTGGACCTGGAGAGGGATTTCTGTCTGATCCCGCCCCACTCCTTCGTCCTGGGCCGGTCCCTCGAGTATTTCAAGATCCCCCGGGATGTCCTGACCCTCTGCTTGGGGAAGTCCACCTACGCCCGGTGTGGGATCATCGTTAACGTGACCCCCTTTGAGCCCGCCTGGGAGGGATATGCCACCCTGGAGATCTCCAACACCGGTCCCTGGCCGGCCAAGATCTATGCGGAGGAGGGCATCGCCCAGATCCTGTTCTTCCAGGGGGACGATCCCTGCGAGGCCTCTTATGCCGACAAGAAGGGGCGCTACCAGGCCCAGAAGGAGATCACCCTGCCCAAGCTGTAAAAGATTCGTTCTGACGCCCACCCCTACGCCCGAGGAAGGGAACGCCCATCCCCTGAAAGATCCGATTACCGGCTTCCCATCCAGCCCCTGAGCCCCTCGCCTCTTTCTTCCGAATTCTCCTTGACAAACACCATATATTGTGCAAAATGGGTTTGCAGTTACTAAATATAGTGTTTTATCCACCTCTCCTCTTATGCCTGAAAAGGGCTTCACACCCGCTCCATGAAGTGTCCCTTCTGTGGCCATGATGAAGACCGGGTCATCGACTCCCGCTCCACCGAGGAGGGAACGGCCATCCGGCGGCGCCGCGAGTGTCTGAAGTGCCAGGGCCGCTTCACCTCTTATGAGCGAGTCGAAACCCACCCTCTAATCGTCATCAAGCAGGACGGCCGGCGAGAGCCCTTCGACCGGCAAAAGGTCCTTTCCGGCATCCGCAAGGCCTGCCAGAAGCGGCCGATCAGCACCCAGCAGATCGAGGAGATCGTCTCCGAGATCGAAAAGGTGCTCTCGGACCGAATGAAGCGAGAGGTGGACTCTACGGAGATCGGGGGGCTGATCATGGAACGCCTGCAGGCCCTGGATCAGGTGGCCTATGTCCGCTTTGCCTCGGTCTATCGCAGGTTTGAGGATGCGTCGGATTTCGTGAAGGAGGTCAAGGGGCTGGTGGTGGAGGATTAGGCGGCTTCGGTGCAGGCTTGATGAAAGAAAGGAGGGTCCCATGAAGTGCGGAAAGGGTGGAGCCGATAAGGAGAAGAAGGCGGGCGAGGCGACCTGCCCGACCTGTGGCCGTAAGGTGGAGGAACATCAGGTAAGGAAGGCGAGCAAGGCCGGCAAGAAGGATTTCTGTTACTTCTGCGAGGGAGAGGTATCCGATATCGGTGGGATGGGCCCCGGCCCGGGAAAGCCCTCCAAGAAATAATAAGATGTCCCTATCTCTCAGCGTTTTCTGGGCAGCAGGCGATGGTGACGGTCGAGCACCAATCTGAAGACGCCACCCCTAAGGGTGAATCATGGATAAGATAAGCATCAAGACCAACGCCTTCCTATATCCCATGCCGGTGACGCTGGTGGGGACCCTCATTGCGGGCCGGCCTAACTTCATGGCCGTGGGCTGGATCGCTCGGGTGAACCTGGATCCGCCCCTCATTGCGATGGGGCTCAACAAGCGCCATTCCACACCCTCGGCCATTCAGGAAAATCAGGCCTTCAGCGTGAACATCCCGAGCAAGGATCTGATGGAGGCGACCGATTACTGCGGCCTGGTCTCGGGGAAGGAGGTTGACAAGTCCGGCCTGTTCGAGGTCTTCTACGGCGAGTTAAAAGCCGCCCCCCTGATCAAAGCGTGTCCCCTCTGCCTGGAGTGCCGGCTCATCCAGACCATCACCCTGCCCACCCACTATCTGTTCCTGGGCGAGATCGTCGGGGCCTACACCGAGGAGCGCTATCTGACCGACGGCAAGCCCGACATCCGCAAGATGAATCCCTTCGTCCTGACCATGCCGGACAACAACTACTGGGTTGTGGGAGAGCACGCAGGAAAGGCCTGGAGCCTCGGCAACCGACTCAAAGGCGAGGGAGATAAGAAAGAGGAGAGATGATGGACAAGATCAACATTGGAGCCAATTCCCTGTTCTATCCCATGCCGGTTTCCCTGGTGGGCGCCCTCGTCCAGGGCCGACCCAACTTCCTGGCCGTTGCCTGGGTCTCCCGGGTAAACCTGGACCCGCCCATCGTTGCAGTGGCCCTCAACAAGGTTCGCCACACGGCGGTGGGCGTGCAGGAACAGAAGACCTTCAGCGTGAACCTGCCCGGCGTCGACCTGGTAAAGGAGGTGGATTACTGCGGCCTGGTCTCGGGGAAGGAGGTTGACAAGTCCGGCCTGTTCGAGGTCTTCTACGGCGAGTTGGAGACCGCCCCCCTGATCAAAGCGTGTCCCCTCTGCCTGGAGTGCCGGCTCATCCAGACCGTCACCCTGCCCACCCACTATCTGTTCCTCGGCGAGGTGGTGGGGGCCTACACCGAGGAGCGCTATCTGACCGACGGCAAGCCCGATATGGAGAAGATTCGGCCCTTCCTCTTCTCCCGGGCGGACAATAGCTACTGGACCGTGGGCGAGCGGTTGGCGAAGGCCTACAGCATCGGCAAGCAGGTCCAGGGCGGGTGGAAATGAATACCCGCCGGCGTCCGGCACCCTGTGATCTCGGCGAAGGGAATTGAAATGGACCTGAAGCCCATCGGCAACATCAAATCCCCGGTGGTCGAGGCCCTGGACGAAGGCTGGGGCAGCGTGGTCTCTGAAATCCACCTGGATCCAGCCTATGCGCCGGGACTGCGAGGCCTGGATGGGTTTTCCCATGTGATCGTCCTCTTTTTCATGCATCAGGCCACCTTCGATCCGGCCCATCACCTGGTCCGGCGGCCTCAGGGGCGTGCGGACATGCCCGAGCTGGGCATCTTCGCCCAGCGCGCGAGGCATCGGCCCAATCCCCTCGGCATCACCGCGGCCGAGCTGCTCTCGATCGAGGGGAATGTGGTTAGGGTCAGAGGGCTGGATGCCATCGATGGGACCCCGGTCCTGGACCTCAAGCCCTATTTCCCGGCCTTCGACCAGCGTGACCCGGCGCGGGCGCCGGAATGGGTTGGTCGCCTGATGGAGCATTACTTCTGAGGTGAACCCTTTCCCCAAGAGGAGGGCAGGGAAGATGAAGGCAAGAAAAGCAATCGTTGCTGGGCTGATCCTTATGGTTTGCACGATGGCCGCCTCCCCGCTGTTTGCTGGGGAGGATAAGCTTCAGATTCAAAAGTCCGATACGATCAAGGATGTCCTGGAGAGGCACGCGGGGCAAGGGATCACCTTGCGACTGCATTCCGGTGAAGAGATGAGCGGGACCCTGAGCAAGGTGGGAGACCAGGTGGTTCACCTGTCAGGGCTTTCCGGAAGGGATTTTTACGATGCCGTGATTCGCATCGATGGGATCTCTGCCGTGATCATCAGAGCGAGAAATAAATAGTGCCCTCTTCGGCCTGACCCAGGCCTGCCGCCGCCCGGCCGGAAAAGGACATCTCCATTGGAACCGACCGCAGAAAGGAACCTATGCGCAGGAGCCTCGTCGTCACCTCACTTTTACTATTTGTCACCCTCGCGGCCTGCCTCACCCTGTCGCAGGCCTTCGATCTCTCCCTGGACAAGGCCCCGGCGGAGGTTTACTTCAGCCCCCACGGCGGATGCACCGAGGCCATCGTGAAGGAAATCGGGCGGGCCCAATCCGAGATCCTGGTCCAGGCCTATTCCTTCTCCTCGGCCCCCATTGCCAAGGCCTTATTGGATGCCCATAAGCGGGGCGTCCGGGAGGAGGTTATCCTGGACAAGAGCCAGAGGACGCAGCGATATTCCTCTGCCACCTTCTTGGCGAATGTGGGGATTCCCACCTATATCGATCGCAAGCATGCCATCGCCCACAATAAGATCATGATCATCGACCGCAGCATTGTGATCACCGGCTCCTTCAACTTCACCCAGGCCGCGGAGGAAAAGAATGCGGAGAATGTCCTGGTGATCCGATCCAAGGATCTGGCCAGGGCTTATCTGGGGAATTGGTACAAGCACAAGGAGCATGCCGAGGAGTATAGGCGGGGATGAAGAAGGACGCTCATAAAACCATTATTTCTTCCCATGAGTTAGAACTACTATTTCGTGTTTTCCAAATCGGAGGAGCCACCATTGGAGCTGCCAGAGCATAATGCCAATCTGGGATACTGTGCGGCCAAGAAGATCGAGGGCCTCACCGGTAAGTCCTCGGGCACTCTTCCGTTATCGGAGTTCGCCAACAAATATTGGTACATCGCTGCACCGGGCCGGGCCTTCCTCAAGTGGCCCTTCGATAAGCTAACGGCGGATGATGAAACCCTGGACAGCGATATCCTGACCTATCATTACGCGGCCTCGACCGAGGAGGTCGAGCATATCCTGAAGAGGGGTTTTTCCGTGGATGTGCTCGATGGCCCCTTTGATACCCGGCAAGAGGCGGCCTACAGCCTGGATCTATTTTGGGAGGCGCCGGGGGACGATTGAGATAAATAGGGGTCGGGGGCCGGGGATTAGGGGCCAGAGAGGACCATACTGTAAAGTTTTGGAGAAGCGCGGAGGCAAGTCTGTCAAGAGTGTCGACCGGACGCCCTCCCTTGGGAAATAATATCGTGAAAAATCATGGCAAAGCAAGTGAAGGAGGTGCCGATCCGTATGGACGAAATCAGACACTTGATAGCCAGCAATTTGACGGCCGCTTTCTACGCAGGAACAGAACGCAGACGACCATATTTCGGTGAGGAACGCAGGAAGATAGCACATTCGCCAATACAGGACGGCCGCTTACCAAGCCTATCTCCCGAGGAAGTGTTTCATGTTTATCGGCGTTTCTTGTCCATGCTGGGGGCATCGCGGGATGAGGCGACGGATCACAAAGGACCAACGACGCCCTAAGAGGGAGATTCATTTATGATCTTGTGGACGTTTCCCTTTTATGCCCTTTTTCCTCGGACCATGGATATTGCTTAGTAGATGGGAAGCAGCTCAGATGGCTGGGCGGGAGATGAAGGAAGTTGAAGCAAACAGTGTTTATAGCATCAACGACTTTCGATTTGATCGATGTACGCGCTGAGTTGGAAGAGTTAATCCAAGAAATAGGGTTGACACCTCTCTTGTCGGACAGCGCAACCTCAGATTTCACGGTGTTGCGTGACAAGAATTCTATTGAGACCTGTCTCGTCAATGTCAGAGCCAGCAATTACTTCATTGCTGTCCTTTCCCAAAGGTATGGCCCTAGCCTGGCCGGAGCAGGATTCCCTGACCTCTCAGCGACGCACCTTGAATATCGGGAGGCGAAGGAGAATAACTTACCTGTCTATTTTTATGTTCGAGATCGACTTGAATCAGACTATCGAATCTGGAGGTCCAACGATAAGCCCAAGAGTCTGAACCTGTTGTGGGTGAAACAGAAGGACTTCAGACTTTTTGATTTGATTGAAGAACATCAAGGGCTCCGCACCTCGTCACCTACAAGTAACTGGTATCAGACCTTCAGAAACTCCGTGGAGTTGAAAAACCTTGTTCGAAGAAACTTGAGAATACCTGCTGGGAGAGCGGGCCTTGAGAGGGCCATAACAGAGAACAACATACCGATAATGCAGGGGATATCCTCAATAAACCGAGAATCAGACACATACATATTGGAGCATTACTGTCCGGTTAAAGATCGAATAACGACAACTGGTTACAGGAGTCCTCTATTCCCACTTGGTTTCGATATTCTGAAAACACTTGATGGATCGGGCTCTTCTCGAAAAGGGCAATGCTGAGAATTTGCAGGATTTCGTTGAGACTCAGATCGAGCTTCAACTCCTTCTTGACGATTGCCACCAGCACATAAACGCTGATCGCGATCCAGATTTGGGTCTTCACGGCGTTCGGGGAGGTACCATAAAAGGCCTTGATCCGCAGGTGCTGTTTGATCCATTTGAAGAACAATTCCACCTGCCAGCGGCATTTGTAGATCTGGGCAACCGTCAGCGCCGGAAGCGTGAAGTGGTTCGTAAGGAATACCAATCGCTTCCCCCTCTCGGCATCGAAGTAGCTGATGCGTCGAAGCGGAGCGGGATATCTCTGGGAGGTCTGGGGACCGTGGAGGAGGATGGTCTGATCGGACCGGAGACCCGTCGCTTTGTCGACGGACCGGAAGCCCCTTCGGCGATAAGTGAGGTTGCTCTTGGCGCGAATGACGAAGAACGCCAAGCTCTCGGTGAATGCATACAAGCGAAGGAAATCCAGATAGCCCCGATCCAGGATGTAAAAGGCACCGGGCTCCAAGACCAGTTCGTCCAGCAGTTTCACATCGTGCGTCTTGCCTTCGGTGATACGGACGAAACAGGGGATACTGCCCCGCAGATCCATGAGAGTATGCATCTTGATCGCGCCCTTGCGCTGGCGAAAGTGAGCCCAGGGAAAGAGCGAAAGGCAGAGATCGACGGTCGTGGAATCGAAGGCGTAGGCGGTTTGCTCCAAGGCGACGCCGAAATCCTCCTGGGTGTACAGCGTCCTCGCTCTGCCAATCAGCACTTGGGCGAAGTCGGCATACATCTGCCAAGGTCTTTTCTCGTTGGCCTCGGCCAAGGTGCTGCGGGCCACTCGGCCCCGGATGCCGGCATGATAGAGCTTGGGTCGCATGGCCCGCAGGCAAGTCTCGATGTCTCGAAGGCTCTCCCGATAGGTGAGCTGGGCAAAGGCCATGCAGAGAAATTGATCGAGACAGGAGAAGCTTCGCACTCGGTAATTGCCCCGATGCCTCCTGACGCATTCGTGGAATTCGTGCTTTGGCAGAAAGTCCATCAACTGGGAGAAGACGATCCGTCCCGTATACATCGGCCACCCCTTTCTCGGCTGGAATGAGGAAAGGATGGCCTAAAAGACGGGTTGAATTGAAGTCGAAAATGATCATTGTAGCTCGCAATTTATTGCTCCTGCTGTATTCGGAAGGAATGGAACAAAGTTAAACCGGACAGTTGTGATATTGGAGTGCAAGTTTAGAAATTTCGGAAGGGTTCCGGCATTTAATCTGCTCACTTCTTGGGAGAAGGAAAAGGGCAAGTCGGCGCCGCCTATTCCAATAGTCCCGCCTGAGCACGCCTTTGCTATGAATATCAGAGTGGCCAAGAATCATCAGGGCGTCCCGTCTGGCTTGCCATTTCAAGATATGTTGATTATCAAGTATCAAACACCAGAAGGACATTGGGTAACTGATCAATTTCACGCCTCCGCGAAGAGGTCCGGCTCCGCTGTGAATCCGACTGTCATAGGCGAATTGGTCTTGAAGGACAAAAGGTACCGTCTTAGCGCGGAGTTGCCATTTACTATCGAGTCAGAAGTGAAGAAAGAAGAATGGGTCTCGGATAAGCAAAACGATTGATGAGGCAAGAATGGCGGCATCGAGGATAATAGGGAAATAAGCGGATGTCCATAAAATCATAAAATCCCCAGGCAATCCCGCGAAATGATTATGAGCTCAGATTTCCGCAATACCCAAGACAACCAATTGCCGGGCCTCAAGCCTCTCCGAATTCTGTTCACCGAGGGCGAAGAATACCGCTTGTTGCTGGAGGGGGTGCCAACCACCCTTGGCATGCGGTGCGGGAGGGTGGTGCTGAAGCCGGGGGAGTCCGCAGGCGAGCATACGACGGGCCAGCACGAGGAAGTGCTGGTCATCCTGGAAGGCCAGGGCGAGCTGTGGCTCAAGGATTTTCCCTCCCTGGCCGCAGAGGAGGGGTATCTGCTCTATGTCCCGCCCGAGGCGATGCACGATGTGAAGAATACCGGAAAGACCACCCTGCGCTACCTCTACATCGTGGCCCCGGCAAGCGAGCAGCAGGCATGAAAAGAGTTCAGCTTTCGCACTCATACTAATTGGAAAGGATGCCGTCATGAAAGCGATTACTGCCAAGCAGAAAAAGGCGGAGCGACCCAAGGCAAAGGAGGCATTGCCGGCCCCGGC
>Ga0299912_10003293_pt1 | contig 13195 bp, 11 predicted proteins | sample RVTome_2_FD_207667 | JGI IMG/M metagenome (GOLD analysis project Ga0299912, IMG submission 207667) | Soil microbial communities from uranium-contaminated site in the Upper Colorado River Basin, Wyoming, United States - RVT95D214 (version 2) ...
CAGTCAAACAGCCAATACTTCTTGCGATTGACCTTGATTACTGTCTCATCGGCGACCCACGTATCACCTACGTCTGGCTTAACGTCTCTGACCTTGTATTCCGCCTGCTTTATGAAGCGGTCTAGCCATCGGTATATCGTGCTTACCGATGGGCTGTAGTTGTATTGCTGTTCCATGTTCTGTTTGACTTCATTTAGAGACATACCACTGAAATACGATTGAAGGGCATCGCCAACGTTGGTGACAGCACTTCGCATTTTGGGCAAGGCAAAGTTGCCAGCAAATTTCCGTTTACAATCACGGCAGTAGAACCTCTGGCTGTCCTTGTATTTGCCATAGAGCCACAGGTTTTGAGAACCACAGTATTTACACTTGAAGTCCTGTGCTAGAACGTATCTGTTAACCATTCTGCGTGTTCCTCTTTTGATGACATAGTAAATATCCTTTATCTCCATGCCTAAAGGGTAACAGAGAAAACCAAGCAACTGTCAACCACTCTGGTTGAATAGATATAAGTCTCATGTTAAAGTTGTCTCCAGATGAAGGTTGATTTCAAATTCAACGTTAATGCCAAAACTTTTCCTGCAATATGCTTTATCGGCGGTCTTGTCCTATTCATTTGCTCTTTTCTTGGTCTTGGCTTTTGGGCGGGGTTCTTTGGTGTAGTCCTAATCGTCGTAGCAATCTGTTTATACGTGTGGGGACGTTCACAGAGATATTGATAGATAAACAGGTAACAAGCCAGCCAATAAATAGCCCAACGATAAACCAGTAAGCACCATTCATTTACTTCTCCCCTTTCCTCTCAACCATAGTGGAACAGAAGGCACGAGTCCACTTTGTTGACTTTTTTGAAGAGACTATGATATAAAGGTGTGATTTGGAACTAAGAGCTTATATTATTCGGCGCTTGCTTCTTCTGATCCCGGTCCTTGTCGGGGTCACCCTGTTTATCTTCGGCATTACCATGCTCTTCTCCCCGACAGAGCGAGCCTCTCTCTACGTCTCCGGTATCCACGACATATCAGAGTTACCCGACATCATCGCCAGGTTCGGTCTTGACAGGCCGTTCTATATGCAGTACGGCACCTGGATTGGTCAGGTACTAAGCGGTAATCTGGGCTGGTCAGTGGTGGTGGGGATGCCTGTTTGGGACGCTATCTGGAGTTTTCTGCCGGCTACGCTGGAGCTGGCTATGTTTGCCGCACCGCTTATCGTCTTCACGGGCATTTTCCTGGGTACCAGGGCCGCCGCTCACAAAGACAAACCCATTGACCATGCAACACGCGTACTCGCCATCTCCGGATGGTCGCTGCCCTCCTTCTGGCTGGGGCTGATACTGATGATGATCTTCTATGGTCTCATCAGGGGTCTCTTGCCACCAGGTCGACTGAGCGTCGCGAACGAGTTTATCGTTACCTCCGCCCAGTTCATCCGTTACACTAAAATTAACACTATTGACGCCATCCTGAATCTTAACGGGCCGATCCTTCTGGACGCCCTGAGGCATCTCATCCTGCCGGTGATCACCATTTCGACGATCAACATCGCCTTTATTATGAGGCTAATGCGCTCCAGCATGCTGGAGTCCCTGGGCCGGGGATACATCCTCACCGCCAGGGCCAAGGGACTTTCCGAGAGAGTGGTGATCAATAAGCACGCCCGCCGGAATGCTCTCATCCCGGTGATAACGGTGTCGGGTTATGTGTTTGCCGGCCTGGCCAGTGGCGCCGTCATCACCGAGAGCATCTTTGCCTATAAGGGCATCGGCTGGTGGGCGTATCAGGCAGCGGCTCGGCTAGATATAGCATCAATATTGGGTTTTGCGTTATTTACGGGCTTCCTGTTTGTGCTGGCCAACCTGATTGTGGATGTCATCTATACCCGTGTTGACCCGCGCGTAAGGCTGGGAGGAACAGTGCAATGAGAGACTGGAGGTTTACCGCGCGGCAGCTTCTCAAGAACCCACTTTCACTGATTGGGGTCATCCTTATAGCCATCTTTCTCGTCATCGCCATCTTTGCTCCTCTGATTGCTCCCACGCTGGAAGGTCATCGTGATCCATATATGATACCCCGCGACGGCTACTACGCGGAACCACGGCCTCCCAACGAGCTGCATCCCTTTGGCACCACCCAGGGCCAGTACGACATCTTCTACGGGGTTATCTGGGGCGCCCGCACTGCCTTTCGCGTGGCTTTCATCGTGATAGGCATCACAATTCTCATAGGGCTGGTGTTGGGCAGCCTGGCTGGCTACTTCGGCGGGGTTATCGACGAGGTTATCATGCGCATCACAGATGTCTTTATGGCCTTCCCCTGGCTAATCCTGGCTATGGCATTGGTAGCCGTCTTGGGCCCCAGCATGAAAAGCGTTATCATTGCTCTGTGCGCGGTCTGGTGGCCTTCTTATGCTCGGCTCATCCGCGGCGACATACTCCAGGTGCGTGAAGAGGACTATGTGGAGGCGGCCCGCGGCCTGGGCGCATCGAGCGGCCGGGTCATAATTCGCCATGTGCTGCCCAACGCCATCTACCCCGCCCTTATCATGGCCTCACTGGACATAGGGGCGGTAGTCCTGTCAGCAGCAGCGCTAAGCTTTCTCGGCCTGGGTGCCCCCGAAGGCTACGCCGACTGGGGGCAGCTAACTCAGTTCGCCCAAAACTATATTATAGGGCCGATGAACGATCCTCTAAAGTATTGGTATGCGGTGACTATTCCCGGCGCGTTCATCTTCTTTTTTGTGCTGGGCTGGAATCTCCTCGGCGACGCCTTCAGGGATATCTTTGATCCGAGGCTAGCCAGGCGATGAGTCAGATGAAAGACCTTATCAAGATAAAGGACCTCACGGTCAGGTTCTACACTTATGAGGGCGTCGTCTATGCTATCGATGACCTGGACCTGGACATCCGCCAGGGAGAAACGCTGGGAATAGTGGGCGAGACCGGTTCGGGAAAGACCATGACTGCCCTGGCCATCCTCCGCCTTATTCCCTATCCCGGCAAGATAGAATCGGGGAGCATCGTCTTGCTTGGCAGAGACCACCAGAGCGGGCTCGAGCTGCTGAAACTGAAAGAGGATACGATGAGGTCCATTCGCGGCAACAAGATATCCATGGTCTTCCAGGAGCCGGGGGCTGCCCTGAACCCCGTGTATACCATAGGTGACCAGATCTCCGAAGTCTTCCTGCTTCACCGGCGACAGGAGCTCGGCCGCCTGGCAAAGCAAAGAGTAGATAGCCTGCTCAGCAATGGAAGCGGCCCTGCCGCCGCCGTGAAGAGACCTCTCTGGCGCTGGCAGAGCAGACTTTACAACAAAATAGCCCAGCAGCCTCGTCCCTTGGAGCCTCGCATCTTGGGTCATATCCCGCTGTTCAGACGGCTTCTCTGGCGACTAGGAGACGAAGCCAGGCTGCTCACTATCGATATGCTGAAAGACGTAGAAATTCCCGACCCGGCCCGCGTGGCTTCCCAGTACCCTCACCAACTCTCCGGGGGAATGAAACAGCGGGCGGTCATCGCCATGGCATTGGCTTGCTCCCCGGAGCTTCTCATCGCCGATGAGCCCACCACCTCGCTCGATGTCACTATTCAGGCACAGATGCTGGAACTTTTCCGGCGCATCAAGGTCGACAAAGGGGCCTCCGTCCTCTTTGTTACCCACAACCTGGGAGTGGCGTCTGAAGTCTGCGATCGGGTGGGGGTCATGTACGCCGGCCGGCTCTGCGAAGTAGCCAGCGTCGAGGACATGTTTCTCCACCCCTTACATCCTTATACCAGGGCTTTGCTGGATGCCGTTCCTATGCCGGGGAGGCCATTGCAGACCATCCCCGGGGCACTGGCCGATGCGTTCAACCCGCCGCCCGGCTGCCGTTTTCATCCCCGGTGCCCAAGCGCCATGCCTACCTGCCAGCAGGACAGACCCAAGCCCAAGGAGGTCTCCAAGGACCACATAGTGGCTTGCTATCTTTATTAATCTATGAACACCTTAGTCGATATCAGAAGATTGAAGAAACACTTCCCGATACTGGGTGGTGTTTTCAGAAGACCGGTGGGAGCGGTCAAGGCAGTGGATGGCGTCACCCTGGCGATCAAGCGGGGGCAATGGCTGGGACTTGTTGGAGAATCTGGCTGCGGCAAGACGACGCTGGCCAAGACGGTCGTCCGTCTCTGGAAACCAAACAGCGGCCATATCTATTTTGATATTCCCGATGAAGTGAAGGCACAAATAGAACAGCTAGAGTCACAGGGCAAAAACAGTAGTAAGCTGAGCTCTCTTCTGAAGGACAATGACCTGGGGACCTTCTCGGGGAGCAGAGTCCTTTCATTCCGGCGGCATGCCCAGCTTGTTCATCAGGACCCCTTTACTTCTCTTAATCCTCGTATGAAGATAAAGAATATAGTCGCTGAGCCGCTAAGGATACACAAGGTTCTACCCGGCCACGCAATCAAGCGCGCGGTCGAGGAACTGCTGGGCACAGTTGGATTGAGCTCAGGGCAGCTGGAGCGCTATCCGCACCAGTTCAGCGGAGGCCAGCGGCAGCGCATCGCTGTAGCTCGTGCCCTGGCTACGAAACCCGAATTCATTGCCTTCGACGAACCGACCTCGGCTCTAGACGTGTCTGTCCAGGCCCAGATACTCAACCTCTTGAAAGATCTCAAAAAAGAGTTCGGCCTTACTTATCTCTACATCACCCATGAGCTTTTGATTGCCGAGAGTGTCTGCGACTATATCGCCGTCATGTATGTGGGCAAGGTGGTGGAGATGGGAATGCCGGAGGAGATATTTCACACGCCCCGTCATCCCTATTCCAAGTCCCTGATAGCGGCAACACCGGTCCCTGACCCTAAGAGAAGGATCGGTCGCATTGTCCTTCCGGGCGAGGTACCCAGTCCAGCCAATCCACCACCCGGCTGTAGCTTTCACCCCAGGTGTTCCCAGGCGAGTGCAGAGTGCCACGAATCTGGGCCAGAATTGAAGCTTATCGGCGACGACCACTACGTAGCCTGCTTCCATCCCCTTTAGAAGCTGATCCCATCGTCACGCTCGTCTGTCTACTTGTTACTCTGTGGATTAACCTTCGTTTCCTGCGATGAGTTTCTTGAGTTCTGCCTGCTAAATAACCTCATTTACCAAGGGTTGATCTACTTCAGATAGATCAGTGACACATTACATATTTGTAACATCAGGTAATAGCCTTCCATGTCATTGCGAACCCCGACTTGTCGGGGCGTGGCAATCCCGGCGGTTGAATTCTAAATCCGAAACGTTTTGAACCGTTTCCCAGCGTCGAAACCCATGCTATACTTCACAAATTCGACTATGAAATCAGTGGACCACAGAGCATTGGTCATGAAGATGTTAGTGGTCGGTCCCTTTGCCGCCAACTGTTATATCGTCGGTTCGTCCGCGGCCAGGCAGGGCATGATAGTTGACCCCGGTGCGGAAGCTGACAAAATTCTAGGAACGGTGCACGAGACGGGATTGTCTATATCCCTGATCGTGATAACACATGCCCACATAGACCACGTTGGTGCTCTTCGTGAAGTGCAAGAGAAAACCCATGCCCAGTTTGCCATCCACGAGGCAGAGAAAGGATTTTTGTCTACCGCTCCCATGCGTATGTTAACCTCGCTCGGCATTTCTCCTGTCAAATCACCTCCTCGCCCCGATAGGATGCTCAAGGACGGCGACCGCATAGATGTAGGTGATTTGCACTTTGTAGTGCTTCATACGCCGGGACATAGTTCTGGCGGAATGTGTCTCTTGGGCCATGGAGTGGTCTTCAGCGGCGATACTCTATTTAATCTTGGTATTGGCAGGACCGATTTTCCCGGAATGAGCCATGAGCGTCTGATGAACAGCATTCGCGAGAAGCTCATGTTGCTGCCTGATGAAACCGTTGTCTACCCCGGCCACGGGCCGGCGACTACCATTGGCGATGAACGCCGAGGGAATCCTTTCCTCCAAGGTTATTCTACCTAGAAACTCCGCCCCGACTGTCCTAAGTACGACATCTCCTACAGGTTTCAACAAGGTTCCTCTCCCTTGCCCTGCTCGCCGTATGACTCCAGCAGGCGAGCGGGAGAGGATTGAGGTGAAGGTGAATCTTCTCTCTCGAATTCACCTTCGCATAACGGCTACTGAGTCAGGATATATTGCGTAGATAATTATGATAATTCGCCAGGGTCTCTTTCAAGTTGTCGCCGCCAAACTTCTCCAGGCAGGCATCAGCCAGGACAATCGCTAACATGGCTTCACCAATCACCCCGGCGGCCGGAACAACACAAACATCGCTCCGCTCGTAGTGAGCCTTTGTTGCCTTTCCTGTGCGAAGGTCTATAGAAGGTAACGGACTGACCAAAGTGGCAATAGGTTTGACTGCTGCCCTGACCAGTATGTCCTCTCCATTGCTTATGCCACCCTCGATGCCCCCGGCCCGATTGGTGACATGTCGCCACGGAAGAGATTGCTTCGCTTCACCCTCACCCGGCTCTCTCCCCTCGAGGGAGAGGGTTCGGGTGAGGGGTTCTATGACATCGTGAGCTTGAGAGCCTCTAAACCCGGCCAGCGCAAATCCGGCTCCGATTTCCACCCCTTTCACGGCGTTGATGCTCATCATCGCCCTGGCAATCTTGCCATCAAGACGCCGGTCCCAGCTAACGTGGCTCCCCAAGCCAATCGGGACACCAGCCGCCATCACCTCGAAGACACCCCCCAATGTATCTCCATGGGCCTTAGCCTCATCAATGGCTGCCATCATCGCTTTTTCCAGTTTGGCATTGACACAACGGACCGGGGAGGCTTCTACTTTTCGCCAGTCTACACAGCTCGCTTCGCTTCGTTCCGAATGATGCGGACCAATTGCCACAGTCTGGCTGTGAATAACGGTGCCCAGTTCCTCCAGGAATCTTCGAGCTATGGCTCCAACAGCTACTCTGGCGGCTGTCTCTCTGGCACTGGCTCTTTCCAGAACGGGCCTGATATCCTGGAAACCATATTTAATCACTCCCGCCAGGTCAGCATGTCCCGGGCGGGGACAGGTCACAGACTCGGCTTCTTTCTCTACCGGGGAAATACTCATCTCTTCCTGCCAGTTTTGCCAATCCAGGTTGGTGATAAACAGTGCGATCGGGCTGCCTATCGTGAGCCCATAGCGGACGCCGGCGATGATTTCAGCCTTATCATCTTCAATCTTCATGCGCGGACCGCGCCCATAGCCCTGCTGGCGACGCCGGAGTTCTTTATTAATGTGACGTTCCTCCAGAGGAAGGTCAGCTACCATCCCTTCAACTATGGCCACTAACTCCTTCCCGTGCGATTCTCCGCCGGTAAGAAAACGAAACTGTCCCATTAAATCATCCGCGAAAAGTCGTCTGATTCTTTGATTAACTCCATAAACCCAACCCTAGATTCCACCGGGTACCCACGAGAATCTCACAATCTTCGTGAGCGGAATCAGCTTTGATATAGAAATAGAGGCTGTGGATAGTTATGGTTCAGGATTTCCAGCAGAATCATGTCTTCCGCACTCAACCCAGATATCCTCGCTTTTATGACATCAACAAGCCCTAACAGCGACCATAGCGTTAGCCGCGGCGGTCTATAATACTCCACTATCGCACTCTCGGTCCCAGCCAGTTGTAACGCCAGATCTATGGCCGTCTTCAGGTCACCCAGTTCATCAACCAAACCCAACTCTCTGGCTCTGGCGCCGCTGTAAAGTTGCCCCGTAGCCAGCTCTCTAACCGCTTCCTCGCTGAGCCCTCTGCCTTCGGCCACCACATCAATGAATTGTTCGTAATACTCGTCAACCATATCCTGCATGATCTCCATTTCCTCCGGCGTCAACTCTCTCAACCCCCAATACATGTCCTTATACTTGCCGCCTTTGAAGATTTCTATCTCAATGCCTAGCTTATCCAACAACCCCTTGACGTTCACGGCGGAAGAAATCACCCCAATGGCCCCCGTCTGTGTGGTAGGAAGGGCAACAATCTTGTCAGCCTGGGTTGAAATGTAGTAACCACCTGAGGCAGCCATGCCCCCCATGCTCACCACAATCGCTTTCGTCTCCTTAGCTCTTTCTATCTCCAACAAGATTTCCTGGCAAGGCTCTATCTGACCGCCGGAGCTGTCTATGCGGAAAACAATTGCCTTGACTGCCTTATCACTCTCCGCTCTTGTCAGATAATCTCTCACCAACCCCGGGGTAATGGTCGAGCCGGACGATGAAGAGTCGCCGGTGCTAATACTCCCGCTGAGTGGGATCACAACAATCTTATCCGTTGCCCCCCTAGGAAGCAACGCGATCGGAATTAGTATGGCCGCAAGCAACGCCAAGACACACAAAGTGATAATGATTGCTTTCTTTTTCACCGTTATCCTCCTGTCAACGTCTTCTTAGCCTTGCTGAACATTATGTCGACTGGGGCTTCTCTATTTGTCCATAGTTTAAAGGAAGCCGCTCCCTGATATACTAACATAGACAAGCCGCCCAGTATATTGGCTCCAGCTTCTTGTGCCAACCTTAGCAATGGTGTCAGCCACGGGTTATACACGACGTCGTAAACCAGGGCGGTCTTGGGAATCACTCCCAGGCTCAGAGGCGACTGCCCTTCTTGAGGACTGTCTTTCATTCCTATGGTAGTGCAATGGACTATCAGGTCACAGCCGGCAAAGGTTCCGGCTGATTTCACATTCATCCACTGAAAAGCACTGACGTTTGCCTCCAGATTCCCAAGGCTTCCTGGACCACCCTTGATATACCTCACCAAATTCTCCGTCAATGCACTGGCCCGATCAAAGATGCCGTCAGTGATGGCCAGTGAAGCTATTTTCTTCTGCACCAGCACAAGACCCACAGCCCTGGCCACCCCACCAGCACCCAATATGGCTACCCTCTTTCCTTCAGGGTCGAAGTGTCCGTCCTTGTCCAACGCCTCGATAAAACCATGGGCATCCGTATTGAAACCCACAAGCTTGTCACCCCGTTTGACTATGGTGTTGACGGCACCGATTAGATTTACCAGGTCATCAACTTCATCCAACAATGGCAGAACCATCTCCTTGTAAGGCACAGTCACGTTAGCTCCAATATTCTGCGGTTTCCTCAAGCTACTCACTATGTCTTGAAGCTGGGCCGGGCCCGTTTCCCAAGCCTGATAATGAACATCGAGGTGATAGTAATCCAGAGCTGCTTGCTGGAAATAGGGAGAGACGGAATGCTTAAGGGGATAACCGATGAGGCCTATGTATCTGCGCATGGCCTAACATTCCTCGTTATCATCCAAATGCTGGCTATCCAGAAAACCCTGGAGGACAAGGGCTGCCGCTATCGCATCCACTTCGGCTTTGATCGCAGGGTTCTGATTGCCCGCTCCTCTTTTTCCTCTGGAACGTCGGTTACCTCCTTGACTACCAGCTTTTGTCTTCAACCGCTCGGCAGCCTTGGTAGAAAGTCGTTCATCCCATAGTCGTATATCAAGCTCGTTGAGACCCCTTTCCTTCGCCAGGCACGACAATTTCTCGGCAAAATCCGTCACTTTACCAGCCTGTCTCCCCAGATCGCCGCTTAGCCGGCGAGGCAAACCAACGACAACACGCTCCACCTTATGCTGTTCTACAAGCTTGAGAACTTGCTCCGTAAGCGCACTTTCGCCTATGCTGGCAAGGACAGTCAGCGGAGTAGCTAGAATCCCCCGGGCGTCACTCATAGCCACTCCCGTCCTTCTATCTCCGACATCTAGCCCTAAGCTGCGCACTTCACTACTCACCATCAATAAGATCAGAAATCTGACACCGACAATCAGAATTTGAGCCCAATAAGTCAAAACTCAGTTTCTAACTGTCCTATTAGTCATCTTAGCTTCTGTCTTTCATTCTTCACCTTCCTAAACGGAAGATATTTTGTCGGCAACGATGCTTTTGACCAATCTCAAAGCCTCATCAACCCTATTTGCATCTTGACCGCCGGCCTGAGCCATGGCAGCCTTGCCACCACCACCGCCACCCGTAATCCTGGCTACTCGATTTATGATGTCGCCGGCATTAAATCCCCTGGCCACCAGGTCAGGAGTCACCATGGCTAAGAAGCTCGGCTTACCGTCGCAAACCGTAGCTAAGACAACCACAGCGCTCTTGAGCCTGTCTTTCAATATATCACCCATTTCCCTGAGGATAGGCATGGTCAACGACGGCACCCTGGCAGCCAGAACCGTTACGCCGCTCACCTGCTCGGCTTGCCCGGGTAAATTCTCGGCTATTCTCTGCGATAGCTCTCTTTCCAGTGAAAGCGCCCTCTTACGCTCTGCTTCCAGCTCGCCAATCAATGCTTTCACCTTGTCAGGGACTTGTTCAGGCGAGCCTTCCACCTCTTTGGCTATGTACTGCAAGGCAGCTGACCGAGATTCAATTAGATATTCAGCTTCTCTTCCGGTTATGGCTTCAATACGATGCAGTCCTGTGCCGATGCTGCTTTCCTTGGTTATCAGAAACATGCCAAGCTCCCCGGTTGACTTCACATGAGTGCCGCCACAGAGCTCCCTACTTACTCCCAGCTCCCCGATTTCCAGCATGCGGACTTCCTCTCCATATTTCTCTTCAAATAGGGCGATGGCACCCTCAGCAATCGCTTGATTGTAAGGCAGTACCGCCGCTTTCACTTTCAAGTCCTGGCGTATCCATTCGTTAACCTGTCTCTCAATTCGCTTGAGTTCGTCCCCGGATATGGGTGTAGGATGGGAGAAGTCAAATCTGAACCTTTCGGGCTCTACTAACGAGCCTTTTTGATAAACACGGCTGCCGAAAATCTGCCTCAGAGCAGCCTGGAGGAGATGTGTAGCAGTGTGATTGCGAGCAATATCCAGGCGGCGGGCAACATCAATCTTGACATCAACCTCATCGCCCTTGGATATGGTGCCTTCAACCACTTTTCCTCTATGTATTGTCACTTCGGGAGTAGTGCTGAAGGTTTTCGTGACGACCACCTTTCCCTTCCGACCGTTGATCTCACCAGTGTCGCCTACTTGCCCACCCATCTCACCGTAGAAAGGAGTCTTGTCCAATACCACGTCAACCTCATTACCCGCACTCACGTCCCGCACGGAGCTTTCATTACTTATCAAATCACGAACCCTTGACCTGGAGCTGTGTTTTCGATAGCCAACAAAACGTGTCTGCTTACGTGTGACCGTAGTCTTAACCTTTAGCTCGCCTTTTCCTTTCATATGAACACTACCGGTGACGACCCTTTGACTGACCCTAGCTCTTTCCCTCTGCTTCTCCATCTCTGCCTGGAAACATTCCCAGTCTATAGATAGGCCTTTTTCTCGCGCAATCTCAGCGGTTAGCTCAGGCGGAAAGCCAAAGGTATCATAAAGTCTGAATATTTCCTCACCTGTCAGCTGTCTTCTCCCTCGAGCTGAAGCTTCACTCATAAGTTTTTCCGCAAGACTAAGCCCGGTGTCCAAGGCAGCAATAAATCTCTCTTCTTCCTCCTTGATGACTCTGGTAATCGAGTCCCGATTATCTGTCAGTTCAGGATACATCCGGCTCATTGTGCTGACGACAACCTCAGCCATTTCATTGAGGAAAGGGTCGGTCAGTCCCAGTTTCCTGCCGAAGAGCGAAGCCCGTCTCAGTATTCGTCGCAGAACATATCCTCTACCTTCGTTGGAAGGCATTATGCCATCGGCGACAAGAAAGGCAATGCCGCGTGAGTGCTCGGCCACGATTCTAATGGCCCGGTCCGTATTCTCGTCCCGACCATACTCCTTCCCAGACAAGCCACAACCCTGGTCCATCAGAGGCAGAAACAAATCCGTTTCGTAGGGTGTTGGCTTGCCCTGGATAGCAGCCAAAGTCCTCTCCAGTCCCATGCCGGTATCAATGTTGGGCTTGGGCAGGAGAGTACGTTGGCCGTTTCGGTCTTGATTGTATTGGGTGAATACCAGGTTCCATATCTCGGAGAAGCGACCGCAGTCACAATTGGGCCTGCATTCAGCTTTGCCACATCCAAGCTCTCTGCCAAGGTCGTAATGAATCTCGCTACACGGTCCACAGGGACCAGAATCACCAACGGGGCCCCAGAAGTTATCTTTATCGCCGAATCGCAATATCTTCCTAACGGGGATGCCAACCTCCTGCCAATAGGCAAATGCCTCTTCATCGTCCAGGTAAATCGTTACCCACAGTCGTTCCTCGGGCAGCTTCAAATGCCTGGTAGTAAACTCCCAAGCCCAAGAAATGGTTTCTTTCTTAAAATAGTCACCGACGCTGAAATTCCCAAGCATTTCAAAGAACGTGAGGTGCTTGCTATCACCGACCAAATCTATGTCGGTGGTGCGAAAGCATTTCTGACACGAAGCTAATCGCTGGCTAGGCGGGCGCTCCAACCCCAGGTAGTAGGGCTTGATTTGCACCATGCCAGCGCTGGTCAATAGCAGACTCGGATCTTTGTGAGGCACTAGCGAGGAGCTGGGGATAACCTTGTGGCCCCTGTCCTGAAAGAAGTTCAGAAACGCTTGCCTGAGTTCGTCACCAGTCACTTGCTACGTTAACTCCAATGAGTCCTACGACTTCTTGAAGGCCCCCAATAGATTCAATTCAAGCGACAATTGCGCAATTTAGGTCGGATGGTCTATTCGCCTTCTTGATTTTAGAAGGTGTCAGCTTTAATGTCAATCAGTTATAGGAGAAACTTCAGTAATATCGTTCTGAGGAGTCGAAATGAATTCGGTCGCCGAAAAGACTGATAGTTTCCTCAATCTGGTCCAAATGACCATCCGACCCCGGGCGCGATGCCAGGGCTGCTCTCTGGTCTCAAATCTCCGTTACCCGGTTATTACCAACATAGACCCTGGAAATCTTTTCTCGTACCAATTATAATACGGCGTCCGCGGAAATCATTGAGCAAATACTGCAGTAATGCTGGAACACAAAGGTTCAAAACATGGCGGTGCTGTAGGCAACGCATGGTTATTGAAAGGAGCGTAACATGATTTCGTTTAGCCCAACAGAAGAACAGCAAATGATTGTGAGCATGGCGAAGCAGTTTGCCAACGATGAGATGCGCAAAATCTACCGGCAATGCGACGAGAACGGTGCGATTCCTGACACTGTTATAGATACTGCCTGGCGGATGGGGTTTACATCTAGCGTTATACCTGAGGACTGTGGCGGACCTGGCGGAGAGC
>Ga0299912_10003294_pt1 | contig 13194 bp, 9 predicted proteins | sample RVTome_2_FD_207667 | JGI IMG/M metagenome (GOLD analysis project Ga0299912, IMG submission 207667) | Soil microbial communities from uranium-contaminated site in the Upper Colorado River Basin, Wyoming, United States - RVT95D214 (version 2) ...
CGATGGCGACGATCTGGCGGCCGACGGTGGCCGAGAAGCTCTTGCTGGGCGTCCAGGCGATCTGGGCGCGGTTCAGTTCGGTGACGTTGGGATCGGCCACCACGGGATAGGCGGTCTTGCCGTTGGTGGTGGAGTTGAACCTCTGCCCGCCGATGGCGCGCACGTCCTCGAACTCGACCAGGGCCTTGAGGTGGTTCCAGCTCCCCGTCTCCCAGCCGAGCTGGGTGCGCACGGTGAAGGCGTCGGCGGTGTTGGCGATGTTGTCCTGATCGACGAACTCGTACCGGGGCCGCAGGTCCAGGATCAGCTTGCCCGCCTTCACCGCGTCCACCAGTCCGGCGCCCGGCTCGGCGAGGGCGGTTCCGCCCGCTGAAAGGGCCGCGGCCATCGCCGTCGCCCCGATCGCTCGTGTCACTCCAATCTTCATCGTCCCCTCTTCGGCCCGCCGTGCGGGTGAAAAAAAACGTCCAGACGGGCGCGAACCCATCCGGACGTCATTGTCCCTGTCATAACCGGCGGCTTGCCCGCCGCCGGCGGCCCTCTCGGGCCCTTTCGCGAAACATCGTTGTCCCGCGCTTCGAGGCCAATCGACCCGCGTCGCCGAAATCTCGCAAGCGCAAAACGAAATTCGCCAGTCGCTGCCCGGACTTGGCGGCTTGTTAGGCGCCGCAGCATAAGCGAACGCCCTATTACTAGGCGTTCACGCCCCGCCGAGGCGGCCGATATCGAAGCTGGCGCCGTAGCGCCGCGCCTGCGCCAGGTCGAACACACGACCGTCGAAGAAGGTGTCGGCGGGCATGGGAATCGGCGCGCAGGCTTCGTCCATGGTCCAAGGCGCGGCATGGGCGCCCTCCAGCTTCTCGTCGACCAGCGGGACGGGCGCCCCGATCTCGTTTGCGGCGGCGCGGTAGAGATCGGGGCGATAGACCCCACGCGCGGCGGCGGGAATGTCCACCGATGGGTCGATTTGACCCCACCGGAGCATGTGGGCCAGGAACCAGCCGGCGTGGCTGAGCCAAGGGAATCCGGCCGCATACCGATTGAAGACGACATGGTCGCCGGGCGTCTGCGCGGCGTCGGAAGCGCCGTCGAAGGACAGACGGATCACCTCGGCGGGCGTGTCCACGTACTCTGCCCGGGCCAACAGCTCGACCAGAGCATCCCGGTTCTCCGGCGCGTCCGCCCAGGCCTGGGCCCGCAACAGGGCCCTCAGCAGGGCGCGCAGGACATCCGGATTGCGCGCGGCCCAATCCGCGGTGACGCCCAGCACCTTGTCCGGCCCCGCCCGCCAAAGCTCGGAGGCGTGAGCCAGGATCTCGCCGGAGCCCTCCGACACCGCCACGGCGTTCCACGGGGCACCCACACAAAATCCGTCGATCTCCCCGGACTTCAGCCGCGCGGACATGCGCGGCGGCGGCGTGATGGTGAGGCGCACGTCGCGGTCCGGATCGAGGCCCGCCTCGGCCATCCACCAGCGCAGTTCGTAGTTGTGCATGGAGAAGGGAAATACCGTGGCGAAGGTCAGGGGGCGGTCCCCACGTTCGCGCCGCGCCTGGATCGCCCGGGCCAGCGCCCGGGCGGCTCGGGGGCGGGCGGCCATCGCCTCGGGGTCGAGCACGCGCATCTCCCGCGCCAGGCTCGTGGAGACGGTGATGGCGCTGCCGTTCAGGTTCAGCGCCAGCGGCGCGATCATCGGGACGCGTTCGCCGCCGACGCCCAGGCTCGCCGCCAGGGTCATCGGCCCCAGCATGTGGGCGCCATCCAGCAGCCCGGCCTGCACCTTGTCGCGCACATTGGCCCAGGAGGCCTCGCGGCTCAGCGTGACGTTCAGCCCTTCGGCGGCGAACAGTCCGATCTCCTTGGCTGCCGCCAGCGGCGCGCAGTCCACCAGCGGGATGAACCCCAATCTCAGATCAATGGGCCGGTCGCCGCTCATTTGGCTTTCCCTTTCAGCACCTCGGCGAAGGACAGCAGATCGGCGGCGATGGCGCCGAGCGGGCGGCCGGAGTCCATCGCCAGCTTCCGCAGCAGGCGATAGGCGGCCTCCTCGTCCAGGCTCCGCTCCTTCATCAAGAGCCCCTTGGCCCGCTCGACGGTCTTGCGCGAGGCGAGGTCGGCCTTGGCCTTGTCGAGGTCCGCCCGCAGTTTCTGCATGAGCTGAAAGCGGCTCATGGCCACTTCGAGAATAGAGCGGACGCGGCCAGGCGATAGGCCGCCCACTACATAGGCCGCGACGCCGGCCTCAATGGCGGCCTCGGCGAGCCCTGGCGTCGAGCGGTCCACGAACATGACCACGGGCCGGGGATTGGCGTCAGTGGCCTCGCGAAGGCTTTCCAATGTGTCCCGATCGGAGCTGTCGCAGGCGACGACGACGACGTCCGGAGCGAAAGCCGACAGCTCGGCCTCGACATCCTGCAGGGCGGCAGCCCGATGGACGGTCAGCGGGCGCACGCCCGCCAGACCTTCGGCCACGAGTGCGGCGCGGGCCTCGTCCGGATCGATGATCAGTACGCGCATTGCACATGCTTCAAAGCGCCGCGAGGAATGAGCCCCACAGCTGGCCGATCAATCCCTGGCCCGGGCTTGGCCACTGGAATTGCTGCGTCTGCACAATAATTGGACAGTCAGACTCGAGGAGTCAGATCCTCGCGCATCCGCCGCGCGGAGATGAAGAAGAGGACTGCGGCGATCGCATAGACCACCGTGACCGCCACCAGGGCGTACTGCAGCCCGCTGGCCGAGGCGTCGGCGCAGGCGGCCTGGCGGCAGAGATGCAGCACGTCGGCGGAGGCGTTCGCGGTCATGGCCGTGCCCATTCTGTCGCTAATGTAGCCCACGATCACCGGCCCGAACCCTTGGCCGATCAGGATCCAGCAGAGAGCCATCAGAGCGATGGAGGTCGCGCGCATGCGCGGCTCAACGACGTTCTGGGCGATGGCGAAGGTGGGGCCCATATAGAGCTGCTGGGCGACCGAGGCCGCCACCAGCAGGGCAAGGGCGCTCGTCCAGTCCCGCGCTAGGAAGCCCAGGATGTAGAGCGGCATGGCCACGACCAGACCGATGATCGACACCCAGGCGTAGCCGCGCTTATCGCGCGCCGCCGCCCAGTCGGCGAGCAGGCCGCCGCCGAGGATGCTGACCCCCGAGCCCAAACCCGACATCAGGCCGACCGCGAGCCCGGCGTGGGCGTAGTCGAATCCGTGCCGGCGGGCGAAGAAGGCGGCGGCGAAGTTCAGGACACCATAGGCGCCGATCGAGGCGGTGGTGGCGCCGGCGCAGACCCAGACCGCGGTCCGCCGCGTCCAGAGACGTTTCAGCACGGCGGTAAGCGGCGGCGCTGTCGCGCCGGCGTCCGCGCCCTCCACGTGGCCCCGCGGCGGCTCCCTCAGGGTCAGGGGAGTCAGGATCGCGAGCAGGACGCCCGGCAACCCCACGATCATGAACGCCATGCGCCAGCTCATATGCTGGGCGATCCAGCCGCCTGCCACCGCGCCGAGGAGGCTGCCGAGCGGAATGCCCATGGAGAAGATCGCGAGCGCCGTGGCGCGCTTTGAGGGTGGAAAGTGGTCGGAGATCAGCGAGTGGGCTGCAGGCAGGCACCCCGCCTCGCCGACGCCGACGCCGACCCGGGCCATGGCCAGCTGCGTGAAGGTCTGGGCCGCGCCGCACAGCGCCGTCATCACTGACCAGACGCCGATGCAGACGGACATGATGACGACGCGGCTCCTACGCTCCAACAGCCGCGCGATAGGCAGACCCAGGACCGTGTAGAGCGCCGCGAAGGTTAGCCCGCCTAGCAGGCCGAGCTCGGTGTCGGTGAGGTTCAGGCTGCGCTTGATGGGCTGGGCGAGCGCCGAGAAGATCAGGCGGTCCACGAAGTTCGAGGTGTAGATCAGCACCAGCAGCACCAGCAGCCAGCGCAGGTAACCCGCGCTGAATTGCGGGGGCGCGGCGGCCTTGTCCGTGACGGTCTTGGACGGATTCGTCGCGGTCATGATGGGCCCTGGCCGCTGACGGGACGCCGTCGTGGAAACGACCGCGCGAGCTTCATGGAGTCGGGCGAAGTCCATCGCGGCATGGAGCGCATCTAGATCAACTCCTCCTCGCGTTCAAATGATTCGCCGCGCATGGGGCCGTTCGAGCGGCCGATGGAAACGACGCAGGGCCTAATCGACGCATTGCCCGCAGAGGTCACTTGAGCCGCATAAAGATATCCTTATACGTGGCCTTCAACCGCCGCCGGGGCGCCCTGGCGGCCTAGAGACATGTGGAGGCCTCAGGTGGCGCGTAGTTCCTATCTGTTCACGAGCGAGAGCGTTTCCGAAGGCCACCCGGACAAGGTGGCCGACCGGGTCTCCGACACGGTGGTGGATGCCTTCCTGGCCGCTGATCCCTATGCGCGGGTGGCCTGCGAGACCATGGTCACCACCCAGAGGATCATCATCGCCGGCGAGGTGCGCGGGCCGGCCGGGGTGGTCGAGGGGCTCGAAGAGAAGATCCGGGCGGCCATCAAGGACATCGGCTACGAGCAGGAAGGCTTCCACTGGAAGACCGCGAACTACGCCTGCTACCTGCACAGCCAGTCCGCCGACATCGCCATGGGCGTGGATAGCTCGGGCAACAAGGACGAGGGCGCCGGCGACCAGGGCATCATGTTCGGCTATGCGACGAACGAGACGCCGGAGCTGATGCCGGCGACCCTGCAGTACTCGCACAACATCCTCAAAGTGCTGGCCGACGCCCGCCACGCGGACCGCGACATGGGCCTGGAGCCGGACGCCAAGAGCCAGGTCACGCTCGTCTATGAGAACGGCAAGCCGGTGCGCGCGACCTCCATCGTGCTCTCCACCCAGCACAGGCAGGGCCTCACCCCCGCCGACGTCCGCGTGATCGTGGAGCCCTATATCCGCAAGGTCCTGCCCGAGGGCTTCATCACCAACGAGACCGAGTGGCACGTGAACCCCACCGGCAACTTCGTCATCGGCGGGCCGGACGGCGACTGCGGCCTGACCGGGCGCAAGATCATCGTCGACACCTACGGCGGCGCGGCCCCGCACGGCGGCGGCGCCTTCTCGGGCAAGGACCCCACCAAGGTCGATCGCTCGGCCGCCTACATCGCCCGCTACCTCGCCAAGAACGTCGTGGCCGCGGGCCTGGCCGACAAGTGCACCATCCAGCTGGGCTACGCCATCGGCGTGTCCAAGCCGCTCAGCTTCTACGTCGACCTGCACGACACCGGCCGCGTCGACCCGGCCAAGCTGGAAAAGGCCCTGCCCGAGATGGTCGGCGGCGCAACCCCGCGCGCCATCCGCGAGCACCTCGGCCTCAACAAGCCCATCTACGCAAGAACCGCCGCCTACGGACACTTCGGACGAACCCCAGACAAAGACGGCGGTTTCTCCTGGGAAAAAACCGACCTCGTTCAAGAACTCAAGGGTATGGCGTAGGCGAACCGGGCGCGTGGGAGATTTCAGGCCATGAAGACCAGCTCCGAACGGATCCTCACCACCCACGTCGGCAGCCTGCCCCGCTCGCAGGCCGTCACCGACGTGCTGTTCGCCCGCGAGAACGGCCAGCCGTTCGCGGAAGGCGCGGCCGTCATCGCCGACGCGGTCAAAGAGGTCGTGAGGAAGCAGGTCGAGGCGGGCGTCGACATCGTCTCTGACGGCGAGATGAGCAAGATCAGCTACGCCACCTACATCTGCGACCGGTTGACCGGCTTCGGCGGCGACACGCCGCGCGAGCCGGGCCTGGACCTGATCGAGTTCCCCCGCATCCTGAAGAAGCTCGCGGACACCGGCGCCACGGCGAAGTACCGCCGGCCGCGCTGCATCGGCCCCATCGCGGTCAAGGACACGGGACCGGGCGACGCCGACATCGCCAACATGCTGGCCGCCGTGAAGGCGCGCCCCCCGGTCGACTACTTCATGAACGCCGCCTCGCCGGGCGTGATCGCGCTGTTCCAGCCCAACGACTTCTACAAGACCCAGGACGAGTACCTGGAGGCCGTCGCCGAGGCCATGCGCTCGGAGTACGAGGCCGTGGTCGCCGCCGGCGTCGTCCTGCAGATCGACGCGCCCGACCTCGGGATGGGCCGGCACACCATGTACAAGGACCGGTCGGAGACGGACTACCTTTCCCTGGCCGCACGGCACGTCGAGGTGCTGAACCACGCCCTGCGCAACGTGCCGGCCGACCGCATCCGCATGCACATGTGCTGGGGCAACTACGAGGGCCCCCACCACCACGACATCCCGATGCACGAGCTGCTGCCCGTGGTCGCCAAGGCCAAGCCGCAGGCCCTGCTGTTCGAGGCCGCCAACCCGCGCCACGCGCACGAATGGAAGGTGTTCAAGGAGATCAAGATTCCGGAGGACAAGATCCTGGTTCCCGGCGTGATCACCTCCACCACCAACTACGTCGATCACCCCGAGCTGATCGCCGAGCGTCTGGTCCGGTTCGCCGGCATCGTCGGCCGCGAGCGGGTGATCGCGGGCTCGGACTGCGGCTTCTCCACCTTCGCCGGTTTCGGCCCCGTGGACCCCGACGTGGCCTATATGAAGTTCCAGTCCATGGCCGAAGGCGCGCGCCTGGCCAGCAAGCAGTTGTGGTGACGATGACCTCCGCCAAGATCCCTCCGCGTATCCCACAGCCCGAGCCGGGCCTGACCCCGGAGATGCTCGTCGAGCGAGCGCGAGGCCTGCGCGACATGCTGCGCGCGCAGCAGGAGGAGGCGGACGAGCGCGGCTGGTACACCGACGAAGTGCACCGGGCGATCAAGGACGCCGGCCTCTACCGCGTCGTCCAGCCGAAGATGTTCGGCGGCTACGAATTCGAGCCCGAGACCCTGATCCGGGTGGTGATCGAGATCGCCCGCAGCCATCCGTCCGCCGGCTGGTGCTACTGCCTAGGGACCTCCCACGCCCTGATCGCCGGCTCGCACTTCGACGCCGAGACCCAGGCCGAGCTGTTCGGACCGGACGGCGACTTCCGCGCGCCGCACAAGGCCGTGCCGACTGGCAAGTTCGAACGGGTGGAGGGCGGCTATCGGGTCAACGGCGACTGGACCTATTCCTCCGGCGCGCCGATCTGCACCCACTTCATGGGCGGCGCGCTGCTGCGCGAGGACGGCAAGCCGCCGCGCAACGTGGACATCATCGTCCCGCGCGATCAAATCGAGATCCTGGCCGACTGGGGCGGCGACCGGACGCTGGGCATGAGGGCTTCCGGCTCCAACACCGTCAGGCTCACCGACGTGTTCGTGCCCGACAACCACATCGTCGACTCGGTGCTGCTGACCCTGCCCGACTGGTCGGCCGGCACTCCGGGCGCGAAGCTGCACGGCAATCCCATGTACCTGGGTATTCCGGGCGGGGTCTATCACTCCACCTTCACGGCCATCCTGACCGGCACGGCCTACGCCGCCATCGACGAGTTCGAGGACATCATCCACCGCAAGACCACCATGGGCGGCCAGCTGAAGATCTATGAGCCGGCGAGCCAGCAGGTGCTCGGCGAGGCGCTGGCCCTGGCCCACTCGGCCGAAGCGATCGCCATCTCCGTGACCAGGGAATACATGGCCCAGTGCCGCCGCTGGCAGGAGACCGGCCAGCCGATCACGCCGGAGGACACCCTGAACATCTGGGCGACGGCGCAGAAGGGCTGCTATCTGGCGTGCGAGGCGGTGGAGAAGCTGTTCCGCGCCGCCTCGGCCTCGTCCTCGCACAAGGGCCAGAAGATGCAGCGGTACTTCCGCGACATCCAGATGTACCTGGTCCACCCCTCCGCCCAGCCGATCGTGGCCCAGCTCTACGCTCAGAACCGCCTGGGCCTCGCCGTGGGGCTCCCGGGCATGAACCCGGCCCCCAAACCGGGCGACAAGGGCGCCTGATCAGGCCCCGGCCCAGACGACAAGACCGACGAGAAAAAGCCCCCGGAACGTCGGTTCCGGGGGCTCTTCATGCCATCTCCGGCCGCAACCAACGCAGGCCGCGACCTGGAGACAGTTCAGGCTAGACCTGCGCCGCGCGCCAGCCTTGCTGGGCGTCGGCGTAGGACGTGCGCACGACCTCGACGTAGGGGACCGGGCTGACGATGGCCCGGATCTGCTTCTGGGCGTGCGACTCGACGGTCGGCTTCCTGGTGCCGCCGTTTTCCTCGCCCCAGACTAGCACCGCCTCGGTGCCGGGCTTGGCGTATTCCTCATCGAGGATGGCCAGGGTCAGCATCTTGCGTTCGTTGGAGCTGTAGCCGATCCAGGTCGAGACGCCCGCCGGCTTGCCGTTGACCATCACCTTGTCCATCGGGTGCATGGAATAGACCGCGGACGGGAACTCCATGAATTTGCCGCGTTCCTTGGCCTTGCCGTACTGGCTGCCCTGGACCGCGAGCACATCGTCGTCGTTCAGCGCCAGCGTCACCTTCTGGCGGTGGTTGTCGTTCTGCATCTTCTCGAGCGCTTCGCGGCCGATGAAGTCGTGGTCGAACTTGACGAAGTTCCCGTAGGTCAGGTCCCACGGCGAGAAGTAGTAGTCATTGATGTTGTCGGACACGAAGCTGCCGCCGATCGAGCAGGTGGCTTCGTAGCCGGTGGCGGGAAGCCACTCGCGATAGGCCTTCAGCTTGTCGCCCGAATACACGGCCGGCAGCGGAGACGGCACCCAGCCCGACTCCAGGGTGTTGGAGGAGTAGGCGCGCCCGCCCACCAGCCGCATGCCGAAGTCGGCGCCGGCGGTGACCAGGGCGGCGTGCACGGCCTGGTAGTCTTCCCAAGGCCCGAACAGCTCCCAGCCGGGCTGGCCGGCCATGCCGTGACGCAGGGCGCGGACCTGTTTGCCGCCGATGGTGAGCGTGGTCATGTTGAAGAACTTCAGGTCGCCCGGCTTGGAGCCGATGGCCTTCTCGATGATCGACATCGCGTTCGGGCCCTGCACCTGGAAGCGGTAGACTTTCCGCTTGCCGTCGGTGCGAAGCGCGGTGCGCTGGTCGAGCTCGGCCTTCACGTCGTAGCCGCCGGTCTGGGCGTGGAACATCACCCAGTTCAGCACCGGGGCGCGGCCGACCAAGTTGAACTTGTTCTCGGCCAGATAGAACAGGATCACGTCGCCGATGACGTGGCCGTAGGGCGTCACGGGGACGAACTGCTTGGCCTTGTCGACGGCGAAGCCCTTGAAGCTGTTCACGCCCAGCTCCGACAGCAGCTTCAAGGCGTCCGGGCCTTCCACCGCCAGGTCCGCCATGTGGTAGGATTGGTTGAACAGCACGGCCGAGTTCTGCCAGGCCCACTGCTCGTCGCGCCAATTGGTGTATTCGGGCTGGACGCCGGGATAGACGTTGGGGCCCGCCTGCGAATTGCGCAGCATGTCGACGGGATTGCCGGCGGCCTGCAGCAGATCTTCCAAACTCTTTGACATACTTTCCTCTTTCAATGGCGTTCCCCCCCGGGTCCGATGCGCCCGCATCGGTCGATGGGGTCGATGAATTCCGTCGCCGGCGTCAACGCTCGCACGAGCGAAGGCCCCAGCAACGGGCGGTTTGTCAAGCCGTAGCCGGCTCGGCCTCGGCAGTCGCCGGAAAGGGCGGCGGCGTCGGTCGCTTCACGAACACCTTGGTCTTCCCTGCTTGAATGGGTTTGCCCTCAGTTCGGCAGGCCAAGCGTCTTGCGCGCTTCGCCCGGCGTGGCCGGCCGCGAACCGAGCCGCTCGACCAGTTCCACGGCCTGGACCACCATATCGCCGTTGCTGCGGGCCTGCTTGCCCTTGCCGAGGTAGGTGGAGTCCTCAAAGCCCGTGCGGACGTTGCCGCCCAGGATGATCGACTGGGCCGCCATCGGCCAGGTGTGGCGGCTGACGCCGAAGCCCTGCCACACCGCGCCGGGGGGCAGGTTGTTGCGGCAGTAGATCATCGCCTCGGGCGTGGCGTGGATGCCGTATTTGGCGCCCATGACGATGGAGTACATGCCCGGACCGTCCAGCGCGCCCGTCGAGATCAGGTCCTCGGCGAACACCAGATCGCCGGTGTCGAAGCACTCGATTTCGGGCTTCACGCCGCAGTCGCGGATCATGTGGCCCATCTGGGTGATCATCTTCGTGGTGTTGATCGCCACGGTGCCGAAGATCTGCATGGTGCAGATGTCGAGGGTGCAGAGCTCCGGCCGCAGCCGTTCGATGTGCTCCAACCGCCGCTCAGCCGTGAACATCATGGCGCCGGGGCCGGGCATGGCCGGGTCCTCGTCGCTCTGCATCCAGTTGCAGCCCGGACCGGTGGTCAGGTTGAGGATCAGCTCATTGTTCTTCTGGCGGACGCGATTGTAGACCTCCTCATAGTCATCGAGGTCGGTCGACGGCGTCCCGTCGGGCTTGCGCACATGGATGTGGATGACCGAGGCGCCCGCCTCGCCCGCTTCCAGGGCGGCGTTGGCGACCTCCTCATTGCTCTTGGGGAAGCTCGGGTGGTTAGGGACAGGCGAGGCGCCGGTCACTGCACAGGTGATTATGATCTGGTCTCGCACGGACCCCTCGCTGGCGGCGCGGCGGCGGTCTAGCGGCGCGGGCGGGGGGCAGCTAGGTCGCACCGCATGATGGTATTGAGACTGCCCGATACGGCGGCGACCCGATGGTCTAGCAGCGCGGCCTCGCGCCTATAGCCCTCGCCCCGTACCTTAGACGAAATGCGTGATCACGCCCTGCTTTGCCTGTTGCCCGGCCTGCTCTGCGACGCCACGGTTTGGGAGCCTCAGAGGCTCGAACTCTCGAACCGGGCGGCAATCCACATCGCCGACCTGCGCGGCCTGAGCGCCTTCGCGGACATGGCCGCCAAAGTGCTGGACGAGACGTCCGGGCCGCTGGCGGTGGCCGGCCACTCCATGGGCGGACGGGTCGCGCTGGAGATGTGGCGGCGGGCGCCGGAGCGCATCGAACGCCTGGCCTTGCTGAGCACCGGCTTTCAAGGCCCCCGCCCCGACGAGACGGCGACTCGCATGGCGTTGGTGGATCTGGCCTATGAAAAGGGCATGGCGGCGGTGGCCGAACGGTGGCTGCCGCCGATGGTGCATCCGGACCGCGTCCACGATCGCACACTCATGGATCCGCTCATCGCCATGGTGTGTCGATCGACGCCGGAGATCTTCGAAGGACAACAGCGCGCGGGTTTGGAGCGCCCCGACGCCACGGCCTATCTGTCCAGAATCGCCTGCCCCACCCTCGTCCTGTGCGGCCGGCAGGACAGCTGGAGCCCCGCTTCCCAACACGAACAGATGGCGCGCCTCATTCGCGGGGCCCGTCTCAGCCTTGTCGAAGAGTGCGGGCATATGGCGACCGTCGAGCGGCCCGACGAGGTGACCGCGGCTCTGGCCCAGTGGCTCACGGCTGAAGTCCCAGGTTGAGCCCATAGAGACGGGCCGAAGTTCCGAGGTATGTGTGCTAATATCACCACTCAAACTATAAAAACTACACACCTAGCTAGATCTTTCGCCCGAGCGAAACTAAACGTTGGCTCGACGCGAGGGGAGGCGGCGGGCGGGCGGAAGCCAAAATAAAGCTTCGGCGCCGTCGCTCGCATTTAATAGGCCAAAGCCCTCCAATCTCGTCAGGTCGCCCGCGCGTCGGGCGCCCTTAATGCTGCTAATGTCAGGCGCCGCCGCCTTGCGGGTTGCGGACGTCAAAATGGGGAGAGGTTATGCAAGGATTTCGAACACTCGTTCGGTCGGCCCTGATGTGCTCGGCCGCACCGATGGCCGTGGGCTTGGCGCTCACGGCGCTGGCGCCGGCGGCCTATGCGCAATCCGCCAGCAACACGGTTGGCGAAGTGGTGGTCACCGCGCAGTTCCGCGAGCAGAACCTGCAGCAAACGCCGCTGGCCATCACGGCGGTCAACGCGGCGATGCTGGAAGCACGCAGCCAGACCAATATCTATCAGGTCGCCAACAACGCGCCGAACGTGACGCTGAAGCCCGCCGGGGCCGCCTTCGGCTCGGCCATGGTCGCGTTCATCCGCGGCGTCGGCCAGACCGATTTCAACTTCTCTCAGGAGCCGGGCGTCGGCATCTATGTGGACGACGTCTACTACGCAACCCTGACCGGTTCGCTCTTGGACCTCACGGACCTGGACCGCGTGGAAGTGCTGCGCGGCCCGCAGGGCACCCTGGCCGGCCGAAACGCAATCGGCGGCGTCATCAAGCTCTATTCCAAGAAGCCCACCGGCGATGGCAGCGGCTATATCGAAGGCACCTACGGCAGCCTCAACCGCATTGACTTCAAGGCCGCCGCGGACCTTTCGATCGTTCCCGACAAGCTGTTCCTGCGGATTTCCGGCGCCACACGACACCATGACGGCTACGTGACACGGTACGACTACGCCTGCACCCATCCGGGATCGGGCATGCGCACCTTCGCGGTCGGCACGGGCTGCGAGCTCGGCAAAGACGGCAGCCAAGCCTTCAGTGCGGTCAAGGCTACCCTGCGCTGGCTTCCCTCCGAGAACGTCGAGGTGAACATCTCGGCCGACGCCACCAACGATCAGTCTTCCGTGCAGGCCAACACCATCATCTATGCGGCGCCCAACGGCCTGTCGCTGGACGGCGTGCCGTATGACAACCGCTTCGTGCCCTTTGGCCCCAACCGGGGCGACACCTTCAACGATCCGTTCCGGAGCTACGCAACCTTCATCGACCCTGAAGGCGGCGCGATCGAGGCCGGCTGGAAGCCGGTGGTGGTCGACCCGATCAACCACTACCGCACCTATGGCGTTTCCGGCACGATCGACTGGAAGCTGAACGACAAGGTTTCGCTCAAGTCGATCACCTCGTACCGGAAGTTCTACAACTCCTTCGCGGAGGACACCCCGTCCTCGCCGATCGGCGTGCAACTGCTCCTGCAGACCCTGCATCACCGGCAGATCAACCAGGAAATCCGTCTGAACGCCGAGCTGTTCGACCGGGTGGACGTGACGATCGGCGGCTTCTACGCCGACCAGAACGGCTCGGAAGAGGCCCGCGTCGACTTGCCCTACGTCGGGGCTGGCGTGCCTTACGTCTGCATCATCTCACCGGCGCCTTGCGGATCGGTGAGAAACTTCGCGTTCGACTTCATCCACGGCCCGGACACGACGCCCTCGACGGCCAAGGCGGTCTTCGCTCACGCCGATTGGCGAGTCACGGACCGGTTGGATATCATCGGCGGCATCCGCTACTCGGTC
>Ga0299912_10003295_pt1 | contig 13193 bp, 15 predicted proteins | sample RVTome_2_FD_207667 | JGI IMG/M metagenome (GOLD analysis project Ga0299912, IMG submission 207667) | Soil microbial communities from uranium-contaminated site in the Upper Colorado River Basin, Wyoming, United States - RVT95D214 (version 2) ...
TCCCTTCGGGCGAGAGAAGACTCCATTCGAGCCTGCCGGCTACCAGGTAGAGGGCGAAAGGCCACACTTCTTCCTGGTGGAAGACGAACGTGCCCTTCCGGTACTCCTTGCGCACCGCCAGTCGGGCGACCTGCGATCGGCTGGCTGGATCCAGGCTCGAGAAGACGGGCGCTTGGCCCAGCCCCTGTTCCAGGGAGTCGATCTTGTCAACGGACTCGTGCCCGCTCATAGAGACCTCTTTGACCAATTCACCTCCCCTGATTCTACGGACTCGCGAAGGAACATGCAATTCTGCAAAGACAACGGGCCAGGTCCGTGATACTCAGAAGGGGGGACGCGAACATCGGCCTCCGTGGGGAGCGCCGGCGAGAGGTCTGCCCTGCCTCCTGAGGCTCACTCGATCGCATCCGCGGGTCGAAGACTGACAAGGGGAAGGCCGACGAAGCGCTCGATCGACAGGGCATCTCCAGTGCCTAAGGAGCAGCGGGCCGCAAACCGCGTGCCGGGTTCCGACGCCTCCAGACGAATCCGACCAGGAAAGGTGAATCAGATGAACCACAACGTCTACCCGAATCGGCTCGAGAAGTGCGGGCGTTTGATGAGGGAGGCGGGCATCGACGCCCTTCTCCTGACAAAGCCGGCCAACATGCTGTACCTCACCGGCGACGGCCGCCTGTGCGCCTACGCCATGATCACCCAGGACGGCGAGGTCGCGCTGGGGGTCCCATCGACGGACGTCGAGGACGTAAGGGCCCTGGCCCACTTCGACCACATCACCGGCTTCGAGGACGAGGTGGGCATGATCCACTCGATCGCCCACCATTTCGCTCAATTCGGAATCACGGGCGGCACGGTCGGACTCGAGTACACCTTCCTGACGCAGTCGATGATGGCTATGATGACCCATCCTCACGCCAAGCCCGAAGGAGTGCTGGTCAAGGACTGCACTCACATCCTCTCGGAGCTACGCCTGGTGAAGGAAGCCGATGAGATCGAGTCGATCACGTGCTCGGCCCGGGTGGCCAGCGCGGGCATGAAGGCCGCTGTGGCCGCCGCCCAGCCGGGCCGCACAGAGAGCCAGATCGCCGCCGAGGCTGAGTACGCCATGCGCCAGGCCGGGGCGGAGGGGTTCTGGCGCACCTATGTCTCCTCCGGACCACGCACCAACATCGCCCATGGCCTGCCGACGCTCCGCAAGTTGGAGCCAGGCGACCTGGTGATGATCGACATCCACCCGATCGTCGGCGGGTACAGCGCGGATATCTGCCGAACGGTGTGCGTCGGCTCGCCGACCATAGAGCAGCAAGCGGCCTACGACCTGTACCTGAAGGCCCAACAAACCACGATCGCCATGGTTAAAGCGGGCGTAGGCGTCGCGGACCTGGAGCGCCACTTGCAGGGGGTGTTGCGGGAGGCTGGCCACGGCGATCATGTCTTCGGGCCGCCTATCCACGGTGTGGGGATCGAGTTCGAGGAAGCACCGCTGCCACCGGGTCATGCCTTCTTCCACGGAGAGAAGGAGGCCCCACCTCTTCCAGCCAACGTGGTGATCTCCGTCGGCAATTGCGGTCTGTACACCGGCCCGTGGGGAGTTCGAATCGAGGACACCGTGGTCGTCGACCCCCAAGGTCCCGTCGTCCTGACTGACTACCCGCGGCACATGGAGATACGCGTTTGACGGTGGACGCGGACGCCGGGCACCTTACCTCGGATGGCTCCTCCGAGCGCGAGGATGGTGTTCCCCAATACCGGGGCGAGCGGAGCTGCCGCGCCAGGCCTCCGGCGAAAGGGTCTGTGAAAGGAGGGCCAGTTGTGTCACAAATGAGGCCTACGCGAGTCCTTGAGGATGAGCATAGCCACAGGAAGTGGTGAGCGTGATGGCGGTGCTGGCGGACGATCTCATACAGGGGCAACCCGTCGAATCCGGAACCCCTCAAGACATCGTGGCGTTCATGCGCGCCTTCGCCGACCAATGCCACCTCGGGAGAGGGGAGGCCCACCTCTCCCCGTGCTCCCCAAGCGCGGGGGCCGACGCGCGGCTGCCCGGTGGGCGCGTTGCTTCACGAGCTTGAAATGGCCCGCATGCGCGTCTCGGAGCTGGCCCAGGCTCCCGAGGCGCATCAGGCAGGCCAACCTGGAGCGAGAGAGACGCTGATCAAACGCCTGCGGGGCTTGGTCGATTTGTACCCCGGACACATCTGGAAAGAAGACTATCTGCTGTTCCCTATGACTGAGAGGGTTTTGAATCAAGACGAAATGGCGCGATTGCTCCGCCAGTTCGATCAAGTCGAGCAGGCTCTGGGGGCTGATGTTCACGCCCGCATGATCTCGATGGCCGAGCGCCTGACGCAGATCACCATCGCCCCGGCCGCCGCTTCATGCGAGCTCACCTCTAGGCCGCCGAGCCTATCTGAAGGAGGTTGAGACCCATGTTCGTCAACATCATCCACTTCCCTGCTTTGAAACCCGGGAAAGACGCCGAATTCCGAGAGTGGTTTACCCTGTCGAACCAGGATTACGCCAAACACAAGGGGTTTGTCCGGAGGAGGCTCTTGAAGCCTCGGGAGGCAGGCAACTACGTGGCCATTGTAGAGCACGAGAGCTACGAGACTTTCATGGCCATGCATACCAGCCCGACCCAGGCTGAACTCAACCAACGAGTCAAACCGCTATTGGATGGGAGCCCGACTCCGGCGTTCTATGACGAAGTGATGGGCTAGACCAGGCAGTGAATCGATCGCTCCGGCTGGAGCGTGGATTCAAGGACCGGCGTGCGTATTGGCGCCCGGCTTGCGGCTGGCATCCGCGCTGGACACGCGAAGGAGGAGGTCGTGAAAGAATCGGAGGACCTGCGATCATTGAAGGTCGCCCTTGGAGCCTATGTCCTGGTCTTCGCCCTGAAGCTGGCCGTCTACTTCATGAGCGGGGTCCTGGCCCTCATGGCGGAGGCGTTCCACACCCTCAGCGACATCCTCGTGACCAGCTTCCTCCTGTTGGCGGCCTACTACTCCCGCAAGGCGGCCGATCAAGTGCACATGTTCGGCTATGGCCGGGCCCAGAACGTGGCGGCGCTGGTGGCGGCGACCATGTTCATTTCATTCACCAGCTACAAGCTCTACGAAGAGGCCATTCCGCGGCTGTTCGAGCCGGCAACAGGGGCCTATCGGAACCTGTCGCTCGTCCTGGGCGTCATCGTGCTCTCGATGATCATCGCCGCCGTCCCCTTGATCAACCTTTCGCGGCAGAAAAGGCGCGGCCCAGCCGCCAAGGCACAGCTCCTCGAGTCGATCAACGACGAGTTCGGCTTGATCGCGGCACTGTTCGGCACGTTGTTCATCCTGTGGCGCCAGCCCATCGCCGACCCCGTCGCCTCCATCCTCGTGGCCACCATCATCGCCTACAACGGCCTCAAGCTCTTCCTGGAGAATTTCAGCTTTCTGCTCGGCCGCTCGCCGGGCCCGGAGTACCTAGGCCGGTTGGAGAGCCTGGCGCGTTCCGTCCCCGGCGTGGTGGGCGTTCACGATCTGCGGGCCGAGTACATCGGCCCTGAGACGGTCCATGCCGGGATGCACGTCGAAGTGCAGCCGGGGATCACGATCGAAGAAGCCGAGCGTATCCGAAAGGAGGTCGACGAGAAGGTCCATCAGGGTGCCTCACCCGGCTACTGTGTCATCCAACTGGAGCCGGCCGCCTCCAAGGGCTAGTCCAGCACCGAGGTGCCAGCCTGGGAGACGACCTTTCCTGAGTGTCGGCGCTTCTGGCTGACGGGGAGTCGGGAAAGGCGACAGGCATCAGCTCAGAAGGAGGATTCGGCGGGAAGGCTCTCTGGGATTGAATGCCACAAGAACAGCAGCAGCACACAGTCGGCAGAAAGGAGATAGACCCATGCCGCCCCACTGCGACTCGATGGACGGCCCTGTTGTGGCAGCTGCCCGGCAAGCGTTGGAGGCCGGGGATGTCAACCTCATCCTGCCGTACGTCCACAAGGCAGGGGAGGACGAGGTACACAAGGCATTTGACAAGGTGATCAAGGTCCGCAATGACGGGGACCTGACGCGAGAAATCGCCGACCTGTATTTCTTTGAAACCGTTGTGCGGGTCCACCGCGCCGGCGAGGGCGCGCCGTACACCGGGCTAAAGCCCGCCGGCCTGAGCGAGGGGCCGGTGATCCCCGTGGCCGAGGAAGCCATCGAAAAGGGCTCCCCTGAAGAGCTGGTGAAGATCCTGTGTGACACGCTGCGCGAGGAAGTCGTGCACAAGTTCGAGCGGCTGATGCATCTCAAGCAACACGCCGGTCACGGCGTGGGCGCTGCACGCGAGTACGTGGAGGCCATGTTGGGCTTGCAGGTCTGGTCGCACAAGCTCTACGGCTGCGCCAAAGCCGAGCCTCACGATGCCCATCGCGAGCACGCCTGACCGATTGAGGTCCACGGCCTGCCCGGGGGAGGTCCCGGCGGACCGCACGCAGCCTAGCAAGCTTCAGCCACGCTCTAGAGCCGGCGGCGACTGAAGGAAGGACGGACCATCCATGTACAGACTGGTGAGCAGATTCCATACCCCATCTCGCTGTTGACCGGAGAATCAAGTGAAGCTCGAGCTAGGAAGGTGAGCTGGTGGGGATTGCCGGCGGCGCAGGGGGGCGAGGTAGCTCCCCGGCGCCCCACCCCGCCCATTGGCGAAGGCCCTGGGTCGAAAGGAGGGAATCCCTATGTATGTCTCACATGTCATCTGGTGGGGGTTCGTCGCGTACTCGGTCCTGATGGCGGGCTTCATGATCTGGTTCGCGATGAAGGTCCAGGAGGAAGGAGGCTAGCCATGGACGTGCGAGAGCGGCGCTGGTTGTATGTCCTGACGGCGGTGTTCGTAACCTTCAACGTCATCACCCTGTCCCCCCTCGTCCCATGGCAGCGATGGTTACTGTGGTCCCATCCCCAGCCGTCACAGCGCGTTCAGGTCGAGTTCGAGAACTATCAGATCAGGCTCCCGGCAGATGGTATCGAGGTCGAGGTTGGGGAGCCGGTGGAGTTCACGGCCACGTCCAAGGATGTGACCTACGGCCTGGGTGTGTTTCGGGCCGACGGCAGCATGGTGTTTCAGATGCAGGTGATTCCGGGCTACGAGAATTCGATGGTCTGGGAGTTCGACGCGCCCGGCCTGTACGGAGTCCGCTCGACGGAGTACTCGGGGCCGGAGCATCCGGGAATGCTCGTCGATCGGGCGATCCGAGTGGTCCCGTAGAGGAGGCGATCGATGAGCAAGATTGGCTGGCTGGAGAAATGGACGCTTCGATATGCCGTGGCCGGGCTAGTGTGGCTGGCGATCAACGGCTTCGAAGGCGCTCTGATGCGGACCAACCTGGTCGATCCCGGGTACCTGGCTGGCCTTGAATCGGCCATGGACCTTCTCCGTCCGGTCGGCTTCCAGCCGACGACCGCGCAGGTCTTCTATTCGATGATGACGGCCCACCCGATCTGCGGCATTTACGGCTTCGCCTACCTGTCGGTGATGGGCGCCTTCTACTTCCTGGTACCTCTATTGCTGAAGAGGGAGATACGCCACCGGCGGCTGATCCCGATCAACTTCTGGCTCCAGAATGTCGGCGTCTTCCTTGCCTGGGGGGCGGGGTTCTTCCTTCTATTCAACTCACTCTATACCCTGTACTGGCCCTTGCCGGTTTCCTTCGACCGCGTGCCGCTCATTGGAAGCCTCGTGTTCGCCGTCGGTGCCGCGGTCATCATGGTCAACATCCTCCTGTTCTCCTTCAACATCTTCAGCACGGTCGCCAGCAAGACGGCTCCGGAGGGCTACGGATTCGGTGACCTGGTCCGATCGACGCTGGGGGTCAACCGTCTACAACGGTGGCTGGGGAAGCGAGGGGCAGCCGATCCCGCACCTCGCCCCGAGCCTGCCGAGTTGCCGGTCTTCATCGTCTCGGTCGCCCGCGGCTCGGTCGACACCGTGATTAATGCCTTCGTCCTTCTCACCGCTGGCGGGCTGATCCTGATCTACGGTCTGGCGGCGTTGTTCCGTATGCCACTCGACCCGCTCGCTGTGAGCCCGCTGCTCTATAAGAACTGGTTCTGGTGGGGCCTGGATATGGTGGCGGATGGGAACGTGTTGATCTACTCGGCGGGGATCTGGTACCTGCTGATACCCCTTCAGGTAGGACGGAATCTCTTTGGAGAATCAGTGGTTCGCACGGTGATCCTCGTCGACCTGATCGTCTCACTCGGAGTATGGAGCCACCATCTCCTCGCCGATCAGCCTCAACCGATGGTGATGCGTGTCCTATCCGGGCAGATCATCACCTGGGGCGAATTCTTCACGATGGGATTGACCATCTTTGCCTCGCTGATGACGATCTGGTTGGCACGTCCCGTCAAGCTTAGCCCACCCCTCCGGTTTGTCCTGGGCTCGATCTTCGGGTTCATGATCGGCGGTGCGGCGGGACTCGTCCAGGCCAACGTCGGATTGAATGTCGTGCTTCACAACACACAGTGGGTCATCTCCACGCATGCGCACACCATGCTCCTGACCGGATTGAGCATGCTGATCTTCGCCGTGATCTACGCGCTGATTCCCATGCTGACCAAGCTTGAGATCCGGAGCGCGTGGCTGGTGAAGGTCCACTTCTGGGGCTGGCTTGTCGGGTCGCTGACAATGGCCTACTCGATGGGTTGGGCGGGAGTGCTAGGCATGCTGCGCAGGATGCTCTACGAGACACCTAATCCCTTCCAGCCCGAATCGGCGATCGCGCTGGTCGGGGCGTTGATCCTGAGCGTGGGGTTTCTGGCATTCCTGGTGAACATTCTCATGACGTTGGGATGGAGGAATGTGGTCGACCTGGTCATACCGGAAAGGAGGCCAGTTCCTGCGGCCACTACGTCTTGACTGGGATACTCCACCAAGTGGGGATCTGGGCCGAACCGACTGCGCGAGGCATCGTGGTACCTGGACGTCGGACACTCAGGCCAGCCGAGGCGCCGGGCTTCATGGGCGTCTGTCCCAAGCGTGAAGTGGCCTGGGCATGCTCGGAAGGACGTGGTCCTTGGATACACGACCCTCCTGCGATCGAACGGTGGAGCTTCAGCCCCCACCTGTCACAAGCCTGCGCAGGGCGCCGACGAGCAAGACCGCGAAGCCTGCAACTTCAGCGACGGCCAGCAGCCACACGGCGGGCCGAAACAACCAAGCTGGGATGCTAGCCTCGCCGATCTGGTAAGGTTGCCGAAACTGGTTGTCGGTGTCCCCCAACGCGGCGTGGACGATGTACGTAGCCGTCGCCATTGCGAAGAAACCTAGCAGAGTTGCCACGGAGGCTAGGTTCACAGGCGCGGTCCATCGACTGAACCGGGCCAGCTCGAAAAGGACGATCGCAGCGAAGGAGTACTGCAACGACGCTCGATGCGCGAGGATGACGTAGCGCCGTGCCTCAGCCACAGGGCTTCGAAGCGCCACCACCGCCCGCCACGTGCCTGTGAGGAGCCCGACAAGGAAGAAGCCTCCGGCTCCGATGAGTGCCAGAGTTGCAGCTGGTTCCACATTCCCCTCCAGTGCACAAGGATTCAGGACCCACGATGAATGTCTGGGGCGATCGTCAGAACCCCAGGAGTCACCGGCAGAAGCCGACTCGGCTCTCGGGGTACCCTCTCGGGTTTAGGTGATTGTCGCGCATCATCCGAGCGACGAATACTCGCACCAGGCGCAGGTGCTGCTATCCCGACCCAGGGAGGACATCTCTGGGGAGGAATAGCAGCAGCCCTGCCAGACGATGGGGGATCAAGGACAGCCAGTGCTGTGACCCTTAGACAGGCCCAGGGACGGATTCCTCGAGTGGTGCCAGATGACGACGGGGGTCAGTGGAGGAATCGCGCGATGATGTACAATGTGTATGAGTGACCTGCAGTCACTTATGTCTGTTGCCTGGCCCCAGAAGACGGCCAAGGGTCTGGATTCGCCAGGCGGGTCAGAAACAGCAGACCCTTATACGGAATCCGGCCAAAGGCGAGCAAGGGTCTGAAACGCCTGGGTCGGGTCCTGCAAAACCCCGATGCGTGGGGTCCCTGGCCTGCCAGTTCTGCAGACAGATCCCGCCGGCAGCGCATGCACCGGCGACATTAAATCCCTCACCGGAAGCCAGGGCGGGCAGATCCCACCGTCGCCTCCTGAATAAGGGGCCTCATGAAAAGCCGTACAAGGGTCTCCCGGAATTGGGGGGGACCCTTGTACGTTTTCCTGGATTCCGTGCAAGGGGCATGCGAGCCGAAGACGGACAAGGGTCTTGGACTCCTGAATTGGCCCAGGCAACACCCGGCAACACCAGACGCCGCAGGCACCCGGAAACCGGTATATAATGTAGTCACCAAGGAGACTACATTGCCTTCGGGAGGTGGGTCTTGCCCGACATCGGCGTCCGTGAGCTGAAGAAAAGGGCCTCAGAGATCATTCGGAACGTGTGGAAGCGCCGGGCTCGCTACACGATCACCTACAGGGGGCGTCCCGTGGGGATCCTGCTGCCCCTCGACAGAACTACCGCGGCCGAAACAGAGCCAAACCCCTCGTCGTCGGATGCGTGGGCGGAGCTGGCCCGCCTCGGGGCCTCCATCGCCAAACGCTGGCCCAAGGGAAAGGCCAGCGGCGAGATCCTGTCGAAGATGAGAAAGTAGTCGATGGCCGGTCCTCTCGCCATCGACGCCAGCGTCTTTCTCAACGCCTTCAACCCGGCCGAGCCGCACCACGCCGAGAGCAGCCGCCTGATGGCCCGCGTCCGCACCGAGGCCATTCCTCTCGTTGCCCCCACCCTGGCCCTTCCCGAGGTCGCTGCCACCATCGCCAGGACGACGGGCGACCGAGACACCGCACGGGGATTCGCCGAACAGCTCAGGATTCTACCCGGGCTGATTCTCGTGCCACTGGACGAGACCCTCGCCATCCAAGCGGCCGAAGTCGCCTCAGAGCACCGCCTGCGAGGCAGCGATGCTGTGTATGGCGCGGTCTGCCTTCGCTTCGGCTGCCCCTTGGTCACGCTCGACCGCGAGCAGCGTGAACGGCTCAGCCCCATCGTTCGGTCCCGCACTCCGAAAGAAACCTTGGTAGACCTGGGAGAGGATGCCTAGACCGCGAGCGCCTGTCCCTCGCTGATTAGAGCCAACCATCGGGTGACGGTCTTCGACGTCAACTCCATCACGAATGGCGAGAACGCCATCTATGTCCTGGGGCAGTCGAGCTTCGGCACCTCCACTCCGGCCACCTCGCAGACGGGGCTCCGCAACCCGTACGGTGTGGCGATCGATGTCGGCCGCAGCCGGCTGTTCGTCGCCGATGCCAACAACCACCGGGTCATGGTCTTCGATGTGGCCGCGATCACCAATGGTGAGGCGGCGGTCAACGTGCTCGGCCAGGCGAACTACACGACCGCAAACGCCGCGACGACGCAGAGCGGGCTGCGGAACCCTCAGGGCGTCGTCGTTGACGAGGACCAGGATCGGCTGTTCGTCGCCGACACCAACAACCACCGCGTCACGGTCTTCGATGTCGCCTCCATCACCAATGGCGAGAACGCCGTCAATGTCCTTGGACAGACAACCTTCACCGGCGGGAGCTCGGCGACGTCCCAGAACCGGATGAACGCGCCCAGAGGCGTGCTCCTCGTTGCCTCACCCGCGGTTAACGCGACGACGATCAGCTACATCTACGATCCCCTGTACCGCCTCACTGCGGCGGACTACAGTGGAGGCGATTACTTCCACTACACTTACGATGCTGTGGGCAACCCCGTCTCGCTTCGCTCGCGGGGCGAACGGCCGGCTGACGGAGGTGGCGCCGGGGGGGTCGGTAAGCTACGTGTACGACATCGCTCGCGCAGCATCCCGGAGCGCAGCGGAGGGACAACCGGCTGACAAACGTCGGCGGAGTGACGTACACCTGGTCCAACAACGGTAACCTGTTGAACGACGGAGTCTCGGCGCACACTTACGACCGTGCCAATCGACTGGCGACCACCGTCCAAGGGGGGACGACGTACGCGTTCACCTACAGTGGCCTGGGCGACCGGTTGAGGCAGACCGTGAACGGGAGCCCCACGACGTACACGCTGGATCTGCATGCCGGGTTGACGGAGGTGCTTACAGACGGGGCCAATGCCTACCTGTATGGGAACGGGCGGATCGGGGAAGAGCAACAGGCCGGATGGGTCTACCACATGGGTGACGCGCTCGGTTCCGTTCGCCAGCTGGCCAACCCGAGCGGGACAGTTGTCATGGACCGAACCTACGAGCCCTTCGGTGAGGTGCTCACCTACAGTGGGACTCGAACCTCCAACTTCCAGTTTGCGGGTCAGCCGCTCGGGCCACGGGACAGTTGCGTTCTGGGGAATAGCGTTCCAGGCCAAACCCGAGACTCGGTCGTGGCCCCTATCGCATCCAACGAGCTAGGTCCTTGACCTGACGCCGACCCCGCGGTAAGCTGAGCCTCGAATCTGCGAAGCACATTATGTCTGTTGCCTGGCCCCAGAAGACGGTTGAGGGTCTCGGTCAGCCAGGCAGCCCAGAATCAGCAGACCCTTATACGGAATCCGGCCAAAGGCGAGCAAGGGTCTGAAACGCCTGGGTCGGGTCCTGCAAGACCCCGATGCGTGGGTTCCCCGTCCCGTAGCGAAGCGGAGGGGCAAATCCCACCGTCGCCTCCTGAACAAGGGGCATCGTGAAAGACCGTGTGAGGGCCTTTGGAATGGAGGGAAACCCTCACGCGCCTTTTCCGATTCCGTGAATGGGTCACGTTCGGAATGCAGGGTAGAGGGTCTTTGGACCTCCTGGCACCGGTGGGGCGCATGTCTTGTCAAGTGGTGTGAATCAGTCGTGCTTACGCGGCGGCCGAGCGCACGGGGGCGAAGTGACGATCGGGGCTAGTTCCCTCGCCAAAGGCACAGCAGGAGAGCGCCAGGAGGCGACCATTCAATCGACGCCGAGCAGCGCCTTGGTCAGGGCGACAGCCCGGCTGGCATCAGGAGCGTAGCCGTCGGCACCGATCTTGTCCGCGAAGGCTTGGTTCACTGGCGCCCCCCCAACAATCACCCTGACCTTGTCACGCAATCCGGCCTGGCTGAGGGATTGGATAACCACCGGCATCCTTGTCATCGTCGTTGTCAGTAGGGCCGACATGCCAATGAGATGTGCCCCGTCCCGTGCAGCTTGGACGAATCTCGCCGGCGGCACATCCGTCCCGAGGTCAGTCACCGCAAAGCCTGCCCCTTCGAGCATCATCCCGACCAGATGTTTGCCGATGTCGTGCAGATCGCCCTGCACAGTGCCAACCGCGACGTTCCCTTTGGTCTTCACACCGCTCTCTACCAGTAGAGGCCGAAGCACGTTGAGGGCCGTCTGCATGGCGCGCGCGGCGATGAGCATTTCGGGCACGTAGTACTCTTCCCGCTCAAAGCGCGCCCCTACCTCGCTCATGGCCGCGATGAGTGCCTGGTTGAGAATGGTCGCGGGGTTCTGACCTTGAGCGATGGCAGTTTCCACTCCGTGGCGACACGCCTCAGCATCACCTTCCACGACCGCGTTGTACAGCTCCTCAAGAGCAGTCATCGAAGCCTCCGTCACGTCGGGAGATCGGCAGGGCTGGTGAGGTTCTCAGGTCGGACGGAGATTCTTCCTCTCGCCTGAGGCACTTTCATTCACGCCACCTACCGCGCTTCTGGCCGTTCATCTGGTTTACCGCGGCCCTTGGCCATACTCTTCCACATAGCGCCGCTGGGCTCGCTTGGCCTCCTCGGGTGGAATCTCCTCCGGCTGGCCAAGCAAGGAGGCAAAGAACACGGTCTTCGCCGCGTCTTCAGTCATGACAGCCGCCTTGACAGCCGCCTCAGGGCTCGGGCCAATGGCGAATACGCCGTGGTTTTTCAGGAGAATAGCCGGACACGCGCCGATTCCCTCGACGACCTCCCGTCCAATCTCGTCGCCGCCTACCCTGGCATATCCTCCACAAGGGATGGGCCCTCCGAATTCATCACAGATTGCCGTCAGGCAAGCGGGGATCGGACGCCCGAGAGCAGCAAAGGCCGTGGCAAACGTCGAATGCGTGTGGACGACGCCGCCTATATCCGTTCGGTGGAGGTAGATGTAGAGGTGAGCGTACACATCGGATGACGGTTTCAACTTGCCCTCAACAACGTTTGCCTGTGCATCCACGACTACCATGTCTTCGGCCGAGAGGGCATCGTAGCGGACGCCGCTGGGTTTGATCACGACAAGACCCGTGGCCGCGTCCCGGCCGCTGACGTTGCCACTGGTCCACGCGACCAGACCATTCTTCGGCAATTCAAGGTTGAGCCGGTAAACCTCTTCCCTCAGCTTCTCAAGCACGCCCGTCCTCCAATCGCCCCCAGACACCCACGCCATCTGTCGTGTCTCCACCAGCAACCTGAGAGGATGTATTTGCCAATGGACCCCCGTTCACATTGCACCAGGATCCGCTGGTCGCATTCGTAGCTTTGCCATCGCCACGGAAAGCCCCGCCCGACGTAGCAAGCGGCTGGGCTGACCTCAAGCTCAGCGCCTCGCCAGCCCTCCGCCACTGTGTCCCCTAGCGAGGATGTCACCGTTGACCGGTGCCGCTTGCAAGAACTCGCTGCTGGAAGCTCTTGAGAACCTTCATGACATCGTTCTCGCCTCGGCCGAAGTAGTCGTGCAGTTTGACGTACTCCGCGTACAATCCATCGTAGGCACTCTCATTCTCCGGCGCCGGCCTGTAGGACTTCCTTTGAAGCCGCGCCATGCGATCGGCGGCCTCAAAGATCGTATCGTAACCCCCCGCCTTCTTCCCAGCAGCCACGGCCCCAAACATCGCCGAACCCAGGGCACCCGCCTGATGGGAGACGGCAACCTTAATCTCCCTCCCCGTAATGTCGGCATAGATCTGCATCAGGAGCTTGTTCTTCTCGGGCAAGCCGCCACAGGCCACCAATTCATTGACCGCCACGCCGTTCTTTTCGAAGGCCTCGATGATCACTCGCGTTCCAAAGGCTGTAGCCTCAATCAAGGCTCGATAGATCTCCGGCGCCTTGGTCGACAGCGTGGCGCCAAGCAGTAGCCCGGTGAGATCAACGTCAACCAGGACGGAGCGGTTCCCGTTCCACCAATCCAACGCCAGCAACCCCGACTCGCCGACGCGCAATCTTGCGGCCTCAAGTT
>Ga0299912_10003296_pt1 | contig 13190 bp, 15 predicted proteins | sample RVTome_2_FD_207667 | JGI IMG/M metagenome (GOLD analysis project Ga0299912, IMG submission 207667) | Soil microbial communities from uranium-contaminated site in the Upper Colorado River Basin, Wyoming, United States - RVT95D214 (version 2) ...
CGAGAAGCGCATTCTCTATCCGAAATATTTCCAATACTTAAGCCTTCTTTTTTCAGAAATCTATTTAGATCGTTATTTTTCAGCGTCGAACGCGCTATTAATAAGCCTTAACCAGGAAGTTGAGCGCTTGAATGACGGCAAAGAGGAACATGACCAGGTCAACCCTTACCAGAAATCTGATCTGCACAAAATTGCCTTTTGGAGTGCCACGGGTTCCGGCAAGACACTTATCATGCACTGCAATATCCTTCAGTATAAATATTATCTTAAAGAACATAACAAAGAACGTGGGTTAAATAGAATTATCCTTTTAACACCTAACGAGGGATTATCTAAGCAGCATCTTGATGAATTTGCGCTTTCCGGTATGGATGCAGAATTATTCGATAAAGATGGACGCGGGCTTTTCGCCGGTAAAGCCGTTGAAATAATTGATATTCATAAGCTAAAAGATGTATCCGGTGAAAAGACCGTTGCAGTTGAATCATTCGAGAATAATAATCTTGTCCTTGTCGATGAAGGTCATCGCGGTGCCAGCAGTACTGAAGTCGGTCAATGGATGCAAAAGCGTAACCAGCTTTCTGAAAGCGGCTTCTCTTTTGAGTATTCAGCTACATTCGGTCAAGCAATAAAAGCCAGCGGAAGCATTAATCTTGAGATGGAATATGCAAAATGCATACTGTTTGATTATTCATACAAATATTTTTACAAAGATGGCTATGGTAAACAATACAACATCCTAAATCTTCAGGATGATTCTGATGAGGAATTCAAGCGAAAATATTTAACGGCCAGCCTTGTAGCCTTCTATGAACAACAGAAGATATTTGCAGACAACAATAAAGAATTCAATAAATACCTTATTGAAAAGCCGCTATGGGTATTTGTAGGCGCAAGTGTAAATGCTGTAAGAACCGAAAATCGGCGTCAAGTTTCAGATGTTGTAGACATACTGCTTTTCTTATCCGAATTTATCACAAATAACAAACAGGCGATTGAATATATCACCAGCTTAATTGAAGGGTCGTCGGCTTTGCTCGATGACAGGGGCAGAGACTTATTCTCATCTTCATTTAAGTATCTAAGTAAAATTGGATTGTCTTCAGATGAAGTATAGGCAGATATTCTGAAGACTTTATTTAACGCCTCTGCTAAAGCAATAATTCATGTGGAAAATCTCAAGGGTACTGATGGCGAAATTGCTTTAAGATTAGGGGACAATGATCCTTTTGGAGTAATAAATGTTGGTGATCCATCCTCACTGTGCAAACTTTGTGACGGCCAGGATGAGCTTGTAGTTATAGATAGCGATTTTTCGGGGTCCCTTTTCCGTAGTATTAATGATGACAATAGCCGGGTTAATATTTTAATTGGCTCTAAGAAATTTACGGAAGGCTGGAGTAGTTGGCGTGTCAGCACAATGGGACTCATGAATGTTGGCCGAGGTGAAGGTTCTCAAATTATTCAGTTATTTGGACGAGGTGTTCGTCTCAAAGGTTTAGATTTCTGCCTTAAACGTTCAAAAGCTATTTCAGGTGTAAAAGCTCCGGCTGACCTTGAGACATTAGAAACGTTAAATATCTTTGGTATTCGTGCAGACTATATGAAGCAGTTTAAAGAATACCTTGAGGAAGAAGGATTGCCTACTGAAGATGACAGGATTGAATTTATATTGCCAACGATTAAAAACCTTGGGTCAACTAAATTAAAAATACCCAAATTGCCAAAGGACTTGGATTTCAAAATACAAGGGGAAAAACCAACATTTCAGTATCAAAATATAAAATACCCTATTGTTCTTAATTGGTATCCTAAAATACAGGCTTTAGCCAGTAAGAAAGCTTCTGGTGGAGATGAATTTGTTGAGCCAGAACAAAACAAATTGAGTCCTCGACATATTGCATTTATGAATTTCGATAACATTTACTTTGACTTACTGCAATTCAAGAATGAACGTGCCTGGTATAACCTAAATCTATCCAAAGAAGAGATGAAACAGCTTCTGCTACGAAATGACTGGTATCGCCTTTATATTCCCGTGGATGAATTGCAATTTCGTTCATTTGAACAAATTCATAGATGGCAAGAAATAGCTATAGCGTTGCTAACTAAGTATTGTGATCGTTTCTATAAAAACAAAAAAGCAGAGTTTGAGGATGACCATCTTGAATATAGTGAACTTACTGAAGACGATCCTAACTTTGTGAATGAATACCAATTTTATATTGATAAATCCAGCGAAGATATCATAACGAAGCTTGAAACAATCAAGGCATTTATCTCCGCCGGAAATCTCAGAGATGCAGAAGCGCAAAAACTTCGAACTTTGTGGCCAATTTTCTTTAAACAGCATCTATATCAACCATTGGTGTATGTAAACAGCGAGTTTATTGAGGTTAGACCGATAGTTCTCCAAAACGAAAGCGAAAGAGATTTTGTTACGGATTTAAGAAAATACTATGAAGAAAATTCCAGCTATTTTGATGGCAAAGAACTCTATCTTTTAAGAAACATGAGTAAAGGCAAAGGCATTGGTTTTTTTGAGGCTGAGAATTTCTACCCCGATTTTATTCTCTGGCTTGTAATCGGAAATAAGCAGCATATTGCATTTCTCGATCCTAAAGGCATAATGCATCTTCGCGGCATTGATGATCCAAAGATTAAATTTAGTACAACCATCAAAGGATTAGAACGAAAATTGAATGATCCTGAAATCAGCCTTTACTCATTTATTTTATCAAACACGACATTTGAAGAAGTTAAGTGGTGGACTTCTAACCTAACAAAATATGATTTTGAGAAAAACAATGTGCTGTTTCAGTATGATGATAGAGATACTTACATAAGAAAAATACTTGAAAGTCTGAATTAGGACTATAAACTATCCTCTAAATTACATGCAGTCAGGTTTATTCTTCATATATTGACCATAATTTGTTACGGGTCGGGTTAAACTGTACCATTTCGTGTAGGGTGACAACCTGCTATTATTGTTTACGCTCAAGGTTCATATGTAATATACCGCACGTACCTGGATGTGAATCTGGGGTGTATGGCATGGGTGTTAAGTACACTTGCCTGGTGAAAAATATTGTATAGAATAACACGCGGTTATATCTAATTTCGAATGGGGTGGCCTGTTGGTCGTCCCCCCCGTACGGTGTATGAGTGTGTATCAAAGTGAAAATATTTTCGCGCAATCAAAGTAGGTTTCCCCCTCGCCATATTTATTGATTTAACCTCATCCCCCAGGGCGGTAGTGCCGGTTTTCGCTGGCCAAAATATTCGATTTTAGCGGTTGTTTTTATGCTGTTTGAAGCTTGTTTATATCATCTTAAACGTATTTTACCGCTTGTTTAAGCTTTATTCACTCATTATTAAAGCCGATTATAGTTTCATTGTTTTTGTCATAATGATAATCATATTCAAAATAAGATTATAGCATTCAATCACTTATAAAATAGTTGAAAATAGTTCTTGCTTTTTAAATATAAGTTCCGATATTGATAGTGTAGTAAGTGTATGTAGTGTACTATCATCAAACCTCAAACAAGGAGAAACAATGAGGACAACCGAACAAAAACAGCAATGGTTTGAAAACCGCAAGCTGGAGACTATCGAAGTCTTAAACCGCTTGCCCGATTCAATCAAACCTCATGCCTATGTAGTAGGCGTTTGGGTCTGGGTTGAATTTGATGAAAAGCCGGATCGATTAACTCTTGAAGCGCTCAAGGAAATCGGTTTTTCATGGAATAACAAGCGCAAAGTCTGGCAGCATCCTTGCGGATGTTTCCGGCCAGGGTCAACCGATGATCCCCGCTTTCGCTATGGAGCTATCCCGATTAACGCTCTTAAAAATGTAAACGAATCGGAATTAAACAGCCAACAAATTAACCTTAATTAAGGGGGAAACAATGAGCAAATTAGCCGAAAAATACCGGCCAAGATCATTAAATGAGATTATCGGCCAGGATAAAATCATTAAAAACCTGAACCGATTAAATCAATCGGCTGGGCTGGGCGGTTATGCCTATTGGATAACCGGCCAAAGCGGAACCGGCAAAAGCTCTTTAGCTTTAATCATCGCTAATATAGTAGCCGGTTCAAGGTTTACCATAATCGAAACAACCGGCAGAGAATTAACCATCAATTTCATTAAGGAATTAACCTTGCGCTGGAGATCAAAGCCATTATTCGGCACTGGCCATGCGTTAATAATCAATGAAGCTCATGGCCTGGCCAAGCCGGTCATTGAAAAGTTTTTAGATGTGCTTGAGAACTTGCCCGATTATGTAGTCATTGCTTTCACTACTACTAATGAGGGCAATGATCTGTTTGAAGAACAATTAGACAGTTCGCCATTTGCCAGCCGGTGCCTATCAATCAATTTGACAAGTCGGGGATTATGCGAACCGTTCGCAAGTCGCGCTAAGCAAATAGCTGAAATTGAAGGCTTAGACGGCAAGCCGCTTGATTGCTATATCAAGCTTGCCAAGACTTGCCGGAATAACCTTAGACAAATGCTATCTGAAATTGAAGCCGGTTCCATGCTGGCTTAAGCCATTAATTTAAACAAGGGAGAAATATGACAGAATTAAACCAAAATAACCTTTTTGAGGATGCTGAAATCATTAGCGTTTACTCAAGGGCGCAAGCTATTGAGGATGGCGTATTGATCGACGTATCGGAACTGGCCGGTGAAGCCGGATTTAAGTTTCCGGTTGCGGTTACTTGTGGACTTTGGGCTGAAGCTATAGAACCGGATGAAGCCAGCAAAGCCATCGGCCAAAGCGAAATAGGCAGGCTTTGGGATATCCTCTTAATTTTAAGGATGGCTATTCGCAAAGCCGTCAATATCTACACAATCCTTTTCAATCCCCTCTTTGTATTCAATGGCCAAAAACCAATAGCTAAGCAATTAAAAGCGGTTTGCAGCCCTGGGGATGATCTGGAACCGGTCATCACGATAATGCTGCCTAATGAGGATTAGGCGATTGCAGTTAATAGTTCATTGATAATTGGATAATCAGGTAGAGGGATAGGCGATAAAAACAGTGAATAATACGATTAAATATAATGCCTATGTCAGAAATATAATGACTTTGCCAATAATAAAAAGCGGGATGCCGTTTGCAGCCGGCATCCCTGACAGAAAGTCCATCGGCAAAATGGCAAACCCTCTGCTTGATTATTCTATAACAATCTTAAGGCTGAAAAGCAATGACTTTTGGAGTTATAGACAATGATAAAACAGAAAATAAAAGCGGTCGGCTATTGTCGGGTTTCCACCGATGAACAAGCCCAGGATGGCCTATCCCTGGACTATCAGCAAAGCCGAATCAAAGCCTATGCCGAATCCCAGGACTGGCAAATAATCGGCTTTTATATAGATGCCGGTTATTCGGGCAAAGATACAAACCGGCCAGAGTTCCAGCGTATGATTAGCGATCTGCAATCCGGCAAGGCTGATATCCTGATAGTTCTCAAGCTCGACCGGATAACCCGTAAACAGCGCGATCTACTCAATTTGCTTGAAGGTTTACTGGAGCCATCAGGAATAGGCTTTAAAAGCGTTCAGGAGCCGTTTGACACGTCTACAGGAATGGGCAAGGCATTTAATAGGTATGGTTTCAGTTTTTGCCCAGCTTGAGGGTGATATGATATCCGAACGTACTACCAATATCTTGAGAAACAAACAGCGCAATGGCGAATGGGTCGGGCGCATACCTTACGGCTTTCAGATTAAAGATAGTGTGTTAATTGAAGATTTAGAACAAATGGAGGTGATTAAAAAGATCAAGCAATTAAAGAATCGGGGCATGACAGTCAGGCAAATTTCAGAGCTATTTCCCCTATCAATTGCAACCATAAGCCGCTTGACTTCTACCCATTTAAGCAAGTATAAATCAAAGTATCTCAATGGAAACGGGCAATTTCCTGTTTCATAAGGGTTCGGTTAAGAAACAAAAAAGCTGATTTGTAAGTGGGAAATATCGGTTTCCCGAAATGATAAAATGAGGTAATAGATGGCAAAGAAAGATCAAAAGCCAAGTGCCGAAAGGCGAATACTTGAAGGTTACACGCGTAAAACCTATGTTGTCCGGAAAGATTTAGTTGAAAAGGTTGAACGTTACGCCTATTGGGGAAGGGTTAAAATCCAGGATATTGTAAACTCCGCCCTGGCCGAATATCTAAAAGATAAAAACACCAGGCCAATACCCGAAAAATAATCCTGATTACGTTTTGATTCGGGAAATTGGGTAATTGGCAATAGTCATTAATAAATTTTGTGCTCTGAGAATCTAAGTGTGTAAATTGCAGATAAGATATTATCATTCCGCACCAAACTTCTTTAGAACTATTTTTTTATGCTTCATTGAAATATTATCCGACTTAGAAATTAGATCATCAAGAAGATCAATCATTTGTGACGGCAATGCTCCCACAATTTGTAGAGAACTTGGATTCTGCTTAAGATAACGCTGATACAAAGAATTTAGAAGTATACAATCAATACTGGTAATGTCAATTATAGTTTCTTCTCGAAAGAACTTTAGTTCCCCCTTTTGAATGACCAGATATCTTTCCGGGAAATGGTCGTGGTAATTGCGCTTATTAGAAGTGGTCAGCACAAAATATGAATTATCTTCATGGCACCGGTTTAAAATGATGATATATTTATTTTTCTTTTCCCCATCGCTTAGAGGAAAATCCTTAAATAGTAATACTGTTCCACGCGGTATTTGTAGTTTGAATAATTGTTCTTTGTAGTTATTTTGTGAGTCTATCACTTAAGCTGATCAAGGAAATCTCTATTTTCCTGCTCGTCTTCCATCTTTTGAAGCACAGCCGGAGAATATGATTCGCCGCTAAAAAACAATCGAAAATCGATGGGATTATTGCCAATACCTTCGTTCCATGCGGCGTCTTTATGTGTAATATCGATTAAATTCCCGCCCGAACACTTACCGAATTCTGCTATGATGCTATAAATTGTATTAATTTCATTTTGAGAAAATACTTCCAAATCAGGATTACTTTCTGCGCAAAATACGGTCACGGGGCTGTTGGTTAGCGGTTTAAATATTTTTTTAAGCAGCGAAGACAATTCAGGATATGCCATATTCCTATTATCGCGAATGTCTCTTAATAGATCATAAGTAGTGGTTGGTACCGGCCCATACTCCAGTTTATAATACTCATCCCCAGTTATAATTTCCCCATATTTTAGTAGATGTTTTTTATCAATTAAATATAATAATTTTACTATTTTTAAAGTATCTAAGCCATCAACCTCTTGCCCAAGAATCAATAATAGATTCTTTACTTTTTCAAAGTTAAACTTAAATTTTATATGCTTTTCCATTTTGCTTCATCCTTCTAATATTATTATACATTATCGACATAAATAAGCAAGTATTTTATTAAAATATTTTCTATACATTTGCGACAAATACAACCCTTAGTATAACTCTCTCTATAGCCGCTTGTGTAGCCGACATCCTTTGGGATATTTAAGATATAATTAAACTTTTAGAAGATAAAGAATTTTAACTCTAAATATTACTTAGACCTATTATTGCGCGGCCAACTGTTTTAATTCTCTCTTAGTCCGTTCTTTTGATAGTCGTTTTACCCACTGGACGAACGCCGTTTCTTGATTAATTGGCTGATCTTTTCCCTTCCCCATTTTCAGTAGGCTTGCTATCTCCAGAGCGTTTTTTCGCCGTATTTCGTGCTGTAGGTTGTCCATTACTATCCCCTATCTTATTAGGTTCCTCGTAATTTATATCGACCTTAAAATATATTGTATTATTATTATTATAACCAATAGTTGTAGCCGTAGTTCCCAAAGAATCAATTAAATCAATTTCGATTGTTTCGGGTTGATGAATATCCTCAAAAAGTCCTTCAGCTTCTTTTCTATTTATAATAAAAGTATGCGAAGGGAAAGCATTAACAAGTCTTTCTATTGCTCCACTTTTTAGATTTCTTGGTTTATAGTTTAGTCGTATGGCATATTCCTTACCCAACTGGAGTGATCTTATAGTTTCTCCAAGTCTCATTGGATCAATTTGTGCAAATAGTTCACCAAAAAGACCAATTGTTATTGTATGAGAACATTCTATTGCGGCTTTAGTCGAAATTTGGAACCCAGTTTCATTGCGGAGCGATAAAATAGCGTTTACTACAGTATCAATCGCATCAGTTTTGATCGTTTCTAAAGCCTTCATTAGCGTTAATCCTGAATCTCTTTCGCCAATTTCATCTGGTTTTAACATTTGGACATCTATCGGACCAATATCACCAGTATCAAACATTATTATGCTATCTGCCGCAATAGTAAGAATAGTTCCAGCACTACGACATTTAAATGGTATACAAATATAAAGTTTTTCGTAAAATTGTTGTAGAAAAGATCCTATACGATAGGCTACATTTGGATCACCACCATAAGTATATAAAATTAAATAAGCATTTTTCTTTCTTCCAGGATTATTACAAAGTTTGTAAAAATCATAATCAAAAGGTTCATAAAATGCACCATTATAGACAAATATATCTGCCTCATATTTTTCGGATACTTTTTTACCGAGTTTCGCCCATTCGAGATAAACCTTTTGCCCGAATGCCTTTAATTGATCTTTTTTCATATATATCCAATATGCAAATCTTTTAAAATTTGTCAACATAAAATCAACCCAATACTAATCCGTATAGTCTATAATTAAACATCCCAGACAAACTCCCCACCCGCTATTTAAGGCGTTAGTTCCCAGATTAAATAATAATATTATTTACCCCAGAATGTTCTATAGAGCCACCAAGCTTGTCTGCTATTACCTCCGGTAAACTGCTTGAACCATCTGTGAGTTGATCCGTTATGCTCTTTCTGAGATCGATACGTAAGGTTATAGCACTTTCTGCATGCGAACTTGGTAGCCCCAGGCGGATTCCACAACTTAGCATATTTTTTCCGGCATAGAGGACAAATAAGCCAGTGTCTATACCCGCCAAACTGGGTTCGCGTTTTAGTCATATACACCCATTGATTAGGACAAATAGGTCTGCCGTTGTCATCGCAAAAGCTAATATTTAAAACTGGTGTCTCTTTAGAAGTCCAAATTATCTGCTTAATCTTTGGATCGAAAGTCGATAGCTCATCACATTGTTCAACCATCAAACGATCCGACCAAGGTTCTCTACCCATTACTACCTCTGGGAATTTCCGAAATCATCTAAAGCTTTTAAACCCCCAAAAAGCACTTTAAAACACCTAAAAATTGCAAAATTAACATTTTGTAATTTATTGTTTTTCATTGAATTAAGTTACTTTTCCCAACAAATATATTTAAACTCATTTTTATATTTATAAAACTAAGCCGCCGTATTTTTGATAATCCAGTTGCAGAACTCGTCTATTAAGGCCAGGTTTTTTATTAAAGCAATAATTATCAATGAAATTCATTAACATCATATCTTACAAGCCATTGTCGAATTTTTAATATTTAAAAACTACGATTTTTGTTGACAAAATTTGCTTGATATCATAATTAAATGCCTCGTAAAATTTAGGTATTTTTATGGGTGGTTTTTGCAAGGGTTTTTCTTCAGAAGCAATTTGTTTACAAACTGTTACCTGGATTAAATGGCTCGAGGAATATGAGGAAATTCTCAAAATCAAAAGGAGGTTTAATGGTTTGAAATCTTTGGGAGTAAAAAGAAACATTGGATTTTAAGATATTTTCAAGGAGAGATTTAGATGAAGAATCAGATGACTAAATTCATTTTCGTGATGGCCATGGCTATTTTCGCGATTTCAATTGTCAATTTTGCCCAGGCGACCGAAACTCGTCTCAGTTCGATGGGGGGAGTCGGGTATTTCACCAAAGACAATACGAATATCTTTTACTTCCCGGCGACAATCAATAAATACGCCGGCCAGGTGACCGCTGAATTAAGGACGAAAAACACGCAGAGTTCATATACTATTGGCGGTAATTTCGGATTTAACCAAGACAAAGTGCTCGGTGTTTATTTAAACCGGCCTATTACCATTCCCATTCCCGATTTCGTTTTTGATGATATTGAAAACATTGATGCAGTAGAGCTAAACAACACTACTGATCTTTTTCTTGGCATGCCTTTAGGCGATTGGGATTTTAGCGGAAGACTATCATTGGCTTTCGATAGTTATAAGCAGGATAGCACGGAATTTGAAGTCGGTGATGACGAATCATCCCGCTATATCAATTTAGGCTTAGGTATGTCCAACGATAAAATGGATGTTGGCGTTTACTTCGAAATGCCAAGTATCAAAAGCGTCGAGGACAATGACCTGGAAGATAAATTAAGTGGTACCGGTTTTGGCGGCGTTTTCAGAACATTCATGGGAGAAAAAACGCAATTCGTACCGATTGGACTTATTAATTTAGGCTCAATCACGTACGAACAAACTGTCAATGACGTGACTTCGAAAGTAAAATACTCAAACATGAATCTGGCTTTAGGCGCAGGCTTAAATTACAAAGTCAGCGAAAACGCCATGATAGTCGCGGCTGTGGAAGCAATCGGGATGTCCAAATTTAAATCCGAAATTAGCGGCGGAACCGAAACAAATATCACGACTATGGATTTGCCGGGCTTATATATGGGCGCCGAATCCCAAATCAACAAATGGCTTACCGGCAGAATTGGAGCCGTTCAGGTCATTCAAAGCACAACCACCAAGACCAAACCTCAAGGCAGCCCTGAAACCGAAGTGTCCGAAAGGCTAAAACAATTTAATGTCACTTTTGGCGTTGGTGTAGCCTTGGGCGATTTCACGCTGGATTTATCATTCAATGAAGGATTGTTGTTTGATGGGCCGAATTTTATCAGCGGAACAACCGAAACGATTGCCGATAAAATTTCGATAACTTACGAATTTTAACCCGAGAAATGAGGAATAAAAGATGAAAAAGCTATTTAAGTTAAGTTCGTTCATGATCATACTGCCTCTTTTACTGACCGGTTGCGCGCAAGTAATGAACACGGAGTTTTTCTGCGGCGGAGTTTTGGGCGGCGGTTCCAACGGCTATGGGGGCGTTGAGTTCTTTATTGATGAATATCCGGAAGAGCCGCCTTTGACAATGATTACCGGCGAATGGCAATTTACCGGCGACAATGGCGATTCCGAAAGGATTAATTTATTTAGCGATGGTTCTTTTGTCTTACAGAGCAACTTTAACGACCAGAATCAGACCAGAAATGGTTCCTACAGATATAATGATACTCAACTCGAATTGAATATCAACGGCTACCATTATATCCTGGACTACTCTCTTGCCGGCGGAAATTTAATTCTGAGTCATGAAAAAGGATCATTCGTATTTGCATTGCAAAACGACAAGCTTGAATAAAAGGTAAACATACAACTTCAAAATCCAGGTCATCTGAGTGATGACCTGGATATTTTTTGTTATTGGCCCCGATTGATCAAAATTTCGATGGCCAAGTTCCGCTGATTTACATTTCAATTTCAATCGTTGGACCGATTCAACGGCCATATAGACGCTCCGGATGTAAGCAAGGTAAAAGCGTTCGCGACCATAAATGGGTACATGTTGTCCATTACAACTAAAAATCGGTTGCTTTAAAAAGCTTAATTTAATTAATTACAAATCCCTGGAAAATATAGCTTTTGGAATAGCAATTGACTGGAGGCATAATGAAAATCGATTTATCCGGCAAAGTCCTTCCGAATTATGTCGGCGGAACTTGGGTAGAATCATCGGCCGGGAAAAGATTGGATGTTGTTAATCCCGCGACCGGAGAAAAACTGGCCGCCGTGGCACTCTCATCCAAACAGGAAATGGATCAGGCGATTACAATCGCCGCTAAGGCGTTTCAATCGTGGCGGAATACTCCGCCGGTGGTCCGAGCCAGATATTTTTTCAAACTTAAAGAGTTGCTCGAACAAGATTTCGAAAACCTGTCGACGATCCTGACTATGGAAAACGGCAAGACACTGGCCGAATCCCGTGGTTCGGTTAGAAGGGGCATTGAGAATGTCGAAGCGGCTTGCGGCATCCCAACGCTGATGCAGGGACATGTTCTTGAGGATATCGCCTCGGGCATTGACTGCCAGGCGGTCCGTCAGCCTATGGGCGTTTTCGGTTGTATAACGCCATTCAATTTTCCGGCCATGGTGCCCTTATGGTTTTTCCCGACAGCCGTCGCCTGCGGCAATACTTTCGTGGTTAAACCCTCCGAACAAACCCCACTCTCGCAAAAACGAATATTTGAACTGGTGGATGAAGCCGGTTTCCCGCCGGGCGTGCTTAACCTGGTTGACGGTGATGGCGAAGCGGCCAGGGCGCTTATCGATAATCCCAACATAATTGGCGTGTCGTTTGTCGGTTCATCGGCGGTGGCTGAATCGATTTATAAGCAAGCTTCAAATAACGGCAAAAGAGTGCAAGCTCTTGGAGGCGCGAAAAATTTCGTGGTCGTGATGCCGGATTGCAATCTTGAGAGCACTGTATCGGCGCTTATTGATTCAATCTATGGCTGTGCCGGTGAGAGATGCCTGGCCGCCAGTAATATTCTTACAGTAGGTGATATTCACGATAAATTTAAGGAGAAGCTCATGCTTGCGGCTAAAAGCCTCAAGATAGGTAATGGTCTTGATGAGTCGGTAAAATTAGGGCCGGTGATATCGCAGAAGCACAAAGATAGAGTTGTTTCATATATAGAAAAGGGTGTCCAGGAGGGCGCCGAACTTGTGCTCGACGGGCGAAGCGTAAAAGTGCCAGATTGCCCGAATGGATTCTTTGTCGGCCCGACTATATTCGATAAGGTCAAGCCGACTATGACTATCGCCCGCGAGGAAATATTCGGACCGGTGGCCTCTTTGATAAATGTCAAAGATCTGGATGAAGCTCTTTTGATAATTCATCAAAATGAGTACGGTAATGCCACCTCGATTTTCACCTCCAGCGGCAAAGCGGTCAGGCAGTTCACTCATGATGTAGGTATTTCCATGATCGGTGTTAACATAGGAGTCGCCGCCCCAATGGCATTTTTTATGTTTGGAGGCACCAGGAAATCGTTTTTCGGCGATTTAAAAGCCTACGGCCGGGATGGTATCGAATTTTATACCGATAAGCGAGTAATTATATCTCGTTGGTTTTGATAGCTTGTTGCTT
>Ga0299912_10003297_pt1 | contig 13190 bp, 10 predicted proteins | sample RVTome_2_FD_207667 | JGI IMG/M metagenome (GOLD analysis project Ga0299912, IMG submission 207667) | Soil microbial communities from uranium-contaminated site in the Upper Colorado River Basin, Wyoming, United States - RVT95D214 (version 2) ...
GGCTACAGTCATATAGCCAAGAGCTACATTCTTCATAGAGAAAAGCGAAGTCAGATTCGATTTGCTAAGTCTGCCTTGGGTTTGACCGATGATTTGAAGCTGCCGGTCAATACGATGGAGGTTCTAAAACGAAGGTATCTTCTCAAAGATGATAATCAGAATATCATTGAAACACCGAGCGAGCTTTTCAGAAGGGTTGCGCACAATATCGCCAAGGCCGAGGATAATTTCAAGTCCCGTTATAGCACCGAGGATATCGAAGAGAGATTTTATCAAATGATACGGAATTTGGAGTTTATGCCGAACTCGCCGACTTTAATGAATGCGGGGACTTCGCTTGGCCAACTTTCAGCTTGCTTCTGTTTACCCATAGAAGATTCTATGGAGGGTATATTTGGTGCACTTAGCAATATGGCCAGGATTCATCAGACCGGCGGAGGAACAGGATTTAGCTTTTCGAATCTCAGGCCGAAGTCGGATATTGTAGAGACGACTAAAGGGCAGGCATCAGGGCCTGTATCGTTTATGAGCATATTTGACCAGGCAACAGGAGTTATCGTCCAGGGTGGAAGAAGACGTGGGGCGAATATGGGTATCTTGCGCTGCGACCATCCTGACATCGTTGATTTTATTGAGGCAAAGACGCAAGCAGGCAAGTTCAGCAATTTTAATCTGTCGGTTGGCGCTACTGACAAATTTATGTGGGCAGTCAAAGAAAACAGAGACTTTGCCTTGATTAATCCGCGAACTAAACAAAAGGTCAGAAATGTAAAAGCAAGGGCTTTATTTGACCTGATAGTTAATGCTGCCTGGCGGACTGGTGACCCAGGCCTGGTATTTCTCGATGAGATAAACAGGCGGAATCCTACGCCCGAGATAGGACAGATTGAGGCGACCAATCCCTGCGGAGAGCTGCCGTTGTTGCCATACGAGAGCTGTAACTTAGCTTCTATAAATCTTGTTAAAATGCTAAAAAATAATTCGGTGGATTGGAAAAAACTGAGTGACACGGTTCGATGGGCAGTCAGGTTTCTGGATGATGTGATTGAAGTAAACAACTTCCCCTTGGAGCAGATAAGGCAGATTACGCTGGCAAATAGGAAAATTGGGCTTGGAGTGATGGGTTTTGCTGATTTGCTCATAAAGCTTGGACTCGCTTATAATTCTACTCAGGCGGTTAATTTTGCCAGGAAACTTATGCGTTTTATTCACAAAGAGTCCATCGATGCATCAATTGCACTTGCCAAAGAAAGGGGAGTTTTCCCTAATTTTGCCAGGTCAATTTATGCCAGGGATAATTTACGGCTGCGTAATGCTACCTTAAATACAATAGCGCCAACGGGTACTATAAGCATCATAGCCGGATGTTCCAGTGGCATTGAGCCATTGTTTGCCATAAGCTTTGTGCGGAATGTCTTATCCGGCACGAAACTTTTTGAAATTAATCCATTATTCGAGGAAGTTGCTAATGAGAGGAAAATTTACAAGAGGGAGGTTCTTTCAGAGATTGCCAAGCAGGGCTCTTTGCAAAAAATAAAAGAGATTCCGAAGGATATAAAAAAGGTGTTTGTTACGGCGTTTGATATAACGCCGAGTGAGCATCTTCAGATTCAGGCGGCATTTCAGAAATACACGGATAATGCTGTTTCAAAAACCATAAATTTGCCCGGTGATGCAACTGTAGAAGATGTCAGGGACATATATCTGGAAGCTTTCAAGTTAAAATGTAAAGGGATTACTGTTTACAGATATGGCTCCAAACCTGAGCAGGTGCTATCTTTTAGTTATAGCGAAAAGGCGATCCCCGCCGTTTTGCTTCGCAAAAGCGAAGCAGCGGGGGCCGGCGAGCTTGTCCGCCAGACGTTCGGCGGATTAGTTACCGCTGGTTCCGAGTATTCAGGTGGGTGTCTGGCTGGCACGTGCGTATTCTAAAAAGGATGCTTGTTTAAAGCCCATTGTGCTATGCGAATTGATTCATATAGTTTTGGAGTTATGAAAGTTGACGGCACTGAATACCGAACAGATTTGATTGTATTTCCGGACAGAGTCAAGTCAAACTGGTGGCGTAATCAGGGCCATAGCTTATCTATAGAAGACCTTGATGATGTTCTTGAGTTTAAGCCGGAAGTGCTGATTGTGGGCAAAGGTATGTCAGGGATAATGCAGATACCTGCCTCAACTGTAAAGGCACTTCAAGAAAAGGGTATAGGGTTGATTGCGGAAAACACCGGCCGGGCATGGCAAATATTTAATGAGCAGATTCAAAAGGGCAAAAAGGCAGTAGGTGCTTTTCATCTTACCTGCTGAATTTTGAGGATACTTGTAGCCGTGGTATCACGGGCTGGAAGCCCGTGATACGCTTATCCTTTGATGCAGATTAGCGGCATCAGTTTGGCTACTTTATGGGATAGATTTGCTTTATGTGCTGCTTCTACAACAGCACTTACATCTTTGTATGCACCAGGTGCCTCTTCTGCTATGCCTCGGAAAGATGGGCTGCGAATCAAGATGCCTTGTTGTGCAAGGTTCTTGACCACGTCTCTGCCTTGCCACTTACGTGTAGCCTGGCTTCTGCTCATATTTCTGCCTGCACCATGGCAGGATGAGCCGAATGATAAAGACATACTCTCAATAGTGCCGGCTAATATGTATGAAGCAGTCCCCATAGTGCCTCCGATAAGAACCGGCTGGCCGGTGTCACGAAATTCCGGAGTCAGTGTTGGTTCACCCGGCCCGAATGAGCGTGTTGCTCCTTTGCGATGGACAAAAAGCCGTTTTTGTTTACCGTTAACAGTGTGCGTTTCTTCCTTACAAGTATTGTGGGATACATCATAAAGCAGTTTAGTTTCAGCTTTGACAAATAAACCGGACAAGACCTTTCTAACCAGTTCGGTAAGAACCTGTCTATTTGCGAGGGCGCAATTGGTTGCTGCTCTCATTGCGCCGAGATATTGCTTACCTACCGGCGAATTGATAGGCGCATAGGATAGTTCACGGTCGGCCAGTTCTATGCCCTGCTCTTTTGCGGTGGTTACCATTTTTTTCTGGAATTCTGTTGCAATTTGATGTCCCAATCCGCGGGAACCACAATGTATGCTGATTGCAATTTGACCTTTTTGTAAGCCAAAAGTTCGGGCGATTTTATCGTCAAAAATTTCGGTGACATGCTGAACCTCAAGGTAGTGATTGCCTGAGCCGAGAGTGCCGACTTCATCCCGCTGGCGTTTTTTGGCCTCGTTCGATACGTATTGTGGATTAGCGCCGGCAGCACAGCCTTGCTCTTCGATGTGTGTGAGTTCTTCAGAGGTTCCGTATCCACGCTCGACAGCCCAGCGTGCACCGCCGACCAGCATGTCGTCCATTTCGCTTTGATTAAGCAGTAGTTTTCCTGTGCTGCCTACCCCTGCCGGTATTTTTTGAGCAAGCAGGTCGGCGAGTTTATTTTTTATGGGTTCTATGTCGTTGATGGTCAAACCGGTCAGCAGTGTGCGCACGCCGCATGATATATCAAAGCCGACACCACCAGCCGAAACCACACCGCCTTCGTTTGGGTCAAACGCCGCCACCCCGCCTATCGGAAAGCCATAGCCCCAATGCGCATCAGGCATCACATAGCAGGCCTTAACGATACCGGGCAAACCAGCCACATTAACGGCCTGCTCTCGAACCTTATCATCCATTTCTTTGATAAGTGTTTCGTCAGCGTAAATTATTATAGGCACTTGCATCTTGCCTGCTGGCTCGATGAGCCATTGATAATCTGATTGTCTTTTGAAATTTTTAATTTCCATCTTGTCTTACACCTCCTGTGGATTCATACTGTCGCCATTAGTGGCATAAGTCTTTAAGTGAATCACACATCCACAACACATTGTGCTATCCAGGTTCCATTTTCATCTTGTCGCACACTTAAACCTGAATAAGTAGCGGCCTTAACTTCCACAGCAGGTTGGTGCCTTGAAATGTTCATCTTTTGACCCCAGGCGGTGGCACTTAATCTGTTTTGGTCTATATGAACGTCAAAACGGCTAAACAGCATTTTATATATGTCCATTTCATAAAGCAAGCCATTAAGCCAGTCGAGCAGCAAAAGTTCATCGTCAATGGCCTGGCAGGTTATTTCCACTTTTTGTTCAGGTTCAACTTTATCGATGTTTGTAATGACAGCAGTTAATGCTAAAGCTGCCTGTTCAAAGGCCTGTTCCTTTGTTGAGCCCAGACCGCGTATGCCTATATCGGCCTGATGCGGAAAGTGCTCCCAACCCACTTTTTTTATTTTGTCCGGCATACTTAAACCACACCGTTGCTATTACGCTTTTATTTTTTTGTCGGACATTGAACACCTGTATTTTGCTGACATAGCTATACTATTCTAACAATCGCTTTATGAGTTTCAATGGAAAGGTTTGACCAATGCCGGATAATTTGCTTCAAATCAAAGTTAATTTCTTGTGGGAAAAACAAGTTTTTTTTCAACAAAGGGTTGAAATATCACGTTTTTGACTGGGCCCGCAAGGATTCGAACCTTGGACCAATGGATTATGAGTCCACTGCTCTACCGCTGAGCTACGGGCCCTGATTCAGCAGATACTTTACATTTCAGATATAAATATTGCAAGAAAATTCAGAATGACTCCGACATTTTAACCTTGCGCTGGAGTATCATTCGCAAAATATACAAGATAAGTTTTGTTCTTCCCAAAAAATGTGTAAGTTAGCGGCATTATTAAAGGTTTTCTTTAACAAACTTTACTGCGTTATTAAAAATTGTCATTCCATCGCCTTCTATCGTCTCTCGTCCCTCATCTCTCATCCCCCGTTTCTTGGACAAGCGTGTCCAGTGCGGATGCTGGGTCGGCCGAACGTGCCTTTCTGGATGCGGCATAAGCCCCATAACCCTGCCGGTTGAGTCTGTAAGTCCTGCTATTGAATCTACTGAGCCATTTGGATTAACCGGATACTCACCTTCGTTGCCGTTTTCATCTACATACTTAAATGCAATTTGTTTCTCGGCTTTCAATTTTTTAAGTGTTTGCTCGTCTTTAGTAACAACTTTGCCCTCGCCATGTGCAACCGGCAGATAGATTTGTTTGCCCGGCTCGATGAAAATGCACTTGTCGGTTTGCGGAGCAAGATAAACCCATCTATCCTCGTATTTGCCGCTGTCATTATGTGTTATCGTAACTTCTTGCTGATGACTACTTGAATTACCCGGAAGTATCCCTGCTTTGACCAGCACCTGAAAGCCGTTACAGATTCCGAGCACTAATTTGCCATCATCAATGAATTTTTGTATCGGTTCATATAGGTGGTGAATAATTTGATTGGCTAATATTTTTCCAGCGGCTACGTCATCACCATAGCTAAAGCCACCGGGAATAACAATTATTTGATATTGGTCGAGCAGTTTTTTATCTTCGATAATCTTGTTTATATGCACCCGCTCTGCTTTAGCTCCCGCCAGTTCAAGCGCATACTCGGTCTCCATATCACAGTTTATTCCAGCTGCTCGCAAAACTATCGCGTTCACCCCGTTAGAAACTTTTCCCTTAGTCATATTATCATCCCGTTTTTCACCCCATTAAACATATATAGCGGCTATCCCGTTATTAACAGAATTTCTAACGGGGTTCACCTGTGCCATATACATCTCTTGTTCCTACCAGTCGAGCGGTTTTTGCCAGGCCTGTTTTAATGAATCGATATCGGCCTCAATAATTTTCCTGCTGTCTTCTGCTTTTATGGAAAGTATTTTTTCTTCTGTAACTTTACCAATTTGCCCAAAGGGCAGATTTAGCATCAGCTTCACAAATGAATCGTAGTTTTCCGGCTCAACTTCCACGATATACCGGGAGTTTGATTCGCTAAATAGTTGCGTATCTATTCGATAGCAATCTTCGCTTTTAGGCAGTCCGCGAAAATCCGCTTCTATACCACGTCCACCTGCAAAAGCCATTTCCGCAAGCGCAACAGATAATCCCCCTTCGGAGCAGTCGTGACAACTGACTATAAGGCCATTATCTATTGCTGTTGAGATTTTTTCAGCAATTCTGGGGGCCGTTTCAAGGTCCACCTTCGGAACATTAGCTCCAAGTTGACCGTTAATTCTGTAATAATGTGAGCCGCCTAATTCGTTTTTGGTTTCACCTACTACAAAGAGTAAATTGCCCGCCTTCTTTGCATCCATCGTTACGCATTTATTAACGTCATCGACTATCGATATCGCACTTATCAAAAGTGTCGATGGTATGGAGATTTGCCTTCCATCTTCACAGGAAAATTCATTATTAAGCGAATCTTTGCCTGAGATAAACGGTGTTTCAAAGGCCATTGCACCATCGTAACAGGCCTGGGCTGCTCGAACTAATGGGCCGAAAGTCTCGGGCTTTCTGCAGTTACCCCAGCAGAAATTGTCCAGAAGTGCTATTCTGTCAAATCGTCCGCCCACACATATCAGGTTTCTAATCGCCTCATCGATACCGGCCAGAGCCATCCAGTATGGGTCAATGTCACCATATAGCGGATTCATTCCGCAACTTATAGCGAGACCCTTATCCGAATTGAACTTGGGCTTTATCACTGCTGCGTCGCTTGGACCATCGTTGTTTACGCCCGTCAATGGCTTAATAACGGAACCACCCTGAACCTCGTGGTCGTATTGACGAATTACCCATTCCTTGCTGGCAACATTATAAGATGAAAGAATCCGTAAAAGTTCGTCATTGTAATTGTCCTTTTCAGCTATGCTCGGCTCAGCGAGTTCCGGAGTTTTCCAGACTGCCTTACGGGAGTATTTGGGGACGCCCTCGTGCAAGAAATCCATATCAAGTTCACCTACTAATTGGCCGTTGTATCGCAATCGCAGTTTTTTATCGTTGGTGAATTTACCTATTACTGTTGACTCGACATTTTCAGAGTCAAAAATCTTCTTTATCGCTTTTAGATTTTCCGGCTTGACCGCTATGACCATTCTTTCCTGCGCTTCACTAATCCAGATTTCAGAGTAGTTTAGGCCGGCATATTTTAAGGGAGCTTTTTCCAGATCGACTTCTGCTCCGAGCTCTTTGCCCATTTCTCCCACCGCGCTGCTTAATCCACCGGCTCCGCAATCGGTGATTGCCTTATATAAGCCGGCTTCATTGGCCTGAACCAGGACGTCTAACATTTTCTTTTCCATTATTGGATTGCCTATCTGAACAGCGTGGGAAAAGATTGTTTCATACTCGTGAGTTATTTCGCCGCTTGAAAAGGTTGCTCCGTGTATTCCATCTCTGCCTGTTCTCCCGCCAACTACAATAATCAGATTGCCGCTTTGTGGGTTCTTAAAACACTTATTTTTGTCAATCAGGCCGATATTGCCGCAATACACCAGTGGGTTAGCCAAGTATCTGTCATCAAAATAAATTGCGCCGTTTACCGTTGGTATTCCCATTCTGTTGCCGTAATCGCGGACGCCCGCCACCACGCCCTTCATAATCCTTCTCGGATGTAAAACTCCTTTGGGTATATCTTGCAGCTTCTTGTCTGGCGGCCCGAAGCAGAATATATCTGTGTTGGCGATGGGTCGTGCACCCAGGCCGGTTCCCATCGGGTCGCGAATTACACCGCCGATACCTGTTGCTGAGCCACCATAAGGGTCGAGAGCTGAAGGACGATTATGTGTTTCGACCTTGAAGCATATCGCCGAATCCTCGTCAAATTCCACCACCCCGGCATTGTCGGCAAAGACGGATATGCACCATTTTTTATTGAGTTGTTTGGTGGCTTTGAAAACTGTATCTTTTAGCAGATTGTCAAAGTGTATCTGCTTACCATTTATTGACATATCTACAGAGCTTTTGAGCGTTTTATGAACACAGTGCTCACTCCATGTTTGGGCCAGTGTTTCAAGCTCGACATCGGTGGGTTCTCTGCCGAGCTTCTTGTAGTATTTTTGAATAGTCTGCATCTCGACCAGATTTAAAAACAGGTCTTTCTCTTTGCTTAAAGCTACTAACCCGTCATCGTCGAGTTCTCGTATGGGCCAGTGTGTTATCTTCAGTTCGTATGGTTTGAGGTGTGGGCTTGGCGGCTCGGCGTCGTTGCCGATTATCACATCTTCAGTGCAGTCATTTGCCAGAATTTTTTTTGCAATTGTATTTGTCTGGCTCGCTGTAATATCACCTAACAGGATATACTTTCGTGCAGTCCGAACATTGTTGGCTTGAACACCCATATCGGCAATCGCTGCCATTACCGAATCTGCAACCGGGTCGGTAACTCCGCTTTTTAGATGCACCTCGATTAAAGTTGCTTTTGCAAGCCCAGCCGGAGCAACACTTCTGCCTATATAATATTGCTCGCAAACAGGGTCAGCCAGAAGCTTTTCCGCCACTTGCTTGGCAAAATCCTTATCAAAATCCGCCTCAATCAGGAAGACAGTAGCAGACTGAACAGCTTCAACAAAACTAATGCCTAACTCCCTTATGTCTTCCAAAACACTTTTGCCGCGTACGTCGGTAAAGCCCGATTTATTAAAAACCTCAAAACGCCATTGCTTCACGGTGCAATTCCTCATAAACAATTTCATTTAGTTTCGCGATTCTTTGCAGAGTTTATCCTTGAGCCCTTCGCCTTGCTCAGGGCCTGTCCTGAATGGAGCAAAGAAATAAATTTTGTGAAGGGCTCAGAATGAAAAAAATTACATTACGATATTAGTTCCTTCTTCTTTATTTTGTAGTTTATTAGTAAACTACGTTTCCTTCTTGCCGTCTCAAGCAGATACTCAATTTGTTTTTTATTTTGGCTTTTGATTGCCTTTTTTGTCTTCCTTAATTCAGCGATGGTTTTATCGATTGCTTTGGTAATGTTGTCGATATTTGTCAGTAGCACATCAGCCCAGATATTAGCTGGTCCCGATGCTATTCTCGAGGTATCTATAAATCCCTTGCTGGCAAATTTCAGGTCTTCGTTATCATTGGCATTAATCAATGCCATTGCTACTATATGTGGCAGATGGCTTATATTTGCAAAGGTTCTGTCATGCTCAGCTGGTTTCATTAGTTTCACAGAGCAACCAAGCCCCGACCAAAATCTCTTAAGAGTTTGAACAGCTTTGCGGCTGGTATTATTTGTTGTTGTCAATATGCAGGTGGTTTGCTCAAACAAATCATCTCTGGCGAATTCGATGCCCCTTTGCTCTGAGCCGGCAATGGGGTGCGAGCCAACATAGTTAACGTATTTTGGCAGTTTCTTAGCTGCCCAGCGGTGGGACAGAACTTTTGTCGAACCTACATCAGTGATAATGCAGCCGGTTGGTAATGAATGGGCAATTTCGCTAAAGATTTGCTCAAATGTGCATACAGGCGTGGCTAAAATGACAAGGTCTGCATCTGATACACTTTTATTTATGTCATCAGCGATTTCTGTTGCCACAGCCAGTTGTCTTGCTTTTCGTCGGGTAGAAGCGCGATGTGTGTAACCTATCACTTTTACTCCGGCAAAAGTGCGTAAAACAGCTAATGTAATTGAGCCGCCTAAAAGACCAAGTCCTATCACAGTTATTTGTTTTAAGTCTTTCAAATTCAAGACCTTATGAAAAGAAGTTTCAAAACATATTCAGTTAACAAAGTATAATAAAGCACCTTGTATGTCAATTTTTTTCTTTGATTTATACTATGAAAATGTTATTATTTTTTATTCAGCAGAAAAAAATAACGTGTTGATATTTAGCCCCGCGTTTTACGCGGGGTAAATTCCGTATAGATATGCCTGAAAGTAACAATAGAATTGTTAATGGCGACCATCTCGAATTCGAGGAAAAAGTTGCTGACCTTGACCGCCAGATGAATGAGTTGCGCCGGCTCAGTTCAATCAAGGGCATTGACTATTCCGCCGAAATTCGTCAGCTCCAAAAAGAGCAGGTTGCCGAGTTGAAGCGAATCTATTCAAATCTGACTGCCTGGCAAACTGTTCAGGTAGCACGTCATCCGAAAAGACCTTTACTCGATGATTATCTCGACCTGATAGTAAAAGATTTTCGAGAATTGCACGGTGACAGATGCTTCGGCGACGACCGTGCAATCATAACAGGTTTTGGCCAGATAGGCAGAGAGAAAGTATTGGTTATTGGCCAAAACAAGGGCAGAACCACTAAGCAAAAGATTAACTGTAATTTCGGGTGTCCGAATCCTGAGGGCTATCGCAAGGCGATAACCAAGATGAGATTTGCTGAAAAGTTTGGTATTCCTGTTGTCACGCTCATCGACACCCCGGGGGCCTATCCCGGAATTGGCGCTGAGGAGCGGGGCCAGGCACAAGCAATTGCTGTCAATCTTATAGAGATGTCACGTTTAAGGGTGCCCATAATTTGTATTTGTATCGGCGAGGGTGGTTCAGGCGGAGCTTTGGGAATAGGTGTCGGCGACCGGATGGCAATTCTTGAGTTCGCATATTATTCAGTTATATCGCCCGAAGGTTGTGCCGCAATTTTGTGGCGCGACGGCTCACAAGCCCCCGATGCCGCAGAGGCACTTAAACTGACAAGCAAAGACTTGTATAAGCTCGGGTTAGTTGACGCAATTATTCCTGAGCCACTTGGCGGTGCGCATCGCAATATACACGACACCGTTTATAATGTCGAACAGTATATTATAAAGACATTGCGGGACCTCAAACGCATGAAGATTGATAATCTGCTTGAGAGTAGATATAAGAAACTGCGTTCGATAGGTAATAATTTGGTGAACAACCGCAGCAGTAAAGTCCGCACCAGCAAGGCCCGGATAAAAGCGATTGCAAAAGCAGTCTCTGTCAAATCAAGGCCTGTTCCCGCAAAAATTTGATTTCCTTTTCGCTCTTAATCCCCAGTTTTATTTTGTCGGCTATGAATTATAGGTTACGAATAGAGTTCAGTCGTTTTTAACTTCTCTCGGGTCTTTGCCTTCTTCGATAGCTGTTATTTTTCTAACTCTTCTTTGATGTCTGCCCCCGGAAAAGTCGGTATTAAGCCAGACTTCAACTATTTTTCGCAGTATTACTTCATTAATTTGGTCTCCTGATAGACAAAGAACATTTGCATCATTATGGTCGCGTGAAGTCTGTGCACTTAGCTCATCGTGGCACAATACGGCTCTAATTCCTTTTATTTTGTTTGCGACTATACTCATTCCCAGCCCAGTTGCGCAGATTAATATACCTCTGTCGGCTTGTTTTTTCGACACTGCCGTTGCTGCTAAGTATGCTGTGTCGGGGTAATCAATGGGATTAGTGTCATGTGCACCAAAGTCGATGCATTCATGACCCAACTGAGTCAATATTGCCTTGATTTGTTGCTTGGCCTCGAAACCGCGATGGTCACTCGCAATTGCTATTTTCATAACACGAGCTCGCCAATTCTCTTTTTTACTGCTTTTTCTATTAATTCAGCACAATTGTTGTAAAACTCCCGTGTCTGGCCTATTGGGTCGGGAATTTCTTCATTTTCCGCTAACAGCACACATTTATTTGCTGACTTTGGGCAAAGATTAACGATTCGCTCGCAATGAACTCGGCCCATCGCATATATAAAGTCGCTTTCTTCGATAAGCTGCTGAGACAAAGTTTGGCTCTTGTGAGCTGTTATATCAATTCCCTTGGCGTCACAGGTTGCTATCGCTTCTGTAGTTGCAGGCGAACCTGCCATATCCACAATACCAGCGGAGATAACTTTATAACCGATTTTATCGAGTTGGTCAATCTCGCACTTGAGTTTTTTTGCCAGATATTTACGGAATATTCCCACCGCTATTGGGCTTCTGCAGGTATTGCCTGTGCAAACAAACAAAAAGTTAATCTCCGATATCGCATCTAATTCTGCCTGTGAATATACTCCCGGTCTTAGCAGTTTAAGCCTTCCATCACTTATCTTCACGACGGTACTGCTTTTTTTGTATTTGCAAGGCCCACAATCTATAAGCATATCAATCTTACCTGAAAAATGTGCAAGAACCTCCTTTGCTTCTACAGCCGGCTCACTCCCTGTTATATTCGCACTCGGCGCAACCACAGGATACCCCACTTCTGCCAATAGCATTGATGCTATCACATTGTCCGGGCAGCGAATCCCTATGCTGTTATCTTTATATAAGCTCTCAAAAACCTCCCCTTCAAGACTTTCTCGTTGCTTGTTAATATCATTATCGCTTAATTCAAACACAATTGTCACAGGCCCAGGCCAGGCCATCTCAACTAATTTCTTGGCCTTTATTCCTATCGTTGGAACATATTTTCTAACTTCGCTTTTTTCGTAGATGTGTAGTGTATAGTATTTATCAGGTCTTCTGCCTTTGAGCTTATTGAGTCTTGATAGCGTTTTACTTTTGACCCGACAAGCAATTCCATAGACTGTTTCGGTGGGAAATGCCACCAGTCCACAACCATCAATAACTGCTGCTGCTTCCTTGATTTTGGCTGGGTCAATATTTGTGACGTCAAGTTTTACAACTTTTGTCTCCATCGAACTTAATAAAATTACATCAAACGATCTAAAATCGCAAGATAACTCACCTGATATTTTGCTGGAATTATGCCTTTTCTGTTTAAGATTTTCATTGGTTAGTGTTTGGTTAGTGATGGATGGGGCATATTTCAATAGATAGCGGGTTAAGGTTGAGAGGTTTTTGTTGATTTGGATGTAAGAATATTAAGCCCGATAAAAAAGAAGAAAAGGCACCGGAATCTAATAGAATAAAAAAATTTTTTTGAAATCCAATAATATTACCTATATATTCTAATCTATCTATTTTAACATTACCGATAACTTATTAAATGATGGAACGATAATTTTAAGGAGATTAAATTATGGAGGCCTTAATAGACCAGCGTAAGGAGACACGCAGCAACCTTTCTTGGCCTGTTAGTGTTTGGGTACCTCAGGCCAACAGATTCTTTAACGGCCGTAGCGCAAATATTAGCAAAACAGGAGTTTTTCTTACAGTTCCTATGACGATGCCTGTTTGTCTGGGACATGTTGTGGAAATCAATTTTCCACGAACAGTCACTTTAGCAAGGGAAAGAGGGCAGTTTGCTCGTATTAAAACCGGCAAAGTAGTTAGGGTTGAACGCAGAAATATGCTCAAAAATGCTGAGATTGGTGTGGCTGTTGCCTTTAATTAATTTATAAAACGCATTTTTAGCATTTATAGAGTTGATTGTGTAAGGGCTGTGACTGT
>Ga0299912_10003298_pt1 | contig 13189 bp, 9 predicted proteins | sample RVTome_2_FD_207667 | JGI IMG/M metagenome (GOLD analysis project Ga0299912, IMG submission 207667) | Soil microbial communities from uranium-contaminated site in the Upper Colorado River Basin, Wyoming, United States - RVT95D214 (version 2) ...
TTTTCCTTGCTCGGAGAATTCGATTTTCTCTTTGAGGGTCTGGCCGATCCCCATTACAACGCCGCCCACCATCTGCCCTCTGATCATCTGAGGGCTGATGACCCGGCCCACGTCAAAGGAGGAAATGAATTGATCGATGATCACCTCGCCGGTCTTCTTGTCCACTCTCAACTCACACCCCTGGCACCCGAAGGTCCATGTGCCGCCGGCTGTTCCCATGCCGAATTTCGGGTCGGGTTCCACATAACCGGGAATCCTATCCCCTGCCGTCGCTTCCGCGACTTCACCGACGGTGAGCCCGTTTTCATACATGTATCCCCTGGCCAGATCTTTGACTGCAACCTTCCGGTCAGGGTCTGTCTTCAGGAACACGCTCTCGCCGTCATAGTCTAGATCGTCTGCAAGGACCCTGAGCACTGTGGCAGCGTTTTCTTTCAGCACCCGGATTGCTTTCTCCGCGGTTTTGAGGATGGCGTTGCCGCCGCGATAGGTGAACATGGAGGCCACGGTCTGCCACTCCCAGGGAGAGTGCTGGGTGTCCACCTCGCGAAAGACCGAAACACGATCCGGAGGAAGTCGAAGCGCCTCTGCAGCAATCTGCCTCATCGCCTGCTGCGCCCCCTGCCCCATCTCGATGCCGCCGAGATTGACGTGAACGCTTCCGTCCGAACAAAACTTAATCTGGCAGCACGAGGAGGCGTTCGGAGCCCCCTTGGGCGACTTCATCATGGACGCCACCCCGCGGCCATAGAGGTAACGCTCATCCTCCCCGGGTTTGGGACGGGTGAAAAGCTCCTTTTCCACGTTTTGGAGGCACTTGAAGAGGTCCCCGTTGTGATCCCTGATCGTCTCTCCCAGCGAATTCCTTCTTCCTTCAGCGAGGAAGTTTTTCCGGCGCAGGTCAGGAGGGGAGAGGCTTAACTTGCGCGCCATCATGTCCACAAGGCGTTCGGAGATGAAGCAGCCTTCAGGGTGACCATAGCCCCGGTAAGCGCCCACTGGTGGGGTGTTTGTATAAACTCCGTAGGAGTCGACATGGCAGTGCTCAATGGAGTAGGGACCCACACAGTTGTGTCCCGCCACCGTGACGACGTTGGCGGCGGCATCTCCGTAAGCGCCGTCGGAAAAGTAAAGCTCCGCCTGAAAGGCCGTGAACGTACCGTCCTTCCTGGCCCCGAGCCTGGCTCGCGCTTTCATCCCTCGGCCAAGCACCGTGCTCGTCATGACCTCTTTGCGGCTGCATATGTAACGGACCGCAACTCCGGGCACGGCTCTTGCCACACAGGCCACCATGGGCTCGATCGTGACATCCGATTTTCCTCCAAAGCCTCCACCCAGGTACAGGACGTGCACGCGAACCTGAGCGTGGGGAAGTCCGAACATGTCGGCCACCACTTGCTGGAGCGCAAAGGGAGCCTGTGTGCTGGCCCAGATCTCCACTCGATCCTTCCCTTCCCACCGGCAAATGGCGCCATGGGGCTCCAGCGCAGAGTGGGCACTCAGCGAAAACTCGAATTCGTTCTCTACGGAGACATCGGCCTCTTTGAAGCCCTTCTCGATGTCCCCTTTCCTCAGCCTGTAGTGGTGGAAAATGTTCGTCCCCGGTTCAGGGAAATAGGATCCAAGGTGGCGATACTCGCCGAGCCGCTCATGGATCAAGACGTCTTTGGTGCGCGCGGCTTCCATAGGATCCAGAAGAACGGGAAGCGGTTCGTACACCACCTTGATCTTCGGGAGAGCCTTGTTCGCGTGATCGAGGGTGTCCGCAATCACGGCCGCGACCGGTTCGCCGCCGTGCCTCACCTTGTCCACGGCAAAAGGGCACTGGTCGTAGAACCCGGCCGCTGCAAAGACAATGGGATAGTCCTTCCCTGTCACGACCTTAATCACCCCCTCGCTTCTTTCCGCTTCAGAGGTGTCTATGGATTGAATCCGGGCATGGGCAAACTCCGGCCTGAGGATGCGGGCATGAAGCATTCTGGGCAATTTGAGGTCCGCCACATACTGGGCCGCGCCCGTAACCTTGGCATACCCGTCCGTCCTCTCAAAGGTTTTTCCTACATACCGAAATTCCATTCTTTTTCCTTTATGCTCGCGGGTTGCTCAAAAACGCTCAGATACAAGGCGACCGAAATCCCGAAGAATGAGACGTACAGTCCAGTACGTCGCAATGACGAGGGATGAGGGCAACGCCGTAAATGGGCGTTTTTCAGCAACCCGCTAAGATCCTTTCTCTTCTCGGCGATAGGGCTTGAGCAGGCTCGCCGGCACAGATGCTTTTCTGGACACGCTCACAAGGGCGACGATGGTGAGAAGATAAGGGATCATGAGGAACAGGTGGAAAGACAGCTTGATTCCCAAGCCCTGAAGCCTGAGTTGAAGCCCGTCCAGACAGCCGAAGATCAGGGCGCCCAGCGTGCCCTTCACAGGATCCCAGTTTCCAAAGATCACCATGGCGATGGCGACCCACCCCCGCCCGCCGATCACGTCGATGAGGAACATGTTCTGATGGGCCAGGGTGAGGAAAGCCCCGCCCACACCCATGAGCGCTCCACCGGCCACAAGGCAAAGCGTCCGGGTCAAGACCACATTGACCCCCACCGTATCGGCCACAATGGGATTTTCACCGACGGTTCGGATCTTGAGCCCCACGTTGGTCTTGTAAAGCAGAATGGAAATGGCCGGAACAAGGAGCCAGGCGATATAGGTGAGGGTGTACTGTTTGAAAAGGCCCGGCCCGATGATCGGGATCTCCGACAGCAATGGAATGGTGACCTGCTGAAAAGGCTTGACCGTCGGGGGAACCGTAGGAGAGCCGAAATGAAGCCGATAGATAAACATGGCGAGCCCTGCCGCAAACAGGGTGATCCCGAGTCCTGAGACATGCTGGCTCAATCCCAGGTGAACTGAGAGAAACGCCATCAGGAGTCCCAGGGCCATGCCCACGAGCGCCGCCATGAGCACGCCCAACCAAAGGGAGCCCGTGGAGATGGAGACCAGGAATCCGGTCATGGCGCCCATGAGCATGATCCCCTCAATGCCGAGATTGAGCACACCGGCTCGTTCGGCAAGAATCTCACCCAGGGTGGCAAAGATGATGGGGGTCGCCATTCTCATCATGGCTCCGATCAGTCCTGAGATAAACGCGGCTTCGAGAATCTGGCTTATCATTTCCGCACCACCTTCACCCTGTACTCCGTGAAAAGAAGAAAAATGAGCATGATCATGAGGGCCATGCCCTGGATCACTTCGGCAATGTAGACGGGCACTCCGGTCATGCGACTCATGGTCTGAGCCCCCACGATGATGATGCTGAAAAACAGGGAAGAGAAAAGCACGCCCACAGGGTGCAGGTTGCCCAGCATGGCGATGACAATGCCGGAGTACCCGTATCCCGGCGAGATGTCCATGATGAGGCGATACTGGAGAGCACAGAGTTCCCCCACGCCTGCAAGGCCTGCGAGCCCGCCGGAGATCAAGGCCGTCCAGAGAATCACGGCATTCGTATGGATGCCGCCGAAACGTGCGGCTCTAAGATTAACCCCCACCGCCTTGTTCTGATACCCGAAGGTGGTCTTGTTGTTGATGAACCAGATCACCAGCACCGCCAGCAACGCGATGAGGATGCCCAGGTGAAAGCGGGAACGGGTGAACAGAATAGGATACTTGGCAGCGGCGATGATTTCCGAGGATCTGGGCCAGCTCGAACCGGGCTGCTGGAGAGGACCAAAAAGGAGAGCCCCCATGATGTGGACCATGACGTAGTTCAGCAGGAGGGTGGAGACCACATCATCCACTTTCAGTTTTGTCTTGAGAATAGCCGGAATGAAGGCCCAGAGGCCGCCTGCAAGAAAACCCGCAACGATGACCGTCGGCAGGACCATGAAGGAGGGAAGACCGGTGAGGGAGATCCCGAGCGCGGTCGCCGCGAGCGCTCCTGCGAGAAGCTGGCCCTCGGCGCCGATATTCCAGAATTTGGCCCTGAACGCAAAGGCAACGGCAAGACCCGTGAGGAGCAACGGGCTCGCTTTGACAAAGGTCTCCAGCAGATTGAACCGCGTGCCCAGGGCCCCGTAGAACAGATAAAAGTACGACTTCCAGAGTTCGCCGCCTGCAATGAGAATCGGGATGGCGGAGAGGATGAGGGTCGCCACCACCGCTGCAATGGGAATGACGATCCTGGCCCACCCGGGCAGGGGCTCCCGCTTGACGATCCTGAGCCTCATCATTTCCTCACCCCGCTCATCCAAAGGCCGATCTGCTCCCTGGACGCCTTTTCCACCATGGCCTCTCCCATCACCTCCCCTTCAAAGAGCACGACAATCCGGTCACTCAGGGCGAATATTTCATCCAGGTCTTCCGAGATGAGCAGGACTGCCGCACCCCGCTCCCTTTCCTCCAGGATCCTCTGATGAACGTACTCCATGGCGCCCACATCCAGGCCACGGGTGGGCTGGCTGGCGATCAATACCGCAGGTTTCCCCGCCAGCTCTCTGGCCAGCATCACCTTCTGCAGGTTTCCTCCGCTGAGACTCTTGGCTTCGGCCTCCCGGCCTGCGGTCTTAATGCCGTAGGCCCTGATCAATTCCTCGCTGAACTGCTGAATCTTCTTGAAGTCAAGAAGGCCTTTCCGCTGGAACTCCGAAGAGACGTGATTTTCGAGAATCAGATTCTCTTCCACCGTGAGGTCCATGAGGAGGCCGGTTTCTATCCTGTCCTCGGGGATTCTCCCCATTCCGGATTGGATGGCGGATGCGGGGCTTCCAGGTCGGAGGACATTGCCCTTGACCTTCACCTTCCCCTGAGAGGCTTCCCGCATCCCGAAAAGAATCTCCGCCAGTTCTCTCTGGCCATTTCCTGAAACTCCGGCAATTCCCAGAACCTCATTCCTGCGCACCGCCAGGTGGACGTTCTTCAAGGCTGGAAGCTTTTTGTCATTCAAGGCATGGAGATTTTCGATCTCGAGAACAGGCTCTCCGGGCTGCATTTTCTTCTTGTCGAGTTTTTCGAGCAACTCCCTGCCCACCATCAGGTTAGCCAGTTCCCTGAGCGTCGTTTCACTTGTCTTTTTTTCCGCCACCACCTCGCCGGCTCTGAGCACGATGATCCAATCGGAAATGCTCATCACCTCATGGAGCTTGTGGGAAATGAAAACAACGGATCGTCCTTCCTGCACAAGGGATTTGAGGGTCCTGAAAAGATCCTCCGTCTCGCCCGGTGAAAGGACGGCCGTGGGTTCGTCCATGATCAGGATGTCCACGTCCCTGTAAAGGGCTTTCAGAATCTCGACCTTCTGCTGTTCTCCCACCGACAAGGTCCAGATTTTCGCGTCAGGGTCCAGCTGCAGTCTGAACCTTTTCTGGATCTGACGGAGCTTTTCCCTCGCGGCTTTGAGATCCAAGAAGATCCCTTTTCCTGCATCCGTGCCAATGATCACATTCTCGATGACCGATTGGGAAGGAACCAGGGCGAAGTGCTGGTGGATCATTCCCACGCCACGGCAGATGGCATCCCTCGGACAGGTGAGGTCCACCTTGTCCCCCTTGATGAAGATCTCCCCTTCATCGCAGGAGTAGTACCCGAACAGGATGTTCATCAGGGTGGTCTTTCCCGCCCCGTTTTCGCCGAGGAGCGCGCAGATCTCCCCTGGATAGAGATGGAAAGAGATGCCCTTGTTCGCGGCGACGTTTAGAAACCGCTTGGTGACGGAGAGCATTCGTACAACAGGTTCAAGAACGGTCATTTTATTCTGCGCGGATTCCATAAAAAAGAAGCCCGGCTGAAGCCGGGCTTCCTCAAGGCTTAGTCCGAAACCGGTGGTTGCTCATCGATGGGCACACGGAAAGTGCCGTTCAGGATCTTTTTCTCCAGATCCTTCACCTCGTTCATCACGGGTTCGGGCAACTTCTTGTCAAAGCCGTGGAAGGGCGCAAGCCGGGAACCGCCCTTGGCCATCATGGACCACTCGCCGAGGTCCATGGACACCCAGGCTCTCTTCTTGACCATCTCAATGCAGAACTTGATGCTGGGGTACATGTCCCACACCGGTCCGGTGATGACCACCTCCGGAGCCAGAGCATTCTGATCGGACATGTTGCCGAAAGCCAGAATCTTTTTCTCCTTGCACGCTTCAAACACGCCGAAGCGCTCGGCATAGATCAGATCGGCACCGGCTTCAATCTGAGCGATGGCCGCTTCCTTGGCTTTGGGGGGATCGAACCAGCCCCCGATGTAGGAGATTTTCACTTTGACCTTGGGATTCACCTTCAGGGCTCCGGCCTTGAAGGCATTGACCAGCCGGTTAACTTCGCCGATGGGAATGGCCGCCACGACGCCCAGCACGTTGGATTTGGTCATCTTGCCGGCGATGACGCCGCACAGATACGCCGGCTCATGAATCCAGTTGTCGAACACGGAATAGTTCGGAGCCACAGGGCCGAATTCTGATCCAAAAGCAAAGGCGATCTTCGGGTAATCCTTGGCCACTCTTCTCGACGGTTCTTCACCTGCCAGAAACGCATCGCCCACGATCAGATCGAATTTCCTTTCCGCATACTCTCTCAGGACCTTCTCAAAATCCGCGGCGGCCACTTTTTCCGCGAATTCATACTCGATGTTTCCGATTTCCTTTTTCGCCTTCAGACAGGCTTGGTGGATGACTCCATCCCACGGTTCTTCAATGGCTGTCTGGAATATGGCGGCAATCTTGAATGGTTTTGCTTTCTGCTCTGCTCCGAAAGCGAGGGAACATGCAGCGAGAACAATCATCAAAGCCAATATCACTTTCCTCATACAAAACCCTCCTTTCCTCCTGATTGAAGCTTAGAAACAAATCCTCCATCTTGACACAATAATGGACTGATGACACTAGCCTGGCCTTCACTTGGCTTTCTCTTGGAACCCTGTCACCTCCTTTCCGTCTTTGATCACATGGCGTGGAGCTTCATGATAGGTGAGAGCCTCCCATACGCTTTCCGCGTTCAGCACCACCAGGTTTGCCTGGTTTCCCTCTTTCATCTCAAACCCTTTGATGGCCAGCGCTCGAGCAGCCCTCGTGGTAATGAGATCGTAGAGGATTTCCATCTCCTCAAAGGTCGTCATCCACATCAAATGAGAAGCGAGAAAGGCCACTTCGAGCATGTTGTTTCTACCATAGGGATAGTAAGCGTCTGCGATGTCGTCCTGGCCCAGGGCAACGGCAATGCCTTCATCGTAAAGATCCCTGACTTTGGCGTAGAGCGGTCCGGTCTGGGGATCGGAGATAACGGCGATTTGGGCTCTCTTGAGGAGCGCTGCGATCTTTCGGAAATAGGGTTCCGGATACAGGGCGACGGCCCGGGCGTGGTGGGCCGTGACCCTCCCCTGCCAGCCCTCCTTGATCGTTCTCACGGCAAGCATCTCAAGAGTGCGAAGACCGGGATCTCCTGCATCGTCCATGAGCATGGAGATGTCCTTGTCATACTCTCTGGCCAGCTTGAACATCCGGTTGATGTGTTCGTGCGCATCCTCATCCGTGTACTCGATCCACGGAATCCCTCCCACCACATCGGCTCCAAGTTCCAGAGCTTTGCGCATGAAGTCCTCGGCACCGGGATCCCGGACCACGCCGTCCTGAGGGAAAGCCACCACCTGGATGTCCACGGCCTCTTTGAATTCCTTCTTGGCCCTGAGCAGGGCCTTCACCCCTTCAAGCCTGGCCTTGGTATCCGTGTCCGCAAAAGCCCGGAGGTGCGTGGTTCCGTATTGGACGGCCAGTCGCACGGCTTTCCTCACATTCTTGATGATCCACGCTTCGTCATATTGCTCTTTGACCTTGGAGGCCAGTTCGATTGCGGTCATGGCCTTTCCCATGGCTCCGCGCTGATAGGAGACCTGAGCCTTATCCCCGATCATCTCTAGGGTGTAAACCTTGCAGAGGTGGAGGTGGGAGTTTATGAATGACTCGGTGACCAGCTTCCCGGACGCATCAATCACCTTAAGGGACTCCCCTTTCAGCTTCTTTCTGATTCGGGAGATGCGGCCCCCTTTGATTCCGATATCCAGGAGTTCTTTCCCTGAAAACCGGGTTCTCGCATTCCGGATGACAAGATCGAAAGCCATGGTCTCCTCTTCCATATCGGGCCTATGGCCCGATCATTTATCATTTCCCATTGATCATTTACCAATGGTCAATGTTCAATGATCAATGCGCAATGACCAATGTTCAATGATAATTGGGTTGCGGACTCACCAGAGACCACACCCCCCGGTCTGGGTTTAAATATTTGTACGCATCCCTCACGGCCGCCCCCTTCATAGCACCGACCCTGGTGTTTGTCAAAATTGACGGTCTCGTAAAAAGCCGTCACCCCGGTGAAAACCGGGGTCCAGAGAATTCGTAACGAGCTGAAAACACTGGATTCCGGCTTTCGCCGGAATGACGGGAAAAAGCTTTTTTCGACTTTTTGCGAAGCCATCAAAATTGACAGCTCAACGGGTTCGTCGGCTTCGCGCCCTGTGCCGTGCGCCTTGCGCCTTATCCCTTTTTCTTGCCTCTTCATGAAGCCAGGGATTCAGTGCGCCTGCCACATCGCCGAACTTGGTCAGCTGAGCTTTTTTCTTTTTCGCCATCAGGGCGTTGTATCGGTCATCCTCCACCATGGCCACGATCCTGCTGATGCTCGACTCTCCATCCACAAAGCGCCAGGGGAAGCAACCGATCACGACCCGCTGATTCAGCAGGAGGTCCATGTCACCGCCCAGGCACTCGGCATGAATAATCCCGTGATTGAACATCTCGATATGCATGAGCTGGTACTTGTCATCGGAGAAGAATTCCTCCAGGCTTTTTCCGAACTTCTTCCGGAAAAAGGCTTCTGCCTCCTTGGCCTGGCGAGGCATCCAGGTCCGAATAATCGTGTTCATGGGATGATCGGCACTGCCGCAATCCACCCCGATCCACCGCAGTTTCTTTTTCTTCGCCCACTCGGCGAATTCCCTGTCCGGTCCAGGGTGTTTCACCATGTAGCGAATCTCATCCGCCGTAGGCTGATCCCATCCATAGTGGTGGTATCCGGTGTGAATGATGAGAATGTCTCCCTTCTTGACCTCCACCCTCTCCTCCACCTGCTTGGAGGTGTAGAGATCATAATCCGTGGTACAGTCGCTGAGATCAACGACCACCCCTTCATGGACCAGAAAATCCAGATCCAGAGAAGCGATGTCTTTCCCCGGCGTGTAAAAGTGGATTTCTCCGTCCAGATGGGTTCCCACGTGGTTGGAATGGGTCAGGAGCATGCCGTTGGCTCCATTGGGAGCCAGTCTCTTGAAATACTTCACCTGCAAGGGTTCATAGGTCGGCCAGGGCGGCGTCGCAATGCCCAAAGGCACGGTGAGATCGATGAACTTCATAATGTCCTCCTCCAAAATTTCTCATTGTGCTGCGTGAAAGAATTCGTTTGAGCCCCCGCAGGAGGGGTGTGGTCTCTTTAGAGCCGCAACCATTTCTTCAGTGCCATCCATCGGCGCCAAAAACTCAGTGGGTTATGGTGGTAGCCCATTGGTACAGACCCTCCGATTGGCTTGAACGTCTGCGCCTCCTTCGGGGAAGGTTCAAGGGCAAGGGGGCGGTTGGCGAGATGAGTCCATTTCCGGTTGCGGACTCGCCAGAGACCACACCCCTCCTGCGGGGGCTCGCCATCGTCTATTTTCCATACTTTTCTGCAAAGGCTTCAAGCGCGTCGTGGAAGCAGTTCTCAGGCGGGTGCACCAGCCCTGCTCCTACCATGCCGATGCCCGGTTCCTTATGGGCAATCCCTGTGTTGATCGCCGGAAGGATCCCGGTTTCCACCACCTTTAACAGATCAATCCCTGTGGGAGTCCCTCTGAAATCAAGGGTAGGAATCCGATAGGCGTCGTTTTCCGCCACCGTGATTTCATACATCTGCTGGGTGTAGCGGATCGCGTCCCTCGCGCTTCCTCCCACAAATTTCACGATGGCCGGAGCAGCCGCCATGGCAAACCCGCCGATTCCTGCAGTTTCGGTGATGACCGAATCTCCGATGTCCGGCGCCGCATCCCTTGCCGAAAAACCCGGGAGATAGAGGCCCTCCACCATGCCGGCCGGCCCTGTGAACCACCGATCCCCGAGCCCGGAAACCCTGATGCCGAATTCGGTCCCATTCCTGGCCATCGTGGTCACCACGGAACTGCCTTCTACAGAGGCAGCTGCATCCACGGTGCACTTGCAGGAAGGCATGCTCAGATTGAGAAAAAAGTGGTCATTCCCGTGGATGAAAGCCAGAATTCTCGCAATCTTCTCCCGGCTTTCATCGAGCATCACCAGATCCGGAGCGATCTCCCTGATGAAGAGAGAGGTTCCGGCCCTGTTGCGGTTGTGCCCTTCATCCCCCATTTGAAGAGCCTGGGCGATCATGCTTTTCATGTCGATAGGTCCGTGCCGGACAAGGGCTTTCTTCAAGGCAGGCGCCAGATCCTCAGCCATCCAGCGGAGCCTTGCGATGACCTCCTCTGAAAAGGCGCCATAGCGAAGAACCTTGCCCAGACCCTCATTGAGCGTGCAGTAGGCCCGGTTCCCGAAGGTCCTGTTCTCCATGACCCACACGGGCATGCTCCAGGTCGCCACTCCGGCCATGGGCCCCACGCTCGAATGATGGTGGCACGGTTCGAAGAGAATGTCCCCTGAAGCGGCCAGGGCTTCGGCCTCCTGCCTGTTCTTCGCAAGCCCCTCCAGGATCATGCCCCCGATCACCGCTCCCTTCATGGGTCCGCACATTCTCTCCCAGGGCTCGGGCGGGCCCGCGTGGAGAATCATATTCCTTTTCATGCCCGGGATCGCTTCCCCGGCAATCGACACGTCGATGAGCGTCGGCTTTGCCCTCTGAATCCTGGAGACCGCCTCCTGGTTGGCCTCTTCGATTTTCGCCTTCATTCCTGTGCTCCTTTTACGCGTCCAGTTTTTTAAGCAGGGAGATCAGCCTCTTGTCGCCGCCGGCAGGAGGCTTCCAGTCCATCGGAAGAACCTTCACCTCTTCCTTGCGCAAATTGTCCGCAAAGGAATCGAGGCCCATGTTGATGACCACCAGCTCCTTGTTGAAAAGTTCGCTGATCTTCTTCACATTCATCTCGAAACCACCTTTCTCATCACGTGGACAGCCAGCAACGACGCCTGATAGTTCGAAGGCATCACAAGGCATCCTGCGGATTCCAGCTTTTTTTTCTGCTCCGCCATGTTTTGGAAGTCTTTTTCAGTGCCGGTGATGGATGCAATGACGCAGAGATACCCTCCTCTTCCGGCAACCTGACCTTTTGCTTTGCTCACGCTCTCTGCAAGAGCCCCGCACGGGTCCTCGTGGGCACCATAACCTAGGACAACGTCCAGCAGCACAAGGGCGGTCTCCGGATCAACCGCTTCTTTGGCAATCCTTTCGTCTCTCTGGGAAGGGTCGATCATGGGATGGGGTCTTCCCAAAGTGAAAACATCGTCCCCTAAATCCACGATCGCATGGCTCTCGGAACAGTGGGGGGAATGAAGCGCCCTGCCTGGTCCCTTCTGAACATTGGAGAGAATCCTGAAACCCTCTTCCTCGAAAAGAGCCATGGCTTCTAGGGCCAGCGTCCCCCCGGCAAAAAGGCCGCGAACGTATCTCTGTTCAGAGCCCATCCTCTTCACCTCCGCCTCTGCCACTCTCGATACCTCTGCTTCCGAAAGAGAGAAACACAGGGGACGGTATTCCTCCCCTCTCGACAAAGCCACGGCCATGGCAGCGGCTTCCTCCATGTTGCCGGAAAACCGCATGGATCCTCGCGTTCCCGACGGCTTGAGCCCCAGGAAATGAACCACACAGGGCTTTCCGGTATCTTTGAGTTTCGAGAGAACCTTGGCCGCCAGTTCTTCCGCCGGCGGTTTGGAGATCACAACGATCACACGGGTCTCCGGATCATGCTTCAAGGCCTCGATTCCCATGAGCATCATGCGTCCTCTCACTCGGCGATCCTGAAGGTCCCTGCCCCCTGTTCCAATGGCCTGAGAGATCCCGCCGCCCATTCGGTCAATGCCGCAGGAGACTTCCTGAAGCCCTGAGCCTGAGGCAGCCACGAGACCGATGGACCCTCCCCTGACGACATTGGCAAAGCAGAGCGGCTTCCCGTTGAGGATTGCGGTTCCGCAGTCAGGGCCCATCATGAGGAGTCCCCTTTCCAGGGCCATCTCTTTCAGTTCCACTTCCTCTTCAACGGAGACGTGGTCGGAAAAGAGCATCACGTGAAGACCCTTGTTGACCGCCTGCCTCGCCTCCCGCGCCGCATACCTGCCGGGAACCGAGATGACCACAAGATTGGCCTCCGGGAGGATCTTGAGCGCACCCTCGAGGCTCACAGGACGGTAGTCCTCCTCTCCGCCTCCCCCATGACTTTTCTTTTTCAGGACCTCTTCGGCGATCCGGCAGGCTTCCTCCACCGCCTCCCCGGTCTCAGCCTCGATCGCGATGACCAGGTCATTCGGCCTGGCGGATTCCGCTTCTCCTGAGAGGAGACCGATCTCTTTCAGGAGCCCCAGGTTGACCTCTGTTCCCATGGCCACCACGGCCTCTTTGATGCCGGGCCGTTGCTTCAGAGCTTTGGTGGCCAGCATGAGAAAGACGGAATCGTAATAAGCGTTTTTGCGAACAAGGATCTTCTTCAACGATGCCTCGCGTCCTTCATGGGTTATAACCTTTTAGCTTTTTGAAAGGGGTGGGGGATGGCTTCGGTCATAGAGGTCTCTCTCAAAACAGAAAACGAACCCTACCAGGGCATCTGTCCCTGAGGTTGCTCCGCAGCCCACGGCCCTTTCCACGGCATCCACGATTTCCTGCTTCCCTTCCGCATCAGAGACGGACCGGACCATTTCGATCAGGTATTCGGGGAAATGCCCCTGGAGCGCCTGCCACAACAGGGTTTTGCCTGCGTCACTGGTCCTGTTTATCGCGACCCAGAGGGCTTCTTTTTCCGTGGAGCACGGTATCATGGGATCTAGACTTGCGGCAACCGCTTTCTCCTCAGTGGACAGCAGCAGCCTAAGCGTTTCTTGTCCCAGGAGAACCCCTGCAATGAAATCATCCCCGGATGGCGTTGACCCCGGCCCAAGCCCTACCAGGCCGGAGAGGACTTTGAGTCTGACGGCTCGCGACGGCGCACTCTGAATGCCGCT
>Ga0299912_10003300_pt1 | contig 13187 bp, 4 predicted proteins | sample RVTome_2_FD_207667 | JGI IMG/M metagenome (GOLD analysis project Ga0299912, IMG submission 207667) | Soil microbial communities from uranium-contaminated site in the Upper Colorado River Basin, Wyoming, United States - RVT95D214 (version 2) ...
CACCCCGGTTCACCCCCTTCGGATTCTCCACAGCGATGCGATAGGAGCTTCGCCCATAGCGGTAGATCAGCTCGTAGCTCGACCAGTCGGCCGGAATACACGGATCGAAGCGCAACGTTGTTCCCGCGCGCCGCAAGCCCAAGATCCTTTCCAGCCCCAGGCGGTACATCCAGGCAGCCGAACCGGTGTACCAGGTCCAGCCGCCGCGCCCGACGTGAGGGGCCAAACCACAGATGTCGGCGGCGACAACGTAAGGCTCAACACGGTAGAGGGCCGACCGATCTGGTGCGTCGGCGTGGTAGATCGGGTTGAGCATCCGGAACAGCCCTTCCGCGCGGTCACCTTGGCCAAGCTCGGCGAACGCCCACGCCAGCCATAGGCCGGCATGGGTATATTGCCCACCGTTCTCCCGAATCCCGGGTGGATAAGCCTTGATGTATCCCACATCTCTTGCAGTCTGGTCGAATGGGGGGGCTAGCAGCAGGACGAGCTGATCGTCTTCACGGATCAACCGGGTTGCCGCGGAGGTTAAGGCCTGCCTGGAGCGTGCTGGATCGGCGGCACCCGAGAGCACCGCCCAGGATTGGGCAATCGAATCGATCTGGCACTCGCGGTCCTGCGCTGATCCGATGGGTCCCCCTTCATCATCAAAGGCCCGGCGGTACCACGCTCCGTCCCAGGCGTGGGTCTCCGCCGCGCGGCGCACCTCATCTGCCCGGTTCCGGTAGTCATCCGCCTGTGCCACCTCCCCCATCAACTGGCAGAGCGGGGCGAAGCGTGTCAGAGCGGCGGACAAGAACCAGCCCGCCCAGACGCTCTCTCCCTGGCCACCGACCCCGAGGCGGTTTAGGCCGTCGTTCCAGTCGCCGCTCCCGATCAACGGCAGGCCGTGAGCTCCCAGGGCCAGAGCGCGATCCAGGGCCCGGCGACAGTGCTCGTAGAGCATGAAGGACTCATCGCTCTGTGGATGAAGGCCATATCGTTCGGACTCATCCGAAGTCAGCGGGGCTCCAGCCAGAAACGGCACCTTCTCCATCAGGGCAGAGGTATCCCCTGTTGCCTCGATGTAGTGGGCCGTGACATAGGGCAGCCACAGCAGGTCATCGCAGCAGCGGGTGCGGACACCTCGCCCCAGCGGGGGATGCCACCAATGCAGCACATCCCCCTGCTCAAATTGATGGCGGGCCGCATCCAAGATATGCGCACGCGTAAAATCAGGGTTTGCGTGGACCAGAGCCATCACATCCTGCAGCTGGTCCCGATAGCCATAGGCGCCGCCGGGCTGATAGAGCGCCGAGCGGGCCCAAAGTCGACAGGACAGGGTTTGGTAGAGCAACCAGCGATTCAGCAACAGGTCCATGGCGGGATCCGGGGTGCGCACGGTGACTGCGCCCAGGAATCCGTCCCAGAAGGAAGACACGCCCTCCCAGGCGGCGGCGACCTCAGCCGCTTGCCCAAATTGACTGACCAGCTGCAGGGTTTCCTCTCGGTTGCGGCCCTCGCCCAGGAGGAAGTAGATTTCCTTCGCCTCGCCGGGCGATAGGTCCATATGCACCTGGATTGCGGCGCAGGGGTCAATTCCAGCCTGCACGGTGCCCGCCAGCCCCACACGGCCGAGGCCGGCTGGCCGCTCCAGATTCTCGCACCGCCCGAGGAACTCGCTGCGATCCGCGGTCAGACCGTGGGGAGGCTGGCTGGCAGCCAGGAATGCGACGCGTTCGCCGAAGTCGGAGTTGTAGGCGTTGCGCGCCAGCAAGGCCCCGGTGTCACTGTCAAACTCAGACACTATGTAGGCCTGGGTCTCTTCTCGGGTTGTGCCCAGCACCCACTCGGCGTAGAAGGTCACGGTGATCCGGCGGCCACGGTCCCACAGGTTCTCCATACGCAGGTGCACCACCTTCACGGGTGCATCGGGGACGGCGAAAAGCCGCAGCCGCTGCCGCAGACCATGGGAGTGATGCTCGAAAATGGAATAGCCCGCCCCGTGCCTGATCAGGTAGGGCGCCGGAGCGCCGGCAGGTGCCGGCGTAGGAGACCAGATCTCCCCGCTCTCCTCATCGCGTAGATAGAGCGCCTCACCCGGGGCATCGGATACCGGGTCGTTGCTCCAGGGAGTGAGCCGATTCTCGCCGCTGTTCACGGCCCAGGTGTACCCGGCGCCGGTTTCAGAGACGATGAACCCAAACTGCGGATTGGCAACGACGTTGGTCCAGGGCGACGGCGTGGATTGGCCCGGCCGGAGGTAGATCAAATACTCTCTGCCATCGGCGCGGAAGCCTCCCAGTCCGTTGTCGAACAGGAGATCGGTTGGCCGGCCGAGCGGCCGGGTCTGCTCCTCCCCCGGCCCCGGCCGGAGAGGCGTGAAGCGCGGCAGGCGCTCTGGCTGGATGCGCAGGCGGCCCAGCTGCTCGCCGAGGGTACCGGCCTTCGCGTCCAGAATTGCGCGGGCAGCGGTCTCCAGGAGCGTCCTGTCAGCCTGGCTCAATTGATGGGCGACCAGGAGGAAGATCCCGCCGCGCTGGTTCAGCCAATTCTCCGCCTCAGCCTCGACCACCAGGCGCAGCAGCTGGCCTTGCAGTTCCTGCCCGTAGCTTATTTCGTGTTCGTTGAGGATAACCAGATCGACCTTGGTTTGCCCTTGACGCCAGAGGGCGTGCGCCTGCAGCATTTCGCGAACTAGTTGCATACCCTCCTGGTCGCTGACCCGCACCAGCAGGATCGGATGGTCGCCCGAAATCGCGTACCCCCACAGGCCGGGTTGGCCCATGCGGTTGGCGGCCAGGACGGAGGCGCCCGCCCGCAAGGCGGCATGCGGGTAGAGCAGCACGGAGAGCAGCCGCATGAACTGCTCGAGCTGCGCCGAGTTGATGCCCAGCTGGCGGAGTTCGATCTCGGCGTGGCTGTGCGCGCCCTCGAACGCCCGACGGATCGCAGACCAGGCCTGGTAGCGACGGCCCAGCGTCACCGCCTCCTGGCGAGAGCGGGCCGCTGCGGTGAGATAGGCGACCTGAACGGATGCGTACGGCCCGAGAAAGACCTCTTGTCCGACTGCCATGATCGGGTCCAGGGTGGCGCCCGTGGTGCCGGAGAGGCCATGGCCACCCTCGCCCAAACAGGCAGGCGCACGCGGGCTCCCTCCCCTGCCCAGAAATCGCTGACGGTCGGCTTCATGCTCACCGCTGATGGGATGGCCGCGCTGAGTAACCACCGAATGCAGCAGGTAGACCGGCTTCGCCTCGGCCGACTCGGGTCGGCGATGGAACAGCTGACCATTCACCTCTGGCAGGTATTCGCTTTCGATCGAGAGATTGCCGAAAGCCGGATGACGTCGGTCGGCGGCGTGGTCGGCGAGCACAACCTCGCCATAGCTGGTCAGAAAAAGGGAACGGGAGCGCTCCCCCTCGTTACTCAGCGTCAGTCGCCGGATCTCGACGTCATCCTCCGGAGCGACGGCGATCTCGGTGCGGATGGAAATGGCGTGCCGATGGCATAGGAATTCTGCTAGATGAGCGGAGAACCGAACATCCTGACTGGCGCGAGGACAAGGGGTGGGCTGCTGGGTCACGGACCATAAGGAGCCGCTCTCTCGATCCTGAACGTAGATCCACATCCCCCAATGGTCCAGCGTCGGGTCGGCGCGCCAGCGCGTGAGGTCCTCATCCTGCCAGCGACTATAGCCGCCTCCGGCACACGTGACCATCACGCTGTAGCGACCGTTGGAGAGGAGATTCACCTCAGGCAGCGAGCCATCCACCGGAGCGCGCCAGGGCCGCAGTGCCACCTTGGCGGGAGGCGGCTTGAGACGTTCTACTTCCCTCGGTAGCGGGATCAGCAGGGGAGCGTGCGTTGGCACCTGCTCCTGCAAGAGCATTTCGGTGGTCTGCACCCGGGGGTCGGCGTGAAAGCGGTGGATCATCACGCCCTCAAGCAAGAAGTTGCTCAGAGAGAGAAAGATCATCCCCTGATGATGGGCCATGTAGGTGGCCACGATGGCGCTCGATTCCCCCGGCGGAAGCCGGGAGCGGGTGAAGTCAATTGCCTCATAGAGGCCATATCTGCCCAGCATTCCCCGTTGGAGCAGGCGGGCGAGGTTGTCGATCGTAGCCGGAGGGTCCAGGTCCAAAGCGAGCAGAGAAGCATAAGGGGCAACCACCAGGTCTTCGGCCAGGCCGCGTTTCAATCCCAGCCCTGGAATGCCAAAGGCCCGGTACTGGTAGTTCAGGTTGGCGTCGAAGCGGTAGTAGGCCGACTCGGAAATCCCCCACGGAAGGCTATTCCGACGCCCGTAGGCGATCTGGCGCTCCACCGCCGCGCGGCAGCTCAGGTCCAGCAGCGAACCTTCGTATGCGCGCATCAGCAGGCCGGGCATGAGGTACTCGAACATGCTTCCATTCCAGGAAAGCAGACCGTGAGCGCGGTTGAGCCTGGTGATGGGGCGGGACAGATGGAGCCAGTGGTCGCGTGGAATATCGCCCTTGAGGATGGCCACCAGACTGGCGATCCGCGCCTCAGACGCCAACAGGTCGTAATAACTGCCGTCCAATCGTTCCGCGTCCACGTTGTACCCAATGTGGAACACGTGCCGTTGCGGATCGAACAGGAATCCGAAGTCCATTTGTCCGAGCCAGGCCTCGGCCTGCGTGTCCAAGGCTTCGCAGGCGATCAGCATGGTGCGCGCCGCCATCCGGGAATCCCGCAGGCCCAGGCGCAGCCGGACACACCACTCCCGGGCTTCTCGCACTTGATCTGAGCAACCCACGCCCTCGGCCAGCTGCTCCTCCAGACGCGTCAGCTGCCCCTGCCCGGCCATATATGTATCGGCCACCTGCTCGAGCTCGATCTTGCTGGAAAAGCAGTTCCCAAGGTCCGTCCAGGCCCCCTGGATGACTGCGGCGGTGTCTGGCTGGGAGAAGAGGGTGGGTGGCTGGCGAAGAGCCGGAAGCCACGGCAGGAACAGGTCGATATCGCCCTGCATGCCCACCAGGTGATGGTGGATGCGTTCCAACCAGGTTCGCAGGCTGGGCAGCACTTCCGCCGGCAGCAGGGAGGCGCCCTTCTCAACCAGTTCTGTCAGCAGTCGATTGAGCTGTGGCCATTGCTGGCCGAGCAACTCAACGAGCAGGGCGTCCCAGCGGTTCGGCTCTTCGCGGGCCTCCAGGACAGGCTGACACATGGCGGCCAGCTGCGCCCGCGCCGAGGACGCGAGCGGCTCCAGCTCCAGCGTGTTGACGCCCTCGATGGCCTCTGTCAGGATGGCCAGCGCGTCGAGCAGGCCTTGCCAGCGTTCCCAGCGCAGGATCGGAGAGCGCGCCAGGGACAGGCAGCCCTGCCGCATTGCAATGAGGCAAGCGGCCAGGTTGCCGCTGTCAACCGTGGAGACATAGCGTGGGGGCAGCGCCTGCAGTCGCCGCGTGTCGTACCAATTCAAGAAGTGGCCACGATACCGCTCGAGTTTGCCGATACTGTTGAAGGCGTCGCGCAGCCGCAAGGTGAGCTCGAACAGACCGATGTAGCCGAGATCATAGGCGCCGAGTGTAGAGAGCAGCAGGAGGCCGATGTTGGTGGGTGAGGTGCGATGAGCCACCTGCCCGCGCGGGGTCTCCTGGAAATGGTCCGGGGGCAGCCAGTGGTCATCTGGGCCAACGAAGCGCTCAAAGAACCGCCACGTGCGGCGTGCCAATCGGCGCAATTGGTCGGTTTGACCTGCAGAAAGAGCAATCTGCGCGCGGACGAGCGGCCTTTCGAGCTCGTGGGCAATGAGGGGGGAAGCCACCCAGGCCAGCAGGATCGGTCCAGCCACGGGCAGCGCCATCGGCCTCAGCAATCCGACCGCGATGCCCAGCCCCAGCGCCAGCACGGTGCCGCCACGCATCTGGGTCCAAAACAGCCCCAGCTTCCGCTCCTTGCCGAGCAGGCGGATGGTGTGTGCGCTGGGTGTCCAGCGCAGCAGGTGCTTGCGGCTGACCAGCCGGGCCAGGGTGGTGCCGATGGCATCGATCAGCATCAGCGCTTCGTAGGGAAGAAAGACCACCGCCAGCAGCCAACGTCGTGCGCTCCTCCACCTTGCCCAGGCGGCGCCCCTGAGCGTCCTCTCCCGCGCGGGCCGCCTCAGCCATCCCAACACGCCGGTGTAGGGCACAACCGTCGTCAGCAGTCCCGCCAGCGTCCACACCGCAGGATAGCCTGGCAGCCCCACCCAGCCTGCGGCGAGCAGGGTCAGCACGGCAGGCGTGAGCAGGCTGCGTCGCAGGTTGTCCAGGATCTTCCAGTGGTCGAGGACGGAGAGGCCCGAGGGCATCCATCTCCCGGCCCGCTGCGGCACCCTGGGCAGGAGCCAGGGCAGCAGCTGCCAGTCGCCGCGCACCCAGCGGTGCGTTCGCCGGGCGTAGGCGAGGTAGTTGTGAGGAAAATCTTCAAACAGGGTCACGTCCGTCACCAGTCCGGCCCGTCCGTGGATGCCCTCGAACAGGTCGTGGCTGAGCAAGACTCCATCGGGCACCTTTCCAACCAGGCTTCGCTCAAAGGCGGCAACGTCGTAGATACCTTTGCCGGCGAAGATCCCCTCGCCGAAGAGATCTTGGTAGACATCCGACACGGCACGGGAGTACAGATCCAGGCCGGTGATTTCGCCGGCGAAGATCCGAGCAAACTGTGACCGGTTGACGCTGATCGGGCTGATCTCCACTCGGGGCTGGAGCACCGTGTAGCCAGCAACCAGCTTGCCGCTGCTCGGATCGAATTCGGCCCGATTCAGTGGATGGGCCAGTGTCCCAATCAGGCGGCGTGCGCTGCCCGGGGGCAGCGCCGTGTCAGCGTCGATTGTGATGACGAATTTCGTCCCCTTCAGAACCGCCGGATCCCCCATTTGCACCACAAATGACGTCGGCCTCCCGTTGCCCGACAGCAGCCAGTTGAGTTCTCTGAGCTTGCCCCGCTTCCGCTCCCAACCCATCCAGCATCCCTCACCCGGACTCCACACCCGAGACCGATGGAACAGATAGAACGGCGACGCCGTGTGGTGTCCGTGGGCTTGGTTGAGGGCCCCGATCCCGGTCTTCAGTTGCTCGATCAAGGCATCATCTTCAGGCATTGACTGCTCTGGCGAGTCGGCGAAATCGGTCAGCAGGGCGAAGGCCAAGTGCGCATCGTTATTGCCCAAGAAGTGCAGTTCCAGCTGCCGCAGCAGGGACTTCACCTCTGCGCTGGTGCCCAAGAGGACCGGAACCGCTACGATCGCCCGGTATTCCTGAGGGATGCCATCGCGGAAGTCGAGCCTTGCCAGCACCTTGGGGGGCACGCGGTGCGTGACGAACCAGTGAACCAGGTGGACAGCCACCGAGTTGGCTAGCGGGAGACCCAACAGACCGGCGGCGAGCACCTGAACCGGGCTGCCGCCGGAAGCCATGGCGTAGGCGATGAAACCGAGCACCCCGGCCAGGCTGAGGAGCGAAATGCTGCTCAGGTAGATCAGGGTGGCATGCCGGGACAACCAGCGGACCGAGCGGGTCGCCGCGGCGGGGCGATACCCCAGGCTGCGCTCGAGCCGGGTTCTTCCGCCGTCCAGGAGGTAGTAGCCAACATGAGCGAATCGCGCGGAGCCATGGGCCTGCTGCTGCGCTTCTTCAGCCAGGCGAATGGCTTGCCGGGCCACCTCCGCCTCCTCCCAGCCAGTCTGCAGCGCCAGTTGCTCAATGACCTTCCGATAGCGGTCTCGGGTCTCGAAGTCCATATCTGCATAGATCTTCGCCGGGTCGCAGCGCAGCACTCCTTCCACCATGCTGCTGGCCTCGAAGAAGCCCATCCAATTCGCGGTCGAAAGCCGGCGCAGGCTGAGGATGCTGTTGGCCACGGCCTGCGCATCGTCTGCTTCTGTGGCCGGCGGGCTGGAATCGGGAGGCGGGGTTCGTGAGGGCCCTCTCAGACCTGTGAGGTGCGCAATGGCATCGACCAGCGACTCCAGGACGCCCAACCGCAGCATGGTTGGCAGCGCCCACAGCTCGCCCATGGTCAGTGGGCCTTCGCCCTGGTAAGCAGTGATGAACTGCGTGACTTGATCGAGGCTGAGGGGGCTGTCGCACCAGGCCACGATCACGCGCGCCAGGACATGGATGCGGGACGAGCCGCTCTCCGGGGACCCGGCAAGACGAGGCAGCCGGCGATAGTAGCCTTCCGGCATGTCCTGCGCGATCTGCTGAATCGTTTCCTGTAGGATGAAGTAGTTGTCGAGGAACCACTCAGCCGCCTGGGACAGGGCCGCCGATTTCTCGGGCAGGCGCTCAAGTCTCTGGTACACCAGCCGAAGCGTTCCATCCAATTCTCGCAGGCGGGCCTGCAGCGCCGGTGGGCGCCTGAGCGGACGCGTGATCCGATGGCCGGCGCCCAACCGACGGGCCCGCGGCTCGAGCTCACCGGCCTCCGCCGCCGCGGGATTCGGCCGACCCCTTGCTGTGCCAGCCTCGGAGAGCCCGGAGCCGCCTCCGCCCTCGCGGTTGTGGTGAAGCGCCTCTGGGCAGCGCTGCTCCTGCTGCATGGACTAGTGTCCCGCGACCTCCCGTGCCGCTCGCTCCGCCAAGGAACCCTCCAGCTCTTCCGCAGAAAGGTCCTGCACGATCAGCAGAGGGCCGGTACCGTAGGCAATAAAGCTGGTGGTTACACTTCCGTAGGGCCACCGACTTCCGCCCGAGTAACCGTGAGCACTCAGGACGACCAGATCTACCTTCTCCTGTTCCACCAAATCGTGCAACGCCGCCGCGACCCCCGGCGCAGTCAGCAGCTGTGTCTCCACCCCGAAGGCCAAGCGAGAACGAAGCTCCTCCAGATAGCGGGAAGCCTCCGTCCGGTTCCGTTCTACGATCTGCTCTGCCAGCTCGACGTCCTGCGATGCAGCCGGTACCCGACGGGGCATCTCCGGGCGGCAAGCGACATGGACCAGCAGGAGATCGGCTGCATGGAACTGGGCCAACGCCGTAGCCAGCGGCAAGACGCACTCCGCACGCTGCGAGCCGTCTAGCGGCACCAGCACGCGTCCGTACCGGCATCCGGTCAGATCCAGGAGGCTATCTTGATAGGCCCGAACGATCATCGTCGGAACGTAGGCGCGCATGATGATCTTTTGAACAACGCTGCTGATGTTCCAACCGCTCAGCCCGCTCTGACCGTGGCTGCTCAAGACGATCAGATCGACGCCCTGGCGTCGGGCGAAATCAACAACCCGCTCCGCGGCTTGCCCTTCCAGAAGGGCAAACTCGGTCGGCAGATCGATGCCTAGCAGGCGGCCCTTCAGGCCCTCGAGATATGTTCTGGCATCTGCCACCCGCATGTGCCAGTCCAGGGGATCCATCGAGGCACTGCGATCGCCGACCCGGGTCGGCTCCAAGACCCTCAGTAAGGTAACCCGCGATCCAAGCGCCCGAGCTAGGGCCACGGTGTGCGGCAAGACGCACTCCGCCAGCGGAGATCCGTCCAATGGAACAAGCATGTGCTCGAACATCGTTGTTTCGCCTGGGGCGCCTCCCATGAGTGACAATAAAAAGCCCACCATTCCATTCAGGTGGGCGAGTGTCACTACCGGTTGATATGATCCCTGCCTCGGATGGGGCGCGAGCGCCTCACCCAGCACGTTCTCATGCCGACCCCCGTTCGTTTGCCTCCCGCGTAGGTATCATACGACGGAGCGCGAAGGCGGGCAACCGCCCCGCGAGTTCTCGTCCGCGGGCGAGACGCCCTCCCCAGGAGCAGATCGCCAGCCGGAGCGAAGAGCCCGGTTCCTGTGGGTCCAGGCAACCGGGTTTTCGAGACCGAGAGGCAGGAGAAAGGCGGTCAGTCGCCAGCAGTGGCCAAGATGTCGGCCGCCGGACCCGGGATGCGGGCCGCGGCAAAACCTGCCACGTCCACCCTCCGCAGCAGGGCGATGCAAGCAAGCACTCCCAACGCCTCCACCCAGAAGACCACGGCATAGGCGCCGGTGAATCCCCCGGTCAGCGCCAGCGCCAGATCGCGCAGGGCACCGCCGGCGGCGATCCCCATCCCGCGCGAGACCAGTTGAATGGCCGACCACAGCGCCAGGTAGGTCCCTGCCTGCCGTTCCCGGCTCATGGCCATGAGCAGGCTGACGCCGCCCACGGTGAAGATCCCGAACCCCAGTCCAAAAAGCAGCAGCAGCGGCCGCACCCAGGCCAGGGAGGCCAGCGCCGAGGCGCCCCCCAGCCCCAGCAGCGGGATGCCCATCCAGGCCAGCCCCCATCCCGTGGTGCCGACCTGCTGGTGTGGGCCGCGCCGCCGGGTGATCGCCAGCGCGGCCAGCATCCCCACCAGCACGCCGGTGCCCCAGTAGGCATTGAAGCGGGTAGTTTCACCCACCGTCAGGCCGAACACCTCGCCCCCAAAGGGCTCCAGGACGGCATCCTGCATGAAGGCAAAGAAGGCCGAGGCGCCCAGGAACAGCGCATAGCGGCGGGTGCTCTCCCCACTCCAGATGCCGCGCAGCACCACCCGCAGCGGCCTCGACGGCGGGCGCGGAGCCGGGGCGGCCTTCGGCCGTTCCTCCCGCCAGACCGACAGGAACCACAATACCGCCGCGGCCGCCATCCCCGTCAACACCATGCGCCAGTAGGCCGCCGGTTCGTAGTCGGGCATCATGCGGGCGTAGAACAGGGGTAGAAAGGCGAAGCTCGCCACCAGCATGAACTGGACCACCCCGACCGCCTGGCCGCGGCGCGCATACGGCGCGCTGTCATGCACCAGCGCCAGGTAGGCCGGACCCGAGAGCAGGGTTCCAATGCCGAACAGGGTGAACGAAAGAAAGGCCAGCGCCCACCCACCGGCCGAGCCCGGCTCCCGGGCCAATTGCACGGTGGACCAGGGCAGCAGCGGCAGGGACAACAGCATCAGCGCCCGCCCCAGCCAGATGTAGCCGACCCGGCGGGTTCCCCAAAGCAGCCTGGAGTCGGAACGATGGCCGGTCCACAGACTTAGCGGCGCCAGCAGGTAGCGCAGGGCGCTCAGCAGCGCGACCGGCCAGGCCACCACTCCCAACTCGACGATCATCACCCGATTCCAGATCGCCGAGACCAGCAGGTCGGCCGCCGAGGAGCCGATGTGGAACGCGCCCAGCTTGACCGCCCGCGGCAGGGAGAATTCGTTGGGGGGAAGCTGCCGCATGGGGCTCAGGCTGCGGCCGAGACGCTCGAGGCGGTGGCCTCGGATCGCTCCGCCTCGGTGGACGGGGCGGCCGCCATCAGGAACCCGGCGAACATCAGCAGGGCGGCGACTAACTCACCCAGGTATAGGTAGCCTCCGAAACCCAGCCGAGTCAGGGTGCTCGCCAGCCCAATGGAGAGCGCTCCAGCGGCGATCAGCACATTGCCGACTACCCGGTTGGGGAGGACCAGCTTGCGCAGGAAAAGCCAGGCCGACCACAGCGCGCCCCCCACCAGGGTGAGCAACCCGTAGATGTTGAAGAAGGGGGTGGTGAGACGGATCACCGCCCCATCGCTCACCGGCGGCATGATCTCCCGATACTGCTCGGAGATGGGAAGTTCGGCGGTGAAGCCGGAGGCATCCAGGCGCGGCATCACCTGCAGCATCAAGAACAGAGCCACCAGGCTCCCAAGGATCAGCAGCCCCGTGACGATGGCAGTCCAGCGCCTGCGGAACAGCAGCATCAACGTACCATGGCCGATCCAGGCCGCGTTCAGCACTGCTCCGAAGAAATACCAGACGAAGAAGATCGCCGGGCTCCAGCCGACGCCGGCAAAGTAGGCCTCGGCGAAGCTGCCCGCGCCAAACATCCCCAGCCCGATCGACCAGAAGAGGAAGTGCGGCTTGCGCCGCGCCAGCCAGCGCTGGAACACCAGCAGGGTGAAGACCAGCATGACGACGCTGGACAAGAACGGCAGAATCAGATTGGCATTCATGACCACCTCCTCAGACGAAGTTTTTCAGTTCACGCCTAACGAAACGGGACGATCCCCAGTATCACGCCCGCCGCGAAGAGAATCAGGCCTACGGTGAGGACCCCCATAGCCAGGATCAAGATCGGCAGCACCCGCGTGTAGAGCGGAGATCCGGAGGAGATCCGGGACCCGCTCGCCTTCTTGCTGCGGAGCCAGGAATACGGAGAGCGTGAAGGCCCCGCCGGCGCACGCCCGGCCTCCGGTCCGGAGCCGGTCGCCTCGCTCCGATCCGGATCACCCCTCACCTGCACCTCCTCGCTCGCGTTCCGGTCCGGAGTAACTGTGCGGAATTATATTCAGGGGCTGGTGAGAGAAAGCTAAGCCGTTGGTTAGCAGTTTGTGCAGGCGGCTCGCGGCTTTCACTGGTCCGGGACGAAACCGGGCCGCTCAGGATCACCCCGGAGATCCTCGCGCGGATCCAGCAAGGCAATCAGCCCCAGAGTACCCATATTGGCGAACAGCATAGGCGCCAGGAAGGGGGCGCCGCGCAGGAAACGCTCGCCCACCACTGCCCCCTCGGCGATCAGGTTCTCCCGGATGTGCAACAGCGCCCCGGTGAGGCCGACCGCCATGAGCAGCAGCATGGCGCCCAGGTGGGTCAAGATATCGGCCCGCTCCGGACGCTCCAGGATCCCCATCATCCCCGAAACCACCACCCCGAAGACCCCGGCCGCGGTGGGCACCCACAGCCAGGGGTTGCTGAACGGGGTGCGGGCATGATCCAACACGCTGCTGATCAGCGTCGCCAGGGTCCCCATGCTCACCATGAAGAAGTAGGCCCGGGACTTGCTGTAGGGCAGCCGCAGCTGCCAGCGCCGGCTGATCCGCAGCCGGCCGCTGTCCGGCGGCTCCTCGACCCAGGCCGCGCTCAGTCCAAACAATCCCACCAGCGCGAAGGTCAGCGGCCCCAGAATGGGCGGCGCCCACACAAGCAGCGGAATGCTCACCTGCAGCCCTGGCGGCGCATCCGGGAGAATGGCCCGCACCCAGTGGAAGTACGCGCCGAGCAGGCCGACCCCGATGCTAGTCAGAAAGACCAGCGAGGCCGCCCAGGTGGCCAGCGGCCGATTGCGCAGGGCGATGATCCCGGTCAGGATCAGCAGGCCGCCGGCCAGCGGGCCGAAGAGGATTGGAATCCACTCGTTGGGCACGATGGTGCCGCTGATGCTGTGGGCCAGATAGATGTCGATGCCCAGAAAGACCTCATTGACCGCGGCCATCAGCAGCATACAC
>Ga0299912_10003301_pt1 | contig 13179 bp, 11 predicted proteins | sample RVTome_2_FD_207667 | JGI IMG/M metagenome (GOLD analysis project Ga0299912, IMG submission 207667) | Soil microbial communities from uranium-contaminated site in the Upper Colorado River Basin, Wyoming, United States - RVT95D214 (version 2) ...
TTGTTGTTCATGCTCAGGAGCAGCAAGGCGCAGGCCGAGACCATGACCCCGGGAGCGAGCATCGTTTGGATGATTTGAATGATCGAAGCCTTCATGGGCGGATCCTCCTCCTAACGCCGTTAGTATATCATGTCCCGGCGGAATTCCTCTCGTCCCTGACCGTCGGTTCGACCCGCGTTGAGAGGTTTTCAAGCGCGATTCCGCGATACGGAGGGTTGTTCTCGACGCGGGAACCGCCGGCGTTGACGAGGAGCATTCCGCCCGCAGACTGGTAGAAAGAGCCGCCGACGCTGCCGTTGTAGTATGCATAGACGTTTCCGGATTGGGTTTGAGAACGGACGATTGGCCGAAGCGGCCTGGGACGGATTCCTCAGGGCCCGCAAGCTCGGAGCCTTCAAGATCGAGCGGCTCATCAGGACCGGCGAGTTCCAGGAAGGGTCATCTCCCCTGGAACAGTGACGGCCGGAGCCCGTGCCGTGTCCTCGCAGGAGACGAGCCCGTCAACTCCCGGTCGCAAAGCCGAGCGAGAGGCTATAACGGAAGTAGGCTGTCCCGCCCGGGGCGTCTAGAAGAACGGTGGTGTGACGGACGAACGGGACGATCCGGAAGGGACCGAGAGAAACCGGAAAATCGATTCCGTAATTCAGGTCGCTGAATCCTGAGGACGTTTCCTCGGCCAGCCATTGTCCCCCGTTATAGCCGATCGACCCCAAGATCCGGACCCCCAGGACGTCCCCGATCCGGAAGGCATGCTCCGCTCGGAGATCGAGATAGAGCCCGTCTCCGTTCGCGAAGTCGTAATAGGCCGTCAAGGTCGGCTGAAGCGGATATCCGGCCAGGCCGGCCCGGATGAAGACCTCGTGAGAGGTGTCGTAGCCGAAATCGAAATCCTCGACAAAGTTCCAACCGTATCGGATAATCGGCCGGGGACCAAGCCGGGAGGAATCGCTCCCTGGGCCGAGGAATAATCCCGCCAGGATACAAACGGAGGAGGGACATAACTGTTCAGGCTGGAGAGATCCAGCCCCAAGACCGCGGCCTGCCGGACAAGCTGGAGGGCCGCGTTGTCAAACCCGTCTTTTCACCAGGGCGTCTCCGCGCTGAAGCCGTGCGCCCAGCGGGGAACGATGACATACAGGCTGTTGACCATCAGGCCGGCGATGATGTTCCCATAAAGCGGAGGCGCGACCGGATCGTCCTCCCCGGTCAGGATGAGGGTGGGGATGCCGAGCGGAAAGGGCGTGAAAAAACCGGCGGGGACGAGAAGCGACACTTTTATACTCAGCCCCTTTGGAGGGGATGGGGCTGAGTGGGCTCAGGGTTAACACTGATAAAGCCCAGCCTCGCAGTACTCATACTAAGCCGTTTCCGGCTTAGTATGTGTGCCGGCATTCATGCCGGGGAGTCGAAGGGTTGACTTCAGCAGCTCTGCGCTTCGCCAACGTCGGAGCGCGCCCATGAACCGGTAGTCCGGCTCCATGAATACCGCGCAACCTCTGCCTGTCCTCGAAGCGGGAAATTCCTCCACGGATTGACATCCGTGGAATCCCGTGAAGGGGATTAAACTAATTCATTTAGAATATATTCGAGTTTATCCGCCAACTTCGGAATAGAATGATGCTCCTTTATATACGCTCTGCCATTGCGACCAAGCCGGTCTCTCTCTTTTTTCGGCATATGATAAAGCCTTATCATCGCCTCCGCCAGGAGTCTTGAATCTCCCGGCATTATCGAAAGGCCGGCTTTCGCTTCCTCGACCGGATTATTCCCGGCTTTCGCGGAAAATAGCAGGGGGACTCCGGACGCCATGTAATCGAACAATTTATTGGAACTGATCCCATATTGAAAAACAGGGGCGTCTTTCAGGTTAAAAAACAGCACATCGGCATTCTGCAATATCGGAAAGATCTCGTCTTTGGGAACAGGGTCTTCAAAAGAAATATTCCTGAGACCCCTTTTCAACGATTCCGTCTCCAGCCTGCCGCGTTCCGGACCGTCTCCTATGATTCTGACGCGGATATTTTTTATTTTATCCTTAATCAGATCCGCCGCGTCAACCAGAACATCCAGATTGTTGGCCAAACCGACTGCGCCTGCATATAGGATCTCAAACTTTCCTTGATCCTTCCTTGCGGCCCTGTTTTTCCTCAACCTGTTCATGTCCACGCCGTTGGGTATGCATACTATTTTATCTCCGCTGATGCCCAAGCCGGAAATATAGCCGGCGGCTCCGGGAAGCAGAACGATAATCTTATCCGATTTCTTATAAAGATATCGCTCAAGAACTCCCAGTAGTAAAATAAAAGGATGGAGCCTGCTTTTCCCCAGGTCAATCAGCGTTTTCGGCCACAGATCCCTTATCTCCACTATAAAAGGGACGCCCATTCTTACCGCGATCCTGCGCGCGGTGTAAGCAGCGAAAAGATGAACTGATGAGCCTATGATGATATCGGGCGCATCCAGATTGCACTTCAAATAGAACCTCTCCGCGTTAACGGAATAAGAGAGCATGTTGAAAATGCGGTTCCTATCATTGGATTTATAGGGATGTGTTTTCAGCCAGACGAATTTTACGCCATTATGGTCTTCTACAAGGAATGCTCCATTATTATATTTTTTCATCTCACGCAATTCGGAATGATTATAGCTGGACGCGAATACGGCGATTCGATGCCCGCGCTTTACCAACTCCCTTGCGAGATCATAATGCCTTGTCCCGCCCGGTAAATTCGGCGTAGCGGCATAATGGTTGAATATCCATACCTTCATTTTTTGTTCGCTATTCCTTCATAAGCATCAATAAGCTTTTTGCTCTCAACCTCCCAGAGCGGAAAATGTGATATTATTATAGGAAGATAGCATATCCTATCATGAGTGTCCAAGATAGGAAATAAAATCTCCTCACATAAGGCTCGGGAATCTTGTCGATCGGATAGGCTCCGTGTATCAGAACATGGACCCAGCGGCCGTCCCCTTTTTTCCAGCACGACAGGGCCCTGGACAAGACGCTCGACGAAGAAGTCGCCCTCAAGCTCATCCGGCCCGACGTGGCCGCCGATCCGTAAACCCTCGAGCGATTCAGGAACGAGCTCAGGCTGGCCCGGAAAATTTCCCACAAAAACGTCGGCCGGATGTACGAGCTTCTGGAGGACATGGGGACCCATTACATCACGATGGAGTACGTCCCCGGGCAGGACCTGAAGGGCCTGATCAGGCAGACGGGCCGGCTCACGCCGGGGAAGGCCGTCTCGATCGCCCGCCAGATCGCGGAGGGTCTGGCCGAAGCCCATAGAACGGGAGTCGTCCACCGCGACCTCAAGCACGGCGGGACCGTTCATGAGGCCCGCCAAGAAGGAGATGATCGTCCTCCATCCCCGGCCGCGCGCGACCGAGATCAGCATGGAGTTCGACGCCGACCCTCGCGGGGCCGGCCGGTGTCTTAACGAAATCAATGATGGGCTATTTCTTGGGGGCATACGAGAGGTCGGGGCGGTACCGCCCGGTCTTGGACTCCATTTTCCTGATCAGGGCCCGGGTCTTCTTCGACAGCGCGGCGCCCTCCTCCCCCATCGCTTTCCAGAAAGATTCTTCCGCGGCGGCATAATCCGCGGCGCTCTTGCCGTACTCCAGCCAGACATAAACCGGCATCTTCGTGCCCAGGCCGCCCCTATAGGTCAAGAACGGATCCCGCGCCTTCTTGACCTTGCTTAGGCCGATCCACTCCTTGTTGACGGCCTCGAATTCCGCCTCTTTCCCCGGGATGACCCAGACGAAATCCCAGGTGTAATAGCCGATTTCCTCCGGCTTTAAACGCTCCTTTTCCGGGAGAAACGAGATGTCGGGACGGTAATACCAGAACTGATGGACGCGTTCGATTTCGCAAGCAACGATTCGGCCGTCCAGCGCCCGAAGGTTTTCCGGACCGATCTTCCCGGCGAACTCGCCCCATTCTTTGTTCCAGAGGTCGGCGTCGGCATAGTTTTTTAAAGGGTAGACCATGTAAAAATGGCTGTCATCCGTGCTGTAGGTGTCGAGGCGGAAGGAGAAGCCGTGCTTTCCCAGGCTGGCCAGGAGTTCCTTGAGGGCAGCCTCATATTCGCCGACTCGAGAAGTCTCGACCTGGAAATCGCCCATGAGATAGAGCTGCGGCTGAGCCGGCTGGGAACGACCGGAGGCGGCCAAGACGCCGAGTATAAAGGCAAGCCCCAAGATCGAGGTCGACGGCTTGATGCGCTTCATAAATCCCTCCTTTTGGACAGAGGATAACTCGAGTGCCTTAAGGATATCAACTTCGTCGGCACGGAACTCGAAAGCCGATCCGGATAAGAAGCGGGGCTGGTCCGGGAAAAAGAGGCGATTCAACGCCAGGCCCCGGCCTTCGTCCTTTTAATGACCACGAGCGTCTGATCGTCGAACGGCCGCGCGTCGCCCAGGAAATGTTTGGCGTCGTCGGCGATGGCGGCCACGATCTCGGCGGCGGGACGCTGCGCGAGGCGGCGCAAGAGCGAAACCAGCCGGTCCATGGTATATTCCGCCTCGTCCGCGTTCCGGCTGTCCGGGATGCCGTCCGTTATAGATGAGGGCGATATCTCCCGGCTTCAAGCGGACCGATTTCGCCTCATACGCCGCGCCCGAGAACATCCCCAGGCAGAAGCCCGTGCCCTCGAGTTTTTCCAGGGAACCGTCGGTTCTCAGCACGAGGGGAGGATTGTGGCCGGCGTTGATGTACAGAACCTCCTCGCCGTTCCTTTCGACCTCGCAATAGAAGAAGGTGATGAAGCTCGAGATGGCCGAGCTCTGATGGACAAAATCGTTAAGCTTGGCGGCCATGTCTTCGATCCGGTAGCGGGGATGAACCTCGGCCCGGAAGGCCGCCCGCAGGGACGCCATCAGGAGAGCGGCGCCGATGCCTTTCCCGGATACGTCGCCGACGGCGACGCCGAGGCGATGCGGATCGACCGGGACGAAGTCGTAATAATCACCGCCGACCTCGTAGCAGGAGACGTTCGAGCCGCTGATTTCAAAATGCTCCAGGCGGGGATCGTGGCGGGGAAGAAAATCCTTTTGAATCCTGGCCGCCAGGTCGAGGTCTTTCTCGATGCGGTGAAGGAGGCCTTCCGACCGCTCTTTTTCGGCTTCGAGGAGCCGGAAAGCCCGGTCCCGCTGTCCCACGAAATAGTAGATCGTGAAGACCGTGAAGGCGGCCACCGTGATGAACGTGATCCAGAAAATAAGGACGGAGGCTAGGGGCTGAGTCGTATCGGGCCGGAAGACCGCGAGTTCGAGAATCAGGGCCACGGCGAACAGGGACAGATAGATGAGATACAGGGTGAGGGCCCGCTTCCGGCTGGGAAACACCATGGCGTAAAGGACGCCGATGAGCCCCATGAAAATGACTCCGTCCGAACGGAAAAACCCGCCCAGGAGGCAGGTCATAATGAACGAGCTGAGGACGAGAAAGGTCTGGCTGCTGAGGCCGAAGTTCTCGATATGTTTGCGGACCACGGCGAACACGAACAGGGACCCGAACCAGAAGACGGCATGAATGAGCCAGAATACGGCGGGACGCCATTGAGCCATCAGCAGGTAAGTCAAGGCCAGTCCGGCCGTGAGCGGCGCGGCCAGGGCCAGGGTGATCGTCCAGATCTGTTTGAGCAGCCGGACCTGCTCCGAATCCGAGGGATCGGCTCCGATATTCCCGATAAACGCGATGATTTTTTTAGGGAAATTCAATCGGAATCTCCGCCTTCGGGCCGAAACGGGCGCCGAGAAAAGAACGCGGCTTCGCCGACAGGAGGCATGATGTCCTTAGGGATAGGGATGAGAGTTTCCTTTTCGGCTGCGCTGGCCGAGGGGACATCTTTGGAGCATCTTTGTTCCCATTGACCCATCTTACCATCACAAGGAAGCATAAATCGGACCTCGGAACCTGTCAAGGACGGCTTGAGCGGGGGGGAAGGGCGGCCTGGCAGCCGGCCGTGGTGCCCGATGCGGCGGATTTCATCCGGACTTCCTCCCGCTCTGGAAAAAGGCCATGAAAAATATCGGATCATGGCCGCCCAGCCCTTCGAATGAGCGGGCTTGAGCTCGTTCTCGACAATCCGGAGAGGAGAAGTCTCAAGGCCCGTCTTCTTGACATACCCCCGATGGGCGTTGGCGTACAGTCCGTATGAAGCCGGTGTGCCGCCAGGAGAGGATCCGCTCCGCCCATTGGGGCTGAGAAGCTCCCGGCCGACGAGAAACGCCGGGACCTCGCGGCCGAAGATCTCGGCCAATCGCGAGTCGTCGATCCGCGGAATCTTATGGAAGACGCCCGCCCCGTCCACGCCGCCCTCGGTCACCAGAAAATAGAGGTGGGGGTGAAGGTTTATCCGGTCCCCGAAGGTCTTGATGGCAACGACGACGCCGGGCGTAAGCGCGCTCCCGGTCACAGCCTCGAAATATCGGGTCAGGGCCCGAAGGCCCAAGCGGCAGAGATCTCCCGGGAGCCTTTTGTAAAATGTCCATTTTTAATATTTTTTTGTCTAATTTCTTTCATCAATAGTACTGACCTCCGGAGAGTTGCTTGGCGAGATATGCTATGCCCGAAGTCAAGTGTAAAGAGAAAAGCAGAGAGACGATAATAACCTTTGACTTATAATAAATTGTTTCACGATTCTCTTTCTTCAACCAGGAGAAAAATTCCGCGGAAGAGAAAATGAAAAGAAGCCATAGCGCAATATTATAACCCCAGCTGAAGTTGCCAGCGCCAAAGTGTTTTTTTTCTGCTATGAATGAGAACTGCAGAAAAGTTATCCCCCAGAATAACCAGGACAGCAGCAGAAAGTCATTCCGTAATAGAAAACGAAATCGTATGGCAAGTATCGACAATGGAAATGCTGTGCCCAAAAGAATCGAGAAAAAAATGTGCTTTGAATACAGTTTCCATACCCCAAAAAAAGTGAAATTAATCTCGGAGGATGAGCCCCGATAATTGAAATAGTACTGTAAAAGTAACATCAGGATTACAGGTGTAAAAGGGAGAAATGATCGAAAAAAGCCATTTCCCATCGAGTTACATTTAATCAACAGATAGATGATGCCAACCGGCAGAAAACCCAAAACAAAGTTTGGCTTCATAATGGCGCTTATGACAAGAGCGATCGAAAGCGCGATTCTATACCAGAAGGTCTGCCGTTCCTCTTTAGTGGTCTGCAGCTTCACCAACAATATCACACTAATCAGTGCAAAAGGTTTTACAACAATCAATGTTGGTACTGCCCAGAAGTTTGCGCTCCCTTGACCAAGATAGAAATTTTTACTCACTGGGGGAAAATAGATTGAAGATACAAGCAGTAAACATCCTCCAACAAATAAAATGAATCTTTCGGAGTATGATTCTCTTATTAATGTATTCAAAATCGTGTTTATCATTACTGAGATGATGACCACGAATAAGGACAACACTATTATTCCAGAGTACTCTATGCTTAGCCTGCTAGCCTTGGCAACTATGAGTACTATATAATGAAAACCGGGATGAGGGATTATAAACTCAAAAGGATTTGCGGCAAGAGTCCTAACAAATTTTAAATGCGCCCGAAGTTCAGCAATATCTTCCGCACTAAATACTTGAACATGGAAGAGATAAAATGCTATCGAAAACACAAAGGTATAAAAAAGTATCTGTGTAAATAGCCCGACTTTGGCTGTCTCATCGTTGGTGCTCGTTACTGATCTAGCCATGCAGCATTTTCTCCTTCCTCCCAACTTATAACTTTCTAATATTGGGTTTCTCTGAAGGATAAGAGTTTCCTTTTCGGCTGCGCTGGCCGAGGGGACATCTTTGGAGCATCTTTGTTCCCATTGACCCATCTTACCATCACAAGGAAGCATAAATCGGACCTCAGAACCTGTCAAGGACGGCTTGAGCGGGGGGGAAGGGCGGCCCGGCAGCCGGCCGTGGTGCCCGATGCGGCGGATTTCATCCGGACTTCCTCCCGCTCTGGAAAAAGGCCATGAAAAATATCGGATCATGGCCGCCCAGCCCTTCGAATGAGCGGGCTTGAGCTCGCTCTCGACAATCCGGAGAGGAGAAGTCTCAAGGCCCGTCTTCTTGACATACCCCCGATGGGCGTTGGCGTACAGTCCGTATGAAGCCGGTGTGCCGCCAGGAGAGGATCCGCTCCGCCCATTCGGGGCCGAGAGATCTCCCGGGAGCCGGCGTTTGAACTTGAAGAAGACCCGCAGCAACATATGGATGGTGAAGACGATCGGCCGGAAATATCCGTATTCCCGCTCGAAACGACCCTCATATTCAGAGAGGAACCCGTCGAAATGACTGAAGCTCCACGGACCTACATCCGTGCGATCTATAAGATGTTGGAGTTCACTCACGAACCGCTTCCGGTTCATGAGTACTGCGAAACCGCTGCCTGTCCCCGGAGCGGATCATTCGATATTTTGTACCAGACAAACCTCCCTGGAATTCCACGAAGGGGATGGAACAGTAACCGGTAGAGGACGGTGCGCTCCGGATGTCGAGGACGGTAGAGTCCCGCCATGGCGGGAAATAAGCCCCAAGAAACGAGCCACCATCATGTATAAGGAGAAAGCCCGGCTCAAACGAGCGAATCAAGTTGAATAACGTCAACTGGAGGTGACTCTCGGCTCTGCGGATGGAAATGAAATAAAACTACTTGCTATGGACCGGGAGGGAGGTTCTCCTTCAAATATCGCAGCATCGTTTCGTAGAGGTGGAGCGTTGTATTCTCGCCCTCGTAGATGCCGTGGGAGCGGTTGGGATAGGCCATCATCGAAAAGGGCCGGTTGAAGCGGATGAACTCGTTGACGAGGGCTTCGAAGTTTTGATAGTGGACGTTGTCGTCGCCCGTGCCGTGAATGAGGAGGAGGTTCCCCTTCAGGTTCTTGGCGAAGGCGATCGGAGAGCCGTCCCTGTAGCCCGCCTCGTTGTCCTTGGGGAGCCCCATGTAGCGCTCCTGGTAGATGGAGTCGTAATAGCGCTGGTTGGAAACGAAGGCGACCGCAATTCCGGTACGGTACAGGTCCGGGTAGCGGAGCAGGGCGTTGAGCGTCATGGTGCCGCCTCCGCTCCAGCCCCAGACTCCGATTCGCTCCGGGTCGACGCCGGGCCAGTCCTTTATGACGGTCCGGACGGCCGCGGCCTGATCGGCCGAGGCCAGAATCCCGACTTGGCGGTAGATGGACTTGCGCCAGGCCCGGCCGCGCGGCGCCGGCGTCCCGCGGTTGTCGAACGAGGCCACGATATAGCCCCGCTGGCTGAGCATGAGGTGCCAGAGGTAGCCCGAACCTCCCCAACGGTCGAGAACGGTCTGGCCGGCCGGCTCGCCGTAGACGTGGATCAAGAGCGGATATTTCTTGGCGGGATCGAACTCGGGCGGGAGGATCCGCCAGCCGTCGAGCTCGACGCCGTCGCCGATCCCGACCCGGACAAACTCGGCCTTCCCACAATCGAGGGCGGCGACCTTGGCGGACAGTCCGGCGTTGGCCGCGAGAACCCGCGCCGCTTTGTGGCCGGGAAGTCGGATGAGCTCGGTCCGGGATGGAAGGCCGAAACGCGAATATGTATGGAAAGCCCATTCGGCCGAGGGGCTTATGTCGTAGCCGTGGGAGCCGGGCTCCGTCGCCGGACTGATCCTCTCCATCCGCCCCTTGCCGTCGAGCCGCGTCCTGAATAAGTACCGTTGCGTCGCGTTCTGGGGCGAAGCCGAGAAATAGACCCAGCCGCCCTTCTCGTCGATTCCGTCCAGACCGATGACGTCGTAGTCGCCCGGCGTCAGGGGTAGCGGCTCCTTTCCGTCGAGCGGCACGAGGTAGGCATGTCGCCAGCCGTCCCGCTCGCTCAGCCAGACGAAGCCCCTCCCCTTCCCGGCCCAGCGGAAGTCGTCCCCGATATCGACCCAGGCGTCGTCCCGGTCGGTGAAGAACGTGCGGACCTCGCCCGTCTTGATGTCGCCGGTCATAACCCGGTTCTCATTCTGGAGACGGTTGAGATGCTGAAGGACGACGGCTCCGCAGTCCGACGCCCATTCCATGACCGGGATGTAGGATGATTGCGGGTCGCCGACCGCCTTCATCCAGACGATCTCTCCGCCCGCGGCGCCGGCGACCCCGATGCGGACGGCGGCGTTGGGCTCCCCCGGCTTGGGATGCCGGAAGGAGGTGACGCGCGGATAGAGCTCATCGGTGTTATTGATCATGGAGAAAATCGGGACGCCCGAGGTGTCGAACCGCCAGAAGGAGATGAAGCGCCCGTCCGGCGACCAGCGGAATCCGTCCCTGAGGTTGAATTCCTCCTCATAGACCCAATCCGAAGTGCCGTTGATGACGGTATCGGAGCCGTCCTTGGTGATCTGAACGATCGCGCCGTCGGCCAAGGTCTCGACGAAAATGTTGTCGGCCCGGACGTAGGCGGCTTTGAGGCCGTCCGGAGAGAGCTTGGCGAACATGAGGGATGAGGGCTCGAAATCCTTGCCCAGTTTGCGGAGCGCGCCCGTCGCGACATCCAGGACCCAATAATCGCCGCGCGTATTCCGCCGCCAGACGCGCTTGGAGTTCGTGAAGACGAGGAGAAGGCGGCCGTCCTCGGACCAGGCGTAGTCCTCGATCGAAAGCGGCTTATCGGTCCCAGGAGGGATGAGCCGCTCGGCCGGGACCAGGACGCGCCTTTCCCCCGCCGCCGCGCCGTAAAGAACGATGTCATCCCCGCCCTTGACCGACTTCGACGCCTCCAGGGTCGCGTAGGAGCGCCCGTCCTTCATCCAGCGGGCCGGTCCGAACCGCTCGGGCGCGAATTCGCGGCCCTTATAAATCCGCTCGATGGTGAGCTTGGACGCATCGGTCGCCGCGGGCTCGGTTTGACTCTGGGCCTGAAGTACAACGGCGACAGAAAAAAATCCCCACAAAATTGCCGCTATCGCCAGACCGCGCTTTTTCATCCGATCACTCCTTTTGTCTTTTCAATCCCCTCCGCGGGATTCCATGGACGTTAGTCCGTGGAGGGATAGCAAATCCCCGCTTCGGGGACAGGCGCTCCAACGCCTGCAATGGGCAGATCCCACGGACGTAAGTCCGTGGAGCTTCAGCTAATTCCGGGGATACATCGCTTAATTCGTTGTTCGTCGGGAATTATGTGATGTGTCCCCTGAATTATTGTGTCCCCGGAATTATTCATCTGAGGTTTCGTCCTCAATCCTGACGGCGGATCTTGATGTTCTTGAACCAGGCCGCGTCGGTGTGGTCTTGGAGCACGATATGGCCTGATCGCTTATCGGCGAAGCCGGAGATGTCCTTATACTTGCTCCGCGCTAAAAGCTCGTTCATCCGCGCCGTTCCCAGGTCGTAAGCGAGGATGCGGACGCCGTTCAGCCAGTGCTCTCCGTGGTTTCCTCGGAAGACTATCTTAGCCCCGTTGAATTCGCCAACCGGCTTGAGCGTCTTCCCCTCGGGCGCTATGAGGTCATAGAGCGCGGCGGCCGTCCGATTTGGTCCGTTCTTGGCATCCGGATGGATGTCATCGTCCAGGATCTGGTACTCGAAACCAAGCGCCGCATAACGGGGCGGCTTGGCCGTGGACATCTCCTCCGAGACGTTGTATTTGACGCCGCTGTTTCCGCCCGGGCTGATCTTCCATTCGAAGACGAGCTCGAAGTCCCGGAACGTCTCCATGGTCATGAGGTCACCGCCCTCAAGGGGCTGTCCGTCGGCCTGGAGGGGAACGTCGCCGCTGTGGACTTTTTTGATCGCGCCGTCCTCGATGATCCAATGCTTTGCCGGGACTTCGGCCCGGCCCAATCCTCGCCAACCGTCGAACGTCGCGCCATCGAAGAGGAGAATCCACCCCTTCGCTTTCTCCTCGGGCGTCAGCGGATTGATCGGAGCTTCTTCAGCGGCGGTCGCTTTTACGGTCGGGCCTTCATTTGGAATCACGACTCCGGAAAGAAGGGATAGAACAAAAAAAACAGGAACAACTTGTATGCGCCGGATCATGGAGAGCCTCCTCGGATCTTTCACAGACGGCTATCGTCTCAAAGCAGGAGGTCGAAGTCAACTTTGGCGTTTTAGCAATTCATCACGCCAATAACAATTTTTCTCCATTGCCAGGACACTTCACCGAGCAGAAAAGCGACTTTGGCCATCTCCCATCTGGAAGGAAGTTATTTGGAAGCGGGTTGGATGGGCGCCCCGAGTTTCTTCCGCCTTTTCACTTCGAGTCTCTTTATGCTCTCTGCGGTCGGTAAATTCTCCGGCATTGTCCCGCCGAGTTCTTCGATCGTACGGCATACTTTAGCTCCCACTTCGTGGTGGGTGCGGTGGGTCTGCTCTTTGTCCCTGACCCTATCGCGCTTTAGCTTTTCCTCAGTCTGGGTCGCGCGGAACAGGTTAGCGGCAAGTTCCGTGCTGCCCATGTGGTCAAGAATTTGCTGGCCCTTCTTAAGCGCTTTACGCCGGTGAATGTCTTTTGCACCCATCCCGCCATATAAACCGCGATAACCGTGATCCTGAAATATCGCATAATCCTTCGGCTCAATGACTCCCGCTTCTTTTGCGACTCCGGCAAGCCGGACATTGTGCATCTTCATCTCATCCCGCAGCAAGAGGCGGCGTTCATCCTCAGTCGCCCGGCCGGCCAGTTCCTGTCGGCGCGTTTGGACGGCAAAATAAGTTTGGCCGAGGGCGACGATTTCTTTCTGGGGATCTGCGTTCTGTACCGTCAAATAGCAGGCGTAGCGTGAAAGCAAGATCGTATCGATTTGTCGTTCCGCACTGCTTCCAATAGAGACCATTTCGGTGATGTCAACGAAATGGTCCTCAATCCGGCGTCCGCTATTGAAGCAAGCCAGTCGAGCTTTGTCAATAACCCGCTCGAAGTTGCGGTAGTCACTGTACCCAAGCACTCGGGCGAAGTCGCGACTCGACCAATGTTCCGCCCCTGCCGAATTAATGCGGCGGATACGTTCAAATGGGGATATCCCCCCTGGGACCAAAAGTGTTTTATTGTTCTTGCTCATTTGGCTCCCTTATTTCAGTTAGAGAATCCCTTCTAGGGTAGTCAGGCTCTTTTCCCTTTCTCTACTAATGACGTCATCGTCTGTTTTATCGTCTCAGCGCGGTGCTTTGCAAACTGGGATCGCCTTCTTGCTCACATTTCCATCCCAT
>Ga0299912_10003303_pt1 | contig 13177 bp, 9 predicted proteins | sample RVTome_2_FD_207667 | JGI IMG/M metagenome (GOLD analysis project Ga0299912, IMG submission 207667) | Soil microbial communities from uranium-contaminated site in the Upper Colorado River Basin, Wyoming, United States - RVT95D214 (version 2) ...
TCTATAGGCTGATTCAGCAAGCGGTTGCAATTGACCCAATACCTGCAAAAAACCTAATGGCTACTATATAGAGTAGCTAGGGGAGTCAACTGCATAGCCCCGTTATCCTATTTTTACAGAGACCGGCTTGCCGAAAGAGTTCCAGAGGTTGAGAATGTTAGCCGTCGTAATCGCTTCTCTTTGTTGAGATTCGATTTTAATGGTTTTGAAAGTCGACCCAATGCATCTCTTGATGCGAGAGAAGTGGGCTTCTACAAGGGCTCTGAGGCCATAGCCATATTTTTGTGAAATGCATAGATGGATCCTTTTTCCTTGATGTACGGCACGATCAAATCATGCCAGGTTTGTTGTTCTTTTCCATGAACCACAGCTGTTTTTGGAGGAGGAATGACAGGAATAATGCCTTGATCAAGCAAGGATTGAGATTTCTCATGATCATAATAGCCCCTATCTCCCAGAAGCTTTTCAAGCATGGGTTTTAGATCTTCTGGAATGAGATTTTCCATGATCTCAAACTAATCTTTTCCCCTCTCTGTAACCGAGCCACAAGTTGGTTACAGAATTGTTAGACCTCCACAGAAACACACGCAAATGAATCACTTAAAGTCCCAAAACTGGGAACGGGAATATCAAGGCCTTTGGAGATCCACAAGTCCTCAAAATATCCTGTCATCTCGGAGTTCCCAGTCAATCAGTCTATAAAACGTATAGATCAGCTGAATATACACGACATTGTATTCAGCTGCTCAGCCAGGAATGCCATCGACATAAGGTGTTTCATTGTAAAAAATAAATTTGAGGCCTCCTTTAGGAAAGTATAAATTCAGAGCTCCACGCTCTTGAGACCCTTATTGTATTCAGTCCAGTTTGCGACTTTGTGTTGAGTTTTCTGACACTTCCGGGGCAAGCCCGTCTTCATGTGCGCTTTATAAGGCATGTCTCACCAAAATGAGTTGATTAATTCTTTAGATTTTTAATCCCCATACCTGGAATCTTCAACTCCTTTGCCTACCCTTCCGAACAATGCCCTAATGACTAATATCTTTTCCAATATGAATTTGTTGAAGTGTTTTAATAAAAATATAAAGGTCAAAAATGAAAGATCTTCTTTCTAAATATTCCTTGTCCAAAAGCACTTTTTCTTTTGTAGAAAGGGAATCACGTCCATTAATTTGCGCCCACCCGGTGAGACCTGGCATTAAGTGATGTATTCCAAATTTTGTTCTTAATGCCACAAGATCTGTTTGATTAAAAAGCGCAGGTCTTGGCCCAACAAAACTCATTTCTCTTTTTAAAATCGACCAAAGTTGGGGAATTTCATCAAGAGAAGTCCTCCTTAAAAAAGGCCCGATTATCGTTAAATATTGTTTGGGATTCGTCATTAAATGGGTGGGGAGCAGGGATGTATTTACCTTCATTGTCCGAAATTTGGGCATTTTAAAAATTACATTATTTTTCCCAACCCGATCTGACCAATGAAGAATAGGCCCTTTAGAAGTTATTTTAATCGCTACTGAAAGAATTAAAATAACCGGAAGCAAAAAAAGAACAACAACAAGAGAACCAATAAGATCAAAAGCATATTTCATAACATTATTTTCTCAAAAGACATTGAATTCCTTTCATATCTTTTTTGTGAAGCAAATTCATTCATTTTTTGTACCTTTTCTAAAATAAAATTCAGTAAATCAGCTTATTTAAATGTACAGTCACTTTTTGTTGCATAAATTCATTGTTTCAATAACTTGATCTACAAATTGCTGTTTGCAAACAGCAAAGATCGCTCCTTCAAATTTTTGGAACTCTAGATTTAAAAACAAGGATGCATATCTTTCCAAAAGATTTCAAGTCCTGAAGTAACCTTCCTTGGACTTAGGAAGTTCCTTTAATCGAATCAAAATCGATCTTGAATTTTCGTTAAAAATTAATAATATCACTCGTATCCATGAGATCAATGCATTTATACACAGAAAGGTCAGACTTGCTAATTTTAGAGCTTCCATCCCTTAAACTTTATCTATTTAATTGACAGAGCACTATTTATATAGTTTACCTACTAACCGAGTATAATCAAACCTCATTAGAGAATATAGCCAACTTGCAGCAATAAGTATTTTAGCAGAATTTAGGAAAGTTAACAAATAATGCTTCAACAGGACTTTGCAACATTAGAAAGGTACAACCTCTATGCAATTAAACATTAGCCGCATAATTTTTTCTTTTTTCTTTTTCTTTTTCTTTTTCTTTTTCTTTACAGGAGCACAGCCTGCCTATGCTTATTTGGATCCAGGTGCTGCGAGCTTGGTGTTGCAGGGATTGGTCGGTGGAATGGCTGCTGCAGTAGGGTTTTTTTCTCTGTACTACAATAGGATAAAGAAATTTCTTAGTAACCTGCGCAAGTGAAAAGAAGAAGGGAAACAGAAGATTTGATGGGTAAGCTGTTTCAGGAAACTGGTTCTTTTCGTGATCCAGCAGGAAATGTTTTTGTCGCTGATAATCGGGTGTTTCGCTCAATTAATGAAGTAGCACGTGCAGGTTACGAAGAGATCCGCGGTAAGGGTATTTTATCAAAGGTCATCCAGCAAGGATATCTAATTGGTTTTGAAGAATTAAGTAAATCTGATTGGCCGATTGATACCTTGGGGGCTGCATATGTTGTTGAGCATCCTCGAATTCCATACATATCTTATCCCTATGAATGGTCTTTCAGTCAGTTGAAAGCCGCTGCTTTGCATCATTTGGATTTTCAATTGGCACTACTGGAGAGTGATGTCGTTCTATCCGATGCAACTGCCTATAATATCCAATTTATTGGATGTAAACCTGTATTCATTGATTTTCTCTCCCTTAGGCCATATAGGAAAGGTGAATTTTGGCTTGGACATCGCCAGTTTTGTGAACAGTTTTTGAATCCATTGTTGCTTCGCGCATTCAATGGAATTTACCATAATGCTTGGTTCCGAGGTTCATTGGAGGGAATACGCACTATAGATTTAGCTCGTTTGGTTCCTACATCAAAAAAATTCTCATGGAACGTAGTGAGTCAGGTTATTCTTCAGGCAAAACTTGATTCTAAAGTTATTAACACACCAGACAAGTTGATTAAGAAAGCCAAATCTCATGGTCAATTGTCAAAAAATGCATACTATGGGTTCCTTTCCCAGATGCGAAAGTGGATTTCCAAATTAGTTCCCGCAGATGGGGGAAAAACAGCCTGGCGTGACTATGCTCATACCCACACTTATACTTCAAAAGAAGCTGCTCTTAAACGACAATTTGTCAAAGATTTTATTGCCGCCACCAAGCCCAAAACTTTGATAGATATGGGTTGCAATACGGGTGATTATAGTGTCGTAGCACTAGAGTCAGGAGCAGAGTATGTTGTCGGCTTTGATTTTGATCAACAAGCAATTGACCTTGCCTTTTCACGGGCAATAGATCAGCAATTACCATTTTTACCTCTCTTTCTGGATGCTGCAAACCCTAGCCCCAATCAAGGGTGGATGCAAGCAGAACGAGAGGGATTTGCTGGTCGAACTAAAGCAGATGCTTTGGTTGCACTTGCGTTCGAGCATCATTTGGCCATAGCTAGAAATATTCCCCTTCAACAAGTGATACAATGGCTCGTAAATATTGCACCACATGGCGTAATTGAATTTGTTCCAAAGTCTGATAGTACGATACAGAGAATGCTTTCTCTTCGAGAAGACATTTTTTATGACTATAGCGTTGAAACATTTGAGATACACTTAAAGTCTCTTTCTACAATTATTAAAAAACAATTTGTATCTGAAAGCGGAAGATGCCTTTTTTGGTATGAGCGTAAAAAAGTTTAATGAAGGAATAAAGAAAATGTTACAGAATTGGTTGAAAACTTTTTTTCACGTGCTATTGGAAACGCTCCCACTATTTGGGCTCATTTTTATAATAAATCCAATATTGATTGCGTTGGCTCCTCGTGAACCCTTTGATTATCAATTTTCCTTTGTTATTTTGGGTGTTGTTTGCATTTGCGCATGTCTATTTACAGCTCTTCCTATATCTTTTTTTTCAAATAAGTATCGCCAAATAGCCATAGCTTTTCTTCGTTCTCTTTTCCTTGTTTTTTTTGTGATTTCAATTTATTATCCTGAGGGTGCTCGTCGACTTGATGGAGTTACCGCAACAGACTCTTCATTATTGTATTATTGTGTACTTTATTTTTCCTATATCATTTCCCTTAGCGTGCTTATGTTATTATTTCTGAGAAGTAAGGTCATCTTAAGAAATCTATATGTGTCCTTTGCAATTCTTGGATTTGCATTCGTTATCTACTATCCCATCCAGCACTGGATGACTTCTGAAACCCAAATATACTATTCCGACAAAACTGATCTAACATTTGCTTCAGACAGGAATATTATTGTTATCTTAGCTGACATGTTACAAGGATCGACGATTGAACAATATTTTACGATGCATCCAAATGAAAAGAATAATTTTCAAGGCTTTACCCTATTTTCACGCGCCACATCTCCTTTTCCATTTACCACCTATGCAGCTCCTGCAATCTTCACAGGTAACATTTATAATAGTGGGCCAGATAATAGTAGTATCAATGCGCGTAAAGAAGCCGAGACGTCTTCATTTATAACGGATGCTGTAAATTCAAATTTTGATGATATTGTGATAGGTTTGGATATCGTAAAACTTCACCCTACTCAGTTTTCTTTTCAATCCTCTAATCCCTTAGGGACAGCCATAACATTATTTGCACTAAGTCTGCAAAGAATCATAAAAATTCCATTGGATGCCTTAGTGTCAGTGCATACTCTATTAGGGCTAGCACCAGGAGAAAATCCAACTATGTGGCTGGTGGGATATAAAAAAAATAGCAAAGATATTATGGATCGATTGGCCACTGCACCCATAGGGAAGAGTAAAAACAAGGTACTGTTTTTTCATAATATGATCCCTCATGCGCCTATTGTATTTAAACGCAAAGATTTGGAATCGATGCCTATCTTTCTAGAGCCTTTAGAACTAACAGTGGAAAATTATTGGGAGGAAATGGGATTCTTTCTTGGACAAGTCAACCATCTGCTCGATCATATGAAGCATATTGGTATTTATGATAGATCACTTATTATTATTGTTGGAGATCATGGTCACTTCATTGGAGGCCAAGACAAACTTTATGATTACCCTGGAGCTGAAGATTTTGAGGGGACTCAAAAAGGATCTTGGGCACGTGCAGCTGCAATGTACAATCCCGGAATATTAATAAAACCACCCTTGAAAAGGGGCTCATTACAAATTTCCAGAGTAGCCTCTAGTATTTTAGGACTCAGATCGTTGATTAAACAGTATTTAGCAAGTGAGGACTTAGATCTATCAAAAGATTTTGAAACTTTGGGAAAAAGCAAAGTTATTGTTTTTAAAGATAAGATCAGTTCCAATCCTTATGATGTTTCTGATGATCATGTGGTTCTTGAGTTTATAGGAAATGTGAGTTCTTTAGCACAACGATTTGCAAAGGATACATGGAAAGGCCGCGATCTGTCATATAAGGTTGGCACGAAAACAACAGATGTTACTAAATATTTGGATGGTTATTGGATTAAAGAAAAAGAAAACGGTGGAGCATGGTTACAGGGAAAACCAGCTACACTAATTCTTCACACATCAGGTGTAGAAAAAAAAATCTATAAGCTTCTGATGGTTTTTTCGGGTTTAATAAACGAGCGGCATCCTGAACAAAGAGTTCGGGTCTGGCTAAATGGTAATGAGTTAGGTATGGCTTCGATCACAACACCCGGGAAAAATACAGTAGAGTTAGACATTCCAATGAATTTACTTGTAAACGATGGTGTTAATGAATTTAAATTTGAACCATTGGATGCAATTTCCCCATTGGAAATAGGCGCTTGGTCGACACCTAGCCCCATCAGTGTTTTTCTATACTCTATGCAGCTGCTAGAATCAGAAGAAAACCATAGTATGAAGTTAATGCTAGTGAAGTAGCATAAAGGGATATAGACGATGAATGTATTAATTCTCGGTGCCACAGGAATGTTAGGCCATACCTTGTTTCACTACTTAGAACAGGATAAAAGTATTTGTGTTTATGGCACTGCTCGAGCCAACAACGCTATCCAGTATTTTCCCAAGGCATTATCAACTCAACTTATTGTTGGCATAGATGTTGAAAACAACGAGTCCCTCCTTAAAGTTTTTACAGATATCCAGCCTGATGTTGTCGTGAATTGCATTGGAATTGTTAAACAGTTGGCTGAAGCCAATGATCCATTGTCGGCCATACCCATCAACTCTCTGTTACCCCATCGACTTGCAACACTTTGCAAAACAGTGGGAGCTCGCCTTATACATATTAGCACTGATTGTGTATTTTCTGGTATCAAAGGTAATTATCTTGAAAGTGATTTTCCTGATGCTGATGATTTATACGGCCGTTCTAAGTTTTTAGGTGAGGTTGATTATCCGCATGCTATTACACTTCGTACCTCAATCATTGGTCATGAATTAGTGGGACAGAAAGGTCTTGTGAGTTGGTTTCTTGCACAACAAGGTGCTATAAAGGGATTTACTCATGCTATTTTTTCGGGCTTTCCAACAGTTGAGCTAGCAAGCATAATTCGAAATTTTGTGATACCAAGACCCACGATGAAAGGACTCTATCACGTTGCTTCAAAACCGATCAGTAAATATGATCTCTTGCAGCTTATTACAAAAAGTTATAAAAAAACTATTCAGATCATACCTACAGGTAGCTTAATTATGAATCGCTCACTTAAGGCAGAGCGATTCAATAAAGAAACGGGATACGTCGTGCCTGAATGGCCGGAATTAGTGGAACGTATGAATAAATTTAAAGATATATTGAGTGAACATAATGTTTGAAAGTAAAATACTACTAATTACTGGAGGAACAGGATCTTTTGGTAATACAATAGTGAAGCGCTTGCTGAATTCCCGTATCAGAGAAATCCGCATTTTTAGTCGTGACGAAACAAAACAAGAAGAGATGCGACTTGCTTTTAATAATCCTAAAATTAAATTTTATATTGGTGATGTAAGAAATTATGATAGTCTTTACCAAGCCATGAAAGGGACAAATTACATTTTTCATGCTGCTGCCCTGAAACAGGTACCTTCGTGTGAGTTTTATCCAATGGAAGCGGTGCAAACAAATATTCTAGGGGCAGAGAATGTTTTGAATGCTGCTATTGCTCACCGAGTTGAGCGCGTAATAATGCTCAGTACTGATAAAGCTGTATATCCAATCAATGCCATGGGTTTATCCAAAGCAATGATGGAAAAACTAACATTAGCGAAAGCTCGCATGCAGCAAGAAGGCGAAACTATTTTGTGTGTGACGAGGTATGGCAATGTGATGGGATCTCGTGGCTCTGTAATCCCTCTTTTTGTGAAGCAGATTAAAGAAGGAAAACTATTAACCATTACCGAACCCACGATGACTCGTTTTTTGATGTCTTTAGAAGATTCCGTGGATTTGATATTCCATGCCTTTAAACAAGGTCGTCAGGGAGATATTTTCGTTCAAAAGGCACCTGTTTCGACCGTCGCAGTGTTGGCACAAGCATTAAAAGAATTGTTTGGAAAAGATAATGGAATTCATTTTATTGGTACCAGACACGGGGAGAAGTTTTATGAAACGCTAGTATCTTCTGAAGAAATGGCTAAAGTTAAAAATGTTGGACAATATTACCGCATTCCTTTAGATAGCAGAGACCTTAACTACGCAGATTTTTTTGTAACAGAAGAAAAAAGAAGCGTACATTTCGAAGATTACACATCACACAATTCAGAAAGGCTTGACGTCGAAGGGGTGAAAAGACTTCTATTAAAGTTAGATTTTATTCAGGAACACCTCCAACTACCCAAAGAAGAAAGAATTGCCGCCTGATGCCTCATATGCATCTTTTGGAGTAACCCATGCTTAAAGTAATGACAATTGTTGGTACACGGCCAGAACTCATTAAAATGTCTAGAGTGATTGCCGAGTTTGATGCGCATACTCATCATATTTTAGTTCATACAGGTCAAAATTATGATTATGAATTAAATCAGATTTTTTTTGATGATCTTGGTATCCGCAAACCTGATTATTTTTTAGAAGTTGCAGACAGCACTCCTGCAAAAACTATAGCACGTATCATTGAGAAGGCAGATGACGTTCTCGAAAAGGAACAACCTCATGCGGTATTACTTTATGGAGATACAAATTCATGTCTTTCAGTAATTGCAGCTAAGCGTAGGCAAATACCTGTCTTTCATATGGAAGCTGGGAATCGTTGTTTTGATCAACGCACTCCTGAGGAAATTAATCGCAAGCTCATTGATCATTTAAGTGATATTAACATTGTTCTTACCGAACATGCTCGTCGATATCTTATTGCTGAAGGGCTTCTACAAGAACGAATTATTAAATGTGGGTCCCATATGCATGAAGTATTGAACTACTTTATGCCAAGTATAGAAAAATCTCAGATATTGACGCAACTCAAAATTCAACCTCAAAACTATTTCTTAATAAGCGCTCATCGAGAGGAAAATGTTGATAATCCTAGCAAGTTACAAGATTTACTGGATGCTTTGCAAATCTTAGTTAAAGAATATGATATACCAGTAGTGGTCTCTACTCACCCACGTACAAGACAAAGACTTGAAAAGCTTGAAACCAAAAATTTGAGTTCAAAAATTCAATTTCTAAAACCATTTGGTTTTTCTGATTATATCAAACTTCAAATGGAAGCTTTATGTGTATTGTCAGATAGCGGAACTATCACAGAAGAATCCTCACTGCTGAATTTGCCTGCTATTAATATCCGTGAGTCACATGAGAGACCAGAAGGAATGGATGCAGGAACTTTAATCCTAAGCAACTTTAAGGCTGAGCGCATATTAGATGCTGTACGTATCATAACGACGCAGCACAAGAACAATGAACGTGTGCATAAATTAATTCCTGATTATGACGCAGGTTTAGTATCAAAGAAAATTCTTCGTATAGTTCTGAGTTATGTGGATTATGTGAATCGGGTGGTGTGGTTTAAATGATTTCTCTCAGAAAGAGCGATGTAACATTTCGACAAATGCTAACAAGCATATATAATAATCGTCAGCTTATTTTAACGTTAGCAAGACGAGAAGTGCTGGGCCGTTATAGTGGATCCATTATTGGTTTGGCTTGGTCTTTTGTTAATCCCTTGCTCATGCTTGCTGTCTACACGTTCTTTTTTTCAGTCATTTTCAAGGCGCGGTGGGGTATTAATTCGACTCAAAATCAAACTGATTTTGCAGTTATTCTTTTTGTCGGCTTAATCGTGCATGGTTTATTTGCAGAATGCATCAATCGGGCGCCTCTCTTAATTACAAGTAATGTTAACTATGTTAAGAAAATTATATTTCCTTTGGAAATTCTTCCCTGCGTTGCGATGGGGGGTGCCTTATTTCATGCCATTGTTAGTCTCTTGATGCTGTTGATTGTTCAATTGGTGATTGCCGGTTCCATAACATGGACCATTATTTTTTTTCCTCTTATTTTGCTGCCTTTAATTTTAACCACACTTGGTATTGCTTGGATCTTAGCTGCAATAGGAGTTTATATTCGAGATGTTGGTCATATAATCACGTTCTTCACTACTATTTTATTATTTGTCTCGCCTGTATTTTATCCATTATCAATGGTACCTTTAAAATTAAAAACCATAATTTTATTGAATCCATTGACGCTCATAATTGAGCAATCTCGTAAGGTTTTGATATTTGGGGAAATCCCAGATTGGAGCAGTTTAATATTTTATACGATTTGTAGTATTTTTATTGCATGGGTAGGTTTCTGGGGATTTCAGAAAATGAGAGGGGGGTTTGCTGATGTCCTCTGAAAACATTGCTATTCAAGTAGAAAAAGTAAGTAAGTGTTTTGCAATGTATAAAGCTCCAGTTGATCGTTTGAAACAGATGGTGCACTCAAGGTTTTTAAGCTCCCTGAAAAAAAATAACAAGGCTTATTACGATGAGTTTTGGGCTCTACAAAACATTAGTTTTGAAGTCCAGCGTGGACAAACAGTTGGCATATTGGGACAAAATGGTAGTGGGAAAAGTACATTACTGCAAATTATTACAGGAACTTTATCACCAACTACTGGCAACGTAAGTGTAAGGGGGCGAGTCGCTGCTTTACTGGAACTAGGGTCAGGATTTAACCCAGAAATTTCAGGAATTGAAAATGTATATTTAAATGCTAGCCTGTTGGGCTTATCACGAGAAACCATAGATAATAAATTAGATGAGATTTTATCATTTGCTGATATTGGTCCTCATGTAGAGCAACCGGTTAAAACCTACTCAAGCGGCATGATGTTAAGGCTTGCCTTTGCAGTGCAGGCAGCTGTGGAAACAGAAGTGCTGATTATTGATGAAGCTCTGGCAGTTGGTGATGCACGATTTCAATTGAAGTGTATGAAACGCTTAGAGCAGCTTAAAAACAACGGGACAACAATTTTATTTGTATCGCATACAGTAGATACTGTGCGTTCACTTTGTGAAAATGGTTTGGTCCTAGAAAAAGGCCACCCTATTTTTTGGGGTGATGCAACAAAAGCTGCAACAAAATATTATGAGGTGTTGTTTCCGAAAGAACAGACCCAAGAGCATCTCAATGGAGATTCAACGGAGCCCTCAGCTTTTGGTAAAATTGATGAAAGTATTGTAGTTGATAATTTGACTTCTCAAGTCATACTTAATGATGATTCTGATATGAATAACTTAGTTTTTGTAGCCCAAAAAAGTGATTGGGGACGTGGAGGAGCTGTTGTAAAGACCGTAAAGTTAAAAAACCTTCAAGCTCCAAATATACTTGAACAAGGGATGCCTTTGTTAGCTGAAGTAGAAATAGTATTAGATTTGAAAAAAATAAATGAACTCTTAGAATTAGAGTCACTAAATAATAATTTGTTTGTAGGTTTACGTTTAGATACAAACAAAGGAATTCCTTTGTTTGATCTCTTTACATCAATGATATTAGACCAAAACTTTGAAGCCGGTGTACAACAGAAAAAAGTAAGGTTCTTGTTAGAATGTGATATGCCTATTCTTCAACAAGGTGAGTATTTTTTGACGCCTGGAATTGCAGTGGGCTCGCTAAGTGCAATGCTACCGTTATGTTCTTATGACCATGCTATATCCATAAATGTTGTTGGCGAAAATAAAGTTAATGGTTTATTACGCCCTCATCATACCTTTAGGGAGATCATTTAATGGGTTGGGTTCGAGAAAAGTATACAAAAAGTTATTTTACAGGGTTCAGCGATGATGGAACCAAATTACATTATGGGGTAGAAGGGGCATCTTCTCAAGATGCAACATTAAGAGAGTTTGATGTTAAGAACTTAGATCGGATTAATTTTAAAGAAGCTCACGTTCTAGAAATTGGTTTTGGTCGTGGTGAAAGCATTAAGTATTTGATGGATAAAGAAATCTCATCATACACAGGCATTGATTTTGCATTGCCTGCCTTTGAATTAGCAAAAGAATATGTAGCCTGTCACGGCTTTTCTGAAGTTCGTTTGTTTTGTGCGGATGCATTAGAGTTTTTAAAAAATCAAGGCCATGAAATAAAGCAACCTGTTGATATCGTTGTGTTGCTAGATGTCGTTGAACATATTCCAAGAGATGAGCTAAGACAAATCATGGACCTGTTAAAGCCTTACCTTGCCAATAAAGCAATTATTGCTATCAATACACCTGTCTATCAATTTGATAATGATGTTCTCGCAGAAGGTCTAGATGAAAGAAATCATATTAATACAGTGGATCATGCTGATTTTATAGAAGAAACGAAAGGCATGCATTGTAACAAGTATTCTTTCATATCGCTCTCAAAGCTTATGAAACAATGTGGTTTTACCAATTTAACGGAGCGGCAAATTTATATCTTAAGTTGTCTCAGCAATGAAACATGCTATGAAGAAATACCATCATTTAGAAATTTGTGGATGAAAACTTCCAAGAATGGCTATCCTATTCAATCTTTGTATCAGCCTGATGAACATGAGCTTGCATACATTCAAGAAGCTCCTCCCAGGATCATACAATGTGACCGGGGTATTTTATCAGGTTGTAAAATATTAGGGGCGTCCGCACACTATGAAAGTTACATTAATGAACATTATGATCTCAGTAATGTAATTGCAAAAGGTGATATTGTTTTTGATGTTGGGGGATATATAGGCTTAAGTAGTCTACATTTTTCTAAATTAGTTGGCAATCATGGAAAAGTCTTTTGCTTTGAACCAAATCCAGCTAACATTAATCGCATTCAAAGAAACTTTTCTGAAAATTTAGAGCTATCTGAAAATATTAAGCTTTATGCTTTGGGCTTAGGCAAAAAACCTGAAGTTCTAAAAATGCTCTTAAGTGATGATATAGAAATTGGCTATAGTAGCGCCTCTCAGCTCATAAAAGGTGGAAAAACAGCTATTCCTCACCCAGAGCTTTATGAGATGGGGTTTTATGAAAATGATGTAAAAGTAGAATGTCTTGATAATTTTGTTAAAAATACAGGAATTATTCCTAATTTTATCAAGGTAGATATTGAAGGGGCTGAAGCTTGCTTTTTAAGAGGCGCAGTAGAGACTCTTAAAAATCATTCAATTACGCTAATGATAGAAGTTCACTCTCCCTTGTCTGCATTTTATACGTTAGAAATATTAAATACACTGGGCTATAGTACGCATGTCCTATCTGAATTATGGGGCAATAGAATTGAAATTCTTGCAAAAGCAAAGGAACAAGACAATACAACAGAGCATGAGTTGCTAACACCCCATATTCAAAAATTTTTAGATTTGCATGGAGCACATAAGCTTAAAAGCATCAGAGAAAATGAAAAAGAGCTCCTAGAACAGACACAAAACGGCTTTGAAGCGGCTCAGGGGCGACTCGAAAGTATTCAGGCCCAACTCCAAGATACTCAGACTCAACTTCAAGATAACCAGGCTCAATATCAAGACGCCCAAACACAGCTGCAAGATAGTCAGGCCCAGCTCCAAGGTATTCAGACCCAACTTCAAGACACTCAGGCCCAGCTCCAAGGTATTCAGACCCAACTTCAAGACACTCAGGCCCAGCTCCAAGGTATTCAGACCCAACT
>Ga0299912_10003304_pt1 | contig 13176 bp, 10 predicted proteins | sample RVTome_2_FD_207667 | JGI IMG/M metagenome (GOLD analysis project Ga0299912, IMG submission 207667) | Soil microbial communities from uranium-contaminated site in the Upper Colorado River Basin, Wyoming, United States - RVT95D214 (version 2) ...
AGTTTTTGCTTTTACGATTAGAGATTACCAATCCTACAAGTAACGCGATTGAGCTAACCATATCGATGCTGGAGTGTACCGCATCAGCCCGGAGAGCCAAGCTCCCTGTAAGATATGAAATTACCAGTTTTGTAATGACTAAAATTACATTGACTACTAAGGAATAAAATCCCACTTTAATGTAGGACGATTTGTGTTCAGTACTCAGTTCTTTGTCAGAATTCATCTTCGTTGAAAATAAATCAAGGTGAACTTAAAAATGTGCTAGACTTTGTTTTTTATGGTTACTTAGAAGGAAAACGAGAAAAAAGCAAAAGAAATCAGGCCTTGTGGCACGTTCGCTCGACTAGCGTGGGGTCAATGATCTCCCGCGGTTTCCAGTTGACTGCTTTGAGCGCCGTCATAATTTCGGCCTTCATATTGATGGGAACATCGGCTTCTACCCGGATGAATTTCCCAATCTCCCCGGCATCGGGGAAACGTCCCAAGTATTTCTTGCTCAGGTCGATCCAGTGGGAGAGCTTGATGTTGCGCCCCTTAATTGAGTCCGCCGGGCGAAAGCATAATTTCGCGAGTAGCACTATTGCCTCTTCCATACTCTCTGCAATGGCCAGCAAGTGTTCCGGACAAGGTTCGATCGTGTGAGGATAACTCCCATCACGTGCGTTATAAACTTTCCATCCTTCTGGATCGTCTTGTCGTCCGAGGTAAATACGCCGGTATTCCGCAGAATGAGGCCCCAACACAACGGGAATGCCAGAACCATTGACGTGGGATGCGATGGACGCCGCCTTCTGGGACATTGCCCCCCACGCGAGACCAGCTGCACCAACGCGGTGAAGCGCATAGTCCGCGATTTCCTCGAAATTGCCTCGGAGAGGTCTTCGCGCAAAAATATTCGCGACCTTATAGACGGCACCGGTGATGTGGGGGTTGGACACGCAACTACCACAATTTACCAGGCAGCCACGGTCAAATCTCCCATCATAAAGCTCGTACAACGAGTGACCCTCGTTATCGGCCTTATAGGTACCAATGTCCATTGCGCCGCATCCAGTGGTTAAGACAATATATCCTCGTTTAAGAAATTCCTCCGCAATGACGGCTACTTCGTCAAACCGCTTGTGATAATTGGCACAACCAACAATAGCGATAATTCCCGGAATCTCTCCAAGCACAATCGGGGCGCCCACGTTCCGAATTTCAACATCGGTGATCGGTCCCCGCCCGGATCGCATCATGAACTTTTCATTCGCAATGTAGTTATGAGCGGCGTAAGTCAGCAGAAGATGCGGTTTCACGCCCCGCATACATTCCTCTTCGCATCGACCGCACCCGACACACTCGTGAATGATTTTATTCGCTTTCTCAAACTTGTGTTCTTCACGAACTTCGAGAATACAATCCACCAACGGGAGATCATTCGGACACGCACGGACGCAGTTATAACATGCAACACATTGTTGCGTCATCGCAATGATTTCGTCTTCTGATGGAATCGAAGTCTTTTGTTTACGGATCGAGTGGAGTTTCATAGCTACATTTACCGCGACAATGCCAGCCTTTACAGGATCCAAAATCAGTGCTCCTTCGACTTTTTGTTCCACGAGGTCTTTTACGATGTCATCAATGGGAGTATTCGTACGATCTACAAGGCCCATCATACACTTCTCGTTAGTGGCGATGAAGGCGGCACCGATTTTCCGTGCCTCTGGGAAGCTGAGGAGGTTTATGCATTGTTCATCCACCATTACAACGTCGGGTACTCCTGAACGAATGTAGCGTAGTTGTTTCGATATTGTCCCCACAACTTTTGCCCCTTCGAAGTAACGAGTCAAATCAAGGGCGGTGCAGCAGATAGCCCCCACCTCGACTTTCTCTTCAAGGCCTTTCTCGCGGAGATAGTCGACTAGTTCAATCCCTGGGGCAACATTGTGCCCTATCATTAAAATACAGGGCTTATTCTTGTCGAGCGTGCCCATACCAACTGCTACCAGCGGTGCATTAGGATCTCCCTTCGGCATTCCATAGGCAATAATTTGCGCCAGATCTGCACACTCCATCCCCACGCCATCGCACAACCCTGCAACGAAGGCTTTAGATTCATAATCCAGGTAACTTCCTTCTTGACCCGTGTGGGCGGCGGAGAGCGTGTGCGTGATTTGTTCACAAACCCACTCATAGGCTTCCAGCACGTCATCAAGAGTCTTCGGTTTGATTCCTGTTATGCAACGGGTGACGGGAGCCTCGACTGCAATATCACTCCCAAAGTCTATCGGTAAATTTCCAAACTTCTCCTTAACCCAGTGAGTGATGTGAAGGCCATGAGACGCATGACAAGCGGCACCGATGTCACAAGCCGCTTGGACAATTTTCGCGTTAGCTGCTTCTTGGGAGATTCCACACGCACCATGTCGACTACCAACAAGATTACACGGCCCAAAGGTGCATAGTTCGCACCGATCGGAAATCGGTGCGTAAAATGGTTTATAGCGTTTCATCAATCGCATAAACCAGTGACGTAGATCGGGAATGTTTGGTTTTGGGGTTGGTCCTTGAGGTTCCCACTCTTCTTCCTCGCCAGCTTGGATCTTGCCAAACGAGATTTGGACTCCCTGCCACTTGCCGAAGATACCTTGGTATTCATCGATTTTTAAGACACCCTTTTCTTTTCCAGTCATATAGGATCATTTAGATGATGTATGGATATACATTCATAATGCAAATATTAAACCGTTTCTCCTAATTTTCATTATGTTTAACGTTATAATTATCCAAATGTGCGCTCTTCCCTCCCTATTATTTTGTATCTTATAGCGAATATTTTTATACGCGAATATTTATTCATTATAGAAAATGATCGCCCATAAATAGATGATGATTATGGCATTGGCAATAAAGACAGACAAGCTCAAGGAAATGAAGGTCACGAAACCGAGATTGGCAGATTATACTGACAAGCTCTTCCGGTGCATTCACTGCCGCGCGTGCCGCTTCGCTTGGAGCGATTTCTCCGACAAGTCGGGGTTTGAGGGCAACACCCAAGACGGCGAGAACCGCGTCTGGGAGGGAATGCTCGAAGGCTGCCCCTCCGGCAAGTACTTTGGGTGGGAAGCCCACTACAACTCTGGGCGCATGTGGATTGCCCGCGCCGTCCTCCAGGGCGAACTGGACATTAACGACCCCAAGGTCGCCGAGGCGCTCCGCGACGAGGTCTTCAAGTGCACGACCTGTGCGAACTGCTCCATCCAGTGCGCGAACAACCTCCCCAGCTTCGAGATCACGGAAGCGTTGCGCGCAGAGGTGCTCAAGCACGCCGCCCCGTTACCCAAGCACAAGTTTATGAACGACTCGGTGGATACGAAGTGGGATCCCTACGGTGAACCCCATGAGAAACGTATTGAGTGGCTCAAGAACATCGCTCCCGAGGTTATTGACAAGCAATCGGACACCGCCTACTACGTTGGGTGCACGATTTCCCTCCGGACGATGCACATCGGCGAGGCGACCGTCAAGCTACTCAAGAAGCTCGGGGTGGACTTTACCGTTCTTTCGGATGAATCTTGCTGCGGGTCGCCCTTAATCCGCACGGGTCAGCTCGATGTGGCCTCGAAGAGTATGAAGCATAACATAGATGTATTCCAGGCAAAGGGCGTGAAGCGTATCCTATTCTCCTGCGCCGGATGCTTTAAGACCTTCAAGAACGATTACCCGCCGGAGGCGTTCAAGGGCATCGAGCTCATGCACGTCCTCGAGTTCGTGTATAACCTCGTGAAGGCCAAGGCGGTCAAGTTCAAGGAGTACAAGAAGACTGTCACCTGGCACGACCCGTGCCACCTCATCCGGCACCAAACTCTCCATATGCGACAGGGTAAAGCCTACCAGCTTGTTAAGCGCAAGATCGAGGCGGAAGAGGAAGAGTGGCTGGACATGCCCCGGGTCATCCTGAAGGCAATCCCCGGCGTGGACTTCCGCGAGATGTATCGCATCAAGGACAACTCGTGGTGCTGCGGCGCGGGCGGGGGCATCAAGGCCGGCTACCCAGACTTCGCCATCGCGACCGCCGAGGAACGAATCAAGGAAGGCGAGACTACCGGTGCTCAAATCATGGCAACAAGCTGTGGGTTCTGCCTCTACAACCTCCGGGACGGCGCAAAGTCCCTCGCACAGAAACGCGGTAAAACCCCGCAAATTGAGGTGATTGAACTGCTCAGCTTCTCGCTGACATCATCGAGCCCTTGCCGGGCGCCGCGGACCTCGTGAAGGTGGGTGCCATGGCGGCGGCGAAGGCGAAAGAACTCGAAGCAAAGAAGGCCGCGGAAGCCGCCAAGGCCGGGAAATCCCCCGCTAAGGAAGCTGCGAAGCCACCTGCCAAGGAAGCACTCAAGGCATCGGCCACCAAGCCGGCCGGGAAACCGGCTAAGAAATAAATTTCTTGCTTTTTTATTTCCCTTTATCAACACTATACGAAGTGGTAATATTGCATAAGTTATTCATGGCATATAATTGGGATGAGAGATTAATTGACGAGATCGTGAAAGAAAGATATCCCATCAAGGATTTGTATGCATCCGCTCAACATACTTCCATCGGTGGGGGCAGACCATCATTCATTTTGCCAGAAACTACTACTAAACTAATCCAAGACCATATTAAAAAGGTGCACGATAACGGCATCGAGTTCACCTACACCTTGAACGCCCCGTGCATGGGTGGGCAAGAATTTCTGCCAAAAATACATACCCAGATGCTCGATGAATTACAATGGATAACTGATATTGGTTGTGACGGTGTTATTGTTTCCATACCATATCTCATAGAGCTCATTAAGAGGCAATTTCCCAAGTTAAAGATCCGCGTCTCTACCATCGCTAAAGTGAACACGGTAAATAAAGCCAAACGTTTCGAGGAATTAGGCGCAACCAGCATTTGTCCCGATGTGATGAGTAACCGGAATTTCAAGATTCTAGAAAAAATGGTAAAAGCGACCTCGTGCGAGATTATCCCCTTGGTGACGGATGGTTGCTTATATATGAGTGCCCATATCGTCTTTATCATTACAGTCTCTGCGGGCACGCTTCACAGACGTATAGTACCCCCAATGCATACAGGGATTATCCCGTCATCCGGTGTACCATCGATAAATTCTCGCACCCGGCTGAAATTTTAAAATGTCGTTGGATTCGGCCAGAAGATTTGACCCATTATGAGGAAATTGGGATTAAGAGCTTCAAAATTGGTGGCCGCCGACTCCCCACGGCGAAGATCCTAGAATCCGTAAAAGCTTATTCAGAAAAGAAATATTACGGAAACCTTGCCGACATCATCGAGGGATTCACCTTTACACCTAGCGGTGCGAATGAAGTTTCACAATTTCGTGAGTTTGTGAGTTAGCAACCCTTCATAAATTTTCCACCATTTGGCAACCGTGTAGGCGGTCATAGAGGGGGTCCTCATGTCCCTTTCTGACTACAGTGGATCGCCCTTGGAAAAGAAAGGGTGCCCTTCACTTCCCTTAGAGGTATTGCCCCAAGTTTAAGGCATCGTAAATTTTTCTAGCCGCATCGCTCATCTCGCCGAGATTCTCGATGGCCTTATTCACGGCGGGCACAGTAAAGCGCGTGACCTTAATTTCCTTGAGGTGCTTGACCGCGTGCTGGATGCTGGAGGACACGCCTAACTGGGTGAGCTCACGCACCAGCAAGGAGAGGAGGAGGAGGCCCACGTAGCACGTGAACACGTGCCCCCGGATGCTGGAGTCCACCCGGTGGAACATCGGCCGCACGGCCAAGTACCCAGCGCCCTTCAGCCACGTGAAGGCTCGCTCGATGAGGTACTGCTGGCGGTACGCCTATGCCACGTCCACAGCTGGCAAGTCTTCTCGGCTGGTCATCAGGAACGACTTCCCGTACATTTGTGCTGCGGCGTCGACAGCCTCGGCCACGGGGGCCACAGAAAGGGTAAGAGCACCTGCCTCGCCCGAGATCTCGGCCGCGACGAGGGGGGCGAACTTCTTCTTGAGCACCTTGGCGCACTTTGCCCGGACTTTCGCCGGGTCCGCCCACTGCTTGTTATTGAGGCGGTCCTGGAAGAAGACTTCGATCTTGCAGGCCAGCTTCTGCACCTTCGCCTCGAGGTTTTTCCGCTTCCACGCGGCTTCCGCGGGGTTGTAGACCACGACAAACCGCCGGGTCTTGCCGTATTTTTCGGCCCAAGTGTCCATGACGCCCACTTCCTTCCCATTCGGCAGCACGAACATGGCAAATGACTCGGGGGGGAGCGACTTGAGGTCCTTGTGCGACGTCGGCCGGTCCGACGCGATGTAGTCGAAACCTTCCGCGTCGATGAAAGTAAATGCGTCTTCCGACAGGTTGCCCTTGTCGAATGTCAGGGTCACCCGCGTGCCAGGCATGCCTAGCCCCTCCAGTCGCTGCTTCAGGCGCGGGAGGGCCGTGTTCTTGAAGTGGCTGGCGTCTTGCACGTTGCCCGGGTAGACGAGGTAGAGTAGGGGCACGCCCGCGTCCAGCGCGCAGAACAGGGACACGTTGACGAGGTTGAGAACCGCCTTCCCGTCCTTGGGGTGGCCGTGGCTGGGGAGAGTTTGGTTGTCCTTGCGCGAGTTGATGTACGTGAAAAAGTTCGTAGGGTCGAACATTAGGTCCTCGTAATGCACGCCGAATTGCTCCACGACCGCGCGAGTGACTGCGTCTTCGACCCGCTCAATGACTTTGTCCGTCAGGTAGCGAAAGTGGCCCCAGTACGAGCAGGAGTTGAGGTTTAGGCCCACGCTAGGATAGACTTTCTGGAGGATGGTCGACTCCAGCCACTCCCGTAACTGCTTCTTGGAAACGGGCTGGACGCACCGGTTGATGGCCGCAAAGAGCACGTGCTCGCCCACGCTCAGGCCTTGGGCACGCTTGCCTGCGGCCCGGTTGATGACCTCGACCAAGCCGAGTTTCTCGGCCCCCCGCAGCAAGGCCGCCACCAGGCCGAACTCGATTGATTTCGTGCGGACCTTCCGGTCCGAGGCGACCTCCCCGCTCACCTTTATGTCCTCCTCGGAACCCAGTTTGATTTGCCACTTTCGGACGGGTTTGCCGTTCACGCGGTGGTTCTCCCGCAGGTAAAGGTAGGTGCGGCCGCCCTTGTGGTCCTTTGCAAGAAACACCATAAATTAGACTTCTGCCTACAAAAATATATATCTGTTTCGACTTGGGCACATATACCCACATAATTGCCACGAAATTACAATAATTTCTTCTGACTACGACTTTGTTTTTTGTAAAATCCTCCTGCGCCCCGAATTAGATTTAACTTCCAAGAAGAGCGTAATTGATACCTGATAGCTAGCAAGGGCAACGGAAACAACATCACAATGGTGCATTTGGCGTGGGGATTGCAAGATGCAAATTCAACCACTTCCCATCCTGAGGCAAACTCGAGTATTAACGAGCATTCCTGCGAACTGCGGCGGGAATACGGCGGAATTAAGTCAGGATCGAAGGAGAAAAAGATGGATCGTGCGAATCTGGCAAAAGAGAAAAGAATTAAATCAGTTTTAATAATGACTAACTAACTCACAAACTCACGAATTTGAAAAGAATGGTAAAACCATATTCAAGATTGACAATAGTAAATTAGATGGTTTCATCGATTTCTTCAAAACACAAGATTGCGCGGCAAATTGTGAAGACTGCACCTATTGTGCCGATTGGGCGAAAAAAGTCATCACCATGCGCAAGATCGATATTGATGCCTTCCTGATTTCAATGCAAGCAGTCCTTGATGCACTCATCACGAGTCGTGGGTTAAGAAAGAAATGAAAATGAATGAGATACCTAAAGAAGATTGGTAAATTGACTACTATAACGTACAAGCAGATTGGAATCATTCATACCCCCTTTACAAGCTTGGAGAACATGCCGATCCAACCCGGTGCAGCAAAGAGTATTGAAGGAAAGATTGAGATCTATCCAGAATATAGCAAGGGACTCCAAGATCTTGAGGGTTTTTCCCACATTATACTATTATATCACTTTCATCAAGCAGGACCTTCGCGGTTAAAGGTAACACCCTTCTTAGATCAGCAAGAACGAGGTATTTTCGCAACACGCGCTCCAGTTCGGCCCAACCCAATCGGATTCTCCGTCCTCGAGCTTGTTTCCCGGGAGGAAAACATCCTAATCGTAAAAAATGTGGATATTTTGGATGGAACACCTATAATCGATATAAAACCTTATGTCGAGAAATTTGACCACCCGCTTGGGAGTAAAGCCGGTTGGTTGGAGGGAAAAACGGGCAAATTGAACACAACCACTGCGGATTCACGATTCCGAAATAATTTGCCTGGGAGTAAATAACAAGGGGTTCTTAGAAATCTTCGATCAAACGTATAATCAACTTGGAATCGAGGAATTGCGGGGGAGTTTTCTCAAGTATACCAAACAGGCGTTTGGTTTGCTTCCAACGCTCGATAATCCGCGCATCTTAGATGTTGGTTGTGGGACGGGAATCCCTACGATGGCCTTAGCTGACTTGACTCAAGGGGAAATTGTGGCGATAGATATCGACCTCCAAGCGATCCGACATCTACAAAAAAAGATCTTACAACGCGGGCTATCTTCCCGAGTAGAAGCGATTCACTGCTCACTAGAAGAGTTATCCTCCCCACCGGAGAGTTTCGAGATCATTTGGGAAGAGGGGGTCATCCACATGCTAGATCTGGAGGAATTTTTGACGATTACTAAACGCTTATTGAAATCAGGAGGGTTTCTTGTCATAAATGAGACGATAACCTGGTTAGAACGGCATCGAGTCCAGTTTCTTCACAAGGGGTTCGATTTCTGGACTCAGTTTTTACTCCCGAAAAACTCATGGTGGACGGAGTATTATGCAGTTCTGGAGAAGAGGGTTGAGGAACTACGCTGCGCCAAGAATTTTACCCAAGATATCACAAAGCTGCAAAGATATGCAGATGAGATCGCTCTAGTCAAACCGGACCCAGGTAAATACGATTGTGGGTTCTATGTCTTAAGGTGATTGGATATGGTTCGATTGAATGCAACGGATTTTAAAGAAAAAAAAGGAACAGTCATAATTGGTTTGATTGCCAGTGGTGCAATTGCAATACTATCTGGTTTCGTGATTTGGTTATTATGAAGCGATTTTTCTTACGTTCTCAGCTCAATTCTCATTGGGATCGCACTCGCCACGGGCATTCGTACCCTTATAATTAAAATGCAAACTAGAAAAAAGGGAACCGCGTTTTCCCGCTTAATTCTAGCCATTACCTTGGTGATCTCATCACTTATAGTTGGATGGGCGACTATTGGATTCACGACTGATTTTGACTTAGCCAGAACCCCCGAATTTCAAGCGATTGTATTTGTAGGAATGTTGCTACTTACCTCGTTCAGTATTTCCTTCGCCCGGGGTAGCTTGAAACTGATGCGATTGGAATCTCTGACACGGGTTAAGACCCGGGCTTTTTCAGCATTTAGCGTAATATTTATCATCTTGAGCGGGTTTACAATAGGCCTCTTAGCTCAAAAGGTCTATATCGGGACCATCAGGAATGGGACCGGTTATAATGACGGCCCTTGGAGCACCTGGCATACGGATCCGTGTAACAGCATAACGATTACATGGCTTACGGCGAGTCCTAATGCGATGGTCCTCCACTACGGGACGAATCCAGCCTTGCTCGATCAAGTTTACAATGACGCCACTCTTGTGAATTTGCACAAGGCAATCTCGCTCAATCTATTACCGAACACCACCTACTATTATCGCATCCCCGAAACCTTTTCCACGCCCCATGCTTCCACAACATTTACATTCCACACGGCTGCGTCCAATCTGGATCAATTTCGATTTGCAGTCCTTGGAGACAAACAACCTACGGATGCGCACCTGCTGGAATCTAATGGTTTTGTGGCGGACGGGATCATCGCCCAAAATTATGATTTCGTGTGCCAAGTCGGGGACCTAGCGAGTAGTGGCACGGACGTTTTAGACTGGCATAAAACACTTGACAGTCTCGCCCGCATTGGCGCTACGGCTCCCCTCCTGATGGCTATTGGGAATCATGATTGGGATGGTTTGGAAGGGGCAGCCAATTGGCGCCAGCTCTTTTCATATCCGTGGGCTGGGACCGAGGCTGCAAGTTTCTACTCTTTAGATTATGGCAATGCCCATTTCGTCATGCTCGACAATTTTGAATTATTCTATCGCATGTCTGCAGGGCAACTTGCGTGGATTGTCAAAGACATCACATCAGCTAAAGCACGAGGAGCGACGTGGATCTTTTGCCTCTTTCATCTGAGCATATTCACCACCGCAACCTCCGGTATGTTAGAAGATTTGCAGCGTCTTCTGGTGCCCGTGTTTGACCAGCTCCCAGTTGACGCCGTGTTTTTCGGGCACGACCACGACTACGAGCATTATAATTATACCTACGGCGCGAATAATCTCGTGTATTCTCCGGATCACACATGGAACCATCATTCCGTGCAATATTTTGTTACCGGCGGTGGTGCAAATCTGGAGGTTGATTATGGCGTCCTGACCATGAAACCAACCACGTATGACGTGGAGTGGTATAACCTCACGACTAGTAACTACGAGACCATCCAATATGAACAACGCCCTTGGAACCAGTCCCGCTATGTAACCAACCTAGGATTTCCCCGAAATTATACTCAATACAGTGATACAGGGGAATATGACGGGAAATACTTTTATCACGCCCCGGCCATAGAGAGCTATTTCGACTTCGCGCCTACTATAGGATTGACCTACGGCGAACAAGCCTATCACTTCATGGACGTGCAAGTCAACGGGAATCAGTGTGTAATTCGGGCACTTTACCCAAATGGGGACGTGATGAAGGGACCGGGAGATGCCTTCCCGCAAATTTATGTGTTACAAAAATAAACCAGATATCTTCAAAAAGATAATGGAGCCTATCAGTCACGATTAATTAGATTATCGAGAAAGTTAATTGCACAATTTTCCCCGTTTTTAATGTTCTGCCAATTTTTAACATTTTTTTCGTCTTGTCCTCCCAGTGGGGGTTGACAAGGACTTTCACGCCGATGGGGGTCCAATGCTTCAAATGCAGCTTGGGAGACCACGCGTTGAAGATTTTGGACGGATTGCCCACTGCGAAATGAAATCGTAACGCGGTATCTGAGTGCTTCCGGGCCCGCCTGTTAACCACCCACGCGGCTAGCTTTGAAACCACGTCAAAGACCATCCCTCCCCCGGGAAACCGCTCCGCGAGGTGGGTTACTAGGGTCCTCACCTCGGCCTCGTGAAAATAATACAAGAGGCCCCCGGCAATGAGGAATATCCCGCGTTCTGGCACGGGGTTAATCTCCTCGCACCAGCTCAAGTCAAAGACGGACTTGGGGATACAGGTGCTCCGGGGGGTTTCGGGAATGAATTGCTTGCGGAAGGCCACGGCCTCGGGGAGATCCAAGTCATACCAGCGGAGGGTGCCATTATCCACTCGGGAAAATGTGGTGTCAAGACCCGCCCCGAGATTTACAACAATTGCATCGGGGTGGGTAACTAAATATGCCCGCAGGGCATCGTCAAACGCCCGAGCCCTTATCAAGAGTCCAATAGAACGCCACTCCCCAAGAATAGATTGCATGAGGGAAAAATCGTACCGGACTCGCGGGAGAACGCGAACAGCCTCTGGATCTACAAGTATCTCCGGATTCTGTTGGCTATATATCGCCCGGGCCCAGAGGGGTCCCAGCATCGTTTCTTGGATGGAATTGGCAGGAAGTGGGGAAGATTCCATTAAATCTTTACCTCGATATTAAATAATTGAAAAGCTTGTCACACTTTGGCGTTTGAATTTTTGACGATTCCAAGACAGCTTTAAGTTCCTCGGCGATAAGTACCATTTCCTCGTGGGCAGTACTCGCGTGGAGCGAAAGCGCGACGTTCGCCTTTTCGGTTCCAAGACGCTTTGCTAGCATAGAAAGCAGGATTCTTTTAGGAACATATCGAAAGATATTAAGTGCTCTTGGGCATACGGGATATCCCATCCTCTTTAACACCTTCATAGATTCCCGCATTCCCTCAATTCCTTCAAGGAGCAAGTCTCGATTTTGACTCAAGTGGAAAATGTTTCCCCCCGTTTTTCGGAGTACTGCTGCTAAAGGAATTATCAAGGCCGCATGGTGTTTCAACCAGGCATCAATGTTTTTTTCGATGAAGACTTGAATCCCACATTTGGCTAATTCTGATTGAATGGCATTGAGAATGTCAGAGGAAGTTCCGGATTTGTTCCCGAGATACATAGGTAACTCTTGTCGAAATAGTGCCCGCACGGACTGATCCGCTTCAACGTGACCTGATGCCCCGCCAAATCCGAGGATAATCCTATTCGGGTCAAGCATAGTTTCGTATTCGGTAAATCCCATCACGTTATTGCCTAAAATGAGATAATGGGTATTGCTCCAGTTAAGTTGGGATAACTGCTGAACAAACGCAAGTGCATAATTTTTTCGCATGAGAGTAATAATACAGTCATATTTTGCATCAGGGGGTATTGCGTTAATTGCTTTTGCAGGCACCGTTATCGTTGTGTTGTCATTCTCATTTTTTATTGTAATCCCTTTCTCACAAATGTGAGTATACCTCGCGCCTCGAGCGAGCAGAGTAACATCTAATCCCGCGTTGGACATTCTTGCGGTATATATGCTTCCAAGGGGTCCAGCCCCGCAGATTAACCATTTCAAATAACACCACCTCTTAGAACAATTTAGTCAGAATTCTTTCCTTATTAGGCACGCCTAATTAGGTTGGCCTAATTAAGAATGATAAGTTAGAAATATATAAATATTCCCTTAAAACTTTTCTTGAGTTTGCAGACTTACGATAATTAATGAGGTCTCATCCTCCTTGCATATCTACTTTTCTGGATCCGTGTCATACAGGTGCGCATAGAGGTAATTCTCCGGAGGGCAATCCTCGCATTTCTCCTTGAGCTCGGCAAGCCAGTCCGCGAACCGCTCCTGGCAATAATTCCGGAATGCCTTCCTCGTTTGCCCCAGCGTCCCTCGTTTCACTCCATACGGTTCTAACTCGCCGTGGACCCTTGCCCAGGTTAAAAACAAGTAGCACAGGAACGTTAGGGACAGGAAGCAATTCTGCCCA
>Ga0299912_10003305_pt1 | contig 13173 bp, 15 predicted proteins | sample RVTome_2_FD_207667 | JGI IMG/M metagenome (GOLD analysis project Ga0299912, IMG submission 207667) | Soil microbial communities from uranium-contaminated site in the Upper Colorado River Basin, Wyoming, United States - RVT95D214 (version 2) ...
AAAGGCAGCCCCGACATTTTCCCGTTAACATAAAACCCAAAACTCGAGTGCTCCCATTCCCCGGGCGACTTAACTAATCCTCTTCTTACCGGGTTATTATGAATGTAGTCCAGCTTCCTTTTGAGATCAATTTCTTTGGATATTGGAAAGATCCGCGGTTTTTCCTTCCAAAATCTAAATGTCGATTTGCCGCCGGTTCCTGAATAAAACACAGATGGCCTAATGCCGTATTTCAAGCAAAAAGATTTGAACTTCGGATCATTTTCCTCAAGCAGATGTCTAACCCTGCTGGATACCGATCTTCTTCCCCCCTGGATAAATTTTTGCACATTGTCAGCACGCGGGCTTTGCAATAAAATATGAAAATGCTCAGGCATTATTACGAAGCCAAGAATAGCCACGTCCCATCTTATTGTCATGCGACTAAAATCAAGATAAAATATCGATAAGATTTCCGGATACAATAACACGGGCTGCCATCGGTGAACGGTGCCGGTTACATGATGAACGGCATTATCAATATAGTAGTTTTTCCAACTACTGCCCATATATTCGGCTCATATATGCGTCAGGATGTCGCAAAGCTTCCATCCTGACGCATGAGCAACTCATCGCTCTTGACATCGATCTTCGATTCGATCCGAAACACAAAACCTCACTCACCCTGCGTCGGAAACTAAAATTCCGGCACGCATTTGTAGCCGTACAGCAAAAGGCCGCTCTCGCCCTGCTTCTGGATTTTTCTGAATTCGATTCTAACCGGCAGGCCGATCTTGATCTCCTCCGGTTCGATATCCGCGAGCTGGCATAAAATCCTGACACCATCGCCCATGTTGACAATCGCCACCGGGTAAGGAGCCTGATCGACGAACGGCGCGGGCGCTACCCTGATTACCGTATATGTCTCGATTTCTCCGGTTTGGTTTATATGGACCTTCTCAAAATCTCGCGCACGGCAGCCCGGGCAGATAAGTCTGGGCGGGAATAAAACTTTGCCGCACTTTTTGCATTTGGCCGCCTCGTAACGGTAGCGTTGCGGCATCTCTCTCCAGTATCTCGGTGATGACATATCAGATTCCCTCCAGGATGTGCACGACCGAGCTGGCGCCGCTGCCACCCATATTTTGCGCCAGGCCGATATCGGCCTTTTTGACTTTTCTATCTTTTTCCGCATCGCAACGTATCTGCTTGGTGATTTCCACGATCTGGGCAACGCCGGTGGCGCCGACCGGATGACCTTTCGATTTGAGGCCGCCGCTGGCGTTCACCGGGAGCTTGCCATCTAACGCCGTCAGGCCGTCCGCGGTTGAAGGGCCCCCCTTGCCGGGGGCAATACAACCTAACGCTTCTAACACCATGATTTCAGCGATCGTGAAGCAGTCGTGCACTTCGAGAAAATCAACATCTTTGATTTTGCGGCCAGCCATCGCCAGGGCCTGTTGAGCCGCCAGCTTTGTCGATTTCAAGAACGAAAGGTCGTCCCGCTGAGCTAATTGAATCGTATCGCTGGCATGCCCCGACCCGATCACTTTCACCAGCCGCCTTTTGGTAATTTCCTTGGCCTTGTCCATCGAACATAAAATGACCGCGGCTGACCCGTCGGTGATCGGCGAACAATCCAGGATCGTCAGGGGATCGGCCACCATGACCGCGTTTTTCACCTGGTCAATCGTGACCTCCATCCGGAATTGCGCCAGGGGATTTTTAGCGCCGTTTTTATGGTTTTTAACCGCCACTTGCGCGAGCTGGTCACGGGTCGTCCCGTACTTGTGCATATGATGGATCGCCATCATCGAATACAGGCCGGGGAACGTGATCCCATTGTAAACCTCATATTCCTGGTCGGCTGCGGTCGCCAATCCAAATGTCGCGCCCGCGCCATCGACGTCGGTCATCTTTTCCACGCCGACCGCCATAACGATATCCGCCAGCCCCGACGCCACGTGGATGAACGCCGAACGGAAGGCCAGGCCGCCCGATGCGCAGGCCGATTCGACCCTGATGCCAGGCGTGGGGCACATCGCCGCGTAGTCGGGACCTATCGACGCCAGGTGTTCCTGGTCGGTGAAAAGTCCCGATGACATGCAGCCGATATACATGGCCTCGACTTTATCTATGCCGGCGTCGTCCAAAGCAAGCAGGGCACTTTCGGCGATCAAATCGCGAAGCGATTTGTCCCAGAGCTCTCCCCATTTGTTCATGCCGACGCCGATTACTGCCACGTCTCTCATTTATTTCCTCCAGATGTCATTTGCTGTTTATTTTACCCTTCGAGCTTGCGAATCTTGCCGCGATATTTCGAATAAGTGCCATAGTCGAGATATTTGCGGCGATCCGATTCGAGCATCGGCCGGGTTTGAACTGCCAGTCCCTGCACTTCCTTGATTCGATCGGTGGCTCGCCAGATAAAACCATCGCTGCCGGCGCCTGAACCATAGGAAACCATCAGGATCAAATCGCCCGGCTTGGCGATATCGAGAATCGCTGTCAGCCCCATCGGCGAAGCGCCCGAATAAGTGTTTCCTAGGATCGGCGACAGCCACCCCTGGTTCATTTGTTCCTTGGTGAAACCGAGCTGCTTGCCGGCGGTCATCGGAAATTTGCCGTTGGGCTGATGGAAAACCGCAAAGGCGAAATCCTGCGGCTTCATGTTCGCCTTGGCCATAATCGCTCTCGCGCAGCCCAGAGTATGCTTGAAATAAGCCGGCTCGCCCGTGAAACGGGAAGCGTGCCGGGGATAAAACTGGTATTCACGCCGCCAGAAATCGGGCGTGTCGGTCATATAAGAATGAGTATAGAGACATTCGGCAATCACGTTTTCTCGGCCAAATATAAATGCCGCGGCGCCTGCCGAGGCCGAATATTCCAGCGCATCACCGGGGGCACCCTGCGACGTGTCCGCGCCTATGCCGATCCCGTAATCGATCTCGCCGGCTTTCACCAGACCCATCGCCACGAACATCCCCTCCGAACCGGCCTTGCAAGCGAATTCGAAATCGGCGCAATGACAATCAGGCACCGCGCCGATAGCCTCGGCGAGCGTCGTACCTGATGGCTTAACCGCGTAAGGATGCGATTCGGATCCGATATAGACCGCGCCGACTTTCGCCGGATCGATACCCGCCCGCGTGATCGCCCGCCGAGCGGCCTCGACCGACATCGTAATTGTATCCTGGTCGGGAGTCGGGACCGATTTTTCCTGCAGCATCAAACCCTTTTTATAGCTGGGAGCGTCGGCGCCCCAAACCTTAGCGATCTCCTCGACTTTGATCCTGTTACGCGGTATATATGCTCCATAACCGATGATACCAACCATGTGAATTCCTTTCGTTGAGGACAGGCGTCACGCAGCCCGTCGCATATTATTATAAAGTTTTACAATTTAAAAATTCAGCTTCGCAAAGTCAACTTATTTGGCGAAGCATCGCTACCTGTGGCGCTAAGTGGAGTCGGAAAGCGTGATTGCAGAATGGGTGATGTGTAATTTGGGATAGCCGTTTCTCCGGAGAAAAGCATTCTCACGCGGCGAGGTAAAACTATCGACGGCTTGCCGGATAGAATGTTCGCTGTTCCGACTTTTCCTGTCGAGCCCCTCAATTTGCCCGGCGAAATAACCGGCAATTCGGTCTTGACTAATAGAGATCCGCCAACCGCAATTTTAAATTCTTCTCTTTGCCCTGGCGCACGACTGCGAAATTATATTGAGTGCCCGGTTCATCTCTGAGCATTCTCCTGATCGAAATAAGGCCCCCGAAGTTATTTATATCAATTCCATTGATGCGCAATAGCTTATCGCCCGCCTGGAAACCTGCCCTGGCAGCCGGGGTGTTTTTCGCCACATGAAGAACCTCATAATTGTCCGCCTCGGCTCGCATAATCTGCAGGCCTGACCGGTCTTCGGGGAAATCACGATTGAAGTTGTCGCCTTTTTCCAATATCAGTCTTTCGTTGGCGTAATCGCAATAAAGCACGAAATTCCTGAACAAAGTGTTGCCGAGAATCCCGATGTCGTCAGACGTGCTGACAGTATCTTTGCCCCCGTAGGCAAAGCTTATAATCGGCCTGTCCAACACGAAGCCTGCAAAATCCAGTTGGCTGCATTTGATCTTCTTGGTAACGAACGAATTTCCTGCCCCCCGCGCCATCGTCTCCACGCCACTTTTATCGGCATAACCGGTTTTCAATGCGAACACGCCATCGAGAGAGGTTGTGGACGCCCCGATATCGAATAGCCAGGTGCCTGAATGCCGGCTATCCAGGCTTGCATGAACGACAAAAACGCCGTTTTTTAAATGCATATCTACGGCATGCCCCTCCCCCTCCTAATGAAAAGTTTCAGGATCATAGAGCGACAGCCGCTCCTTCGCAAAATCAATTTTGGTCACAAAGCGCGAAAGAAAATCATACCCCAGAATGCCGACGATTTCCAGACCCAGTAATTTGTTCAATTCAGCCAGGTCGATGGCGGCCAGCTTCTGCTCGCCAAAATGTATCCCTTTCAGATCGAAGCCTGGCAGAGCTGTAAATTTGACGTCCACCGGTCCGCCTGCTCCCTTGCCCTTCATTTCACCCTGCAATTCCAGGCCAAGTGATTCGGCGAATCCAGCATCGATCACTGACACGGAAGCCCCCGTATCAAGAATCCAGTATCTCTCTTTGCAGTCGGCTATAACGGGAATATAAATATGATTATCCTCGAACCTGATCGGAATATCTTCAGCGCGGTCGCCCTGAGTGAATTGATAATCTTTTTGGCCCGCCGCCGGCGCATCGAAAAACGATGGTTCGATGGCTGGATTCGATTCATATTTGGTCAAAGCGACTTCCTGGACCTGGCCGCTCGCATGGGCTATCTGTCTGTTCTGGAACGCTACCAATAAACCATCAACGACCCGATAGTCTTTGTAGTAGGTATCGTTGCTGTTATCGCCCTCAAGCGATATGCTCTTCTCGAGATAAAAATTTTCGATATTAATATAAAATGTAAGCACGTCTTTATTAATGTTATTGGTGATTTTTACGACGTAACAAGCCTGATCTTCAACTTCTGCTTTGCCTTCGAATAACACTCTAAAAACCGTGGAATTCCTGTCCGCATATTCATAATCGGAAATCCGCCTTTTGACTTCCTTACGTTTCAGGGCAGCCTCGTCAAATTTGGTGATTTTTTGCAGTTTATTATTGGAATCCAAGATCCACTGATATTCACCGTTATCGCCTTGAGTCATCTGTAAAATGCCCAGATCTACGATGGTGAGCGAGTATGACGGTTTCATGCTCCAGGCTTTGAGTGCGCCTTTCAGGCCGCCTACGGCAAGCTCGCCCTCCACGTATTGGCTTTTTTCCGCCTTCATGAGACTGAGTCCGCCGGAGGCATTGAAATAATTATCGAGTATCTCGTAGGGATCGACCAGATTGCCCTGGGCCGGCACCAGGCCACTTAAAAGCATGGCGATTATCAATGTCATCTGTGTTATTCGCCTATATTCCATATTATCCTCCTTAGTCCATTTACCTTTATGGACGAAATTTTCCACGAGATGTTGCATAATCGAGCGTTTTGTGACTTGATATTGGCCCTGATTAATGAGGCTTAATTAAAATTTGCAGCCCTGCCGCGGCAGGCTTTGAATCATCTCTGAAAACCTCACCTCGCCAGCACGGCGTCGTATGTGTTAAAAATTATCTTTTTAGGTTTGTACGGCAAAAGCGGCAGTTCGGCAACCGTCTCTGGTTTATCAACCCAGATTTTCATATGGATATAACGGCCTGACATTATTGCTCCGAAACGGCTGTCGCAGCCTTTGCATCAGTATTTCCCCGCAATCGCTTCCTGATCTCCCGATGCCACTTGTAATAATAATAAAGTCCCGCCCAGATGACAATCGGGATTAGCTGGCCGTCGAGCCGTGCCAGCGCCCTTTTCGAATAGTAAAACAGATCCCGATAGAAGGTCGAATAGACCGGTTCGCCGCTGGACCAGGTCATCCGTTGACTGTAATATTCGAAAACATAAACTACCAACCGCAATATCTGGATCGGATATATAAGAACCAGCCCCAGAAGCAGAATTTTGAGCTTAAGTTTGTATTTAATTCTTGGTACGGCCAGGATAAGCGCCGTCAGAAATACCGTATTAAAAGTATAGATTCGGTAGCTGGTCACCCTCGGTTTACCATCCGGGGAGGGCGAATAATCGATTATGATATATTGGCCCTGGCCGCTGATCGATCTGGTGAAATCATGCGTGTCGATCAGCTTGACCGCTTTTTCGCCAAAGAACGTGAATATTTTATTGGCAACCGGGGTCGTAAATGTCCAGATGAAGTAGGCGGCGACAAAGTAAATCGGCAACGAGAGAAAAAAAAGTAGCCTACCCGACTTTACGAACTTCGATTTTGCGCGACCAGAAATCCCAGACAAAGATCGCCCAGATGATGATGATCGGCTGCCAGACATAAACATGCACCTCTTCAAAAATATCCGGGTAATGCTGCCCCATGTAAAACAGGCTTATGACGCGCCCGAGATTGAGCACGAAGATCGCCACCACCCCCAGAAGCACGCCGATCAGCTTGTGCTTGATCCGCGAGGGATACGCGATCACCCCCGAAATCAAGATCGCGGTGGCGTAAATGCCGTTGCAGCCATCAACGACGTTTATGCTGTACCTGGCGGTGGACAGCGTATTTTCGATCACGTACGAATTTGCCCCGAAAATATTCATCAAAAGGCTGCAGCATATGGCCACAAAGGAGGTGAACGGTACGACCACCGCCCGATGAAACGCCGGGATATGAAAGGCGACGGCAAAGAGCAAAATCAAGCCGCCGAAAGCGAGATAGAGCCGGATCAGCGATTTGATCACCGGCAGGTTAGGTCTGGATCCGGGCAGTCTCATTCGACGTAATAACCGATTCTCTGGAGCAGAGTATCCATATCAATAATTCAGGATAGATAATGGCGGTTATTAACGCAATAAAAAATCGCCTGCCCGATGGCGTCGCTTTATTTTTGGCCGTAATAAAGCGATCGCACGTAGGGGGCCATCCTGGCCAGCCCTTCTGCGTAACCGGTTTTCGGCTTATAGCCCAACTCGTACATCGCCCTGGAAATATCGAAAACCTGGTCATACTTGCCTACCCGCACGGCATAACGAGTCAACAGCGGTCTGATTTTATAGCGGTGCAGCCGGGCATACAATTCGCAGAAATATCCGGCCACATAGGCCGGCACATAGGGAAACGATCTCAACTTAAGCTCCACGCCCAAGATCCCCAGCAAATCGGTCAAGAATCGCCGGGTGGTTACCTTGGAACCATCGGTCAGATTATAGGCTCGGCCTATCGCCGCTTCCGTTTGCGTGGCCAGTAAAATCCCCTCGACTACGTTATCCACGTGGGAGAGATTCATCAAATTGTCGCCATTTTCGATGACGCCGAGAAATCCTTTCTGAATGGACCTGATAAGTAGCGGCATGATCGCCCGGTCTCCCGATCCCCAGATATAGCCGGGCCGGATAATGGTCACCGGCAGACCTTTTTCGCGAAAATATTCGAGGGCGAGGCGGTCGGCGATAATTTTGGACCGGGTATAATTATCCGAAACCAGCGTTTCGTAAGCCGCCTCTTCGTCCGTGCCGCGGTTATGCCGGCCATTGCCATAAACCACCACTGACGATACATAAATCACCCGGGGGCAATGTGCAGTTAAACATACATCCAAAAAATTTTGGGTGCCCTCGACGTTGATTTTTTGAAACTGCTCCCAGGGGCCGAAATCCGTGGTCAGGGCGGCGCTGTGTATAGCCAGATCCGCCCCCTCTATTAGCTGGCCGAAGCCATCGCGGTCAGAAAGCTCGCCATAAACAAATGAAACACCCCGCTCTTCGAGCATCGATATATTCGAGGTGGCGCGGACGTAGGCGACCACGTCGTCGCCGCGTTCTCGACAGGCCCGAGCCAGCGCGCCACCCAAAAATCCACTGGCACCGGTAATCGCGACTTTCATTCGCGGGCAAGCACCGGGTTTAAATACGCGCTTTTCGCGCCGGCTCGATATTGACGAAAACGCCCGTATAAATAACGTAAAGTAATATATACCATAAGTAACTCCACGGAATATCCAGCCCGACCAGCGTCAAAAGCGTTGACAGGACAAGCTGGAGAGTGATGGCGTACAGGCCGGCTTTGAATGCCTCGCCGTAGGCCAATCCCAACCTTCGGAATTTAAACAGAAGTATCGGGGCGATGATAAGCGCGATGTAGAGCAGACCGATAATGAAATTTATTATAAATGTCAGCACCAGCCCGCCGACGAATGCCAGGATTATCGCATATTTCGAGTAACGGCTCAGCAGGTCGATATCGATTTCCCCGCTGAACGTCTCGGGATAGTTAAAGCCGATCGGCTGGCGCTCGAAAACGACAAAGGCCTTGCGAGGGCCGACAAACAGGACCGGCCGCCGGGCGTATTCGGCGTCACCGGCGATAGATTCCTGATTAACGTAAAACGTATCGATATGAATTAGCCAACCGCTGAACTTAAGCTCTTTGTGCGAACGGGGCATATTGACAATCCGGCCGCTTTCTATTGCGATGCCGCTTTTAATGTTTTCGGAGAAAAATTCCAGACCCTGTTCCGCCATAATCGTAAATTTGATACCATAAAAAAGGCACATGATTACGGCTATCAGGCCAAGCAACCGCAGGTAATACCCCCAGGCCTGCTTCAGCGGCCGCATCGATACTTCACGATAAAAATCGCCGGCGGCAAGGCTCCCCCAGATGCTTCGGAAAAAGCTCATAATTGCCTGCCGAAGCGAGCCTCAGGCCGGAAATTTTCGATCAGTAAAGTCATTTTTTAAATCTTTTTCTCTTTTTCTTAGGACCTTCGGATTTGGTGGCAATTCCGGAAAGGTCAAAATTCAGTGATACATGGTCCAATTTCCTTTTGCCGGTATCGGTCATCGCATATTTGGCCTGTGCGCCGTCGCCGCTCTTGATTAGCCAGCCCTTACGGACGCAATAATCGAGATAGGCTGACCCGAGACTGAAGTCCTCGGGCGTCACCGGCCGGGCGGTCTGATCGTTATGCGGCTCGTTTCTTTTCATCAATTCCCCTCCAGGTTGTTGCAGAATTTATGATTTTACTCTCGAATGCCTCATTTCGTTGCCGGGGTCGCTCTTTGATTTCGTCCTGGCACCTATGGTCCGATCAGCACCCTAAACCGGGCCCTCGAGATCGGTCGCATTCGTGGGACTCCTGCCAGACATTCTTGAGATAAACGCTTCCGTGCCTATTTTGCTTATCAATGCCAGATTATCGCGGCCATTGGGCCTTTGGGCGTAAAACTGCGCCAGCTCGTCACAGGGGAATTCACTGCATTGATAGCAAAAATCAAATCCTTTATCGGCGGCACACTTTTTAAAAAGGCACCGTTTTTTCCAGCAATGCTTGGAATTCGACCGGCAGCCCCAGCAATGGATTGAGTCAGGGCTGATATTGCCGACTTGTTTCCGCGTCTGGTCCTGCGACTTCGAAAGCTCTTGGGCCAACCTGGCCTTGACCCGTAGGTCAGATGTCGTGCTGGATATATAAATCTGGCATTCGAGACAATATACTCCACAATAGCCAACTAAGGACCTGGCCAAACTTTCCTCCTGACCCGCCTGATTATATGATAAGCGGACTCGATTTGACAACCATTTAATGATTTTAGGAACCGTCCGGTTCTTATCGAGCCACCTGTCGAAACCGCCCTTAAGCGGTGGCATAGGCCCCCGGCAGTAACCTCTAAAGTTAGTCGATTTTCAGCCGAATTTAATGGAAGGTATTAGATTATGCCTGAGGTCTACTATCCGGATAATTGCGGAATGATCCAGAAGGAGAGGTCATCATGATAAAGAAGCTTCTCTCTATATCGGCCATATTGTCGCTGCTGATTATTGCATCATGCAGCAAAAAAGAATCGATGTATCCGACGCAGCCCCGCTCCGCCTCGGGCGTTACGGACGCCTCCGGTGAAGTCGATCTCGATCTGGTCAGCCATATCGTAACCGTTTCGGTGGTCGGCGAAGGCGGCGGAGCGCTGCCTAATATCAGTGTCAGTGCCTATTTGCTGCATGATTACTTGCTGGCGTTTGCGGGCGGAGGCAGCAGCTACTATGCCAATTTTGCATTAGTCTCCTATGCCGATCTGGAGGCGCGTGAAGATATAGTTTTCGCTCCTTATCGCTCATCGGCTCAAGGGCCGCAACATTCGGCGGCGGTTAATGTGGATATCGAAATCGTGCTGCCGAGTGTCACGCGCGACATTTATTCGTTCCTCGAAGAGCCGCCAAATGTCGATGATATCTACACCGATAGCTGGGTGACTCAGGATGCGACCACAGGTACGCTTGAGGATATGTACACGCTGGCCAATGGCTTGAGCCTGGACGGCGGCCTGCTCGTACATATTACCGACGAGCTTGCCGACACGGTCAACGCCGAGGTAAAAACGGTTTCGCTCATGATGAACCAGATTCAGGATTTCGAAACCTTTGCCGTCTTATTGGGACTCGAATTTCATATCTTCGACGCGGATACCCTCCGGATGTATTCGCTGGTTCATAGTGACAGCCTTTTACCGGCCATATTCATCGATTCCATCATAATGGTCGAGGGCAGCTTCTTCGCCCAATTTACTTTGACCTGGAATGAAAATCCGCGCGACCTAGATTCACACCTCTGGACTCCCAATATCGAGGGCTCGACGTATCATATTTATTATGCCAATAAGGGCAGCGGCACCACCCCGCCTTATGCTTTTCTGGATGTTGACGACGTGACCAGCTGGGGGCCGGAACACATAATTATCTATCAGGCTTTTCCAGGCGATTATACGTACGCGGTCCATCACTATTCCGGCGAAAGCAATATCCCGAATTCAGGTGCGGAGGTTTCACTTCTAAAGCCCGATCGCTCGGTGCAAGAATTCACACCGCCCGATACGACGTCCGACCAGGGAGACTACTGGGCGGTCTGCTCGATCGATGGCACCACCGGCGAAGTCACGCCGATAAACATCATCTCAGCCACTCCGCCGACATCCGCGTCGCCGGTTGTCTTTCTGCCGGCTAAGCCCTATTAGAAAATTAAACGCGCAGATCAAGGCCCCGGGCGACCAGGCTCGGGGCTTTTTTGTTGGAATTCGATAAATAACTGCGCGTATTGCATAGTATTTAGTAGGGGCGTATGGCATACGCCCTTTTTGAGTTCCGGTAATAATCCAATAAGGCGAATTCAATTCGCCCCTGCACAAAACATCATAATAATATTGGTCATCAAGTTCGAGACAAATGGTCTGCTAAACCCCTTGTTGCTCTTTATTATCCAAATCTGAAGGCTCCCACTTCCTTGCCGAGATTGGCCCTGCCAGGCGCCTGATGTAAATGTTTATTTACAATTGCAAGATTCCCCTTGACTGGCGGAACCGGGGGAATATTTTGCGGGTAGTATAATGGCGGCGGGGGACCAACCTGAGCGAAGGGATAATCGTGTTTAAAAGCAGAGCAGATGTCGAAGAATCGGTAATAATCGAGGCACTGAAGAAAGTCGACGATCCAGAGTTAAAACGGTCGATCGTCGATCTGGGCATGGTCCAGAATATCCTGCAAAAAAACGGGACTGTAAATATAACTATCAAATTGACTATTGCCGGCTGCCCCCTGAAGGAAAAAATCACGCAGGATGTGACGGCCGCCTTGAAGTCAATCGATGGTATCAAGGAAGTTAAGCTCGATTTTACCAGCATGACGCCGCAGGAGCGATCGGCCCTCACTAAAAAAATGACCGGCCAGGCGTCCTCGGTTCTATTCGATGACGCGAAAATCAAAAACGTCATCGCCATCGCCTCCGGCAAAGGCGGGGTCGGCAAATCGACAGTTACGGTCAACCTGGCCTATGCGCTCAAAAATGCCGGCTTTACGGTGGGCGTTATCGATGCCGACGTTTATGGCTTTTCTGTCCCGCGCATGATGGGCGTTAATGGCCTGCCGACGGTTATCGAGGATGCGATGATCCCGATCACCAAGGACAACATCAAGGTCATTTCAATGGGTTTTTTCGTCAATGAGGACCAGGCGGTAATCTGGCGGGGGCCGATGCTGCATAAGGCGGTTACGCAATTTTTGACCCAGGTATTCTGGGATAAGCTCGATTTTCTGCTGATCGACCTGCCGCCAGGCACCGGCGATGTTACTTTATCGATTGCCCAAACGGTGCCTCAGGCTCATCTTATGGTAGTCACCACGCCCCAGCCGGCCGCCGCAGGGGTGGCTCAACGGGTTGCCGAGCTTTCCAAAAAGGCGAATTTTAAGCTGCTTGGGATAGTCGAGAACATGTCCTATTTCCTTGCTCCCGACGGGTCGAAACAATATATTTTTGGTGAGGGTGGCGGCAAGGCTCTGGCCGTGAAATTGGAGCAGCCGCTGCTTGGCCAGATTCCGCTCGAAACGGTTGTCCGGGAAGGCAGTGATTCAGGCGATCCTGTCTGCTTGGACAACAGAGGACAGGCGGCTAAGGAGTTCAATTCGATAGCCGAAAATGTAATAAGGCTGCTGATGAAAGCATGATCGACACTAAGGGTGTAAGATCGGAGAATATCGATGAAAGATAAAGTTTTAGAGGCCCTTGAACAGATCAGGCCGGCGCTGCAGGCTGACGGCGGCGACTGCGAACTTGTCGATGTTACCGAGGACGGCGTGGTCAAGCTGAAACTGACGGGCGCCTGTCACGGCTGCCCGATGTCAACTATGACTTTGAAAATGGGGATCGAGCGGGTCTTAAAATCGATGGTGCCGGGCATAAAAGAGGTGGTCCAGGAATAATACTTGATTCAAGATTGGCAAATCTAATATGCTTTTCGGTATGAGGCCGATACTGGGAAGCGTATTTTTTTGTGCTATCTGGCTGCTAATAATTTCATGTGGCTCCACGCACATGATGATGCCACCGGCCAAATTGCATCATAAATTTCACAGCCAAGTCATTCCTGCGAAAGGGAGTGTTGAAAAACCTTATGTCATAATTTTGGAAAATATCGCTATTGCCATTCGTAGGGGCGTATAGCTATGTATGGTATCATGAGATACGATACAGCGTGTATCATGACATTGGTTACAGTATTTA
>Ga0299912_10003306_pt1 | contig 13169 bp, 11 predicted proteins | sample RVTome_2_FD_207667 | JGI IMG/M metagenome (GOLD analysis project Ga0299912, IMG submission 207667) | Soil microbial communities from uranium-contaminated site in the Upper Colorado River Basin, Wyoming, United States - RVT95D214 (version 2) ...
AGGTCAGATCGAAACAGAGTATCCGCTTGCCTCATTCCCGGCACAGGAGCAATTATGGGCTTCATATCGCTCATGGAAAGGTATGGCCCCGGAGCAGGAAAAAATTGCCCTTCAGGAATATCATGATGATGCCAGTGGCAAAGAGCCGCGCTACTACCAGCGTATTGCAATTAATAGGACCATCGAAGCTATTGCCAGAGGCCGGAACCGCATTCTCCTGGTCATGGCCACTGGCACTGGCAAGACATATACCGCCTTCCAGATTATCTGGCGGCTGTGGAAGGCCAAACAGAAAAAACGTATCCTTTATCTGGCTGATCGCAATGTGCTTGTCGATCAGACAATGGTGAACGACTTCCGCCCCTTTGGGAAGATAATGGCAAAACTGAGTACGAGCTCAAAGACCATTGAGCGCGAGGACGGCACTGAGGTTGAGTTGCCTATTGCTATGGACAAAAAGCACCGTCGCATAGATACTTCTTACGAAGTCTACCTTGCACTTTATCAGGCGATAACAGGCCCGGAGGAACGCCAGAAGCTTTTTCGGGAACTCTCAGCTGACTTCTTCGACCTTATCGTGATTGACGAGTGTCATCGTGGCAGCGCTGCAGCGGATTCTGCCTGGCGGGAGATCCTCGATTATTTCTCTGCCGCCACTCAGATCGGTCTGACTGCCACGCCAAAGGAGACAGAGTACGTCTCCAACATCCACTACTTTGGCAACCCGGTTTACCTCTATTCATTAAGAGAAGGCATTCGTGACGGCTTCCTTGCTCCCTACAAGGTGGTGAAGGTCCATCTTGATGTTGATATTGAAGGTTATCGTCCAGCACGTGGTGAGACCGACAAATACGGATATGAGATTGAAGACCGTATTTATAACCAGAAGGACTATGACAGACACCTGGTGATTGATGAGCGCACCAAGCGAGTCGCCCGCAAAATCACGGAGTTTCTGAAAGAGAGCGGCGACCGCTTTCAAAAGACCATTGTTTTTTGCGTGGATACTGAGCATGCCAGTCGTATGCGCCAGGCGCTAATTAACGAAAACCCGGACCTGGTCCAGCAAAACGATCGTTATGTCATGCGCATTACAGGAGATGATAACGAGGGCTGTGCCCAGATCGGTAACTTCATCGATCCTGAGGCAAAGTACCCGGTCATTGTCACCACATCACGTCTGCTTTCAACCGGTGTTGATGCCCAGACCTGCCGCCTCATTGTCCTGGATCGTGAAGTTGGCTCTATGACCGAGTTCAAGCAGATCATCGGCCGTGGCACCAGGGTCCACGAGGACACCAAGAAGTACTACTTCACCCTGATAGATTTCCGCAGGGCGACCAACCACTTCGCAGACCCTGATTTTGACGGCCAGCCAGTGCAGATATACGAGCCTGGCGAGGACGATCCAATAGCTCCTCCGGACGACGTGCCGCCGCCAATAGATGAGGAAGATCCTATTCCTCCGGAACCCGGAGCTGACGAAGAGATAATCGTTGATAACGGGTCGTTTGACATCAATATCCCGAGGACAACCGAGCCACAGGCTAAATATTATATCCATGGCAATCCGGTCAGAGTTCTGGCTGAACGAATCGAATACCTTGACGAAAACGGCAGGCTTGTTACCGAGAGCCTACGCGACTATTCCAAAAAAGCGTTTCTCAAGCGCTTCGCAAGTCTGGATGATTTTCTCAGGCGCTGGAATGATACTGGGCGCAAGCAGGCGATAATAGAGGAACTTGAAAATGAGGGCCTGTTACTCGAACCGCTGGCCGAGGAAGTAGGCAAGGACTTCGATCCCTTTGACTTGATCTGTCACGTGGCTTTTGACCAGCCTCCGCTTACCCGGCGCGAGCGCGCAGAGAATGTCCGCAAACGGGATGTTTTCACTAAGTACGGGTCACAAGCCAGGGCCGTGCTCGAAGCCCTGCTCCAGAAATATCAGGACGAAGGCGTAACCAGCCTCGATGATCCTCAGATTCTCAGAGTAACTCCCTTTGATACTATGGGCACCCCAATGGAACTATTGAAACAATTCGGTGGCCGAAGCGGCTTTGAAAAGGCCGTTCACGAAATCCAATCCGCCCTTTATGTAAAGGCAGCCTGATACCCATGTCTGTAAGAACTACTGTTAAATCAATTCAGGATATAATGCGCCAGGATGTCGGCGTTGATGGAGACGCGCAGCGCATCTCCCAGCTCTGCTGGATGTTCTTCCTCAAGATTATCGATGACCAGGACCAGGAGCTGGAACAAATGCAGGAAGACTACCGCTCGCCTATCCCAAAAGAACTCCAGTGGCGCGCATGGGCTGCTGACCCCGAGGGTGTTACTGGCGATGATCTGATGGCCTTTATCAATGACAAACTCTTCCCCACGCTTAAGGAACTGCCCGGCACTTCAAAGGATGGACGCCGCCGGGTTGTGCGCGATGTCTTTGAGGATGCCTATAACTACATGAAGTCCGGCCAGCTTATGCGGCAGGTGATCAACAAGATTACTGCTGTGGACTTTAACAACCTCGCCGAGCGCCAGCACTTCGGCGATATCTATGAGCAGATATTAAACGATCTCCAGAGTGCCGGCAATGCAGGCGAGTATTACACTCCTCGTGCGGTCACGTCTTTCATGGTTGATCGCATCGACCCTAAGCCGGGCGAAATCCTCTTTGATCCGGCCTGCGGCACAGGTGGCTTTATTACCTGCGCCATCCGACACATGCGGGAGCGCTATGTGAAGAAGCCCAAAGACGAGCAGAAGATGCAGCAGGGCCTGAGAGCAACAGAGAAGAAGCAGCTTCCGCATATGCTCTGTGTCACCAATATGCTGCTTCACGGCATTGATGACCCCTCCTTTGTCCATCACGACAACACCCTGGCCCGACCCTATATCAGTTATACACAGTCAGACCGCGTAGATATTGTGCTTACGAACCCACCCTTCGGCGGAAGAGAGGAAGATGGCATCGAGACCAACTTTCCAAAACACTTCCAGACCCGTGAGACAGCTGATCTTTTCCTTGCTCTCATTGTGCGCTTGCTGAAATCTGAAGGCCGCGCTGCCGTAGTACTGCCGGACGGTACATTATTTGGTGAAGGCGTCAAGACGCGATTGAAAGAGCATTTATTGGAGGAGTGCAACCTCCACACCATCGTCCGTCTGCCAAACAGTGTTTTTAAACCCTACGCCTCTGTCGGCACAAATCTGCTATTTTTTGAAAAAGGCACGCCGACAAAAGATATCTGGTACTATGAGCACCGTGTTCCTGAAGGGCAGAAGGCTTACTCAATGACAAAACCTATCCGCTTTGAGCATCTTACCCCCTGCATCGACTGGTGGGGTGGCGCTGAACGGGTGGGACGTCAGGAGACCGAGGTCGCATGGAAGGTCACAGTAGACGATATCAAGGCGCGAAATTATAACCTCTATTTCAAGAACCCGCACGTTGTCGATGAAGACCACGGCGACCCTGCTGAACTGCTTGCAAAACTTGAACAAAGCGAGGAAGAGACAGCCAAACTGCGCGATAAGCTGAAGGCCATTCTGGAGGAGGCGCTGCTGAGATGAGTAAAGAGAAGGAGTATAGAGAACTGTTCTTAATTCCGCAACGGGCAGTTGCGGAATTACCCGGCGAACCAACCTCTCTTGGAATTGGGCCACAGGCCGTGGCCAAATTGGAATCACTTCCAAAATGGCAACCGACCGTTGCCAAATTTGACCTTGACGCAACAATACAAATGCAGCATACTATCATTAACAATACCCGCCAAGCCTCTCAACGATGCTCAAATTGGCGGGTTACTCATTTTCCGGGGGTTGGATGAACGTTAACAAACCCCCAAAGACCTATATCGAACAGCTTCAAATTCTCAAGGATCGAGGCCTCGGGGTTGAGGACGAGCCAAAAGCTCTCCATATCCTTGAACACCATAACTACTATCGTCTCTCGGCTTACCGTTTTCCGTTCGTCGAATACGGCAATCCGGATAAATATCTCCCTGGAGCAACTTTCGAGGCGCTTTGGGGTCTATACTGTTTTGATCGGGGACTTCGCCTGCTGGTCGGCGAGGCCTGCAAGCGTATTGAAATATCTGTTCGGGCGCGCTGGGCGTACGTACTTGGGCACGCCTACGGCCCCCAGGCATACGAAGACCCGGCTCACTTCCGCAGTAGTTACCAGCATACCAGGCAACTCGCCGTTCTTGATGACGAGTTGAGCCGAAGTGACGAGGTATTCGTTAGTCATTATCAGAGCAAATACGGTATGCCCCGCCCGCCGATCTGGGCCACGTGCGAGGTCATGTCATTCGGCCTCTTGAGTCGTTTCTATACGAATATTCGACATGACAGAGACAAAAAACGTATTGCCCAAACTTATCAGCTTTCCATTGATGGTCTGAAGTCACTGCTGGAGCACACTGTCTATCTGCGTAATCTCTGTGCCCACCATTCACGGCTGTGGAACCGCCGCTTTACTGTGACAGTGTCATTACCCTCATCGAAGCCAGTCTTGCTTATCCCAAACTTCCACCCGACAAAAAATCGTAATCTTTATAACTCACTGGTTTTGCTCACCCACATGCTTTATGTCATTGAGCCCGAAAGTTGCTGGCCGTTGCGGTTGCTGTATCATATCCAGCGTCTTGCTCCTGAACTCGTCCCGCACATGGGATTGCCGAATGATTGGCAGTCGCGTCCGATCTGGCAGCAACTTCTGAGCAAGGGGTGCAACCCATGAACCCTGAACGGTTATTGCAGAACTTTGACCGCCTGATCGATACGCCTGACGCTGTGCCGCGCCTGCGGAGGTTTATTCTGGATTTGGCTGTGCGGGGGAAGCTGGTGGAGCAGAATCCAGAGGATGAGCCGGCGGCGGAGTTGTTGAAGAGGATCAGAGCCAAGAAGCAAGGACGCGCAGTGCGATCACTGAGCGCGGAAAATGGACCTCTCGCATTAGCTGACGTTGATACTCCCTTCGAAATACCGCAAATCTGGGAATGGGTGTACGCAACAGAACCAGCTATCCTGATTTCCGATAATGGAAAAAAAGTTCAGACAAAAGATGTCCTTGAGTCTGGAAGATTTTCTGTTGTCGATCAAGGCAAAATGTTTATTCGCGGATACTGTAACGACGAACAAAAGGTGATTCACGTTGAGTCGCCAGTTATCATTTTCGGAGATCATACAAGAGAAACAAAGTTAGTTGACTTCGACTTTGTTGTAGGTGCTGATGGAGTAAAGATTCTGCAGCCTATAATAATAGATCCGAATTACTACTTTCTCGCACTTCAATGGCTTCCATTAAATAGCAGGGGTTACGGTCGTCATTTCAAACTTCTGAGAGCTTCTCTCTTCCCCCTCCCACCCCTCGCGGAGCAACACCGGATCGTTGCTAAGGTGAACGAACTGATGAAACTGTGCGATGAGTTGGAGGCGACGCAGGCAAAGCGCGAAAAGCGGCGTGACCGACTAGTGGCCGCAACCCTGCATGGGCTGAATAATGGCGAAGCAAACAATGTGTCATTCCCGCTTGTCGGGAATCCTTCTGAAGAAAGACTCCGGACAAGCCGGAGTGACGTAAGTTTCAAAGACAGTGCCCGCTTCTATTTTAACCACCTCCCGCGCCTCACCACCAGACTAGAACATATACAGCAACTTCGCCAGACTATTCTCAACCTTGCTGTTCGGGGGAAAGTCGTTCCGCAAGACCCGAAGGATGAACCGGCGTCAGAATTGTTGAAGCAAATCGACACGGAAAAAAATTGGCTTGTTAAACAGGGGGAGATCAAAAAGCAAGAACCGCTGCCTCCAATTCAGGCCAATGATATACCTTTCGAAGTTCCCTTGCAATGGAAATGGATACGGCTATGTGGAGTAGGCGTTCTTTCTGGTGGCATGACGCCATCAAAGAACCGATCAGATTATTGGGGGGGAGATATCAACTGGTTTTCTCCCAAGGACATCAAGTCTTATGAGCTAATAGAATCAGAACTCAAAATCACTGGAGTGGGGCTAAAAGAAACAGGCCTCCAATTATATCCTCCGGGATGCCTCTTTATGGTTGCGCGAAGCGGCATTTTGAAAAGAACCTTTCCTGTATCAATCAATCGAATCGAAGCCACAGCTAACCAGGACTTGAAGATATTGCGCCCGTTCATAAGCGGGTTAGAACGCTACATCCAAATAATGCTTTGGGGAATGTCCTATTTCATTCTTTCGAATCTCGTCAAGACAGGCACAACTGTTCAAAGTTTAAAATACGAGGAATTCGAGCGGCAACCAATTCCCATCCCACCCCTCGGGAGATACGGGCTTGAGACGATCGCCAGGTCGGCCTGAAAGTCTCACAATTTAAGACTTACGTCGGGAAGTTCGCGGCGAATCGCAATGCAAGGTATATTTTTATTTTTTTTACTCGATACCCCCTCTTTATCTCCCATGCCTCATTAAGTCCCTGATAGCAGGCAAGAACATTTCCGGATATTGATTTTTCCCCCTGTTGTTGTCATATTAACAGGTAGGGATATTCGTCTATAAGTAGGGAGGTCATGAAAACAGTTAAATATGAAATAAGGCTCAAAGGTCTTGCGACGCCGGATGGCACTATTTCGGTAAAGGCTCTACTCGACCTTATGGGCAGTCTTACTGACTGCGCCGAGCGGGGCTTGCGCCTTGCTGTTGAAGGCAGCAGCGTCAAGACAGGCCGGACGCCTGCGTGGCTTGAACGTGCCGTTGACTTTACGATTTCAGGGCTCAAGAAAGGGTCGACAGTTCTCAGTCTGGACGCGCCTCAACTTGGCGAAGTAATTGGCGACGAACTTCGGCAACAGGACTTTTGGGTGACACCTCCCGAACCTAATGATACAGCACTCACACTGTTTGCTAAATCGCTGCATGAAACAACGAGAGAGAATCTGGAAAGCGATTATTATGATTCCGGTGTTTTGAAAGGCCTGCTTGCTTTCAAGCGGTTCATGAAAACGGATGTCAGTGCGGTCGAGATACAGGCCAGAGCCAGACCTGCTGACCGGATTTCGTTGACACCGGCTGCCCTCGAAAAGATTGAACGCCTCAAGGTTAAAACCCCTGAACCCCATGCGGTTATCGTCTCCGGACAGCTTGATGCCATTCAGCATAGCAGACGGCGCTTCCTTCTGGCTTTGCCGGACCAGGCCATACAGGGCCGGATTGATGACAAACACCTTACCGCTGAAAACCTCCGTGAGTATTGGGGGAAAGAGGTTACTATAAAGGGAGTCGTTCACTTCAAGCCCTCCGGTAAAGTGCAGCTGCTGGAAGCGCATGTGATAAAGCACAAAGAACATGGCGAAGAAATATTTGCAGAAATGCCGCAGGCATTCACTGATATGGAGCTTTTTGGCGAAGTCCTGCAAAAGCCGGACAGAAAAGACTGGCTGCAGAAGGTTTGGGCACAATGGCCCGGCGATGAATCTATTGAAGAAATATTGAGGGACCTTAAGACCTGAATATGCCGACATATGTGCTGGACACCAACATTCTTGTCGGATACATAAGAGGCGCACCGTATGCCGCCTATGTCGACAGGCATTATGGACCTACTAAAAGCCCAAATCTAGCCACAGTCTCAATCGCCAGCGCGGGAGAACTATACTCCTTTGCTTTAAGAAGAAACTGGGGAGAAGCTAAGCAAAAAGTACTCCTTAATATTCTCCAAACCATTCCCATCACACCTCTACGCCATCAATCAATTATTCAGAAATATGCCGAAATAGACGCATACAATCATGGACAGCACCCTAAGCATGGTTTGCCTTCGTCGGCTCGAAGCATGAGCAATAACGACGTCTGGATAGCGGCGACCGCCTCGGTATTAAACGCAACTTTGCTGACAACAGATCGCGATTTCGATCATCTGAATGGTCTTTTTATGACAGTCGTTTATGTAGACCCTGCCGCATCCTGACAACGTTATTTTTGTGAATATGGAGCGGCACAGAATTTAAGGACATGAATTTCGCCTCTGCTGTTAAGGCAATAAACAAGCTTCTCCGAACGATTCGACCCCACTCCTTTTGTAGTTCCTGGATACGTCAACATGCTCCGCATGTCTATCGTTTTATTCAGAAAAACGTCAGAGCTGAAATCGGCGGCATAGATTGGGACAGAATCACTCGTGCATTAGACCGCAAATTACAGCGAAGATGGCAGACATCACGCAGGGGGAGACGTCCGAAATGTTTCAGGGACAAGAGTGCAGTTGAGATCATTCTGAAAAAATACCACGACAAACTTTATACGTTTCTAGCCCCGGCAGATGCAAATGATAAGCAGGTTCGGGATATCATCAGCATTGCGCTGGTAAGAATAGCGCAACAAGGAAACTTAGCTGCCAAACAGGAAATTATTAAGCTGGTCAGGTTCACTATCGATGAGTGGATAGAACAGCACCCAAAGATATCATGCTGGGCAGGGCTTGACGATATGGTTCAGATGAGTGTTGAAGGTTGTATCCGCCGCTATCGTTATTCGGGATCATTTATCGGTTATCTGTTTAAGACACTTGAATACGCAGGCAGAGGTCTTAGGCCGATAGTGGCATTTTCACTGGATGATCATTTCTGCTCTGGGGAGAAAAGAAGAGGCGATAGGATTGGTCTAAATCCAGAAACTGCTGAAATAATGATATATGGATGAAAGGCTACGACCGGCCTGTGGTAAATAGGCACTTGCAACTTAATGAATTCAAAGAAAATCCTAATATTTCCAATTATAAGCGGTATGATATACAAAAATGGCAAAGTGTGGACATGGCTAAACATTCCCGATTGTGCAACGCAGAATGATCAGTATGTACGATGTGCGGACTTCTGTGAGTATGACCCAGTTCTTTAAAATCATACAATAGCTGGTCCGTGTGGGAGGTAGTTATGGCTGCAGGCGCTGCTTTCCCGCAATAATACGGAGAATGGCTGACGTATTATTTTAAAATAAGCTCAAGGGCCTTTTGGTAGGCTTCGGATGCCTCCTGAAATTTCTTGTTCTCTTCGAAGACCTCCGCTTTGTAGATATACGTATTGGGGTCGTGGGGGTTTATATTTGAAGCGTTTTCGAAGGACCTCAATGCCTCGTCGAGTTTTCCTTCTTTGCTGAAGACAATACCGGAATAATAATAGCAGGGCAGGAAGGACTCATCTGATTTGAGGGCTGAATCCAGCATCTGTCTGCTTTCGGCAAGCCTGCCTTCTTTGATCAAGATAAAGGCGAGTTCGCAAAGAGCTACAGGGTTTGCTGAATCAATGGATATCGCCTTTTCAAACTGTTCCTTTGCCTGCGGTATGTTGTCTCTGGCAACATAGAATTTCCCGAGGCCGAGATAAGGCATTAAAAACCCGGGGTCTGCCTCTATCGCCTTTTTAAACCACGTCTCGGCCGTATCAGCCATGCGCCTGGACTTCAGTATGCCGAGGCCCATATTGTAATTCCGAAGGGCCTTTTTGTCAGGTTTATACCCTGTTTTTTGGGGCGCGGCTTCTGACTTCTTCTCCTCAAAATTGGATGCTACGAAATCTGCCATCTCTTCGGAGCCTATTAGGGGAAAACCCGAAAGCTCGTACTGTATGACCCTCTCTCCGTCAAGTACCAAGGTAGAAGGCACAGCTATTACACCGTAGTCATGGAAGGCCAGCAGGCCGTAGTCTATGAGCAAGGGATAACTCAGCTGCATTTTTTCGAATTTGGCCTTGATCTCTGCCAGCGCGGTCCCGTTTATCTCCTGGCCGTCAACGTTCACTGCAACTACGCTGAGACCTTTGTCCTTGTACTTCTGATAAAGCTTTTCAAGTCTCAGCAGCGCCTTTTCACTCTTAGCGCTCCAGGTGGACCAGAATATCACTATTGTTATCTTGGTCCCCTTTACTGTCTGGAAATTCTTATTCTCTCCTGCGAGGTCTCTGAGTGAGAAATCAGGCGCCTCCATGCCTGCCTGAAGCCCCTGCAGGGTTGCCGCTGTAGGCACCATCAGGAAAGACTCGCCTGTCATAAAAAAAATGATTGCAAGGAGAAGGACCCTTAAAAAACCCATATCCTCACTTCCTTCCCTGCCTGTATTTTTTGATGCCTTCCTTGTACTCAGCCAGGGCCTTTGTTGTCTCTCCCCTCTTGCTGTATACAAGCCCCAGTTCATAATGGGCCCTTACAGGGTCAGGGTTTAAGGCAAGGGCGTCTCTCAAAACAGCTTCTGCGCCTTCAAGGTCGCCTTTTCTTGAAAGCACCATGCCCTTGCCTGTTTTTGCGCTGTGCAGTCCGGGGTTTATCCTGAGGGCCTCGTCAAAGGCCTGGAAGGCCTCCTCAAGAAGACCTTTTCTTAAAAGGAGGCTGCCAAACTGTATGTATGCAGAGGCATATGAAGGGTCGGCCTTTAGGGATTCTCTGAGGGCCTCTATCGCCTTGTCAAGACTTCCCTCCCGCGCCAAAACAGCTGCTTCCTTCTCAAGGGACTCGGCTTTGGGCCTGTCCGTTGCCTGTGCCGGAAGCAGCCCGGGACGCGCAGCAAGGCCGGCCAACAATAACGCAAGGCACATAATGCATATGAGTTTGGTCTTTCTTATGCCTCTGCCCTCCTTTTAAGTCCCATTTGTAAAATTACCTTCGCTCCACAGGGTTGTCCCTGTCGTACTGGAACATCTTGTGGCAGCCAGGCAGGCACTGCCCTCCGGACTTGGTCTTGTTGAAACCAACTGGTAAAGCCCATCCGCCAAAAGGCACTGAATCCCTTATATGCCTGGGATTGTTGGTGGCATGGGCATCATGGCAGGCCCTGCAGGTCCGGCCTTTCTGCTGGTTGACATGCACAAAATGCAGGTTCTGGTTGCCGTTTCTAAACCCCGTAAGTGTTTTGGTGTTCTCATCCTGAGCAAGGTTTTTTTCATGGCACATATAGCAGAGCTTGTAGTTGTCAGGGTTGTACTCGTCATAGAATATGGGGGGGAAATTCTCCCTGAGGATGCGGTAGTACTTTGAGCCGTGCGTATTATGGCAGCTGGAACAGTCATTTTCTTTTATGGGGCCGTGCCACACCGCGTTCTTTGCAAGGATTTTCTTCATGTCAGCGACCTTGCCGGTCTTATTGGAGTATTCCTTGTCATGACAGCTGAGGCATAAATCCGCCGGCTTCATTGTGAGCATCTTTGCGAAGTTGGAATAATGGGGGCTGTGGCAGGCCAGACATTTTCTGCCAGTCTCAAGTCCTCCGTGCTTTACAGTAGCTCCTTCCAGTTCCTGCTTCTTGTCCGTATGGCAGGTAAAGCATAAATCACTTGAACCCTCAGCGGTGAAGTTGAATTTGAAGTTGCCGCTGTGGGGGTTATGGCAATTAGTGCAGCCCGTCTTGGCAGGGGCGTGGGTGAATTTGTTGTTCTTCATATCGTCTGCCTTATCTCCATGGCAGGTAAAGCATAGTTCATTGCCGGAGGCCAGGAGAAGTTTTGGAAAATCAGTCTGGTGGGCGTTATGACAGGCGTTGCAGCCGCCTACAGCTACCGGGCCGTGCAGAAATTTGCCTCCGGCTAAAGAGCGGTTGTGGCACAAGAAGCAGAGGTCAGCTCCTTCGGCCCTGAGCATTAACTTGTACTGTGACTGATGAGGGTTATGGCATCCCGTGCAGTTGCCGTCTTTTACAGGCTTATGAGTAACTTTCTGTGTATTTAGCCTGGTATGGCACAGATAGCAGAGTTCGGACACATCCTTGATGGCCGAGAACTTGTGCCTTGCTGTAGGCTTGTGACAGAAGATGCAGTCCCCGGTTGCAACAGGGCCGTGGACAAACTTGTTCTTCCCCATCGTGGCGTGGCATTTATCTGTCACGCAAGATTCCTTTTGCGGGCCCTGGGCAGTAAAGGCGTCCCGGCTTAAAGCAGATAAGAAGGCAAATGATACTGCAAGGATGAGGCTGGTCAATAATAAAGTTTTGAATCTCTCCATCTCAAAATTATCCTCCACAGTCGGAATTTTTCAGATACTTTAGTACAAGAAGAAATATATTTCCATAAAAAAATAACTTTATTCCTGATTATCCAAAACTGCGCAATTAACCAAAGGCACAAAGAAATTCTCTGTATGCTCTGTGTTTTTGCTTTTTTTGATGTGAATTTAGGAAAAGGAGGGGATTAAGTCAATCTATCCGCGCATCAGTTTGACAGCGAGCAAACGCATCAGTGCCAAACATATCCTCTGCCCTTCATACAGAAGGACTCGCATGCTGCCACGATTCAAGCAGCTGAACACCGGGCCTGGCATTCTCCGAGGTCCTGGGATCGCTGCAGGTCTGTCTTTTGAGGATTATACCACCCTTGTACTGTCGACTCAGCTGTCTGTTCGCCGGACAATACAGGGGCACATCCAGCCAACACGATAAAAATTCCTATAAATATAAGCTCTTTCATTAATTAACTCCCTTCCACTCCTAAATAATGTCTGTCCATAAACTTTTTCCTGTTCGTCATTCCCGAAGTCCTTTAGATCTTAGCTTACAGTCACCAAAAGAGAGTTTCTAATTGAGAAATCTTTTTGTTGCCTGAATGATTAATTTGCTGGCAATGACCTTTTGGAGTATACCACAACGCACTATTCCGCAGCACACCAGTCATCATCGCATTCAAGGGAGTGTTCCAGCCAGTCATAGGCCGAGAGGATTCTTTTTTCAGCATCCGACTGTTCAGGAGAAAGATGCTGCAGTTTGATTTTACTGAGCTGTTGCCGCGCAGCAGATTTCTCGGGAATGGAAGCAAGCCCTGTTGCGACCACTTCTCCGGTCAAGGTGTCGAGTATCTCGGCGTCCTCACCGTTGGTTACGACCGTGCAGGGGACCTGATATTGCGCCAGGATTCTTGCTGCTGCGAGGGCAGGGCGCTCCCGTGTGACAATAGAGCCCGGGCCGTATCTGATTACCATAAAAGCAGTTTCATCTACTGTAATGACAAAATCTACCATTGACAGGACCTTCCTGTTGTCAATAGTCATCTCGATGCGGCGTTTTACTTCAACGTCTCCTTTTGTGTAGCCCTTTTCCTCTACAAGAAAATGTGCCAGCTTCTGACGGTACCGCTCGTCGTCAGTGTCCGTGATTTCACGGCCTGTGATGAAGTCTGTGGTCCTCCCTAATATTCTTTTGTGTCCCAGGTCAGCCT
>Ga0299912_10003307_pt1 | contig 13168 bp, 13 predicted proteins | sample RVTome_2_FD_207667 | JGI IMG/M metagenome (GOLD analysis project Ga0299912, IMG submission 207667) | Soil microbial communities from uranium-contaminated site in the Upper Colorado River Basin, Wyoming, United States - RVT95D214 (version 2) ...
TTTGCTGGGCAAGATGTTCTTCCCGCAAGTGGCCGGCGATATTTCCGTTAGGATTTGCCATAGTCTTCACCACAGTTCACTCTCGGAGAGTGTCTGCGAATTCTACCGATTTGCCGAACATGCAAGCCCGGCTCGCTATTCTTCAGATAAACTCCAAGTCGTGTTGAATCAAAATGGAGGCATGGTTTATTCTAGCTCCTTTGCGCCCTTTGTCAATGTGGCGACACGGGCGTACAGCGGAGCGCGATTCTAACATTGAATGGGGAGTGTGTCAAAGCGGGGAATTGCGAATGTCGAATGACCGTATCTTCTCAAAAAGTAGGGGAGACTTCCGAAGTCTTGACTGGATTTACGCTTGTTGCAACGTCTTGCCAAGACTTCGGAAGTCTAGTACCGCGAATTATTGAGATGATACGAATGACCGCTTCGCGTGGCGAGCGACCCGTCTCACATTCGACTATGACTTGTCTGGCGCGTAGCGTTCTCCAGCTTCGCGCAGCAACTGCTCTCGCGCCGGGGAGTGTGGAGAAACCGCCACAAAAAATGATCGGATGGCCCGGTTGACGACTTCGGACTCGCTGGCGCACACCACCCCTGACTTGACCAGTTCGCGCACCAGCGCCCGCGTGGCTGCAGACACGGGAAGCAACTCGGTGGACGCTTCACTTTCCAGGGCTTGTCGCAGCGACAGGTAGTCTTCCCAGGCCTCGCTGGCCGACAGTAAATTGCTTTCAGCGATCTCGTAAGGCTGGCTCATTTTCTCAACTCCTCGCACATCTGGCAAGCCGCATCAACTAATGCCTGGCTGTAATGAGAGCCCTGGCTGCGACATTCGTCCAATAGTTTGCGCAGCTCATCCGTCATTAGGCCACCAGAAGTGCGGTTGCCAGAGATTCGTCTTGAAGTACCCTTTCTATTAGACCAAGCCCAGTTCCTCATCTCATTCCATTTTTTACATGTCATGCTATGATAACGGCTATTCAAAGGAGGTTCATATGGCCTGGATCAAGATCATTCATGAAGGCGAAGCTCACGGTGAACTGAAAAAGCTATACAACAGATTGGTCGAGCCTTGGGGTGGGATCGATAACATAATGAAGATCCATAGTCTCAACCCTGCTTCTCTGTCTGGCCACTTCGAGTTGTATAAAACTCTGATGCGTGGTCGCTCAGACCTTACGCGTGTGCAGCGTGAGATGATTGCGGTTGTGGTATCAGCCTTGAATCGGTGCAAGTACTGAATGAAGCATCACGGAGCGGGACTCCGTCGGTTGATAAAAGATGCAGCACTGGTTGAGCAGTTGATGAGAGACTTTCGCCAAGCAGGGTTGAGCAAAACGGATCAAGTGATGCTCGAATATACAGCAAAACTAACCCAAGAACCATGGAACATAGTAGAAGGGGATGTCGTAGCCCTACGAGAGGTAGGATTCAGTGATGAGGCGATATTGGACATCAACCAGGTGACGAGTTATTACGCCTTTGTGAATCGGCTAGCAGATGGGCTAGGAGTTGAGTTGGAGGAGATTTGGGAGAGCGAGGATAACTGAAAAGGCGGCCTTACCGCTGCACCATTGGCCGGATACGATGGACGAACACGGTACTTCACGGCGATTTTACCTCGCCCACCTGAGCGCCCAAATCGCGGCGCGGTAGTCGGTTGGCTTCAGCGACTGGTTCGGCGTCATCAGCAATTTAGCTGTATCTCCCACTGTCATTTCAGCGCGTATACCTGGAGCGGCTCTGTCCTGCCTGGCACTTCAGTGCATGGCATTGCTCTGGCCGAGACCTCTGTACCAGCGGCTGCATACACTTCGGTGCTGACCAAGATATCTGTCCCCCACTTTTTGTTCAAGGCCTCAATGCGCGAAGCCACGTTGACCACATCGCCTATCACTGTGTACTCCATGCGCTCTGGGCATCCCACACTTCCAGCCACCATCTCACCGCAGTCGATCCCGATGCCGATGCGCAACGCTGGCCCACCTGCCTGGAGCTGCTGAGCGTTGAACTCAGACAACGCCGCGCGTATCGCCAGGGCAGCGCGCACGGCACGCCGGGCGTGGTTGTCCTGTGGTACCGGCGCACCAAACACAGCCAGTAAGCTGTCCCCAGCAAACTTGTTGATCCATCCCCCTTCGGCACAGATGGCTGGTTCGACTGCTGCGAAGTAGCGGTTTAATAGGCTCACACATTCAGCCGGCCTCATCTGCTCCGAAAGCGCGGTGAAGCCGCGGATGTCGGCGAATAGGACGCTGGCGCTGACTGTCTCGCCCCCCAGGCTAACACCGTGGCGCATTACCTCTTCGGCCAGTTCGGGCGCCACGTAGCAGCCGAAGGCATGGCGCAACCGCTCGCGCTCCTGCAAGCCAGTGGTCATGCGGTTGAAGCCTTCGTACAGGGCGGCGAATTCATCGGTCGTGGTCACCACTAGGTGAGTATCAAGCTCTTCGTTCTCGACCTGCTCCATAGCCTGCACCAACTCGTCAGCCGAGTGCGTGACTTCGCGTGCCATCACAAAGGACATGAGAAGCATGATGGTGGTGCTGACCGCAATCAGCAGAATGACCCACGTTTGCAGGGGGGCGGCTAGCCGGGCGACATCCTCAACGCCCAGATCAACCAACATGCGATTGACCTTGATCAGCACAGTGAAGCCAAGGACAAGCAATGGGATGAAAACCGCACAAGCGGAGACATATAGCAGTTTGCGTCTCATGCTGATGGGAACAATCCGGCGGCGTTCTTCAGATGTCAACCCGGCACAATATGGCCATAGGGTGCGGATGACTGGGCGTATCGTACCGGCCACCGCAAAATACTCAAAGATGGCGTGACCCGTTGACCCCAACAGACATGCCAGCCAGGCAATATAAACCTGTCCAGCTTGCAAGCCTAAACTCAGATACTGATTGGCCAAGAGAAGAACCAGAATGGTCAGCACGCTACCCACGGGGAAGTGAACCAACATAATCCGCCCAGCAGTCAATGCGGGTAAGTTTAGCGCTTGAACCAGCGCAGCAGCAACGTCCGGCTTCGGCTCTTGCGGGAGGCCGCGCAAGAAAGCGCCGATGGGACGGAAATGGGCATTGATGGTCAAGACGTCCAAGAGGAGCATCGGAACAAGCGCGAATGGGACGATCGCGAGAGGAATAAGTCCGGCAGCGATAAGCATCTGGCGCGTAGTGAGATCTAACCCAAACAGGAAGAGCACAGCGATAGCTACGCTGGCCATGGTCGCGCCGATAATGTAGATGCTAATCAGACGGCGGTGTAGCCAGCGCGCTGACAATCGTTCGCTTGGCGGAGCGAGCAAATGGGTATCTCGCATCTCTCAATACTCCCTGAGGGATGACGCCTAACTCCCGGATTGGCCCGGCGCATCAAGACAATGGCCTGCGTCTCCGGACGATGGTTGGCGGGTGTCTTGTCATTCGTCAGTGGAGATGCCGCGATCTGGTTGGACAACTCATCCTATCAATGTCTGTGTCTGGGGGCCAAAACCATGTGCCTCACATTCAGAAACCGTCGCCGGTGCAACAAAGATCGTCTCGATGTATCGTGCTAGCAGATCCACCCCTTTGCACTGAAAAGCAGACACTAATGGCCCTGTATTGGAGACGACTTTGACTCTGCGGCGTGCTGCCATGTTTGTCACCTTCTGTGATTGTAACACACTCCCAACCCTTATACAATCTGGTGACTACCCAAAGTGCTTTGGCCGCTGAAACCGTTTCGACCTGGGGACAAGTGTCGACTCCCGAACGGCGTAACAGTCCCCATCGCGAAACGTTCTCGGCCGCTGTCCTCGGCAACCTATCGGCGGGAACACCGACGGGGAGCTATCAAGAGGTAAGGTAATCACTATTAAACGGAACGGCCCCGACGAAACTGCGTCGGGGCCACGGCACGTCTATTCAGTTGTAGGGGCCTTGCGCCCAGGCACATGACCTGCGATGCGCTCTGCCTGCGGAGCAACTCACGTTCCCACCCGGGAGAATTGCTTGATGATAAGTGTAGCGCAGTCACATTAAGCCCGGATGAGAAATACGTGTAGAAAAGGTAGCAATTGCATTACAAATTGCAACGATCACCCTACGCTCGACATTCGTCATCAGTCCAATAATCGTTCTTCATAGATGCGTCTCACGGTCGCTTCGATCTCTGGCTCGCGCACGGAAAGGTCTCCGATGCGAAAGCGCCCGCTGAGGCGAGCGATGAGGTCGCTCGCCGTCAGGCCGTTCGCGCCAAAGCGGTACGTCACGCGACGCCCCTCGCGCGCGACGACCGTCGCGCCATCCACGGTCACGTCGTCATAGTCGTCGGCCAGGTCCACGACCAACTCGCGTTCCCCGCCGAACCGCTCGCGCAACGTCGAAAGTGGGCCGTCAAAGAGCAGCCGTCCCCGGTCAATCATCATCACCCGTTCGCACAACTTTTCCACGTCGCCCAGATCGTGCGTGGTGAGGATGACGGTCACGCCGCGCTCGCGGTTGATGGATTGGATGAATTGGCGGATGCGTTCTTTGGCGACCACATCCAGGCCGATCGTCGGCTCGTCCAGGAACACGAGCTTGGGGTCGTGCAGGAGCGCGGCAGCCAGGTCGGCGCGCATCCGCTGGCCGAGCGAAAGGCTGCGCACCGGCGTGTGCAGGAACTCGCCCAGGCCGAGCAAGTCTTGGAACCGGAGCAAGTTTTGATAGTAGCGCTGATCCGGCACGCGGTAGATGTAGTGGAGCAGATCGAACGACTCGATCACGGGCAAGTCCCACCACAAGTTGGTGCGCTGGCCGAACACCACGCCGATGTCGTGCGCATGGGCGGCGCGTTCCTTCCATGGCACGCGCCCGTTCACGCATGCCTCGCCACGAGTGGGCACCAGGATGCCGGTGAGCATCTTGAGGGTGGTGGATTTGCCCGCACCGTTGGGGCCGAGATACCCCACCAGCTCGCCGCGCTCGATGGAAAACGACACGTCGTTGACGGCGTTGACGGTGCGAAACTCGCGTGTGAACAAGTTGCGGAACGCCCCCAGCAGCCCGCGATGATGCTTGAAGAGTTGGAAATCCTTATGAAGATGACGGACCGTGATAATCGGCATGCCGGATCCTTTGGCATCACCTCGCAGGCCGCTTTACGGTTCAGAAGCGACGCAGTTTGTTTCTAACTGCCGGTGCTCGTATAGTGCGCAACACCGAACTGCCAGATTCGCAGCGAAAGCAAAAACACAGCCACACACACAACCGGCGCCAGGAACGGCACAAACGCAGGTAGGTGAAACGGGTCAGGTTTGTCCAGGAAATATAAAGTTGGCAAGTAATTGATAAATGCCATTGGCAAAACGTACACGAAGAATTTCTGCATCCACTCCTGGTAGATCGTCAACGGATATTGGAGCATCGTCGTGCCGCCGTAAGTAAAGATGTTGACGACCTCTGTGCTCTGTACCGTCCAAAAGCAGAGCGTGCAGCCCACGATGGAAATCGCTAGAAAAAACATTCCACCCCCGGCAATGACCACCGGCAGGTAGAGCAACTTGGCAAACGTCCAATGTGGCTGCGCCAATGCGACCCCCAATCCTAATGCGATCAATCCCTGTGTCATCCGCCCCAAGCGCCGCAGCACAAAGTATTCGGTCATCATCTGGAACAACGTCGGCAGCGGACGGATGAGCATCTGGTCGAACAAGCCGCGCTGGATGTAGGACGCGAACACGTCGTTGTCGAACGCGCCCTGGAACAACTCGTGCAACGCGAAACTGGCCGAAGACAGCCCGTACAGGAACGCAATCTCGCCGAACGACCATCCACCCAGAGACCGCGCTTGCGTGAACATGACCATCAGCGCGGCCAGATCGGTAAAGTTGCTCAAAAAGTTGCCCACCACGTCGAGCAGGAATGAGAGCCGGTACTGCATCTGCGAGCGGATGCGGATAGAGATCAGCCTGAGGTAAAGTCGAAGGTAGGCCGCCCTCTCCGGCTTGAGCCGGATGGCGGCGGGTGGCGATTCCATCATCCCCCCTGAATCACCAGCTTGCGCGTGCCGGCCGCCAGCATCAATCGTCCCAGGAGCATCATCACGCCCGCCCAAAACGCCTGCTGGATCAATGCCGCCGTGACCGCCGGGCCGGACAGAATCCCCAGCCAGATTTGCACCGGCGTTTCGATCATCGCCGGGAACGGCGTCCAGGCTGCCAGGGTCTTGAGCCACGACGGGAAAAAGGCCACCGGAACCAGAAAGCCGGAGAGGAACATTGCCAGCGTGTAGCCCAGTCGCGCAAAGCCTAACGCATCGGCTGACCACAGCGCGGTGATGTTGACGCAGAACCGCCAGGCAAAGCTCACCAGCATCGCCAGCAAGAGGCTGAAGGCGAACGCGAGCGCCGCGTTCGCGTCGGACGGCCAGACCATCGGCGTCGCGACGGCGTATACCCACATGATTGGGATGCCGCGCACGATCAGGTGAACGACGTTTGCGCCCAGGTCTTGGGCCAGCCAGAAGAAATAATAGTCGAAGGGCTTGGCCAGATCAGAGGCGATGTCGCCGCTGCGCACGGTCTTCATCAAGTCTTGCCAACCAAAGATTTGCACCGCGCGCAAGATGGCTTGCGTCAAGCCGGTGTACGTGATGGCGGCGGTCAGCGTGTAGCCCGCGATCTCGGGTCGCAGGCCGTACAGCGCGATGAGGACGTACGCCCGCAGCGCGCCAAAAAAGAGATTCGTCAGCAGACCGGCGAGGTTGGCCTGGCGATAGGCCAGTTGCCGCTGCGCGGCTTTTTTGGCAAGCTCGAAGTAGAGACGCATGTTAATCTTTTAACGCCAGGGCGCAGAGACGCAAAGATAAAAAACTCGGTCTTGCGTCTCTGCGCCTCTGCGTTCAAATCTCTTGGCTTACGAGGTCGTCCCACGTCTCGCGCCGCCGGACGATGCGGAACGTGGCGCCTTCCACGAGCACCTCAGGAGCACGCGGGCGAGCGTTATAATTCGATGCCATCGTCACGCCATACGCGCCCACCGCCATTGCCGCGACAAAGTCGCCGCGTTTCATCGCCGGCAATGCTCGCTCACGTCCAAGAAAGTCGGACGATTCGCAAACCGGCCCGGCCACATCGGTTAATTCGTCCAAAGGCTTGCCCTGAACGACGGGCACGATTTCGTGATAGGCATCATATAGCGCCGGTCGGATGAGATCCGTCATCCCCGCGTCGGTCGTGATGATGCGACGGCCATACGAATGTTTGGTCGCCTGCACCTGTGCGATCAGCGCGCCAGCGTCCGCCACGATGAAACGCCCCGGCTCTATCGAAATCTTTGGGGGCTTGCCCAAGCCTCGGAGCCGATCTCGAACGGCGCGCGCAAATTCTTCCGGCGGGGTGGCTGTCTCGCCTTCACGATATGCGACAGGGAATCCCCCGCCAATGTCCAACGCGCGAATCGTCTTGAAGCGCTGGGCCAGCGGCAACACACGGTCAAGCGCCTCGACCAGCGGCTCTGCATTGGGAATCTGCGAGCCGATGTGAATGTGCAGCCCGACAATGTCCAAGTGTGGAAATTGGGTAACGTCAGCCAACAGCGATTCTGCTTCTTCCATCTCGACGCCGAATTTGCTACCGGCATGTCCGGTGCTGATGTGCCGATGCGTGTGAGGATCAACGCCAGGGTTGAGCCGCAGCGCCACTCGTTGCGTCATGCCGCGCGCGCCCGCCAGATCATTCAGGGCGCTCAGCTCGTCCGCCGATTCCGCGTTGACCTGCCCCACGCGCGAGTCCAGCGCATAGGCCAGCTCGGCGTCCGTTTTGCCCGCGCCCGCAAAGACAACGCGCGCTGCATCCCCGCCTGCTTTCAACACGCGAAACAACTCGCCGCCGGACACCACATCAAAGCCTGCGCCCAGATCATCAAGGAGTCGCAGCACGGCCAGATTGCCGTTAGCTTTGACGGCGTAATGAAGCTTGGCGTTCAACGCTGCAAAGGCGGCGGCGATGCGGAGATAGTTTGCCTCGATGCGCGCCCGACTGTAGACATAAACCGGCGTGCCCACCTGCTGCGCGATGTCGCTTAACCTGACGCCTTCGCACGCAAACTCGCCGTCGCGATATTCAAAAGCTGACGTGTCCTTTGAAATTTGAGATTTGAGATTTCGCGTACTCGCGGGCTGTGCCGAAATTTCGCCTACTTTCCCCAATGCAAAAGGCGCGCGTCCCGCGCCTCCATCGTGAGCGTATAACGGCCATTGGATGGCAGGCTGACTGTGCCCCCTCGGGTCAAGTCTTCTCCGGGGCCACTCACGTTGCGCGGCGTTTTTGTGAGGTCGAGCGTCACGCTCTGCGTCTGGTCGGAAAAGTTGATCGCGACGAGGTAAAAGTCGTTCGCGTCCCAACGCAGGTAAGCGTAGCACGAGCGGCAGGGGCTAGCGACGGTTTGGAAACTGCCGTCGCGCAGCACGGCATGGTCCCGGCGCTGTGTGATGAGCATCTTGTAAAAGCTCCACAGTGAATCTTTGACGTTTTGCTGCTCTTCCACTGAAATGTTATCATTGGGCTTGTTGACTTTGGCCGCGTCTTTGAACCATGTCACCATGCCGGCGCCCTTGCCAGACTGGGTCCAGTCCATCGCTACGCGGCGGTATTCCTCGGCGGACACGCCGCTGCCCAGGCTGCCAGGCATCCCGATTTCGTCGCCATAGTAAATCAGCGGCGTGCCGGGCAGCGTGAGGACGAGCAGCGCCGCCATCCGCTCGCGCGCTGCATTTTGGCCCACGAGGCTGGCAATGCGGTTGGTGTTGTGGGCGCCGGCGAGGCGGATGAGTTGCGCCGTGGGGGTGTAGAGTGTCGTTGCATTCAAGGCTGCATCCAGGTCAGCCGGTGTGCTGCGTCCGTTGAGCAGTCCGCCGCCGTTGCGCTCGGCGCTACCGGCCAGCGTGTAATACAGCGGCGCGTCAAACAGGGCGTCGAACTCGTCGTGGAAATAGGGCGCGAGTTTCTTGGGATCGTTGTTCCAGACCTCACCCAACAAGACAGCGCCCGAGTTGGCCTGTTTGACCGCCTGGCGAAACAGTTTCAAAAACTCGTGCGGCACGCTGGCCGCGTCGCTCACGCGAAAACCATCCACCCCTGCGCTCAGCCAGGTCTGAGCCACCTGGATAAGATATGACTGCACAGACCCATTCTTGTGATTGAGCAGCGGCAGAGCGCGGAGGTTGGCGTAGGATTTGTACGCGGTGTGCGCGGTGTTCGTCCATTGATACCAATCACTATACGCGGAGGCTGGTTTGTTGTACGCGTCCTTGAAATACGCAAACTCGTTGGATGTGTAGGCAACCGGCAGATCCATCACCACGCGCATCTTGCGGCTATGTGCCTGGCGAATCAGATTGTTCAGGTCGTCCTGTGTGCCCAGGCCGGGCGAGAGGGTGGCATAATCTATCACGTCGAGGCCAAATGAACTGGTGGCTGAGAAAACGGGCGTCAGCCAGAGCGTGTTCGCGCCGAGCGCCTGGATGTAATCGAGCTTGGACGTGATGCCCGGCAGGTCGCCCACGCCATCGTCGTTGGAATCATAAAAGCTGCGCGGAACGATCTCGTACAGGATCGCGTCGCGGAACCACGCCGGCGATTCGTTGGGAGACGTAGTGGGTGTGGGAGGGATAGTGGTGGGCGTGGGCGGAGCCATCACCGTCGGCGCTGGGGTGACGATAGTTTTGCTGCATGCGGCCAGCAATACGAATGTCATGCACAAAGTAACGAGACGACGCAGGTTCATGGCGACCTCCCCGTCGAGGATACGGTTAAAAGTCAAGGGTATGCCCATCGGTATTCAGGCAGCACGTCAAGTGGGCATACCGTCCTACTTTGATGATGATGATTGATTACGATATGATTATAACGTGAAAGCGCATCCTCTCCAAGTGCTGCCGCTTATCCCCAAGCGTCTATTCTCCCACGTCCTCAGCGATCTCCCCAAACTGCTCTAGCGCCGCTTGCAAGTCCTCGACAATCTCAGCGGCCAGCACATCGGGATCGGGCAGATTGGCCGTATCTTCCAACGATTCATCGCGCAGCCAAAAGATGTCCAGGTTGACCTTGTCGCGAGCCAGCAACTCCTCATAGCTATAGGCGCGCCAGCGTCCCTGCGGGTTGTCCTCTGACCACGTCGGCTTGCGCTTGTGACGGCTGCCAGCGTCGGGCCTGAAGCACGCTACAAATTCGTCCAGGTGCTCGCGCGTGAGCGGATTCTGCTTGAGTGAAAAGTCAATGTTGGTGCGCAGATCGTAAATCCACAGCTTGTCCGTCCACGGTTTTTCGCTGGCGGGCTTGCGATCAAAGAACAACACGTTCGCCTTGACGCCTTGCGCGTAAAAGATGCCGGTCGGCAAACGCAGCAGCGTGTGAACATCGCACTCGTGCAGCAACTTGCGCCGGATCGTCTCCCCAGCCCCGCCCTCGAACAAGACATTGTCCGGCACGACAACGGCGGCCGGCCATGTATTTCCAGCAACGTCTTGACGTGCTGGACAAAGTTGAGTTGCTTGTTGCTGGTGGAGGTCCAGAAATCGTCGCGCACAATCGTCTGCGACTCGCGCTTGACCTCGCCTTCTTCACTGACGATGGTCACGCTGCTCTTTTTGCCAAAGGGTGGATTGGTCAGCACCATGTGAAAGCGCAGACCAGGATCGGCGGCCAGGCTATCGGCCACACGGATGGGGCTTTCGCCGCCCCCTGAAGGGGATGTTCCACCATTGGCGCCGATGCCGTGCAGGTACAGGTTCATCACGCACAGCCGCGCCGTGTTGTCCACAATCTCCCAGCCGTGCAGCGCCTGGTGCCGCAGGTGATCCCACTGATCGCGGTCGAGCGGGCCATAGTGATGCGCCACGTAATCGAAAGCCGCCAGCAAAAAGCCGCCCGTGCCGCACGCCGGATCAGCGAGGGTCTGGCCTGGCTGCGGGCGCATCACGTCCACGATGGCCTTGATGAGCGGGCGCGGTGTGAAATATTGGCCTGCGCCCGATTTGATGTCCTGCGCGTTCTTTTCCAGTAGGCCCTCATAGATTTCGCCCTTGACGTCAATGTCCAGCCCCGTCCACGTCTCGCCGTCAATCATCTCGACGAGGCGGCGTAGCTTGGCTGGGTCTTGGATGCGGTTCTGCGCCTTGCGAAAGATGACGGCGATCAGGCCCGCGCCCTTGCCCAGTTCGGTCAGGATGTGACGGTAATGGGTTTCAAGCGCGTCGCCATCGCGCTGGAGCAGGCTTTGCCAGCCCAGGTTTTGCGGGATGGTGCTGGACTTGCCCAGCTCGCGCACGTGCTCGTCAGCCATTTTGAGAAAGAGAAGGTACGTGAGTTGCTCGACATAGTCGCCATACGAGACGCCGTCGTCGCGCAAGACGTTGCAGTAATTCCACAGGCGTTGAACGATGGTTGAAGATTGAGACGACATACGGTTTACCGCCCTCGTTTCTGATCGTCTGCCATGTGGCAGTGCTTGTACTTTTTGCTGCTCCCGCACCAGCATGGATCGTTGCGGTTCGGTTTTCTCTTCGGCGGCTCGGTGCGCCGCGCGATGGGGGTCATATTGGGCAAAGGCAAGTCGGACGGCTTCATCGGACGCTTGACGGGCAGGCTGTCCAGGTCTGGCGCCAACTCGCGGCACAATGCGTCCAGATCACGCGGCTGCCCACTCTTGAAATCAATCGCCAACGCCGCGCGCAAATCTTCCAGCACCTCCGGCTTGACCTCGGCCTCTCGCCCGCGACGCTGGCTCGCACGCATATCCTTCAGGCTATTTTGCAATTGTGTCCGCAGCTTTTCCGGATCGCCCTGGGCGTCAAGCAACTCCAGTCCGCGCCGTGCGGCCTGGGCGCCGATTTCGGTCAGGCCATACCTGTCGAACGAGATCGCCATCGTGTTATACGTCCAGACATCGGCGGGGGCGTGCCGCACCAGCGCGGCCAGCATTGCCAGACCCTGATCCAGTTCGCCAGCCGCGATGTGCATCTCGGCCAGCTCTTGGAGCAGGGACAGAACATTGAGTCCGTCATGATAACGCAGGCTGTAAGCCAGCGCGCACTTGAGCCACCGGATGGCTTCAGGGTCGGAATGTCCCTGTGCGGCATGGGCCAGTTCCAGATAAATGTCTTCGTACCACAAGAGCGGGCTGGCGGTGGGCGATTTGCCGATTTCATTCAGGCTCGCCATAGCGACGGCCCACCACTTGCCCTGTCCCTCTTTATCCTTATGGTCGCGCGCAGTGTCCGCAATGTAAAAAAATATCTCGGCCAGCGCCGCCCGCTTGAAATCGTTCATGGGGCCTTTGGGGACATCTTTCAGGAAACGTTCTGGCGGCAAATTCCAGATCCGGTCGGCTTCCAGCGTTTCGGCGACGATGACGGCGGCCTTATCCGCATCAATATCCGGAACGACCTGACCCAAGTCAGCCCCGGCCCGGTAAGCGCGCTGCAGCGCCTCGATCACGCGCACGGTGACGCACTGGTAGCGCGACCCAGCGTGTTCTTGTGGCAATTGTGGGTTGGATTTCATCGCTTGTTCCTTTGGGTTGGATGTGTCACGGGTCCGCGCTCGGTGCGGATGCGTTCGAGCAGGCCGGACGCCGGTTCATCGTTGGAATCTTGAGCGGCGAGCTTGCCCTCAAACGCTTGCTTGAGGATGGACTGTCGCAGACGTTCCGCGCGAGCGAGATTGGTAGCGATGACGGCTTCCACTTCCTGCACCACCGACAGCCGCCGCTCGACTTCGGTCACGATGCGGCGTTGCTCGGCTAGAGGCGGCAGTGGAACCGGCGTGTTTCCTACATCCACTTGATTGATACTTGCCTGGTTTACTGCCCACTTGGCATTGCTGGTCAGCCGGATTCGTCCATCCACAGACCACAAATACGCTTCGACAAACTTTGGTATGCAGAGTTCAAATAGGCGAATCCGCATCATGTTTGATTCGAAGATTGCTGGCAAGTTCCTGCTGGACACAACCAGACATTTCCCCAAGTGTGAGGGGCTGTTTACGCGATTTATTATCAGTTCATCTTCCCGAAGGCTATATCTCTCAATGTCTTCGGTATCTGCATTGACTTGCTGCAACTCTTCAGATGATCGGCTCTCACCATTCTGAAAATCATCAATCCTGAGAATTGGAACACCACTTCCATATCGT
>Ga0299912_10003308_pt1 | contig 13166 bp, 6 predicted proteins | sample RVTome_2_FD_207667 | JGI IMG/M metagenome (GOLD analysis project Ga0299912, IMG submission 207667) | Soil microbial communities from uranium-contaminated site in the Upper Colorado River Basin, Wyoming, United States - RVT95D214 (version 2) ...
TCATAGGTGATAATTGACTCATTTTCAATCACTTGGGGATCGGATGCCACTTCTTCCATCGTCTGACAAGGTGACCAGGCAAACTCATGTTCTTTAAATAGATTCTTCCATTCAGATAAAGCCCGTGAAGCAAATAAACCATCCAAAATCTTCCTCAAAGCAGTTGCATTATGGCATCTTGTTTCATGAGAGACGAATCGCAGGTCCTGGGTCAATTCTTTTGCTCCAACTACTTCACAGAATTCCGGCCAGGAAGCGTCGGCTGTCATCATGCTCAGCATGAGCCACCTTCCATCTTTGGTTCTGTAGGTGTTGGTAAGCGCATTGGCTGGTTCCTTGCGAGAGTCGTAGACATGTCCCTTTCTATTTGACAGATAAGGCTGAAGAGCGCCCAATGCAAACATTGTGATTTGGCTATTAAGCAGGCTCGTTTCTACTATTTGACCTTCACCTGTCCTCTCTCTATGGAAGAGCGCCATCACAATGCCATAGGCCAAAACCATTCCGGCGGTGATGTCACCCATTCCCGGTATGAGCTTCGTCGGGGGCGAGTCCGGTTCTCCCATTACCGTCATTAATCCTGCTTTGGCGAAGGCGATGAGATCAAAGGCATCGACATTTGAATAAGGCCCTTTGCTACCCCATCCAGTGCAATGGGCATAGATAAGCCTCGGGTTTATTCCGGACAGCATCGGATAATCCAGGCCTGTTTTTTTTAGGGTTTTTGGCTTCATATTGGTCATGAAAACGTCGGCAGTCTCGATGAGCTTGCACAACACCTTCTTCCCATCTTCTGTCTTCCAATTTACTGCGAAACTCTGTTTCCCCCTGTTCACCGCTTCATGGAGCCAGTTATGAGAGCCCATAGCCACATGTTTCACGCTTTTTATACCTCTCCCTCGATCACCGCCAATAGGGTCTTCAATCTTAATAACCCGTGCGCCCATATCAGCAAGACAGCTCGAAGCATAAGGACCCATCGCAAATCCTGTTGTATCAACAACCTTTATTCCTTCTAAAGGTAGATTCATCATTTCCACTCCAAAAAGATAATTTATGTTGTTAAATTACTTTTTGATCTCTCAAATTCGCAATATCTTCCCAGCTGTAACCAATTTCGAGCAAAATCTCTTCTGTGTGTTGTCCGATCTCTGGAGCCGGATATCGGATCGATACTTCGGACTCACTGAATTTTGCTGGTAAGGCAACCTGTTTTGTGGCCCCAAGAACCGGATGATTGTAATCAACGATATACTCATTGGCGATTACTTGTGGGTCCTCCATCGCCTCAGCAAGAGTATTGATAGGTCCATAAGCGAATTTTACCTCCGCCTTTTCAAATTCCTTGATCCATGCATCACGTTCCTTGGTGGCAAAAACGCGGTCAAGGATTTCAATGAGTTCTCGTTTATTCATGACCCGAGCCTTAGCATTCTTGAATTTGTTATCGTTCTCCATCTCCGGAATATTCAGGACCTCGCAGAATTCGTGCCAGAATCGGTCAGATTGAGGCTCAGCCAACATAATCCACTGATGGTCCTTGCATTCGTAGTGATTTGCCATAGGATTCGCTGCATTCGGGCGTGAATATCTCCGCATCTCGTTTCCCCGGAGAAGATAGGTAGTTATACTCGTATACTGAAGCCAGATGAGGGCATGCAGTAAAGATGTTTCAACTTCCTGTCCTATATCGGTTCTTTCCCTGCAGGCAAGTGCTGCCAGGATACCTAATGTGGCCATGCTTGCGCCCATGGTATCGGCAATGGCACCAGTAATTTGAGCCGGAGGACTCCCTTCTTCTCCTGCCGCCATCATAAGCCCCATTCTTGCCAGGGCAATGGAATCGAAGGCGCGCTTCCCTGCATCAGGACCTTTGGTTCCGAAGCCTGAGGCATTGCAGTAAATCAATCGAGGATTGAACTGGGAAAGAGTTTTATAGTCCATCCTCAATCGATTAGCAATGATCATGGTGTAATTTGTGAAAAATATATCGGAATTCCTGATAATTCTCTGTACGATCTTTTTGCCTTCTTCTTTCTTGAGGTCTATGGTGATGCTCCTCTTATTCCTGTTAGTGGCCTCAATCAAAACATTCCGGCCATGGGGGAGGTTCATCGAACTACCATACATCGACTGCATGCCTCGGGAAGGATCTCCTGAAACAGGGTCCTCTATTTTTATAACATCCGCACCCAGATCACCCAACATTACACCAATGAGTGGTCCATTTGCGAAGGCTCCCCAATCTATCGCCCTTATGCCTTCTAATGGAGTACCCATTTTTTACAACTCCTCATAAATGATACACACAGTTTTCAAACCCTCATCCATAACCGCTTCCTATAAATGAGGCTCAGCTTACAAGCTCGCATATGAACTTGTAAGATAGAGGATCGCTTAGCTTCAGGCTAGACGCGAGAAGCTAAATGGACTTATGCCTCAAACATTCACCCCACAGCCTTCACCTTCCAAGAATGGCACGGGTCTCTTTCAGGGCATCCGCGAGCTCTTTATTGTCCCCAACCAGTTGTGGCCACATCTCCGTTATTCCTTCTTTCCACTGGGCCATTTCCTGAGGGGTTGGCGTATAGAGCCCCTTCATCACTTTTTTCAGCTCCTCCATATTTCCAGCAAGGGCTTGCATTGTCATGGATTTTGTCTTCCTTTCCATAGCATCGCTTGCTTCGACAATTACCCTCCGCTGATTTGGTGTCAGCTTATCGAAGAAATCCTTGTTCATTCCGTAGTAGACTTGTGCCCCAGACAAAGGCAGAAAAACAGCATAAGGGGCTACTTCATATCGTTTTAATTCAACTTGGAGCATGACCGAACCGATGGCCCCAGTAAGTGTACCACGCTGGAGCGCCGGATAGACATCCATCCCCGGGATAAAGGACGGGGCAGCACCCCACTTCTTGACAACGGCTGCATCGTCGGGGCCGATGACCCGGATCGTCATCCCCTTGAGGTCTGCCGGCACCTTCACGGGTTTGGTAGTGGCGATTAGCTGATCTTCGGGTGAAGGATGGACAAGGAGACCCATCATTTTAACGCCTTTCTTCTCAGCCGTCGCTTTCCATGAGTCCCCGACCTTCGACCGGTAGACCTTAGCCATTTCATCGACCGTTTGGAACAGGAAGGGCATCTGAAATACCCTCATTGACGGGATAAGCGCAGGTCCCAGAAAGGGACTGCCCATTATCCCAGCTTCAACCGCACCAGTCTGTATCGCTTTGGGCAGCTCGGGGTCTTTATAGAGCTGGGCTGAGTCGAATATTTGGACTTTAAGCTCCCCACCTGAGCTCTGTTCTACGAGCTTCCCCCACTCGATACACTGTTTTGTCATGAAGTTGTGAACGGGCATGGAGGCACTGACGCGAATGGTTATCGGCGCTGCAACAGATATTTCGCCATAGATACTCGCCACAAAAAGTAAAGAAACAACCATAGCCAGAGAAAATTGTTTTTTCATCTTACTTACCTCCCTCATTTAGTTTCTCTATAATGCTTACGGTCATCCAAACACATCATTTGACGGCGGACGGCAACCACAATTACTGCCCACTACACCTCCACCGATGCTCCTTTCGACATCTCCTGTAAGACAAAAAGATTCATTCCCGATTGCCAATATCCATTTCTAAACTGAATCGGTCAACCCCAGCATTTCTGTGTAGAACAACTCCAGCTTCTCCCTTATCTGAGGCCCGTTGAAGGTCCGGGGATCAGCCTCCTCACACTCATAAACGCAGACAGGCACCCCGGCTTTCTTGAGGGCAAGTATCGCTTCTTCCGTACCGGCCGATGAGACCCTGCAGCTCGGATCGAGATTGACCACCACCCCCTGCGCGTGATAGTCCTCCACCCGCTTAACCCAGTCATTGATCCTTTTGTCATAGCCTGGCCATGCAATCACTGGTGTATAGGCTAAATACAACTCGGCCAAAGCCTGTAATGCATCTTCTCTGGTCCTCAGTGGCTTCCCCCTTTCCTCGATCGTTGGTGGGGCTATCCAACTTCTATCCTCCTTCACGAGCCATGCACCATTTGTCGTAAAAGGAATCTCTCCGCCCACATAAACAGCGCCATATTTATCGGCAAGCTTAAAAAGATCGTGCCCATAGAAGGGAGGCAATGATTCCTGGAGCAGTCTTATGACCTCAATACCCTGTGCCGAAATCCCATCCCTGATCCGTTCCTTGACTTCATCATAAAGTGTCTTGTAAAACTCCAGGGTTTCATCTTTATGTCTAAAGGTTCGCAGTAGCAGACGGAGTGACCACAGGTGGCGGAAATTGAGTGGCGCAGGTATATTTTGATTGAGCAAACAGATCTTCGCCCAAAGGACCATGGAATTCCACTCATTTCGGGTTGCCCTGATCAGTTTCTCGTCATTGTACTTTCTTCCCGTGGAGGTCTCCATCCACTCTATGGCCCTTTGCATTTGTGCAATCAGGTAGGCTCGGTTAGCCTCTGTATCGATGTGCGGCACATCGAGGATGAAGAAGGGAATCTTAAAGTAGTTTGCATAGATCTGGCCTGTTTTCGGCATATTGAAGCACATGTTCGGCTGAAATACTAAATCAGGTTTGAACGGCTTGCCATTGGGACTCTTATCAACCATTCCCGTGAACAATTGTCCAAGGTTGACACGCATGGGAGCACAAATATCACGCCTGTATCCCATTGCATCCACTTTATCCAGACATCGTATTGCCTGACGAGGCTCTCTCATCAAACCTGTCGTGTAGGGTCCGTAGGAAGGGTTGGCAAAGTCTCCAAGTCCCGCACAAAGGCTCATAAACCATTCCAGTGTTCCGATGATGACGACTTCACCTTTTTCATGTGCTTCCCAGGTATGACGGAACCGCATGCGTCGCAATTCTTTCATCCTAGCCCAGCATTCAATCGGCTTGGTTTCATATCTTGTAAAGTTATAGTTAAGCATCGTACCATCTCATCAATAGATTCATCTTCATCCTTCCGCATTCAGCATCTCGATAAACGCCTCTACCCTGGTGCGTGTCATGGCTGTGATCGTTACGGGATCTAAATCGAGCACCATGATGGGAATGTTGTTCTCCTGAAACTTCTTTGTCAGAACCGGTATGTCCCATTGAAAGGGGTCGCAGTGGGGCATGAGTAGGATGATGGCGCCCTGCACTTTGAAATCTATTGCTATCTTAAGGGCATGAGAAGCACTCATATCGTCTGGAAAGTCCATTTGTGGCAGGGGAATCTTGTCAACATAACGTGCGGCTATAGATGAGACAAGGTCACCGTTCAAGGAAACATCATTCCAGAAGTATCTCGTTCCTGAAGAGTGCAGATCAGCCACTACTCGTGCTCCAAGCGCTTCGATAAGCTTTACCGTCTCGGTATCATCGGTCTCTGCCCCGATGATCATCAGTCTCGGACCGGTTGCATTGTCCCTGTCCTTAGGGGCCCCTTTAATAAGTAGTGCCTCAAGAAGGTTGTTATGTTCTACCTTATCCATAAGCGTGCTGGCTAATACCATTTCCATGGCCTGGCTTCCGGAAAGGAGAGGGGCGTTTGCTTTCATAGAATTGTATATGCTTCTCATTAGGTGACGATTCTTATTGTAGATTCTGATCGCCCTTTCCAAAGCATCTGAACTTATCACCTTGCCGATAAATTGCTCCAGCGAATCAACAAAACGTTCAGTCTCTTTAAGGAAACACTCTTTTGCCAGATCCCCTTGGACGTAAAAAGGCATATCCAGACAATGATGAAAAGAGATTGGCAAATGGAGCACCCAACTGTCAAAACTCTGCTGGAGATGAAAACAGGAAACGGTGATGACTAACCCATCCAGATAATCATACCTTCCTGATAAGCCTTCTGCGAAGCAGTCACGGCAGAAGAAGCACCATTTCTCTGGGGAAATATGTGCATCGGCGATATATGTTGCCTTTTGACATCCGAACATTTTTACCGGAAGAATGCCAGCGGCGTATGGGATCTCTTCAGGGACATAATCTCCAAAAAATCCGAAAACAAGAGCGCCTTTCTCCCTCTTCCATTGTTTTGCATATTCATGCCTGTGATGAACTACATTTTGAAACTGTTCAAGTTCACTCACTCAATGACCTCTCAAATCGGCAACCACTGCTGAGGAGTTTGTCAAGCTTGTGCAGGAGGAAGTGTTTGTTTAGTATAGATTCATGATAACTGAGACCTATTGGAAGCCAGAGTTCTGGCTTCCAATAGGATATCATATAAGCTCAGATCACTTATCCAACCAGGCGTCTTCTGGCGTCCACTGGGTTTGCTCAACAGTCATGAAACCATCACCGTGAACGAACGGCTTCTTAGCTGCAAGCCCTGAAGGAACAATCATGGGAGAAAAAATGGAATATTCTCCGAAGGTGACTTGCTGCAATTCCCAAATCTTCGCTCTCTTACTTTCTTGATCGGGTGCCCTTTTTGCCTCTACAAGCAACTTTTCAATCTTCTCCGGATGCATGATGCTTTTAACCATAATGGTACCGCTGGCGCTGAGATTCCTCGGCATGACCATGGCAAGGTCTGAATCTGCTCTGAAGCGAGCCCAACACAATCCCTCAAAGTTGGTTTGAAGAGTAAGCTGTCGGTACCTCGCGTTATCAGCAACATCCAGTTCAACGTGGATATTTGCCTTGGCAAGCATACCCTGGATAGCGGTTGCTACGGTCATATTTTCGGGATCACTAAGAGTTAGCATTTTGGTCTTGATGCCATTGGGATAACCTGCCTCAACCACCAGTTGCTTTGCCTTCTCCGGGTTATACGGGTAACCCTTAAAATTGGGATTCGCCCAATACCCATTCGGTACACCCCACTGCTGGATGGCTACTCCAAAGCCAAAATATTGGGTATCAAGGATTGCCTTGGCGTCAACGGCATAGCTTATCGCCTGCCTTGCTTTTAGATTGGCAAAGGGAGAATCAGGCATGGCGCTATTGGGCATTATACCCAACATCAAGAGTCCCAGCCCTGTCTTCTGTTCGATGAGATTAAAGCCAGATGCCTTTAAATCTCTTGCAATAAGAGGGGTAAGCAAGTACAATACATCCTGCTCATTCGCCCTGAAAGAAGCCTGTAATACCATCGGATCTTTAACGAAATTCCATTCTATGCCATCGAGATATGGCTTACCCTTCTGCCAGTAGCCATCGAACTTCTTATACACCTGCTTAACATCCCTCTGCCAGCTCACGAACTGGAAAGGACCGGTGCTGACCGGATTTTTAGTCGCCCAATCATCACGTTCCTTATCAGTAGTACCTGCCTTTTGCCAGGCAGTGGGTGATATCTGTGGACCTGCAAAATAGCCCATGCCAATGATAAACGTATTATCCCACTCAACCAGGTTGATCTTTAAGGTATAGCTATCCACAATATCGATAGAAGTAACGGGTGGGAACTCAGCTCGTTTGGCATTGATGAACTTTTCGATATTCCACTTGCATGCAGCTGCATTGAAATCGGTGCCATCATGGAACTTGATCCCCTTCTTAAGTTTTAATGTAATGGTTTTAGCCTTAGCATCCGTTGTCCAGCCTTCTGCCAGCCAGGGCACCATCAGACCTTTCTCATCATAGCGAGCCAGACTTTCGATGCAGGTTTTGGAAATAATGTAATCTTGAACTGTGGTCATACCTGGTGGGTTACCTAAAACGTTGACATCGAGACCAGTACCTATTCTCAGAACACCGCCATACTTTGGCCGCGCTGGTTGAGTTGGTGCTGAAGCCCCTTTAGCCGAACCGAAGATTACCATAGAGGCCAGCAAACAAATGACTACACCGAGACAGATTGAATTTGACCGTACTGATTTCTTTTTCATAAGAAACCTCCTTATTGCCTTTTTCGTATTGTCAAAATTTACTTCCCCTCTCCCCTTGGGGGAGGGATGTGGTTGTTTTCCTTTGTTTTTTAGGGTAGGGGATATATTGGGAAAATTTCAAATATGTTTGTTTAATATTTATACCAACCTTTACCGACTTTCCTTCCTATTTTTCCTTCCCGAACCATTGACTTCAACGTGACTGTGGTTGCCCACTTGTTCTCCTTGTTTAATTCTCTGTAAAGATAATCTGTCACATGGAAGGCGATATCAACCCCTGCCAGGTCCATCAACTCGAAGGGACCCACAGGGTAATTCATCACCAACCAACCGTTTGGTTTATATCATAAAATTAAATACCCTGTCAAGGGAAAAGTCCAAAGATTTAGAATGCCTAAGTTACGATCGTAGATCCTATCCTTGGATCGGGATAGTTTCAGGAGTCAGCGAATGAAACTGGCGTTTATCCTGGATATAGACAGTCCTGTTGGTTTATAATAAATTATTAGGACGATCGGCGGAACAAGCACAATAAAATCTTATCAACCAATATAAATCGCAATGGATGCCCTATCAGATATTAAACAAACCCTTTCCGGCATAGCAAGAAATACAATCTCAAAGAAGATGGTGAATTGAATGATTGAAGAAATTGCATCAGACTTTTACAGAATTGAAATTCCCCTTCCCGAGACTCTGCTGAAATTCGTTAATTCCTATGTCATCAGAGCAAGGGAGCGAAATCTGATCATTGATACCGGTATGTATAATGATAAATGCTTCAATGTCATGCAGGCAGCTTTGAAGAAGCTTGATGTCGATCTGAAAAAAACAGATTTTTTTATAACCCACTGTCATGGCGACCATATCGGTCTTGTTTCCCGTTTAACCCATGCCGGATCGATTGTATACATCAACGAACTGGAGGCCCAGATTATTTCTAAAATCAAAACCGGGGTCCTTTTGTCGGAGATCAGGGCCTTTCTTCTCATGAGCGGCTTTCCAGAGAAGGACCCTAAAAAGATCCTTCCACCTCGTGTCGAACGTGAGTATAAAACGAGAGATACACTCCCCTTCAGGTTTGTGGAAGACACAGACATTATAGAGAGAGGGGAATACCGGTTTACGTGCGTAAAGACACCAGGTCACAGTAAGGGACATATGTGCTTGTACGAACCGGACAAAAAAATACTTGTCGCAGGCGACCATATACTGAAAGATATTACACCCGGAATTCAGGGGAGAGTTGATAGCGAGAACCCTTTGAAGGAATACTTATCCAGTCTTGATAAAGTCTATACATTAGATATCGACACAGTATTACCGGGTCATAGGGCCCTTTTTGGGAACTCTAAAAACAGAATCGAGGAGATAAAAGAACACCATCGGCAAAGAAATCACGAAGTACTCGCCATATTGCAGGAAGGGAGCAGGAATATCTATGAAGTGGCATCCCAGATGACCTGGAATGTTGATTGTGACTCATGGGACTCCTTCCCTGTTGTACAGTCGTTCTTCGCAACGGGGGAAGCCTTCGCCCACCTTAAATATCTTGAGAAAAAAGGTGAGATACAAAGGAAAATGAAGGGGCAGACAGCTGTATACTTTTCAAACACCTCTCATTAAAATGACCGATGACCTTAATGAAATGAAATACCTCAGTGAACGGACCGGGAAGAAGACATCCGACAGCAAACAAATTGAATATCAATTCTGTTGCAATAGCAACTAATCCGTGCTTGCTTCAGTTTGCCAACATTATGGATTATGTGTAGAATATTTCAACGAAGAGGAAGTGCCAAATCTTTTGGAGACGCCTTGCTTCGAGGTGATTTTAGCGCTTCCATCAGGTTCGCATCGGAGGGGTTTTGGGGGCCGAAGGGAAAACAGGGCGGAGATCCTTTGTCCCGAATCAACTAGTTCACATACTTATCTGCAGTGTAAGCTAATCTTGGATAATGAAGATTATTGCTTGAAATGCGCACAAAAAAAGACAGGGCCAGAAATGGCCCTGTCTTCTGAAAATGGTCCTAACAAGCTTTACTTGTGCCTTTTATCTTATTCTATAATTTTTACTGTGTCACTCCCTTCAAAGGCAACCTGCTGATCGTCACGCTCAGCTATTATGCTCACTGTAATTGTGGGTTCTTCTCCCGGCGGTAGATTTGTCAAATCCGCTGTTTCGAACTTTGCTATAAAATGGTTGGGCCCTTTAATGACAGTGCCTTCCAACGCGGGGGCACCCTGAGCCACTACGGCACGGATTTCCCAATCCTTTGCACGGTAACCATCCGGTAACCTAACGAAGGCTGAGAACGTTTTGGTACGGCCAAGGTTTAGCCTTGGCGGCACAATTTGAACCACGGATGGAATTATCTCCACGCAGGTGAAATTCTTAGAATCGTCGATACTACCGCTGCCTAAGTATCTGGCCACCCGGGGATAGAGACAAATCGGTCTGGTTATGGCGGTCAAAGTTGCGGTGGCAGCGCGTGAACCCACAAGCGTTTCGGGGGCAACGTCCTTTTCAACCCAATTCTGGAGCGCCGTCAACCAATCAATCGTACTCGCGCCGATCCCTCCTCCGCAATGGCCACCACCCGGAACCAGATAGCTTCTGTAGATGTCTTTGATCGCTTCCTCGCCACCCATGTAATCGACGACAGATTGATGATATTCATACAAATAAGCAGGTGAGTAGACATTCCATGATTCCCATTCGAGCATCTTGTGACCGATAGCCTTCATGCCAGAAAGGTTAGGGTTGTACGCATTAAGCCACGATACCTCCGGTCTGGCCATGACCCGTGCTGGATCAGAATCAAAGTTAAATTTCGCTGGATCGACTGAGGGGTCTCTAAAGATCAGGTACTTAAGAACATCTCCATAGATAGAAGCGCTCGGGCCAATATACATCATCCACCCACTGGTAGATGGTTTCGAAGGATCCGTGCACGCCTCCGATCCTAATGGCATTCCTGGCAAGGTGAAGCCTCCGATTGTAATTTCCTGCCCCTTCGAAGTTGTTGGCCCCTGATAGATCATCTTTATAGCTGTCCTCTGGTCAATGGTCCAGCAGTCAGAGCCATCCACGTCATCGGGACAAGCAGGAAGCTCAGTCATAGGATCAAATTCACAAGCCAGTGGATTCTCGATCAGCCCATCTACGGTGCCGTCTAAACCATCACATTTGTCGTAGACGTACTGAGACTGAAGGCAGAGTTTACTCGTCGGCACCTTTGGACCCCACACGTTATAATTCCATATGAATCCCATCATTCTTCCTGGGAAAAAGCTGGGCCCACAACCCGCGAGAATTCCGTCAAAATCCTCCGGATAGCGTTGAGCTTCTATTAAAGCCTCCCGCCCGCCGTTAGAGCAGCCAGTCCAGTAAGAGTAGCGAGGGTTACTGCCCTGATATGCCTTGATGATCTTCTTTGCGAGATTCGATACCTCGTGGTTTGCCCGGTAGCCGTAATCCTTTAACTTTTGGTCTGCGTTCGGATTGGTTGCGCTGGGAAGGGCCCAAGACTCACCAGGGGGTGTAGGTTTATGACCCGTATCCGTTGCCACTACTGCGAACCCTTTCTGAAGATAGGTTGGCATCGAATTCACGTTGATAGAACCGGCTGTCCCTCCTGATCCCACCATCATAAGCCGCTCATTCCAAGTCGTGGTGGGAATTTTTAGGGCAAGATTGATCTCAGGCCATATGGTTCCTCGCACATCGCAGAGCTCGGGTGTGGTAGCACTGACAGCAACGATTGTGGTCGAAGTGATCGTCACCGGTTTATTAAAAGCAATGTCTGTAAAAGAAAGCTTTTTGATGTCATCACATGCAGCAATGACCTCTGGCTTTATGCATGCGAAATTTGCCGCATCATCGATACTGCCACTGCCCTTGTATCTGGCAACTTCCGGATAGGGACAGATTGGCCTGGTCCTGGCCGTCAGCGTTGAAGTAGCGGAACGTGAACCAATAATTGCCTGAGGCACAACCCCATTTTCAACCCAATTCTGGAGTGGGGTAAAGAAATTGACAGTACTACAACCCACACCTCCTCCACAATGAAACATACCAGGGACAAAATAGAGCTTAAAGAACTCATTGACTGTCTCCCAGCCCATGAAATCGGTAACAGCGTTGTAATACTTGAGTGAAACATAGGGGTCCTGACTCTCTGCCCATCCGTAGACGCTGATCATCTTGCCACCTCGATTCTTTACTCTCCATAGATCAGGGTTATCGGCGGCCATCCACTCTGTCTCTGGTCTGTCAAGTACTTCAAAGGTGTTGGTATCAAAACTAAACTTCGTGGCATCGAAGCCGGGGTTTCTCAGAATGAGATAGCCAATAGTACTCGAACCTGTGTTTATGGTCGTCGCCATTCTGCCCCAACCGCTGGTAGCCGGGTTCGCCGGATCAGTGCACACCTCTGCCCCTGGTTGTAATGGGACATTAATCTGTGCTCCCCAGGAGGTTTTGGGGCCACCGTAGATATCCTTTATCGCTGTCCTCTCCTTAAGGGTGAAACAGTTTGCTGCATCCACATCATTCGGACAGGAGGGGAGATCGGAGAGGGGGTCAAAGGCACATGCAGCAGGGTTCTCAACGAGCCCATCCACAAGGCCATCAAGACCATCACATTTGTTGAAGACATACTGAGACTGAAGGCAAAGTTTACTCACCGATACGTTCGGGAACTTTATCCCTTTCCAGATAAACCCGATCATTGAGCGAGCGAGATTTACAGGGGGAGAATTGGCTAGGTATCCGTCAAAATCTGTCGGGTACCGTTGGGCCGATACGAGACCTTCTCGTCCGCCATTGGAGCAACCGACCCAGTAGGAATAGCGTGGTTTAATGCCCCGATAGGCTTCGATGATCTTCTTTGCGAGGACCGGCACCTCATGGTTTGCCCGGTAGCCGTAATCCTTTACCTTTTGGTCTGCATTCGGATTGGTTACGCTGGGAATCGCCCACAACTCACCTTGCCCCGAAGAAGGAGCCGTGTGGCCTGTGTCCGTTCCAACCACTGCGAAGCCTAGCTGCAGATAGGGCGGCATGGAGGTCTCGAAAATTCTGCCAGCAGTGCCTCCTGTTCCAACCATCATAAACCTCTCATTCCAAGTCGTGGTGGGAATTTTTAGAGCAAAATTGATCTCAGGCCATATCGTTCCTCGCACATCGCAGAGCTCGGGTGTGGTAGCAGTGGCAGCAATGATTGTGGCCGATGTGATGGTGATGGGCTTGCCAAATTCGAGGTCTGTAAAAGAGAGATTTTTAATGTCCGCACAACTCGTGGCAGAAAGCCCA
>Ga0299912_10003309_pt1 | contig 13166 bp, 9 predicted proteins | sample RVTome_2_FD_207667 | JGI IMG/M metagenome (GOLD analysis project Ga0299912, IMG submission 207667) | Soil microbial communities from uranium-contaminated site in the Upper Colorado River Basin, Wyoming, United States - RVT95D214 (version 2) ...
TGCGTCTTCATCTGGGCGGCGGAGATGATGTAGACGTCGGGGTCCAGGCAGGTCGAGCTGATGCGCACGGGAAGCGGGTTGTGCTCGGCGCCGAAGACGTAGCGATATTCGTACGAGCTCTGGTTCAGGTCCACGAGCTTGGCATTGTAGCTTTTCTCGAGCTCGAGATAGCCGGCGTTCTTGTAGCCGTCGAAAGTCTTGTGATGTCCGCCCTCGCCGATGATGATCGTCTTCTTGGTGTGCGGCGTGAGAAAATCGAGGATGGCGCGTACGGCATCGACGTGGGTGACGGCGAGCGGGTTGTCGGCCAGCACGACGTTGGGCTTGAGAAGGATCTTCTTGTTCCCGATGGACAGCAGGATGTCGCTCTCGAAAGCTTTGAGGGCCTGGGTGATGTTCTTATACCGGTCCTCCCCCTTGATAAGGCTGACGCGCGCCGCAGAGGTGACCTTGGTAAAGAGCTGGGGGGCGGAATGGGCCTGCGGAAATCCGGTGAGAAGACTGGCGGCGCGGCCGGCCGAGCCGCGGCCCAGCGCGAGGCCTCCCAACGCCCCGAGCCCCATCTTCATGAAACCCCGTCGGCTGAAGGTGTTTTTCCTCATGCCTCCTCCTCTTTCCCTCTTCCCTTTCTCCTCCCCCACCCGCGGGGGGAGGTCGGGAGGAGGGGGATGCTTATTGTCATCCTCATCGGGGCGGATACTGGAAACCCTGCACGTTAGTGCGGACCCGATACACCTTGTTGTAGGCCACAACGTAGAGGGTCTTCATGTCCTCGCCGCCGAAGCAGCAGCTCACCGGGAAGACCGGGAGGTTGACAATGCCGATGAACTCACCCCGGCTGTTGAAGATCTGCAGGCCGGCATAGGTGGCCACATAGATGTTGCCGAGCTCGTCGATCGTCATGCCGTCGGCGCTCGTGCTCCTTCCCTTCCGGTCCAATACCTCCGCCGTGAGTTGGAGCTCGGCGAACTTCCGCTCGTTCCGGAGCGTCCCGTCCTCGTTCACGTCATACGCCCAGACGAAATTGTCCCTGTCCGTGTCTACATTCCAGAAGGTCTCGCTGTCATAGGTGTTGTTGACATAGAGCGTCTTCCCGTCCGGGCTGAGGACGACACCGTTGGGCATGGCGAAGACGTTGGGCTCGATCACTCGGATGACCTTTCCTCCCGGCGCCCGGTAGTAGACGGCCCGGCCCGGCTGGCTTTTCCTCGCGTCTGGCGTAAACTGGGGGTCAGTAAAGTAGATCCCTCCCTCCGCATCCACGACCAGATCGTTCGGCCCGTCGATCGGCTTGCCCTCATAGCCCGCGACCAGCGTCCGCACGATCGTCCCCTGGGTGGTCATCTCGACGATCCGGTGACCGAACATGTCGCAGACGGCCAGGTTGCCGGAGCTAAGCGGCATGAGGCCGTTGGCCTGCATCTGACCGTGCGAAATGTAGCGGTATGTCCCGTCCGGATCCATCTCGACAATAGCGCTCCGTTTCGGGTCGCCCGTCCAATTCTGGTTAAAAAACATGTTCGAGAAGTAGAGCTTGCCGTTGAGCCACTTCGGCCCTTCGGTGAACGTCAGCCCCGGCCCCTGTGTCGTCCCGTCTATGACCAGCTCGACCCGCGCCTGCTCAGGGATAACGGCGTGATGAGCGGCCAACCGCGCGGCCATCTTCTCAGCATAGTCGGGCCGGGGCGGCCAGAAGACATCGAGGACGTCGCAGCCGAGCTCGCCGACCTTGCCGCCGTGGACCATGTTGCCAGGCAAAAGGAGGAGGTCGTCTTTCTGCATCGCCGCGACCCCATCCAGGATGACCTCGTCCATCGAGCCCCGGAGGACGAGCATCAGCTGCTCCTCGGGATGGATATGGTCGGGGAAGGTCGCGTTCGGGTTCATCCGCAGGAAGCTCAGCTGCGCGCCCCGGCCGGCGATGAGCCTCGAGTTCGCGCCCGGGCTGAGCTCTGTGAATTGCACGTCCTGGAGCATATAGACGACGCCCGGCTTCACGGTCGGCTCGAGCGGAAAACTGCCCGCCTTGATATTCGCCGGCAGGTCCTTGATCCCGGTTTTGGCAAGATAGTCTAGCCGCGACGGCCAATAGACCTCCAGGATCTCCGCTCCCTCGGCCCCGGCTTTGACCGCGTTCTCGGCGTCCTTCTCGAGGTAAACAAAATCATTCCTCTGGGTGCCGCCGTGGGTTCCATCGGGTACGTCCGCGGGCACCGACCGCATGGTCACGTAGCTCCCGCCGATGAGCTGGCCAACCGCCCCTTTCATCACCACCATGATCCGCTCCGCCGGGAGGACCTCTTTGGGAATCTCTGCGCCCGCCTCGAGTTTCATCCAGGAGACCAGGTTTCCTTTTCCCCAGTAGAGCATGGCGACGGCGCCAGTCGCGACCTCGACCGCTGGGAGCCTGGCCATGTTCGTGACAACACCGGGCTCGAGGTTAGAGGCCAGCCTGACCTTCGGGATGTCCGTCCGCGTCCGGCCGGAGAGGTTTTTCTCCTGGATGAGCTTCTCGTTCTTAATGACCCAATCCGGCCTCTGAGCACAGGCCGAGATAAGGGCTAGGAAAAGCGCGAGACAAAATCGCGATCCCACTAACTGTCTTTCCTTACGATTCCCCTTGACGTTCATGCTGTCACCTCACAAGTCCGCTTCAAACTAGGAATGGGCGGCATTGCGCTCGCCTGGTCAAATCTCGTATCTGTGGTCCCTCAACGTGAGGGGTTTGGGCGAGGAAGTCCGTGGACGACTGAGCGGGCGTCGCGAGGAGCGAAGCGACGTGGCGATCCCGTGGAGATTGCTTCGTCACCGGGTTCCTCGCAACGACATTCCTCGCTGGGGAAACGAGCGGGCTGACGAGTCCCAAACCCGAAACTTGAGGGGGATGCGCAATGCTGCCTATTCTCAATCCTTCACCTTGTCGTGGCGGTTTCCCAAGTAGAGCCAGAGCATGTGTTCCCCCGTGTGGTTTATGGAGCTGTGCGGCACCTTGCGGTTCGGCGGGATGAGGAACGCCTCCCCCGGCTCTTGCTGGAACAGCCGGCTGCCGAAGAGGAGCAGGCTCTTTCCTTTGACCTGGCACCAGACTTCCTCGCACCCCGGGCCGTGGACGTGGGGCTGGGCGATGTCGAAATTATCGATGGAAACGGCTGCGAACCCCATCGGGTTGACGAACTTCGGCGGGACGTCATAGATGAAACCCCGGCCGATGTGGGCCCAGTGCATTCCCACGTCGGGCACGGAATCGTGATAGCTTCCCACAGAGATTTCCGTATTGGGGGTAAACCCCGCCGGCACCTCTTCGGCCACCAGGATCATCTCGAGCTGTTCATCGCCCGGATTGAACAGACGATATTCCACGCCCGCCGGGACGACGACCGCAAAGCCGTCTCCGACCTCGGCCTTCTTTCCGGCCGCTTCGACCCGGCCCGTCCCCGCCATCACATAGAAGAAGACTTGCTCTTTATCGCTTTTGAACGGCACGGTGTTCGTCCGCGGCTGGAGCACGGCGCGCTTGTAGGCCTTCAGGTATTTCAGGACGGCGCCCTTTTGGGCAGGCTTCAGCGGGTCTCCCGGCGTCAGGATATCCCGCTCGATCAGCCCGCCGTGACCCTCGTGGGGCAACGAGTTACGCCAATGGTTGATGTAGAGCAAGACGTCGGTATCGACCTCCGGATGCCGGTGGTTGGATAAGGCGTCCTCGGCGAACGAAGGGTCAGGCTCGACGGCCAGCCTGGGCCTGGATTGTGAGGCGTCACTCAAGAATGAGCCGAGGCTGACGACTAAAACGGCCGCCGCTGCCAAAAGCATTATTGCTTTCATGGCTACCTCCAAATGCTAGCTTTTATAGAAATCCGCCAGCCTTTTGTTGATCTTGAATTTATAAAGACACTGGTCGAGCGGTGTGCCAACGACGGTGATTCTCTCCGGGTCTCCCTGGCCGAGCCCTCCCTGGCGCATGGCCTGAAGGTATAGAATTTTCTGCGAGTCGAACCCCATAATCTTAGTAGCGATAGTATCGGCCGCCAGAGGATCGGTGCTGGCCAGCGCGACCTTAGCTTCAAAAGGCGTTCCCCAGGCCGGGCCGTCCCCTTCCATGGCCTCAAACCCGTCGATGACCGCCAGGCCGGGCCAGACCTTGTGCGCCAGGTGAAAGAGGTTGAAATGGAGGATGTCATTGACGGCCGGGGCGGGGCCGTGGAGAAGCCCCTTGTCGCTCCGCTTGTAGTCGTTGAGCGGCGCGGCCATCAGGGCGTTCTTCAACGACAGAGTGACCAGGACGCAGTCATGGGTCTTCATCCGGGCGAGAGAGATGACATAGACTCCGGGGTCGAGGAACGACGAGATAATGCGCACCGGCTGGGGATTCTGCTCCCGGCCATAGACATAATAGTTCTTAGAGGGGCCGGCGTTGAGGTCGACAAGTCTGACACTATATTCCTTCTCCAGAGCCTCATAGCCGTTGTTCTTGTATCCCTCGAGTGTGTTGAAAACTCCCGATTCGCCGATGATAACTGATTTCTTGTAGCGAGGCCTAAGGAATTCCAGGACGGCGCGCACGGCGTCCACGTGGGTCACGGCCAGGGGGTTCTTGGAGACCGCCATGTTGGGCTTTATCAAAACATTCTTGTCCCCGATCCCGGCAAAGACCTCGTCTTCGATCTGTTTCAAGGAATCGAAGATGACCTGCTTGCGGTCACTCCCCTTGATCAGGCTGACCCGGGCCGGCGGGGCCAGTTTAACCGTAAAGGGAGAGGCCGGCGGCGTCTGCTCCGAATACGGACTGAGCGCCGACGCCGAGACGCCGGGAGAATCCTTGAACAGGCGGCCGAATACGCCGACGGCTGCAGCGCCGTATCCCAATCGTTCCAGGAAATGACGGCGGTTCATCTGGCGTCCTCCTCGTGGCGGCAGCCCATGTAGAGCCAGAGCATCGGCTCGTCAGTATGGTTGATCGAGCAGTGTGGGACCTTGTTGTTGGGCGGGATAAGGAAGGCTTCTCCAGGCTCTTGCCAGAGGAGCCGGTTTCCGAAAAAGAGCAGGCTTCGGCCGCGCACCTGCAGCCAGATCTCCTCGGTCCCGGGGCCATGGGTATGGGGCTGGGCGATGTCGAAATTGTCGATTGAGACGACGATGAACCCCATCGGGTTCGAGAACTTCGGCTCCACATCATAGATGAAGGGATGGGCGATGTGCGCCCAGTGGGCGCCATAGAGCGGCCGGGAATCATGACAGCTTCCGACCGAGATCTCCGCGTTGGGAACGAAGCCGGGGGCTATCACTTCCACCACGAGGTACATCTCGAGCTGCTCATCCAACGGATTGAACAACCGGTATTCAAGTCCGGCCGGGATAAATACGGCGGTCCCCTCCTCGAGCTCGGCAAGCTTCCCTCCGGCTTCCACCCTCCCCTTTCCTGAGGAGATATAGACAAAAACCTGCTCGCCCGCGAGTTTCCTGGGCACGGTGTTTGTCCGGGGCTGGAGGACGCCGCGCCGGTAGGCCTTGACGTACTTGAGGACGGCGCCCTTCTGGGCGGGGTGAAACGGGTCGCCCCTCGTCAGGATGTCCCGTTCGATCAACCCGCCGTGGTCCTCGAGTGGCGCCGAGTTTCGCCAGTGGTTGATGTAGAGATGGACGTCGGTATCGAGGTCGGGGTGGCGGTAAGCCGGCGGGCCGCCTGCAGCGTAAGACGGATCAGGAGCGACAGTGAGCTTTTCCTGGGTTTGGGCGGCGGCGGGAAGGGTGGACATCAGCCCCATCAGGACGGCACAATAAAGGCGAGTCCGATTTTTTTTCATGGCACATCCTCCTCGACGTCGCTCAGTCGCACGACCAGGCGGAGAATACCCCCTCGGGGCGGTATTCGATTGGCTGTTCTCTTTGGTGGCCAAGGCTCGCGTTTCGGAATGCTCTATACCACAGCCCCTGATTTGGAGTCAAATGGGCCCGGGCTGACCGGACAGGACCAGACAGCTCCTCGTAAGCGGAGGGGATTTTCCATTATAATAAGGCGGGCGTTAAGCAGGTTCGCCCGAATGTCGCCCAACCGGAAAGGGAGAGAAATTCATGGAGTTCGACGCTGTCGTCAGGGAATACCGGCCGCAGGACCTGGAGCAGGTGCTCGAGCTAGTCCGGGAGCTCGAAGCGGAGATGGCCGAGAGGTTCGAGGCCAAGATCAAGTCGGGGGTCGAAGACTACCGGACCCGCTACCTCAACCCGGGCAACAAGTACCGCACCTGGGTCGCCCTGGTCGAGGACAAGGTCGTCGGGTATCTGATGGGATACCCTTCGCTCGGGACGCCGGAGATCGACAATATGTATGACATACTCCCCCTGCCGGCCGGACAGCTTCCGCCCGAATTCTACATGCAGATCACGTTCGTCTCCAAGCCCCACCGGAAAAAGGGCATCTCGACGCGGCTTCATAAGCAGGTTATCGCCTATGCCAAGGAAATGGGGTTCAAAGAGATCTATGCCTGCATCGCCAAGTGGAACGATCCCGAGCTCCGCGTCATCCGATCGCTCAAGTTCCAGTCTAAGGACCTGAGTTATAGGTACCGGCTGAGCCTCAAGCTTTGAGGGAGGTGGGTGCCTGCCTCTTCCCTCGACTCTTGAAGACGAAAAAGAAGGGAATCCCGATGAGGGCCATGCCCAAAGCGATCGAAGACTCGACCGGCCGCTCAAAAAAACCGAGGAAGAGGATAGCGCCCCCGGTCAGGGCATAGACCAGAGGGACGACGGGAAACCCGGGCATCCTGTAGGCGCTCGATCTTTCCCGCCTCAGTTTGAAAACCCCGAGGACAGAGAGGATCGGGAAAAGCCCCAAGGAGAACCCCATGTAGGTCAGGATCTGGTCGAAAGTCCCGAACATGACCAGAATAGCGGCAATCATCCCCTGGAGCAGGATGGACTTAGCCGGAACCTTATAGCGGGGATGAACGGCGGCGGCAAAGGGGAAAAAGCAGCGGTCGCAGGCCATGGCGTAGTAAACCCGCGGCCCGAGGATGATGAAAGCGCTGAGCGAGGAGATCAGGGCCACGGCGATGAGCACGCTGAGGACGCGCTCGAAGGCGGGGCCGAAAAGATTCCCCACGGCCAGGCCGCAGATCGAGATGACGCCTGTCATCTTGTCGGGGGGCACGGCGTAGACATAAAGAACATTCAGGAGAAGGTAGAGAGCCAGCACGATCCCGGTACCCAGGATGAGGGAACGGGGCAGGTTTTTCCGTGGGTCCTTGATCTCCGAACCGATGTAGGCAGAGGCGTTCCAGCCGCTGTAGGCAAACATGATCCACATCAGCGAGAGCCCGATCGTCTTCCACCCACCGAAATCGAACTTGAACCCGCCGCCCTGGGCGAAATGCCCCATGTCGCCGCGTCCCAACGAAAATCCCAGGACAATCAGCCCGACGATCAGGATGACTTTGAGAAGCGTGAGGAAATTTTGGACTTTGGCCCCGACCTCTATACCCCGGGCGTGGATGAGAGTGAAAACGAGGATAACCAGGACGGAGATGATCTTCTTGACGATCGTCCCCTCGATCGAGTTTCCGGAATGGAACAGGTTAAGGAGACCGGGGAAAGCCCGGGTGAGGTATTCCGAAAACCCGATGGCCGAGGCGGCGATGGGCGCGGAGAAACCGGCGAAGAAAGACACCCAACCGCTCAGGAACCCAAAGAGGGGATGGAAAAGCTTGGAGAGAAAGGCATACTCCCCGCCGGCCTTGGGGATGGCCGCGCCCAGCTCGCCGTAGCTCAGGGCCCCGCAGAGGGCAATTATCCCTCCGACCGCCCAGAGCCCCAGCATAAGGAGCGGGTCCTTCAGGTCCGACATCAGGAGCCCGGAGGTCGTGAAGATGCCGGCGCCGATCATGTTGGCGATAACAATGTTGGTCACAGGGAAGAGCCCAAGCTTTCGTTCGAGCCCGTTTTTCGGCGGGATATTTTCCATCATTCGCTCCTCATTGCCGCCAGGTCAGGCTGGAGGCTCGAGTTCATGGAAGCGGACCACCACCCGCCAATCCGCATTCTCGTGGAGCATGACCTCTTCCGCTTCGTGGACCAGGGGGAGAAAGACGTCCATGTCCTGGGCCTTGGCCATCTTCACTTTGATCTCTTCGAGGTGGCGGGCCATCTCCTGCGAACGCTGGGCGTTCCGGAAGTACTCCCGGTGCGTCCGGATGGCTCCCAGGGCACCGGCGACGGCGGGAGAGACGATGGCCACAAACAAAAGAACGCGCCCCAGGAATTCCCCGCCCAGGCCCAAAAAATGGAACAGGGCCGCCGCAAAGGTGAGGCCAAAAAGCGAATTGCCGATCCAGGCCAGGCGGGCGTGGCGTCGTCCATGCCGCCGGCTCGTGCTCTTATAATAGCCGATTTGGTCATCCACCCAAGCATCCAGGATGAACGCTCTCAGATTGGAAAAGTCGACGCGTCCGGCTGTTCCCGGTCTGGGCAGCCGGCTCCAGAAGGACATGAAGGCGGCGATCATCCAATCCTTGGAAGAATAGGAGAGGCTCAGATAGCGGGGCGGGCGGAGGGCCGTGATCTCCATCCGGGCGAAGGCCAGGAACAGGGCGGAACGGAAGCGCTCGGCCAGGAACCGGTAGTCGATCCACTTGGCGTGCCAGCGCCGGCGATGACCGAGCCAGACGACAGCCAGGGCCGTCCCGATGAGCACAACCTCGATCAGAGCGAGGCGGGGCCAATCGGGAAGGAAAAGCGCTTGGAAGGCGGCCGTGGCCACCGCCGCGGTCGCAAGAGCATAGACGAGGCTTCCCGCTTTGTAGTAGAGGTGCTGGTAGCGGAGCGCCAGGATATCGGTACAGGTGTAATGGGAGAGAGTGGCGGCACATATCTCGTGCAGCCGGTCGAGGGGGAATCCGACGCCTCGGGCTTTCTCCCGCAGCACCCGGCAGCGCTCTGAGGTCTTTTCCAGCACCCGCCGTTCATCCACCTGCTCGGCGTTGTAGTTATCCAGGTCCTGAAGAGCCCGGATGTTGATCCCCCGGCCCGGTTCAAGGGTCGGATTTTGGCCGCGGTCGGTCCGGATCCAGAAGAGAGGACACTGGATCTCACGGGCGTAGCCGACGATCTCCGATGTTCCGCCCTTGCCGTTTCCCGGCTCGCCATCCCAGATGGCGATGAGGACGTCACAGTGATCGACCACATACCGGCCCGCCTTAGCGTAGGCCTCGGCCTGCGATGGAGAGGGCGGCAGCCGCCGGCGTGTCCGGGCAGTTGAGAGCAGGGCCTCGAACTCCGCCCGCGATCCCGGAAGCTCGAAATCGGCGGCATAGTCGTCTTCCTCCATGGGCAGGACCGCTTCCAACCGAGCGCCTGCCTTTTTAAGGACCTCACGGGCGACCAGGCGATCAGCGCCTTCGGCCAGCGGGCTGAGGACAGTGAACTCGACAGGCGTGGCCTGAAGAGTTGGGATAAGCCGTTCGATTTTGGCGAGGACCGAGGCGACATCCGAAGCCAAGGCCGGGTCATTCTCCAGCCGGCGGTGGCCGGTGACACCGATAATGATGCGGGCCGGGATGGGCGTTTTTCCTGGCATAATGCCCTCAGTGGCGCAGCAGACTATAACATATTCAAAACCCGGATATCAAAATTATAAAGGCGGTGGGCAGGCCGAGTGTTGAAAGGGACCGAGAGAGGGCTTAGGAAGAGGGGCGCTTGTCGGATTCTTCGCTCAAGAGAGAGAATAACTGAGCGATGCCTTTGACCCGCTCGAGATTCTGCCGCGCTTCTTCCCTCTCTTCGAGCAAACCCGTCACATTGTCATAAATCACTCGGTAACGACCTAACGCCCCCGCAAAATCGAGCTGTTCTTCAAAGCGGGCGGCTTCGTCCGCGCAGCGGCGAACGATCCGGCGCTCCACCTCCAGGCGCCTCTGACTCGCCCGTTCGACCTGGCGTCGGTCCACCCAGCGCTGGACAGGGTCATCCCGGTTGACCTGGAGAAAGCCCTTCAGAGCGCTCAAGGCATGGACGTCATCGCCGGCCTCCTCGAACCTCCGCGCCTCCTGGAGAAGTCCGGACGCCACAAACGAGACCCGAAACCTCTTATAGAGCTGATAAAAAAGCAGGACCGCGATCATGAAACCGACGCCGTATCTCAGGCGGGAATGGGCGTAGTAGGGAGTGAGCGACAGGGCGAGAAGGCCGGTCAGGGCGACAGCGGCCGAAGACAGGGCCCTCTTGGACCCAGCCAGAAAATAAGTCAGAATGGACGCTGCCGCGGTCAGGAGGACGATCAGCCATTCGAGGTTTCTTTTGGCCCGGAACCAGGCCTCGCTCTGGAGGAGAAGCGAGTGTTCCTCCGGAGGAGAGAGCTCGGCCGTGATCAGCGACTTGCTGATAAACCCGCCCATCATCTCCCGGCCGAATTTCTCCCTGAGGAAACGGAAAACCCGATGGTACTTCAGGTAGTCTTCGGGAGAGGACAGAGTCAGGATGAACGTTCCCGTGGCGTCCTGGACGACGTGGTGGATCTGCGTCTGTCCGCTCAATTCCATGGCCACTCCTTCGTGAAACCAGAGCGGCAGCCGCCCGATCCGGGAAAAACCCAGAGCCGTGTAGCAAAACACATGACAGATCTCGTGGGATAGGACGTTCTCCAACTCCTGCCGGACGAGGTTGCCGGCCTGGTCGAGGCGCAGCGCCGCGGCGATATACCGGCAAGGAAAGGCGACTCCCATGGCCTTGTCTTCGAGGCCGTAGAGGCTGTTCATCTGGTCGGGAGAGGCGAAGATCTTGATGAAGAGGAACCCTGGGGGGACCTGGAGTCCTGTCTTGTCGTGCCATATTCCGCTCATCTTGTCATAGGATCTCCGGGCGATACCGGCAACACTTTTTTTCATATCGGCAGCGAGGGCCGTGGGGATGTTCAGGATGAAACCAGGCTCATGGAAGACCAGTTCTCGCGCTTCCCGATCGGGCATCTGTAAGGAAAAATCCAGGAATCGGATGACCAATGAATGGCCCAGAGCGGTCGCTTGATCCGCCTCAGGGCCGGCAGCCTGGCCCGACTTGAGTGGCAACAATCGCTCGGCCAGCCGGACGGCGAGACTTTCATACTTGAGGACGGCTTTTTCCCAGTCCGCTTTCGAGGAGAGCACGGGATTGGCCAGGTCATCGACGGCCGGAAAGCTGGGGGGCGCCTGCTCTTGAGACAGCCCGGACAGAAGGAGGAAAACGACGAGCAGGTATCCCAGGGCAGGGACGAGCATAACCCCGCGAGCTCTGCTCTTTCTTTCTTCAGACACGCTTCCGGACGACCTTGTCGACCTTATTTCTTTCGCAGCCCCAACCGCTTCGTCTCCAAGCCCTTGCTGTCCTTGATCCTCTCCCTGATCCGCTTGTATTCCTCCTCCAGGAACTCGCGCCTTCGAACGGTGTCGCGGAGCTGGTAGCTGGGCATGAGCACATGGGTCAGGAACATGTTCTCCATCTCGGCCATGTTGGCCTGAAGACGGTTGTAGTCGCCCAGGACTCTGATGAGCCGGCTGCGGATCTTTTCCGCATCCACTGAATTTCCCTTTTTCGTTTTCCCCATGCGCTCAAAGATAATGGAAAGGTTCTCGAGTGTCAATTTGCCTGACTGAGTGGAGAAGCTGCCTCACCTGGCTTTCAGTCGATAGATCTCGAACCCGGCCGCGGCCAGAAGCTCGGGGATCTCGCGGACGGCCTTGCGGTCAAAGTCCTTGACGTCTTCGATCAGGTCCTCCCAGGCAACCACGTAGGGGCTGGTCTTCTTATGGACGTCCCGCTGCCCGTAGCTGAACCCCTGCAGAAATTTCTCGGCCACCCACCGGTCGTGCTCCATCTTGGCCATGGTCTCGATGTCCTGGTCGCTGAGCTTGACGAGCTTCGGCTTGGGCCCGACGACCGGCGCAAAATCACACCCGACCGCCTTGAGTTTTTGGGGGATATGGTCGGCCTGCTGGCGGTTGGATTCCTTGAGCTCTTCGAGGAGGCTGTCCCAGGGCTGCATCGAGGGGTCATCCGGCGAGCGCTTGTCCTGGTTATCGTGGCGGTATTTTGCGTGGATGGCCTGGGCGAGGATCTCCCGGGCGCTGCCGAGAAGGACATCGCGCACGACTAGGCGGGAGAACATCTCCGCGTCCACGTGGAGCTCCAGCTGCTCGGGCGAGGGCAGCGCTGCCTGCTCAAACGTCTGCCGGCCCGAAAGAAGGCTCATCTCGATGACTGCCACCATCGACCGGATGCCGTGGCGGTACTCGGGCACTTTGATCATCGCCCGGAGGACACCGGGGTCAATCCGGCAGTTCCCGCTTCCGTCGAAAATATGCCTGGCATTCTTCTCGAGCTGGAAGCGCAGGACCTGGGCCCGGCGGATCAGGAAGAGCCGTTCCCCCTCGCTCACGGGGTTCGGCCCCTTGATGTTGACGTAGCCGCGCAGCCGGCTGATGAAGTCCGGACCCTTGGCTGCCTTGAAGTCCTGGTCCTCGCCGCGACAGCAGAACTCATCGTAGGTGCAGCAGGTCCCGCCGGCGAAGACAAAGATGGCCCGGCCGATGGGATGGACGGTCTGACCGTCGCTGAAGACGCCGTCCTGCATCGGCGCCAGGAAGTATTTCAACCAGCCCAGCTTTCCCTTGAAATCGGTATCGAACTCGTCGAAGAAGGCGATCGGGATCTTCCCGCCGAGGGCGATGTCGCGGACCTTGTGCAGCGCGGCCACCAGTTCCTCGATCGAATTGAACTGGGAGAGGTTGAATTCGATCTTCTGGAGGCGGCCGGGCGCGACACTCTCGGCGACTTCATTGACGCCGAACGACTTGCCCGACCCAGGTGTTCCGAAAATGGCGATGGAGAGCGGACGCGTGATGTCGCTGTTGGCCAGGTATTCGTGGATCAGGTTCTTGATACTCCGGAAGCTCTCGATCTCGGAGCGGTCGTATGTTTTCAGGAAGCGGAACTGGCCGCAGGGGACCTGGTCGAGAAGGGGGTCCTTGCCTCTGAGGACAAAGTCATAGGCGATGCTCTCCAGGTCGGCCCGGGAGAGGTCGTCCAGGATGCACCAGAAATCGGGGTCGGCCGGCTCGGTGGCCGTCGGCCCGGGGACTGATATCGCGGCCAGCGGGCTTTCCCTGGCCTCGAGCGGCCTGAAGATGTCAGGACCGGGATAGCGG
>Ga0299912_10003310_pt1 | contig 13163 bp, 10 predicted proteins | sample RVTome_2_FD_207667 | JGI IMG/M metagenome (GOLD analysis project Ga0299912, IMG submission 207667) | Soil microbial communities from uranium-contaminated site in the Upper Colorado River Basin, Wyoming, United States - RVT95D214 (version 2) ...
TAACAGAAGTGATAGAGTGTTAGCTACATATTACCCTTATGCCGCTCCGAGAGCAATTAGATTCTCGATCTCCGTATCAGAATAGCCAATTTCCTTTAATATCTCTCTGGTGTGAGTACCTGCCGGTACTCCCAAACTTCTTATTTGCCCGGGTGTATCTGATAGCTTAATTGGAATACCAAGTTGTTTGACTATGCCCAGTTGAGAATGGGAAATTTCTACCACCATCTTTCTATGCTGCACCTGTGGGTCGGTGAAGGTCTCGTTGAGATAATTTACAGGTGTCACACATGTATTCTTGTCTTTAAAGAATTCCCACCAGGCATCTCTGGTTTTCGTGGCGAATATTTCTGAAAATACCTTAATAATTCGCTCATTTTCTTCGGGTGTAGTGTATTGCTTAGAAATGAGGTCTGCACGTCCTATTGCGTTACAAAGGTTTGTATAAAGATGTGCTTCGAGCGTAGCCACAGAGATGTACTCTTCATCTTTACATTTATAGACATTGATCCATGGTAGGGCACCGGTATAATTAGATTCGCCACGTTTCGGTACGTACCCATAGCCGAAATACTGCGGTGTATCGTAGGCAAGGAGAGACAACGCACCATCAAGATAGGATATGTCAACATACTGTCCTTTTCCTGTTTTTTCTCGTGCAGCTAGTGCTAACAAGATACCGATGACACTATGCAAACCAGCTCCAGCCATATCCGCCAGAAAATTGCTTGGTAAAGTTGGAGCACCTCCTTTAGTTCCAATCTGGCTCAACAAACCGCCAATGGCGACAAAATTCATATCATGAGCTGGCAAGTCTCGATAAGGTCCTGTCTGCCCGAAACCGCTTGCGGAACAATAGATTATCCGGTGATTAATTTCCTTTAATGTGTCGTAGTCGGCTTTGAGTCGCTTCATCACCCCGGGACGGAATCCTTCAAGAAGAATATCAGCTTTCTTGACAAGGCGGTAAAAAACTTCCCGTCCAGATTCTTTTTGCAAATTAACAACCATACTTCGTTTATTACGATTGACAGTACTGAAGGCGGCTTCTCTTACCATAGCTTCCTGAGAAGATACACCCGCTACTGGAGGATCAATTCGAATAATATCAGCTCCAAAATCGCCAAGAAACATCGTAGAATATGCACCAGGATATCCACGCGCCATATCCAGAACATGAATACCTTCTAAAGGGAACATACTTCACCTCCTATACTTACGGCGGTAGCTTCATCATATATTAGCGAGTACCGTAACACAATATCTCGAAATCAGGTATCGATGTAGAAAGGAATTACTGACAACAGTAATTCCTTTGAGCCGCAATATATTAAATGTAGTGATCATGTTAGTAATTTGAGAGCAGGTCATTATGGAACCTGCCAGGATACATGTTTTGATGTTACTTCTTCGATATTGGGTACCCTTTGGGTACTCGGCGTAGGGGTGTTTGTGAAAAAGGGAACCTTTTTCCGACTCTGATCTGAAGTATCCGTACATTGGCATGCTCCCAAAAAGCTAACCTTTTTGTGGAGACGGGGAAGCTCTATCTCTCCCTGAAACATGATATATCGTCAAATAGCTGAATAGTTATCCGGAGCCCAAAATACTGAAGCTCGATAGTGTAAGTTAATATGAATCCCCTCAGCAGAAGTGTTAACAACACCCAGACAACGCTGATATCAATGCAAGAGGTTGCTTATGAATTCATCGATGACAACAGCCAACTCATCTGTCGCTTTGATTTGTGGGGAATGATCCCAGTTGTATTGTTTTGTTTCACAGTGGATTTTTCGCCATCCGGTCAAGAGCAACCTGGCCGGGTCTCTTCTCCCCCAGAGAATTAAACACGGCACTCTTGGTTGCTCACTAGCTACAGAAATAAGGTCAAGAGCTGTTGTCCAAGCCTTTTTATCTCTCACCCATTTCATGTCTTGATATACAATGGGACACAAGAAACGGATAATTGTTGCAACGAATCGCCAAAATGCTCCTTGATAAGAAGAAGCGAGCCAGGGACTAAGGAAAATAGCACCACGGCATTTGGAATTTTCTTTTGATAGATATTGAAGCCCTATTTGCGCGCTTAAAGAGTGCGATATTACAACGAATTGCTCTCTAATGGCAGCTCTCCCAAATTCCTCAATCCAACTACTCCATTCAGATAGATGAATAAACATAGAACAGGTTTTACCCGGCAGGCCGGGAAGATCGGGTAAAAATACCCTGTAACCTCTATCTACTAATTTGTTCTGAATCGGTAAGTATTTGTCAGTTGGACCTCCCCAACCGACCAATATTAGAATAGGGATCCCTTTCCCTTCTTCCCGATACCACACTTTTTGTTCATGTACTTTTACAGCTTTCTTTTCGGTTGAAACAGCTTCCTCTGATAGCTTCTCCATTTACTCCGTACCATCGATAAGCATTGGGATATTTGTTTCTTTACAGACATAGCTGAACAAGGGTGAAAAGGTATGCTCTATTAAGTGTATAGTTTCCTGATTTTATAGACTGAACTTTAGGTATCTCCTTGTGTCTTAACGTTCTCTCCAGTGAAGGCTATTTCTTCATATCCCAGAACTTTTTGATAGCGAAGTCAAGATGTGACTATCGTCCTTTAAATTGGGGCTCCCGTTTTTCTCCCAAAGCCTTCATCGCCTCGGCAAAGTCTTCACTCCCAACCAGCAAACGGAAAAGACTATAGGCATGGTCATTCAAAGAATTGAAATCAGAGTTAAGTCCGTCTCTCATTGCGCGCTTGCTCAGTTGTATGCCTAGCGGTGGTTTGCTGGCAATGGCATTTGCCATCTCTCGGGTAGCTATCGCCAGCTTATCTGGAGCTACTGCCTTGTTCACCAGTCCGATGCGTTCGGCTTCTTTGCCATCTATGGTCTGCGCGGTGAAGATCAGTTCACAAGCCTTAGCCCAACCAACGAGGCGTGGCATGGTATAAAGCCCAGCATGGTCGGCGATGATGGAAAAATTCAGGTGCCGGTCACCCAGCGGAGCGTTCTCCACGGCGATTCTGATATCGCACAGAAGTGCCAGTTCCAGACCCCAGCCAATGGCCGCGCCGTTAACGGAGGCAATAATCGGTTTGTCAATGCTCATGAAGATACCGGGCAAAGTCGGTGTGCGGACAGATGCGCTTGATGTGGACCGCCCACGAAAATTTGGTGGCTCTTTTAAGTCCAGACCAGCACTGAACCCGCGTCCCGCACCTGTAACCACAATCACACGTATTTGTTCATCCATATTGGCGTCCTGAAGTGCCTGGCCAATGCTATTAATCATAGCACCGGTGAAAGCATTCATGCGTTCAGGACGGTTCAGAGTGATAGTAGCGATATATCCTTCTTTGTTGTATATAATATCCTTGTACTCCATAGTTCCTCCTTTTTATCACTGTCGAAATACTATTATACGGCTCTTTGGCAAAGAGTATCCAACATTTTTGTGAAGATTGCGGTGGTTTATGCCTTCAGTGTTTCCTTATGCCTCAACGCCCTCTCGGGTGAAGGTTGCATCTTCATCTCCCTGAAACACGATATATCGTCAAATGACTAAATAGTTACCTCCAATAATGCTAAACCTGACATAATTGGTTTAAATACAAACAAGGGGATTCCATTTATGGAATCCCCTTAACGAGATTTTAATTTACTGTAAACATTACCTTTGAGTCTGACGTCGCCCGTCCTACTGGACGATAACCCTCACCCTACCGAGGTTCTGGATCCGAGCATAGCGAGTCTTGAAGTCGCCTCGCCGCTGTGAGGTGGCCAGAAGCGTCGGGAAGTAGGTGCCGGGGTTGGAGAAGACATAGGTGGTCTTCAGGGACACACGAGAAAACGACGAGTTGCTGTCGTCAAATTGTTCAACGACCGGATAGTCGCCAGCACCCTCAAAGTCCCATTTTGCAGACACCACCGTGCCGGTACCCTGCGGTACTTCGATGACTGCAGTGAACTCGACGGTCTCACCGACCGCGACCGTGGTGCGCTCACCGCCATTCGCTTTCACCGTCACTACAGGCTGGATACCCTTGCGCTCCGCGGCTGTCTCAGGTAGCACTACTTGACCATCTACTATCTTGTAGTTTGTGCTATCAGGGGGTGCCCAGCCTTTCTCAACCCAATTGCTCAGGTCGCGCAGCGCTTGCTGTACGATGCCAGTGTAGTTAATGACACGAGTTGTTGCCACCGGTCGGCGATCACCCGGCGTAGCCACTGGCGCCGTATGCATAGCATTGTCGGTAAACCAGAGTCTGTAGTGGTCGTCAAGGCGTGGACCCAGTGCCTCTTTTACTTTTGTGCGGTACCAGTCCGCCTGCCAGGCGAAAGCGGCTTCGTCCATCGCCGACTCAACCACGATCATTTTCCCGGCAAACCGACCGGTCTGGACGGTGCCCATGGCGTTCCGGGCGTAGCGTAGACCCAGCACGGGTCGTTGTGGGTATATTGGTTGACCAGCAACTTTATACTGGTTCCAGACGTAGTAGTCGGGCGACGGGATCTGGTGGCGGTGATAGGTCTGGATAGCGAGATATGTCCCGTTATCGATCAGCACCTCGTCACCAGCCTTGATTTTGACTAACTCACGGAAGTTTGTTCCACCAAACCCAACCATCACCAGGTCACCGACCACTCCTGCGATGTAGAGCACGTGCCCGGCGACTGCGCCGCTCATTAAGGTCATTGTGTTCCCCTGGAGATTCCCGGCTGGCATTTTCTCGAGCTTGATTGCGGCCGGCATCTCCCCCCCGCTGTCAGCCAATCTCGCTGGCATCGATACCATCGTGCCCAGTTCGGTAATTTCTTTTGACTTCAGCACCTTACTAATCTTCACCCTATGCTGGACCCGTTCGCGCAAGAGGGATTCGGGTGGATTTGCCCCGAGGTAACCTGGAACCGTCCAGAAGTCCTTGAAGTACTCGGGGTCCCACTTGAGCACATTGTCCAGGAACATAGCCAAAATCCCCGTATAGGCAAGAGCGGTTCTTTCTGCGCTGAACCACGCTTTCGGCGGGAACCCCATCCGTGTGACCTCAGCGAGCGCTTCACGCTCTTCGATATTCAAACCGGCATACATATCCCCGCTGCCACCGGGGTCCACTGCGTCGACAATAGATGCGAACTTGTTGCGCAGTACTCTAAAGGCATGACCCTGCGCCGTAAACATGTAGGGGATGCTCATGGGTGACCCTTGAACAAATGGCACCCCGCCATCCCAGACGTCGGGGCAGTTCTCCACACAGGCGAACGTCCTGAAAGCTCCACCGCTGCCGCCATAGGCATAGCCATAAGGGCGGTGTACGCCGTACATCTCGGCAGCTAGCACCCGCGAGTACCTGGCCGCTGCGGCGCTGGCTCGATAGCCGGTAATAGTGGTGTCATCAACGGTAAACATGTCCGTTTTGCCCTGGTTCGATTCCACGAGGTAGGCACCGCTGTCTACTGCGAAGGAAATCGGGTTAGGCAGTGTTGTTGCCGCGGGCGCATTAATCGCAGCCGTCTCTATACCCGGAACCGGTAAGAGCAGGTGGAAAAACCGCCCTTCGTAACGTTCCGATGGCGGGAAGTAAAAGGAGAAGCGACATTCGGTGTCTTTGAACCCGCCATGGACATAACGATGGCGGACTGGCTGGTCACGCCACTCGTCGATATCCACATACGGCGTGTCAAACATCGGGTCCCTCGATCCAGCAGGAAAACCCATCTTGCTCACCTTGTCCATTCTATGAATCCTCCATGTACTTTAATCTCATTCAGACAAAAAGACCTGACAAGAATCAGTCAGGTCTCTTACTCTGTGTTTATTCTACAATTTGTCCTAGATCATTTGTGCATTTCATGTTACTTCACCATTTTAAAGAAACATCGATTCCAAGGATTATCGGAGCTGAATGATCCGGGTAAATCCATCATTAGTTAGTGACTACATACTTTGAAAATCCTTTTACGATTACTTCTGCTTCACGCATAATACTGTCTACCAGGTTCTGAACGGTCGGCAGGTCTTGTATCCGTTGTGCACATTCACCACCAGCCATAAGGCCTTTATCAGTTTCACCCCTGCAAATCGCTTCGATCGCCTCTCTTTCCGTTTGGATGAATTCTGTCGGAACCGTGCTAGCATCATCCGGTGTGTCTAGATAGACACCGGGAGATTTTGTCAGGGTATTCTTCTGGTGCTGTATACTATTCTCAGTTTTCAACCACCTGGCGGGTCCCACAATACCTCTGGCAACCAAAGTTCCCCTGTCTTCGGTTTTCACCACCTGTTCCTTCCACACCGGGTGGAAATCGCTTTCTTGGGTGGCTAAAAATCGGGTACCCATCTGGGCGCCATCGGCCCCTAGAGCCAGCGCTGCCGCAAGTGTTTTACCATCGCAGAATCCACCAGCACCCACAATGGTAATACCAGACCCCGCCAGTGCATCTACAACAGACGGCAGCAAAACCATAGAATGGACTGGCTCCCAGGCAATATGAAATCCACCTTCATGACCGGAAGCAACGATAAGATCCACACCGGCTTTTTTACATCGTAATGCACCTTTGACAGAAGGAACTACATGAAACCAGGTAAATCCCGCCCCTTTGATTTTCTCCTTCCAGGGTACCGGATCACCCGCAGATGTAAAAATGACCTTGAAATACTTTTTCATATCAGGGTTTTCTTTAGCGACTTTGATTGCTGTATCGATGACAACGGTTGCCCGATCCAGCAGCTCAGCGGACACCATCACGTTAATACCGAAAATACCACCCTTATCCCTGGTCAATCGATAAGTGCGCTTTAGCACCGTTTCCAGAACCGTTGGAATGTCATCATCCATGGATGCTTCACCGCTTTTAACAAAGGACTCATAAACAAGGGGTTGAACCTCCCGGTTAAAAAGCCCACTGGTGGATAAAAGGCCTAACACACCCGCATTGGCTGAAGCTACGCAGAGATTGTTATTACTGAAAGGTCCCATACCTGCTTGGATAATAGGGTGCTTGATCCCTAGCATTTCGGTTAGTTTTGTTTTAAGCATGATTCACCTTCTTCTTTTTTCTTTCGATAATTTTTATTCCAACCATATGATATCAATTTTGTGAAATATGTCAATGATAAAATACTGCAATTTATGGGAAGGACGATAGATCGAAAAGTGGCTTAATAGTTATTCCTGTTCTGAAAAGCATGACTAAATTAATGGCTACTGTATTTATTCTTTAAGAATTCTCCTAAGTTCATTGTGATAATGCATCGCTTTAGTGAATATTAGTTCATTGTATAATGAACAGTTGTTTATTTCGCAGAATTATAGTACCACCAAAAGTATATTGTCAAGTAGAATCTATGAGATAAAACAAGATGGCTCGGAGTTAATCTCCGAGCCATTCTTTTTACTGCTGTGCCGTCCGGATAGAAAGAGATTATCGGTTTACCATTTGTTTCTTGAGAGTCTGGTCTGTCCATGTGTATTTCAGGTAAGAAGGATAATTGTAAAAGCCGACGTTTAACTCACCGTTCCAGTTCTTTCTCCATGGCCACCAGGTAACGTAGGAATACGCGGCTGGTTTGGGTATCACCCAGCACTGTTCTATGACATATGGCATTAATTCAGCATGTAATTGGGCTACTTTGGCATCGTTAATGCCAATATATTCTGATATTTTGGCAGCTGTTTCGGCAATGAGCGGGTCATTAATATAGCTCATATTGAATTGCTTCGGTCCATTGATGTTGTCGAAACTCTGCCAGGATCCTGAGGAAGTAGCATATAGCAGCTCGTTAGCACCATAATTTCTGCTTGCCGTCCTGCCATACCATATGACATATTCTCTTGCATCTATGGTCAGATCAACGCCGACTTCAGCCCACATAGTCTTTAGAAGAGAGAGGAAATCGATCTGGGCGGGGCTGTTGTAGCAGATAACACTTGTTTTTAAGCTGGGGTAACCTGCGGTAGCAAGGAGTTCTCTAGCTTTGGTGGGATTGTATGAAAACAGCTCCTGTACATTGGCAGGTAGTTTTTCCATGGGAACATAGGCAGCTGCATTCTCCAGACTGTAGGTAATTGGCCAGACAAGTATTGATGCCTTGCCACCGTAATATTCGTTTTTAATCTTGTCGAAGTCAGTAGCCAACATTAATGCCTGCCTGACCTCTTTTTTATAAAATGGCGACTCGGGTTTATCTATTCTCATACCCAAGGCATAACATCCATCAACTAAGTACATCATAGATTTCATATCCGGATTCTCAATGAATTCCTTGACATCATCATACTCACCACTGGTGCCATCAATCTTAGCAGTCCGCAATGCCGAAAAACGGGTGGAGGTATCTGTAATAACCAAGAATTTGGCACTTTCAAGGTAAGGCAACCGGTCTCCCTTGCCGGGACCGATGGGATTTGTTTCCCAATAGTTAGGGTTACGTATCATGGTAACTGAGCTACCGGAGACAAAATCCGTTAATATGAATGGTCCGGTGCCAATGCTGTTACGCCAGTTATTTAAGTCGCCGAATTTTTCGATGGCGTCACGTGGCATAATTGAAAGTAAATCGGGTAACACGGTTAATGCGTCTATCCACAGATTTGGAGAACATTCAATGGTAACTGTACGGGCGGTCTCATCACCCGTAATCACAACATTCTTGGCCAGACTGGCATATGCCGTTGCTATATAAGCTGTAGACAAGGTACACATTCTTTTCATGGAAAAGACGACATCGTCAACGGTCAGCGCTCTGCCGCTGGTCGGAGCTTTGTTATGCCAGTAGACGCCTTCGCGGATATGGAATACTATTTTCCCTCTTTGGGGTATCTCCCAGCTATCTGCCAGTGCGCCTGTTTTAAGACTCATGGCATTGACACCACCGAGGATGAAGCTTGCTTCATTAGTGCCGGCCGGTCCTTTTGTCCAGTCACCCTGTAATAGCTCTTCATTTGTCAGGTGGAGAGTAGTAGCCATCCAATGGCCTACGAATGCTTCATCGAATCCTCGTAGGTCAGCTGTCAATGCCAATGTGACTGTCCCCCCATACTGGGGTTTATCAGTACGCGTTGTATCTACAGGCTTAGTTACTTCAGGTTTATCGCCTTCTTCCACAATCCCAGTGACAACTGTCGTTTCCTCTTCCTCTTCTTCTGTTACAGATTCTGTTCCGCAGGACGTGAGAACCATTGCGATCACCGTAAGAAGGATCAGTAATACCCATAATGCCTTTTTCATCAATTTCGTCCTCTCTTTTGCATATTTAAGTTAGGATTTTTAATACGAGTCACGATTTGCTAAGATGTTTTTAAAAAATGCGCTTTTTGTCTTATCAAAGACTTTCTCAATCGTAGCAAACATACGTTCACTGAAAAATGAACATTCGTTTATTTTGCGTCACATTGTATTACACCATAAACAACTTGTCAAGTACCCGTAACCATCTTGACACGTAGGGGAAGGGTTGTTATTATAATGAGCGAATTCACTAAACAATTGTTCATTGGCTAAACTATTCAAAGTAAAGGAGTCATATTCCTAAAAAAGTAAACACAAAAACAAAATCAACCTATAGAGTACGAACACTGAGTAAAAATAGAAGACTTGTCAGGCAGCAACGTACGCACATTGTCGAAACTGCTTTTCAGGTGTTCGCACAGATAGGTTATGAAAAGACAACTGTGAGAGAGATCGCCGCTAAGGCAGGGATGACACCCGGCAATATTTATCGTTATGTAGGTTCCAAGGATGATATATTGCATCTGCTTTGTCAGCAAGCCTATAATAACACACAACGTCTTACGAATGCCTTTAATGAGAATATCAATAAAGATATCAGTGTTATCGAAGCTTTAAGGAGAGCCGTAATAAATTACCTGAAAATGAGCGACCAGCAGTCTAACGCTTTTATCTTCTATGATCGGAATGTACAGAGTCTCTCTGAGCAAGATAGGACTATCGTCCGCGACACATGGGTTGAGCTCGTTGGTTTCTTTGAAAAGCTTATCCGTAAAGGAGTAAGGCGGGGTGAGTTTGAGGTAAGGTATCCAACATTATTAGCCCATAATATCGCTTCCCTGGGGCATGACTGGGCATTACGGAAGTGGTTTCTGAGTGAGCGTTATAGCTTGAACGAGTTTGCAGACAAGCAAATCGAGATGCTCATGAATGCACCTCTTGTGGTACAGAACAAAGAACAACAGTAAAAGAAGAAGTTCAACAATAGCTTAACAAAATAATGAGTTAATAAAGGATGGTTTGGGGGACGCTCTCCGTCAAGAGCACCCCCCACTTGAAGGTCAAGTATAGTTCGGTATGTAGAAAGACTTATCCTATTTGTACCTTCAATATATTCAATATACCACAAGCAATATCGCCTTTAAACGGTTTTAAAATACATACAGGATATCATTCTTATGAGTGGTAAGGTCACAACAGCTGCTGAGGCTTTGTCTGTGCTGCATGACGGAGTATGTATCGCGGCGAATTTTTGGGGTCCCGGTACACCTAACTACCTGTGGCACATATTGTTACATAAGAGCATCAAAGACCTTACGATCTGCGTCAATAATTACGTTCCAAAGACAGATGCTACCAAGGAAAAGGGAGCTCCAGACCCTTCTCTCGTTCTCTCCCAAACAAAGAAAATAATCTCCGCGTTTACTGCCAGACCTAGGGATGACCTTCCTATTATGACAGAAATTATGAAGCGAGTTGCTGAAGGTACGCTCGAGTTTGAAAGTATGTCTCATGGTATTCTTATTGAACGGCTTATGGCTGGCGCTTTGCGACTTGGTGGTATTTATAGCCCAATCGGTGCTGGTACGGCTATCGAACAGGGGAAAGAGAAGCGCATTATTAATGGTAGGGAATATATATTTCAGGAACCACTCATTCCGGATGTAGGCTTGGTCAGCGCGGCAAAGGCAGATATATTTGGAAACCTCGTTTACCATGGCACAGCCCGCGCTAATAATCCAATTATCGCGATGGCTTCCCGGTATACAATTGCCGAGGTATTTGAGATAGTAGAGCCGGATAAACTGGAACCTGATGCTATCGTAACCCCAGGGATATTCGTAGACAAGATTGTACGTATTCCGGAGAATAATACGGCAAGTAAACAACGGCGGATGGAATGGATACGAGCGAGTATTTCTTATCGAGAAAAACAAAAAATGGATGAGGCAGCGGAAATTGAGGCTGCCAGGGGAATTATCTATGAAAGACAGGCTAACAGATGAGCTTGTAGCAATGAGGGTGGCAAAAGAATTGTCCCCGGGCGATTATTGTAACCTGGGGATTGGCATTCCACTACTTTGCGCCGCATATATACCTGAAGGCGTAATCATACAGAGTGAAAACGGTGTTCTGGGATATGGACCTGTGTACGATGCTACCATGATAGAACAGATTGACCCGGATATAGCTGATGCAGGCATGCGATATCTCCAGCATGTACCGGGTATGTCTTTCTTCGATACCCTGACCTCATTCGTGATGATAAGGGCAGGTCGTTTGGTGAGTGTGCTTGGAGGCCTCCAGGTTTCTGAAAAAGGTGATCTTGCGGTACATAGCTTAGGTGAAGATGCCGGTTTGCCACATATTGGTGGATCAATGGATCTTGCCTGGGGAGCAAAGCGTGTGATCGTAGCTATGACTCATAACGCAAAGGATGGAAAAGCCAAGGTAGTTCGCGAATTATCATTGCCGATCACCTGTAGAAAAAGTGTCAATCTTATAGTAACGGACCTGGCTGTAATAAAAGTTACCAACCAAGGTCTTGTACTAATAGAATATGCACCGGGTTGGAATTCGGAAGAGATTTTAGCTAGAACTGATGCCCCTATGACAGTTGCACCGGATGCCCACGAGATAGAGTTCTAAAAGAAGATATTTATTACTGCTACGAGAAAGAGGTTAAAGATGAAAAGGACGGAAAAGAATATTAAGAAAATGCTTAAGAGGGAAATTGCCTCCGAATACCGCGAACTGGCAGTAAAAATAAAGGAACCCGATTCTGCCGTTATGCCATATGTGCTCGAAAAGCTTATGAACCTCGAACAAGCTAAGATTCTCAATGCACTGCCTGATTCACCAGCAAATATAGCGAAAAGATTACAATTGAGTCAGGACTCCGTGGATAAACATTTTCAGGAGATGTTTGAAAAAGGCCTAGCCTATCCAGGAAAAAGTGGGTGGCATTTAACGCGAAGCTGGGCGTCGTTACACGACAGCGCCGGCTCATCCAATACCAAATATGACAATGACGATTTTTTTGATCTGGCATTTGCCAAATCTGACGAAACAGTAAGGAAACAGATAAATGAGGTCTTGCAAGGCCAAACCAAAACAATACGGCAAGGAATGCGTGTAATTCCAAGGTGGAGGTCAATCAAAGATATTCCGGGTGTTTTACCGAATGAGGATATCAGGGAAATATTTAAAGGAGCAGATCCGATTGTCTTGCTCCCCTGTGCATGTAAGAATATTGACAGGAATAGGACATGCAGAGATACGATACCTGTTACGACCTGTATCGTACATGGGCGTGCCGGGCAGTACAATCTGAACAGGGGCACAGGGAGGAAACTTACTTACAATGAGGTAATTGAACTCCTTGATTCGTTTGACAAATTTAATCTTGTGCACCTGGTAGGCAATTACAATTCCATGCCTTACCTGGTTTGTAACTGCCACAATTGTTGTTGTGGATCGTTCTATCGCAACGTTAGAGCCAGAAAACAGATACAGCAATTCAGTATCGCCAAGAGCCGTTTTATTGCAGTAGTAAATCCCGATAAGTGCAAAGGATGTAAAACCTGTATAACACGCTGTCCAGTAGATGCTATAAAACTCAAACACTATCCTGAAAATGAAGGGGATCGAGCGTTTGTTATGGAAGAGGAATGTATTGGTTGCGGTCTCTGTGTTATTACTTGTCCCGCAGGAGCGCGCGAACTGAAAATTGTAAGACCGCCTGAATATATTCCGCAATTAGGTTCAGCGGATGCTCTTGAAATTTAGTTAAGTAAGCTATATATTACAATCGAAACATCAATAATGCTATGAAAGGAGTCTAAATATGGTTACCGAGGGAAAAGGAAAGTTGGCGACTTTAAGACAAGAGGTTCGTACCTGGTTGAGGCAAAATCTACCAAAGGG